>Ga0255182_1001767_pt1 | contig 10622 bp, 6 predicted proteins | sample Atl_UVDOM_RepA_8_FD_188420 | JGI IMG/M metagenome (GOLD analysis project Ga0255182, IMG submission 188420) | Freshwater microbial communities from Altamaha River, Georgia, United States - Atl_UVDOM_RepA_8d | ecosystem: Environmental > Aquatic > Freshwater > River | place: USA: Georgia | collected... | reverse complement strand
GGTCGTCAGCGCCGCGGCCTGGGCGCTGGTCAGCGCCTTGAACTGCGTCGTCGTCATCGCTTCGACGTCTTCGGTCTCGATGGCCGCGATCTGTGCCGTCTTGAGTGCCACCACCTGCGCGGTGGTCAGCGCTCCGATCTGGTCGGTGCTCAGCGCTTCGATGGCGTCGGTCGTCAGCCCGGTGACCGCCGAGGTGGTCAGCGCCACCAGATCGCTGGTCTCGATGGCCTCGATCTGGTCGGTGGTCAGGGCCGCCGCTTGCGCGCTGGTCAGCGCACGGAACTGCGTCGTGCCCATCGCCTCGATGTCTTCGGTTTCAATCGCCTGAATCTGTGCGGTGGTCATGGCCGCCACCTGAGCGCTGGTCAGCGCCCCCACGTGATCCGTCGTCAAGGCTTCAACGAGGTCGGTGGTCAGGGCCTTGACTTGAGCCGTCGTCAGCGCCTTGACCTGGTTGGTCGTCAGTGCCTCGAAGTCCTCGGTCTCCATCGCCTGGATCTGGGTGGTCGACAAGCCGGCCACCTGAGCCGTCGTCAGCGCCGCAGCCTGATCCGACGACAGCGCCTCGATGCTGGCCGTGGTCAGCCCGCGTACCGCCGCCGTGCTCATCGCAGCCAGATCATCGGTCTCGATGGCCTCGACCTGATCAGTGCTCAGTGCAGCCGCCTGCGCACTGGTCAACGCCTTGAATTGCGTCGTGGTCATGGCCTCGATGTCTTCGGTCTCGATGGCCTGGATCTGTGCCGTGCTCAGTGCGGCGACCTGGGCGGTCTTGAGCGCCTCCACCTGCTCGGTGGTCAGCGCCTCGATCGAGGCTGTCGTCAAGGCCCGAATCTGTGCCGTGGTCATCGCCGCGATCCGATCCGCCTCGAAGGCCTGGATCTGATCGGTGCTCAGGACGGCAATGTCGGCCGTCTCGATGGCCTTGACCTGCGCCACCGTGAGCGCAGCGATCTGGTCGGTGTCGAACGCCTGCCAGTCGGCCGTGGTCAGCCTTGCAATGCTGGTCGTCGACAGCGCGGCGATCTGGTCTGTGGACAACGATTCAATGATTGAAGGCATGTGGCCCCCCTGTAAAACAGGTCAACGATGTGAAAGCGAAGGACGACAACGCGCGCACCACTCCGCTCGACGGATGAACAACAGACTACGGACTCTGTAAACCTTGGTAACTCGCGATAAAGCCGACCAAACGCCGACAGATCGCGACCGATCCCATCCACTGGGACTCTGGGCCCGTTATCGACGGCTGGTCTGGGGGCTTGAGGGCCGCGCGCCCAAGCCGCATCGGATCAAGACCGCCCCGTCCCAGTGAAACGCGCTGCCAATGACCCAAGCTGGGCACGTGCCGGGCCGCTTTTCCGGGGACTGCCAGCAGGCCTGCCCGGCACCATCAATGGGTCATCGAACCTGCCAAACCGCCATGACCGACGCCGCCACCCTGGAACTCAAGCCCACCACTTCGGCCACGGCCCCCAGTGCCGTTCGCACCGTCACGCAGATCCCGGTGCGTCAGCAGATCAACCAGGATTACCTGATGCGCGCCCTGACCCTGCAAGGCCAGGGACAGGACCGCGAGGCCGAGGCGATGTTCCGCACCTACCTCGAGGTTCACCCCAACGACCGGGTGGCGGCCTACTCGATCGCCGTGATCCTGTTCAAGCGCGGCGAGGCGGCCAGCGCCATCCCGACCTTGCAGTCAGCACTCGAGGTGCACCCCGGCTTTGCCCCCTTGTGGTTCGCACTGGCATCGGCCCAACAGGCGGTGGGTCAGCGCGAGGCCGCGCTGAGCAGCTATGACCAGGCCATCGAGGCCAAGCCCGATTACGTCGAAGCGCTGGTCAACAGCGGCGCCCTGCTGCGCGAAATGCACCAGCACATTCCCGCGCTGGAGCGGTTCAACCAGGTGCTGAGCATCAACCCCGATTACGAAACCGCATTGGGCAACTGCGCGATCCTGTTGACCGAGTTCAAGCGCAGCGAACAGGCCATCGCCATGTTCAGGCGCCTGCTCACCATCAATCCGCGATACGACTATGGCGATGGGCTGCTGTGCTACGAGCGCATGCACATCTGCGACTGGACCGACTTCGACGGCACCGTGGAACGCATCAACGCCGGGGTCCGCGCCGGCCAGCGCAGCTGCAAGTCGCTGGGCTACATGGCGCTTTCAGATGTGGCCGAAGACCACCAGACCTGTGCCCGGACCTTCGCCCGGCACCGATTCCCCGCCCGCCCGCCCCTGTGGACGGGCGAAACCTACCGCCACGACCGCATCCGCATCGCCTATGTGTCTCCCGACCTGCGGGAGCACCCCGTGGGCCACCTCATGGCGGGCATCTTCGAATGCCATGACAAGTCACGTTTCGAAACCATCGCCATCTCGCTGGGTACGGACGACCAGAGCCGCCTGCGCGCCCGCATGCTCAAGGCCTTCGACCACTTCGTCGACGCGCGCGACATGAGCACACAGCAGATCGCCCAGCTCATGCGCAGCATGGAGGTCGACATTGCCATCGACCTGGCCGGCTACACCTCGGATTCACGCACCGACGTCTTCACCCACCGACCGGCGCCCGTGCAGGTCAACTACCTGGGCTACCCCGGCACCCTGGGTCTGGACTGCATCGACTACATCGTGGCCGACCGCCATGTGATCCCCCAGGAGCACCAGCGCTTCTACGACGAACGCGTGGTCTATCTGCCGGACTCCTATCTCCCGACCGACGGCAGTCTGAGCCTGCCTGAGGCCACCCCCACCCGGGCCGAATGCGGCCTGCCCGATGAGGGCGTGGTGTTCTGCTCGTTCAACCACGACTACAAGATCTCGCCCCATGTATTCGGGGTGTGGATGAACCTGCTGCGCCAGGTGCCCGGCAGCGTGCTGTGGCTGATGTCGCGCAACGACCTGTCGCACCGAAACCTGCGGGCGCATGCGAGCGCCCACGGCATCGATCCCGAGCGATTGGTCTTCGCGCGGCGCGTGCCTCGCGTCGAAGACCACCTGGCTCGTTATCGGCAGGCCGATCTGTTCCTGGACACCCACCCCTACAACGCCCACACCACCGCGGCCGACGCCCTGATGGCGGGGCTGCCGGTGATCACCTACATGGGCCAGTCTTTCCCTTCCCGTGTGGCTGGCAGCCTGTTGCACACCGCCGGCCTGCCCGAACTGGCCACGCACAGCCTGGCCCAGTACGAAGCCCTGGCCCTGAAGCTGGCGCGCGACCCTGAAGCGCTGAAGGACCTCAAGGCACGGCTGGCGCACAACCGCCGGCACACCCCCCTGTTCGACACCCCCCGCTTCACGCGCCATCTGGAGACCATCTACACGGGCATGTGGCGCAAGGCCCAGCTGGGCAACGCCAGCGACGAACTCTGACAGGAGGGTCGCATGAGCAGCACCCCCACCGCCCCGGCACCGTTGAGCGTGGCCATCGACGCTTACCTGCGAGGCAACTTGCAGAAGGCCGATTTGCTGTGCCGCCGCCTGCTCCAGGACGAGCCCCAGAACACTGCCGCCTGGCTGTTGCTGGGTCGCATCGCCGAACAGGTGGGTGCCACGACGCACGCCCGCAACGCGCTTCACCAGGCTCGCCAGACTGCGCCCGGCGCCGAGATTCACGACATCGCACCACCGCCGACCCCGGCGCCCGTGCACCCACGCTACCTGTTGATCAAGGCGTGGGGCTACGGCTTTTGCGCCGACCTGGACCATGTGTACGGCGGGCTGCTGCTGGCCGAGCTGACCGGGCGTGTGCCCATGGTGCACTGGGGCCACAACAGCCTGTTTCGTGACCCGGACACCGACAACGCCTTCGAGCACTTCTTCGAACCCGTGTCCGGGCTGACATGGAACGACCTGCTGGCGCCGCAGCTGAGCTGCTTCCCGGCGAAGTGGAACACGGCCAATCTGCAGCGCGCCGAAGTGTCGAAATGGTCGGGTTCGGGGGCCCGCCTCACCGGCATGTACTTCCTGAACCGCCCTGAAAACGTGCTGGTGTCGGATTACCACATCAAGATCAACGACCTGATGCCCTGGATCCCGCCGCACCACCCTTTGCACGGGCTGCAGCGACACGAACTCTACCGGCACCTCAACGAAAAGTACCTGCGCGTCAAACCGGCCCTCCAGGCACGGGTCGATGACCTCTGGCAGCGACACATGGCCGGTCGATCCTGGCTGGCGGTGCATGTGCGCGGCACCGACAAAGTCGAGGAAATCAACAACCTGGCCGACGTCAACCGTGCCTACGACAGCCGCATCGACAAGATCCTCAGCGTCAACCCAACGCTGTCGATCTTCCTGCTGACCGACAGCGTCGATGTCGTCACCCAGTACCGCCAGCGCTACGGCGACCGCGTGGTGACCCTGGACTGCCGACGCGGCAGCGGCACCACGGGCGTTCACCTCGAAGGCCAGCCCTCGAGCGCCCTGGGCGAACAGGTGCTCACCGACATGCTGATGGCCAGCCGCTGCGACTTCTTCCTGGGCAATGGGGGCTCGAACGTGTCGACGGCCATCCGCCATCTGCGGAACTGGGCCCCGGGCACCTACTTCCTCGTCGGCCCGGACTTCCTGGGCTCGATCGATCTTTCCCTGCACGAATGGTGATGAGGCCTTCAGGCCCTCCTGCGCATTGAGGCATTTGCATGAAACCCAAGATTGTCATTGATGGCGTGTTCTTCCAGATCGGTCGCTCGGGCATTGCCCGCGTGTGGATGAAGCTGCTCGAGATCTGGGCCCGCGAGGGGCGTGGCGAGCATTTCGTGGTCGTGGACCGCAACCGATCGTGCCCGCGTGTGCCCGGCATCACCTACCGGGATGCGCCGCCCTTCATGCACAACAACGAAGCGGGTGACGCACGCACCCTGCAAGCCATCTGCGACGAGGTCGGTGCCGACCTGTTCATCTCGACCTACTACACCATCACGTCGCGCACCCCCTCGGCCATGCTCGTGTACGACATGATCCCGGAGGTCATGGGCTACGACCTGCAGGAGCCCATGTGGCAGCAAAAGCAGCGCGCCCTTCAGCACGCCAGCGCATTTGCCGCCATCTCGGAAAGCACGGCCCGTGATCTGCGCCGCCATCTCGACCGGCCCGATCTGCCGGTGCACATCGCCTACCCGGGCAGCGACTTCCGGGCGCCGGACGATCAGGCTGTGGCCGCTTTCAAGGCACGCCACGGCATCGATCGCCCCTACTTTCTGATCTCAGGGTCCCGCTCCGACTACAAAAACGTCAAGCTGTTCTTCCAGGCCTTCGAAACGCTGGGCGATGAGCGCGGCCGGTACGCGATCGTCTGCACCGGGGGCGGCGAGCTGGAAGCTGAGTTCAAGGCCCAGGCCGGCACCGCGGACCTCAAGGTGGTGCTGCTGGACGACACGGCCATGCAATGCGCCTACCGCGGCGCCGTGGCCCTGGTTTACCCTTCACTGTACGAAGGCTTCGGCCTGCCCGTACTGGAAGCCATGGCCTGCGACTGCCCCGTGATCGCGACCCGGGCATCGTCCGTGCCCGAGGTGGGCGGACCGGCCGCGCTGTACCTCGAGCCCAGCGGTGACATGCTGGCTCAAATGCAGACCCTGCTGCACCGCGTGCAGGAGCCCGCCGAGCGCGACCGGCTCATCGCGCTGGGCCGCACGCAGGCCGCCCGGTTCACCTGGGCGGACATGGCCGACCGCATGCGCGAGTTCCTCTTCAGCCAGGCTCTGGAGCACCGACGACCGGCGACGGGCAGCCCGTGCCGCCTGTGCGGCCACGACACCGAAGCGGCCTTCCGGCTCAAGGTGCTGCATCGCCACGACGTCGGCTACGAGCGCTGCCCGCACTGTGGTGCCACGCAGACCGAACCGCCCTACTGGCTCGACGAGGCCTACGCGCCCATCAACGAACAGTTCGACACCGGTCAGGTGACCCGCTCGCTGATCAATGCCGGCGTGCTGCGCAGCCTGATCAAGATCGCCGGCCTGCCACCGGATGCCCGCGTGGTCGACTACGGCTGCGGCTCGGGCCTGCTGGTGCGCACCCTGCGCGACACCGGCGTGGACGCCTGGGGATACGACCGCTACAGCAGCCCCCGACTGGCCCTGGCCTTCCAGACCCCGAACATCCAGGGCTTCGACGTGATCAACCTGTGCGAGGTGGTCGAGCACTTCGACCAGCCACGCGAGGTCTTCGATGCCCTGTTCGCCAGTGATCCCCGCATGGTCGTGATCCAGACGGGCGTGAGCCCCCGGGTCGATCCCGACTGGGACTACCTGACCCCGGAGCACGGGCAGCACATCTTCCTCATGGCACCCCGCACCATCGGATGGCTGTGCCAGACCTACGGGCGCCGGGCGCTGCTGGTGTCCGGCTTCGTCGTCCTGCTCACGCCCGAGATCCACGACCGCATCATGGACCCGGCCACCGGGCAGTTGCGCACGGAGCACCAACGCGAGGTCCAGAACCTGCTGCCACAGCTGTGGCACGAACTGTTCAAGCACCCGTACCGCCACGCCGGTCTCGACCAGCAGCGGCTCAAGTCGTCCCTCCAGCCTGCGTGACCCGAACTGCCCGGCAAAGCCCCCGCTTCACCGGGTATCGTCCGTCGCCGCGCAACGCATCATCGTTCCGTTGACCCACCGGAGTCCCCCATGACGATCAACCTCTTCGAAACCGTCCGCGGCCTGGGCACCCCCATGCCGGCCAGCGTGATGCAGATCGGCGCCAGCCACGGCCAGGAAATGCGGATGTTCCTCGAGAACGGCATCCGCAGCGGCATCTTCGTCGAACCCCTCACCGCGCCGTTCAACGACCTGGCCGGCACCTGCAAGCAACTACCGGGCTTCGTGGCCGTCAATGCCCTGTGCAGCGACACGGCCGGCGAAACCTTCGACTTCCACGTGGCCACCAACAGCGGCATGAGCAGCAGCATCCTCAAGCCCACCGGTCACATCGACATGTTCGGGCATGTGCAGTTCAATGAAACCACTCGTCTGACCTCGACCACCGTCGATGACATCATGACCTTCCTGTCGGGCAACGGACACGAAGCCGTCACCCGACAGATCGACACGCTTTACATGGACGCCCAGGGCGCCGAGTACCGCATCCTGCTGGGCAGCATCAAGACGCTCAAGCAGATCAACTACATCTACACCGAACTGCTGCGCGGCGACCTCTACGAGGGCATGCAACCGCTGTCGGTGTACTGCAGCTTCCTCGAAACCCAGGGCTTCACCCTCAACAACATCAACTACAACGCCCGCCACCATGCCGACGCACTGTTCGTGCGAAAGAGCATCGTGGGATTGAAGTGAATTGAGGCCATCGAGGGCGCCCGCGCCCTCCCCCACACGCCACGCGTCGATCAGGCCGCTTCCACGTGAAGCGGCTTTTTCATGGGGCGATCCGATCCGACGGCCGCCGTGCCGTCGGCCGCGCGCGCAGCCCGGCACATGTCGGCGATGACGTGGTCGACATCGTGACGCGCCGCCCACTGCAATTGCTGGACCGCACGCGACGGGTCTCCCGCCCCGCGCCGGATGTCCGACGGTCGCAGCAGGCTGTGGTCCACGCGAACGTGTTGGCGCCAGTCCAACCCGAACTGGGCGAACGCCCGTTCGACGAAATAGGCGAGCGACACCGTCCGACCGGTGGCGATGACGAAATCCTGCGGTCGGGCTTGCTGCAGCATCAGCCACATGGCCTCCACGTAGTCGGGTGCCCAGCCCCAGTCGCGTTCGATGTCGAGGTTGCCCAAGGTCAGTTGCTTCAGTCGACCGGCGGCGATGTCACGGGCGCCCATGACGATCTTCTGCGTCACGAAACGCCGGGGCCGCAGCGCCGACTCATGGTTGAAGAGGATGCCGGTACAAGCGTGCAGGTTGTACGCTTCCCGGTAGTTGTTCACCAGGTTGTGGGCGCACACCTTGGCCACGGCGTACGGGCTGCGGGGCCGAAACGGTGTGTCCTCGTTGGCCGCCGCATCGCCCGTGTCACCGAAGCACTCACTGGAGCCCGCGTTGTAGAAGCGGATCGGCAACCCCGTGAAGCGGATCGCCTCCAGCAGGTTCAACACCCCGATCGAGATGCTCTCGATGGTCTCGACCGGCTGCTCGAACGACAAGCCCACCGACGTCTGACCCGCCAGGTTGTAGACCTCGTCGGGTGCGACCCGCGACAGCGTCATCATCACGCTGCGAAAGTCGTTCGTGGCCATCGACAGCACCTGCACCTCGTGCTCGATGCCCAGACGCCGCAGACCATCGCGGTTGCAACTGGCGCTGTCACGCGAGGTGCCGAAGACCTCATAGCCTTTCTGGTGCAGCAGGGCCGCCAGAAAGGCCCCATCCTGCCCGCCGATGCCGCAAATGAGGGCTCGACGGGGGCGGGGTTCGCTGCTTGAAACCGGATGCTGGGACATGGTGGCTGCTCCGACTGAATCTGAAACCTCGTGGCCTGAACCCTGGGACGGCGGCGGGGGGCTCAAGGCTCCCCCACCCCCAGCCATGCCGTCAGACCGCCGCCCATCGTGCGCAACTGCGCGTTGGCCTGGTAGCCGTCGTACAAGGCGTTCACGTAGGCCAGGCGCAGGTTGAAGTGATCGCTTTCGGCGGACATCACGTCGAACAGCGAGCGGCGGCCCAGCTGAGCCCATTGCTGGAAGGTCGAGCTGCGCACCCGATCGCTGTCCTTGAGCACTTCGACATAGCGCTTGGCGCGCTCCTGCGAACCGGTCGACGCTTCGAACACCTCATTCACGCGCGCCATGCGAGCGTTCTGCAGCTCTTCGAACTGCTGGCGTGCCGATTGCGCGCGCTTGCTGGCGGCGTTTGCGGCCGCCTGATCGGCAAAACCATTGAAGAGGTTGTAGGACACCGACAGGCCTGCCTGCACCGTCAGGCTCTTGGTGTCGCCCCGCAGGCTGCCCGACGACGATGCAACCCAGCTGACCTGGGGCTTCTGCCCGGCCACCACCGCTTGGGCGTACCGCTCACTGGCGTCGGCCTGCGCACGCGCCTGCTGCAGATCGAAGGACTGCGCCAGCAGCCGCAGCACCTCGCCGCGATCCGGTGTCTCCCCCAGGGGCACGGCCAGCGAGTCACCGATCGGCGCCTGGTCGCCAACCAGCTTGCGCAGACGGGCCTCCAGCTGGCGGCTGGCCGACAAGGCGTTGTCCTTGGACACCTCGACCTGGGCGAGCGTCTTGCGGGCCTGCACCAGCTCGCTGGCCCGTCCCCGGTCCTCGGCAACGATCTGCTCCAGCACCTCGACCAGGCATCCCATCTTGCGGGCGTACTGCTGGTACACCTGGGCCTGTACGCGGTAACGGTTGCGCTCCACAGCCGCACTGATGGCCTCCAGCACCACCTGCTCTCGGGCCGACTGCGTGCCATAGCGTGCCGCGTTGGCCAGTTCGCGACGCCACTGCGTCAGCTGGCCGATGCGACCGCCATCGAACAACACCCCCGACACGCTGAACGTGCCCGTCGTCTGCAGCCCCTTGCTGACTGGCACGCCCGAGTACTTCACGGCAGCCGGCCCCAGGGTGCCGTTCAGGTTCACCTGCGGCAGGGCCGCCCCCCGCGCCTCGTCCACGTCGAAAGCCGCTGCATCGGCCAGCAGCTTCACGGCGCCGACTTGCGCACTGCGTTTGACGGCCTCCCGGGCCATCCACTGCAGCTGGGCCGAGGGCTCCAGGGCCTCGATGGCCGGGCCGTCGGACCGGGCAGACGCAGCCCCCGATTTGCTCACCGACCGCGCCACCTGGGTCAGGTCGTCGTTGCATGAGGCCCGGGCCATCGTGGCCGAGAGCACCAGCATGGCCGCGCTCACCGCGGAACACCACACAGGGCGGATGCATGTCACCGTGGTCATGGCGATCACCTTTCGCGGAACGCTTCCTGCGACTTGAGCACAGGCTTGAGAAGGAACTGAAGCACCGAGCGCTCGCCCGTGCGGATGTCGATCGAGGCCGTCATGCCCGGAATCACCTGCAGGGGCTTGCCCTTGGCCTTGAGCGTGGAGACGTCGGAACGGATCAGGGCGCGGTAGTACGTGTTGTCCTGGGCGGCGGTCTTGGACTCTTCACCCAGCGCATCCGGGCTGATGTATTCGATGGTCCCCTTGAGACCGCCGTAGGTGTAGTAGTCGTAGGCAGCCAGCTTCACCTCGGCCGGCGAGCCCACTTTGACGAAGCCGATGTCGGACGGCTTGATGCGTGCCTCGACGAGCACCCGCGGGCCCACCGGCACGATCTCCATGATCGTGGCGCCGGCCGGCACCACCCCACCGACCGTGCCCAGCTTGATGTTCTTGACCAGTCCCCGCACGGGCGATCGCAGCACGGTACGCCGCAGCACATCCTGCTTGACCACCATCTGCTCCTCGATCTGGGCCAGTTCGGTGCGCACCTTGAGCATCTCGGTGGAGGCCTCCTGACGGAAGCGATTGGTGCGCTCCTGGATCTGCAACTGCAGGTCGTTGGCCTGCCGTCGCAGCCGCATCACCTCGACCTCGGACATCAGGCCGCGCGAGGCCATGCGTTCAGCCATGCTCAACTCGCGGTTGAGCAAGCCCAGGCTGCGCCGTGTCACCCCCACCGCTTCCTCCAGCGCCTGCCGGCGGGCGG
>Ga0255182_1001763_pt1 | contig 10634 bp, 16 predicted proteins | sample Atl_UVDOM_RepA_8_FD_188420 | JGI IMG/M metagenome (GOLD analysis project Ga0255182, IMG submission 188420) | Freshwater microbial communities from Altamaha River, Georgia, United States - Atl_UVDOM_RepA_8d | ecosystem: Environmental > Aquatic > Freshwater > River | place: USA: Georgia... | reverse complement strand
GTTTGGCTTGTCGCCTGCCGAGGCAGCGTCTGAGGTCTTGCGAGTCATCGAAGTGGTGAATGTTTGGAAGACGCACTTTGCCGAGGTGGGCGTAAGTCCGCGTGACATTGAGAGCTTGGCACAGCAAATCGACGGCCCTTTTCTTTTGGCGCAGCGGCAGGGCTTTGAGTCCGGACGCTTTGAGCGCTCAGGAGTCAAGCGGTCACGCAAGAGCCCGTTCAGGGCGCAGTAAGTGGGTGTCTGGCGTCTGGCCAGAAGGTGACTGAAATGAAGCGATTATTCGATGTCGTGACCGCATCGCTGGCCTTGCTGCTGTTGGCCCTGCCTTTGCTGGGCTTGGCTTGGTTGATCCGCCGCAAGCTGGGCAGCCCGGTCCTGTTTTGCCAGGTGCGCCCGGGCCTGCACGGCAAGCCCTTCACCATGGTCAAGTTCCGCACCATGACCGATGCGCGCGGCCCCGACGGGGCCTTGCTGCCCGACGCGGTGCGGCTCACCCCCTTTGGCCGCTGGCTGCGCGCCACCAGCCTGGACGAGCTGCCCGAGTTGTGGAATGTGCTGCGCGGCGACATGAGCCTGGTCGGCCCCCGGCCCTTGCTGATGGAATACCTGCCGCTGTATTCACCCGAGCAGGCCCGTCGGCATGCGGTGCGGCCGGGCGTTACCGGCTGGGCGCAGGTCAACGGCCGCAACGCCATCAGCTGGGAAGACAAGTTCGCGCTGGACGTGTGGTACGTGGACCACCGCAGCCTGTGGCTGGACATCAAAATTTTGTGGCTGACGGTGCGCAAGGTGCTGGTGCGCGACGGCATCAGCGCGGAGGGGGAGGCGACGATGCCTAAGTTTGAAGGCACCCAGTCTCTGGGCCTTGACAAGTGAGTCTGAAGTCGTTTCAATGTCCTTTGTCCATGGACTGTGGACAAAAGGGGTGCTTGCCGTGAAAAGTCAGGATATTTTTTTGCTGTTGAAGTTGTTGAGCCTGGAGCTTCCGCATGGCTCGCGTGAGGGTGGAGAGGGGGTGAAGCCCTCAGATGCGTTGGTTGAGGGCGGGCAGGCAGAGGCTTTGTCTGTGCCAGAAGATTACAGCGTGCGGGGCTTGGCCGAGAGCACAGGCGTGAGCAAGTCGGAGGTGGCGAACGCGCTCAAGCGGTGCACCGATGTGGGTTTGCTCAAGACCGATCGGTATACGGGTTGCCCTGTGGTCAACCGGGCAGGGCTTTATGAGTTTTTGGCGCATGGCATTCGGTATGTGTTTCCGGCCAGGCTTGGCGAGCTGACGCGGGGCATTCCGACAGCGGTGGGTGCGCCGGTGTTGGCCGATAAGCTGATGTCGGGCGGTGATTTGGTGCCGGTGTGGTCGGATGCGGCGGGCAGCTGCATGGGCCAGTCGGTGGAGCCGCTGTTCAAGTCGGTGCCGATGTCGGTGCGCCGAGATCCGGTGTTGTATGACTTGCTGGCCTTGACCGATGCCTTGCGCGTGGGCAAGCCGCGTGAGCATGCTTTGGCTGCTCGGATGTTGGCGGACAGGATGGCGGTGGCTGCGTGAACCATGTGGACATGATCGCCAGAGTGGCCAGGGCGCTGGGGCCTGATTTGTTGGCGAAGGTGGCGTTTGTGGGGGGATGCACCACAGGTTTGCTGCTGACGGATGCATTGAGCAAGCAGCAGGTTCGGCACACCGACGATGTGGATTTGATCGTTCATGTGGTGGGGCATGTGGGTTTGGCCAGCTTGCAGGCGCAGTTGGTGAGTTGTGGTTTTGCGCATTCGATGGAAGACGATGCGCCAATTTGTGCCATGCGGTTGGGGCAGTTGCGTGTGGATTTCATGCCTGACGATGAGACGGTGTTGGGCTTCACCAACCGCTGGTATGCGCAGGCTTTGGAGTCTGCCCAGCGTTTGCTTTGCCCGATGGGCAGGTGATTCGCTTGTTGACGCCCGCATTTTTTGTGGCGACCAAGCTGGAGGCTTATTTGGGCCGGGGCAACAACGATCCGTTGGGCAGCCGCGACGTTGAGGATGTTTTGACCTTGGTCGATGGACGGGCCGAGTTGGTTCAGGATTTGCAAACGGCAGGCCTTGAGCTTCGCTCGTTTGTGGCGACTGAGCTGCAGCGCTTGCTGCCTTTGGTGCCGTTTTCTTATGCGGTGACCAGCGCTGCGGGCAATGACGCCGGGCGTGAGCGTTTGATTTTTGAGCGGCTGGAGGCTTTAGTCAGGATGGCTGCTTGAGCCTTGTTCAGTGGACGAGCCGGCGGGGGCGAGGCTGTGCTGACAACCGGGACCAAGGCGGCTGCGTTCTGGCTGAGTGCTTTGACGTGGGCGTGGTGGTGGATGCTGCGCAGCAGGGTGAGAACGGACAAGCTTTGGCGCGTGAACTGGTGGCCGAGGTGTTGGCTGCAGCGCAGGGCGAGTGTGTCCCCGATCCTGATCAGCTGTGCGAGGCTTTGCGGGTTTTTCATGCGCAATCGCGCTTTCTCTATTTGCACGAAACGGCCAGTTATGCCTTGGCGGTGCGGTCACGCGCAGGGGCGGTTTGGGCCTTGGTGTGTGGCGATTGCCGGGTGGGGTTGATGGAGCCAGGCGGGGCAGCTGAGCAGGTGTTGTGGTTGTCCCCGGCGCACACTTTGGCCAATGCCTTGGGTCAGGCTTTTGACGGGCAGCACGCCCGAATGCCCCAGCGCCACTTGTTGACCCGGTGCTGGAATGCCAAGCGTTTTCACCAGCCTGAGTTGTTGCAATTTGAGGCTGGCGGGCACACCTTGTGTTTGGCCACGGATGGCTTTTGGCTTGAGCATGATGGCTTGGGTGTGCTTTGGGCGGCGTTGGACGATGATGCCAGTTGTTTGCAGCTGGGTGCAATGGACGGCAAGTCCAAGGTGGCACCGGTTGTGGTGTCAGATCTCGACAATTTTCAGCTTGGCGTGCGGTGCTGAGTTTCTTTTTTTCTAGCGGTTTTACTGTTCTGTCGTTCGGGTCTGAAACATGAAGCGTTTTGCCATTTTTGGCGCCAGCGGCTATGGCCGCGAGGTGTTGCCCCTGGTGCGCCAGCAGCTGCAGGCCGATCTGGCAGCAGGCCGGGCCGACCTGGTGTTTGTGGACGACCAGCCCCCGGCACCGGTGGTCAATGGGCAACGGGTGCTGACCTACGCCCAATGGCTGGCAGAGCCAGCCAGCAGCCGCCACATCAACATCGCGATTGCCAACAGCCAGGTGCGCCAGAAGCTGGATGTGCGGATTTTGTGGCGCACGCTATACAAGGTGCTGGTGCGCGATGGCATCAGCGCGGTGGGGGAGGCGACGATGTCGAAGCTTGAAGGTATTCATGAAATCAAATAAACCAAACGTGCTTTTGCTCTCGGCGGGACGCCGTGTGGAATTGATCAAAGCATTTAAGCAGGAACTGCGCCTGCGTGGCTTGCAATCGTTGATGTTGGCGACAGACTTGAAACCGGGGATGTCTGCCGCTTGCCAAATGGCAGATCAGGCTTTTGCGCTGCCGCGTGTGACCACTCAAGGTTATGTCGATGAATTATTGGCGCTTTGCATTCAGCAAAAGGTTGGGCTAGTTATACCGACGATCGATACGGAATTGTTGGGCTTAGCTGAGAACCGAGTGAAGTTTGCGGCAGAGGGCATTGACCTTGTGATTTCTGATGAGGAGCTTGTACGTGTATGCCGAGATAAGCGATTAACAGCTCAACTTTTCAATTCTGTTGGCATAGATGTACCCAAGATTTTGGATCGACATCAGCTAACTTTTCCTTGTTTTGCAAAGCCGTACGATGGCAGTCGCAGTGTTGGTGCTTCCAAGCTCAGTCAGGCCACAGATCTATCGGATGGAATGCGGAATGATCCGAAACTGATGTTCATGGAGTTCATCGATCAGACATTTGATGAATACACAGTGGATGCCTATTACGACCGCATGGGTCTCCTAAAGTGTATGGTTCCTCGACACCGTCTGGAGGTTCGTGATGGTGAAATCAACAAAGGTGTGACCCGCAAACACCACGTATACGAGTACCTGCTTGGGAAGCTGGCGAGGATCAATGGCGCCCGTGGTTGTTTGACCGTTCAGCTGTTCGCGCATCCAAACAATAAGCGCTATGCAGCGCTGGAAATAAATCCTCGTTTCGGCGGTGGTTTCCCGCTTTCGTATGCAGCAGGTGCCAATTACCCAGGGTGGTTGATAGACGAGTACTTACTTCACAAAGAGATTGAATTTTCCGATTCATGGTCTCCTAATTTGATGATGCTGCGCTATGACGCACACGTCTTGGTTAGCGATGCACGTTGATCTTGCTCGCACAGTTGTCGTCTTTGACTTGGACGACACGCTTTATTCAGAGGCCGATTATGTGGATTCGGGAGTTCGTCATGTTTGTGCGCAGATCAATTCTTTGTGCGGTATCGACTGCTATGCGGTCATTCAAGCGCAACGCTTGCAGAATGCGAAGCTTGACTGGTTATCGTTAACTTGTGAGTTGGCGGGTTTAAAGCCCTCGGTAAAAGAGTCACTTTTGTGGATGTATAGGTTGCATTTGCCCGATATAAAACTCGCAGAAAATTGTTCTGTATCTTTACAAAAAATAAAATCAGCAGCATTGGCCGTTGCAGTTCTAACCGATGGACGATCTGTGACGCAAAAGCTCAAGTTAAACTCGCTTGGACTAAGCCATTGGCCTGCCTATATTTCAGAGGACTATGGCAGTGTAAAGCCTGCCCCTGATCGGTTTCAAACCATTCAAAAAGATTTCCCCGCAGATCAATACGTATACGTTGCCGACAACGTGCAAAAAGATTTTTTAGGATGTAACCCCTTGGGGTGGATTGGAATAGGGATGCGGGGAAATGGGCGAAACATTTATTCACAGTCTACGCAGGGTTTGTCTGTATCAGCGCTGCCTGCTTGTTGGGTCAACAGTTGGGAAGAGTTAACTGAACTGCTGCTTATTCCATGAATAATAGATTTGCCATTCTAATTTCAAAATAAAAATGCTTAATACCCCTTTTTCTACTTGGCCTAGTTTCACACCTGAAGAAGCCAACGCGGTACACCAAGTGGTCATGTCTAACAAGGTGAACTACTGGACGGGCACCGAGACCCGCGCCTTTGAAAGCGAGTTTGCCGCCTGGTGCGGTGTGCCGCATGCGGTGGCGCTGGCCAATGGCACGCTGGCGCTGGACGTGGCGCTCAAGGCGCTGGGCATTGGCCCGGGGGACGAGGTGGTGGTCACGCCGCGCACATTCATTGCGTCGATTTCGTGCGTGGTCAATGCCGGGGCGGTGCCGGTGTTTGCCGATGTGGAGCCGGATTCGGGCAACCTGTCGGCCCGCACCATGGCGGCGGTGCTGACGCCGCGTACCAAGGCGGTGATTTGTGTGCACCTGGCGGGCTGGCCCTGCGACATGGACCCGATCATGGCGCTGGCCGCGCAGCATGGCCTGAAGGTCATCGAAGACTGCGCGCAGGCGCATGGCGCCCTTTACAAGGGCCGCAGCGTGGGCAGCATCGGCCATGTGGGCGCCTGGAGCTTTTGCCAGGACAAGATCATGACCACGGGCGGCGAGGGCGGCATGGTCACCACCCACGACGAGGCGCTGTGGCGGGCCATGTGGTCGTTCAAGGACCACGGCAAGAGCTACGCCGCGGTGTACGAGCGCGAGCATCCGCCGGGTTTCAGGTGGCTGCACGAGAGCTTTGGCACCAACTGGCGCATGTTGGAGATGCAGGCCGTGATTGGCCGCATTCAGCTGCAGCGCATGCCTGAATGGGCGGCTGCCCGTGCACGCAACGCTGAGGCGATTTGGGCGGCTTGCCGGGAGTTTGCGGCTTTAAGGGGGCCGGCATTCGGGTGTTCCGCCTGTGCGGCGGAGTCGGTGGGTGGGCAGAAAAACCAGCCGCTGTCTTGTCCTGCCACGCAGGGTTGTAGCCACGCCCACTACAAGTGCTACGCCTACGTCCAGCCCGACCGCCTGGCCCCCGGCTGGAGCCGCGACCGCATCGTCGAGGCCATCGTGGCTGAGGGTGTGCCCTGCTACCAGGGCTCGTGTTCCGAGGTGTATTTGGAAAAAGCCTTCGACGACACCGGCTGGCGCCCCCAGGAGCGCCTGCCCGTGGCCCGCGCCTTGGGCGAGACCTCAATCATGTTCCTGGTGCACCCCACGCTGACGCAGGCGGAGATCGACAAGACCTGCGCGGTGCTGCGGCGGGTGATGGCGCAGGCACAGGGCGGATAGTTGTAAGTTGCTGCCCCTATGGCAGATGGGGCAGCGCGTTTGGAACGACAAGTTCGAGCAGATCGTTTGATGCGCGTGGTCGTCAGCGCGGTGAGGAATGCGTCAATGCCGGGAGATGGCGGGGGCAATCAAGAGCCTCAAAAGCCGTAATTTTTATGGGTGCTAAACTTTCCATCTTTTCCAGCAGCAATGCCGATTTGCAAAAGCGGATCAGGCATTTGGCGTTGGATTCGTCCAAAGTGTTTTTCACGGCGCATGTTCAGGATCGCATGCTTGAGCGTCAAGTGACGGACTTGGAAGTGTTGCACTGTTTGCAGGAAGGTGTGATTGAGCGCCCACCCCAGCGTGACAGAGCCAACCATGAGGTCAAGTGCCGCATGGAGCATTTTGGGTCAAGTAGAAATTTGGCGGTGGTTGTGGTCTTGAGTGACGAGGACCCTGACTTGCTGGTGGTCACGGTGATGACCCGTACGCGTTGAAAGGAGTTGTGGATGTCTGCCTACCATTACACCCAATGTGGTCTGGACAACGTCTGGCTTGAAAACGGCTACACGATCAAATCAACGCGCCACGGCGAAGCGGTTGCTGTTGACGATGTTTCTGGCTTGCACAGCTTGCTGGCCATCGCTTTGGCGGGCGGGCACATGCCGTTGTCAGGCAAGGAGTTTCGATTTTTGCGTACGCAATTGGGGCTGACCCAAGAGGGGTTGGCCAAGATGATGGGTGTGACGGAGGGCGCTGTGAGCTTGTGGGAACGCAAGGGAAATGTGCCCCGGGCCAATGACCAATGGATCCGCTTGATGGTGTTGGCCAAGCATGATGGTGACGCCAAAGTGAGCGAGGTGCTGGAGCGTGTTCGCACTGTGGAGAAGTTGGTCAACCAGAAGTATGTGGTGCGCGAAACTGGCCAACGCCGTGAGGTGGTCGTCCGCACGATTCGTAGCCCATCCAACCCCGACGCATCAAAAGCTGGGATGCCAGCTTGATTGGCTGATTGAGAATTGGGGTCAGATCCCTATTTTCCGACCATCCCGCCCCAGGCAGTACGCCGTTCAGTCATCCATGACGCGCCGAGCCCAGGGGTGTTTTTTATGACGATGAGCACTGACCCATTACCCACATCGCCCCAGACGCCTTTGCCATCTGAGGAGCCTGATGCCTTGCCGTTTTCAGTTCGCTTGACGAGAACCGAGATAGACGCGTTAAGGCAGCGCAAGAAGGCCATTGCCGACCATGTGAACTCGGTCTATCCCGATCGGGAGTCTTTGCTGAAGGCTTGCAAGCTGAAGGACTGAGATGGCCGCTCTGCGCTCAAGAAGGGCGCTCATACCCAGCAACGCCTGCCCGTGGCCCGCGCCCTGGGCGAGACCTCGATCATGTTCCTGGTGCACCCCACGCTGACGCAGGCCGAGATCGACAAGACCTGCGCGGTGCTGCGGCTGGTGATGGCGCAGGCGCAATCACCAAATTTGTAGGAGGCCGCCCCCGCGGCCGAAGGGTGTAGAGGTTGCCCCTGCGGGCGATGGGGGGCATCGCGAGCGGGGGCTCGCTCCTGGAGGGGCAAGCCCGAGGTCACGCGTTGATGGGGATGCAAAAGCACTGTGCTTTACCGATTGACAGGACCAAGTCCATTTCTTGCCGGTGCACAAACCCACAATTGTGGTAATGTAGAAGCACGTTTTCGATCCTCCTGAGGTAACTTATGAGCCGTCTCACCATTGATATCACCACCGAGCAGCATCAAGCCCTCAAGGCAATGGCGGCGCTGGAGGGCAAGAGCATCAAGCATTACGCGATCGAACGGCTTTTCCCTGTCGATGAAGAAATGGCCTTGCAAGACTTGCGGGTCTTGCTGCAGAGCCGTTTGGCCAGTGCTGAGCGGGCAGGTGTTTCACCCATGAGTGCCGCAGAGATCGCGGATCAGACCTTGCGAACCATGGATGCGGTGTGACGCGGAATTTTGAGTATGCGCTCGTGGCGCAAACCGACTTGGAGGAAATCGTTCGCTACACGGCTCGGCAGTGGGGTGTAGCCCAAGCCAAGCTTTATGCTGGCCAGTTAGACGAAGCCGTATCTGACCTGGCCAATGGTCAGGGCACTTTCAAAAGTTGGGATGAATTGCTGCACGGTCTGCGCGTGAAAGCGGTTGGCAGCCACTTTGTCTTTTGCGTCATTCGCCCGGGCAAGCCTGCGTTGGTGCTGGCCATCCTGCATCAGCGAATGGATTTGATGGCTCGGCTCAGAAAACGGCTTGAGTGATTTCACACGCCCCCTCGTTGGATTGCATTCGTCTTTTCAATAGACCGTGCAACTATCGTGACAGAAGGGTTTGGCGGTGCTGGCGTGTTGGAGGTTGTGGAAGACCACATGGCTGATTCAAGTACGAGGTGCAACACGGTTTCACGCGAAATCACGCTGAGAGCAAATCGCCTCAATTTTCCTTGCAGTCGTGAGGATTTTCATGATAAGAAGTCTTTGTTATAAGAAATCCACACATTCATGCGGATTCCTTGCAAAGCCTGGCTGCATGGTAGAAAATCCTCAAAAACGTGAGGATTTTGAATGCAAGTACCCATCCAAAGCGCTGCGGCCCTCGGCAAGGTGATACGCGCTAGCCGCAAGGCACAGAAGATCCGTCAGGACGATGCTGCGGGCAGCATGGGCGTGAGCGAAAACTTTCTGGGCAAGGTCGAACGCGGCAGTGAATCCGTGCAGTGGGGAAAACTTTTTCAAGTGCTTGAAGGCTTGGGTGTTCGGGTCATTGTGGATGTGCCCGAGTGCGTGGCCATGTACATGAACCCGCCCGCGAACAGCAAGGCCAAGCCATGAAAGGCAGGTGTTTGCATGCGTCGATCAACCAGGCAGAGGTGGGAACTCTGCAAGAAGTCGATGGCCTTTGGAGTTTTCAATACTCGGCCCATTGGTTGAGCAGCCCGGGTGGCTTTGCGCTCAGCCCGCACCTGCCTTTGACCGCAGAGCCTTTGCTGGACGGTGCAAGCAAGCGCCCAGTGCAATGGTATTTTGACAACCTGTTGCCAGAAGAAGGTCAGCGTGTGTTGCTGGCAGGCGATGCCAGGCTGGATGAGGCAGATGCTTTTGGTTTGCTGGCTTGGTACGGTGCGGAGTCCGCAGGGTCGCTGACTTTATTGCCCCCTGATGCTGAGCCTCAGTCTGCAGGATCGCTGCGATCGTTGCCGGATGATGCGCTGCAGGCACGGATACGTCAGCTGCCCAAGGCATCTTTGACCCAGGCCGCCATCAAGCGCATGTCTTTGGCAGGGGCTCAACACAAGTTGGCGGTCGTTTGGCAAGACGGTGAGTTGTTTGAACCTGCCGGCGCCATGCCGTCGACTCACATTCTGAAGCCAGACCATCCGGATGAAGATTACGCCCACTCTGTGATCAACGAATGGTTCGTGATGCGGCTGGCGAAAAGGCTGGGTCTGGAGGTGCCCAATGTGCATCGGCGTTATGTGCCGTCGCCGGTGTACCTGGTGGATCGTTTTGATCGGTTTGCGCAAGCGCAAAGCTGGCAGCGCTTGCATGTGATCGATGCCTGTCAATTGCTGGGCCTGGACCGTAGCTTCAAATACAGCCAGGGCAGCATGGAAAGTCTGGCTGTATTGGCGAGCGCGTGCCGCAGCCCGGCGGTGGCTCGATCGCGGCTTTTTGGGTGGTTGGTGTTCAATGTGCTGGTGGGCAACAGTGACGCTCACCTCAAGAATCTGAGCTTCATGGTCAGCCATGAGGGTGTTCAGCTGGCACCGTTTTACGACCTGCTCAGCATTGCTGCCTATGACTCGCCCGCTTTCGGGAAGAAAGGCTGGCCAGAGCAAACGCAGTTGGCCTGGCCGATTTTGGGTGTGCGGCACTTCTCAAGCATCCACCGCAGGGTGCTGCTGGAAGCTGGTGCTGCGTTGAATTTGGCCAAGGGCACGGCTGATCGGGTGATCGAAAGTCTCAGGAGTCGAGTGGTGCCAGAGGCGCTGGCACTGTGCGACGAGGTCGAGGCCGAGAATGCTGAGATCGTGCTCATGCGCCCTGACTTGGCAGCCACGATGGCCGGTGAAATCCGTTGTGTCAGAGCGATCGTGCACACCGTCCTTAAAGAAATGGCCAAGCAGATCGCCTAATGATGATTGCCGCGTTAATTGGGGTCAGATCCCAATTAATTCCGCGGGTGATTTCCCTCATTTGTAAGAGGCCGCCCCTGCGGGCGATTGGTGGGGCATCACCCCGTTGTCATCACATTTGTCACAGGTCAATGCCCTCAAAGCGATCAGCTGGGCCGACATGTGGCCAGCGACAATTATCTTGACCGGTCAGCGACAACTATCTTGAGCGGTTGACGCACGCCGCCGGGGTGCGTTTTGCGGTCGGGTTTTTACAGTGGAT
>Ga0255182_1001762_pt1 | contig 10649 bp, 9 predicted proteins | sample Atl_UVDOM_RepA_8_FD_188420 | JGI IMG/M metagenome (GOLD analysis project Ga0255182, IMG submission 188420) | Freshwater microbial communities from Altamaha River, Georgia, United States - Atl_UVDOM_RepA_8d | ecosystem: Environmental > Aquatic > Freshwater > River | place: USA: Georgia | collected... | reverse complement strand
GACGGCGGGACATCTGCCTCTCAGGCTCTCTGCCAGGTTCGCCAGGCACGAAACCGTGGCGGGAGGCCCTGCACAATCACACCTGACGATTCCGGTCTTCCAGCAGATCCTTGAGCTGTCCAAATGAATGGACCGAATCGGCAGGTTTCCGGGCATTATCTCCCTTGGATGCCGGTGGGGATGAATCGGCTGACCCGCTGGCAGGAGGGCTCTTCGACTTTGGACCAGTCGTATTTGAAGCCGTTCGATCGGGCGCCGTTCCCTGTGCAGGAACGACACCCCCCACACCAGCGGCGGGGCGACTGCGCTGACGGGACGACGACGGCTGTCCTGTTTCCAGGTTCGAGCGACCGCCACTGACCGTACCCGGCGCGAGCATCGAGAGGGAAACCCGCTTCCGGTCGAGGTCGACCGACTGGACCCAGACCGTAATGACGTCGCCCACGGCGACCCGGTCATGGGGACTGCGAATGAACCCGGTCGCCATCTGGCTGATGTGAACCAATCCGCTGTCTTTCAGCCCGACATCAACAAACGCCCCAAAATCGACCACGTTGAGAACGGTGCCGCGCAACTCCATACCGGGCGTCAAATCCGACAATCGCAAAACATCCTGGCGGAACAATGGCCCCGGCAAATCCGACCGGGGGTCGCGCCCGGGCCTGGACAGTGATTCGACGATATCCTGCACTGTGGCAAGCCCCGCCTCGAGCTCAGTGGCCATTGTTTCGAGGGACAACGTCGCCACTGCGGTGGTCGCCTCCTGACTGGCGGGTCCTGTCGACAACAATTGGGGACAGCGTTTCAGGATCTTGCGGGCGAGGCTGTAGCTTTCGGGATGGATCCAGGTGGCGTCAAGCGGCTCTGCCCCATCGCGGATCTTGAGAAACCCGGCGGCCTGCGTGAACTTCGCCGGCCCGATCCCCGGGACATCGCGCAACTGGGCCCGTGACTGGAACGGACCATGCTCCGCCCGGTACTCCACGATCCGGCGGGCAGTCAGCTGATTCAGCCCCGACACGCGGCTGAGCAGGGGAACACCGGCGGTATTGAGGTCGACCCCCACCAGATTCACGCACGACTCAACCACATCATTCAGTGCCGTCTGCAGATCGCCCGCGTCGAGATCGTGCTGATACATGCCGACGCCGATGTGCTGCGGCTCGATTTTCACAAGTTCGCTAAGCGGATCCTGAACCCGTCGTCCAATCGAGATGGTGCCACGGACCGTGGCGTCGAGATCGGGAAATTCGTCCCGCGCGACCGGGCTGGTGGAATAGATGCTGGCCCCGGCTTCATTGACGATCAGGTACCGGGCATCGGGGAGATGTTCGGCAATGGTCGCTGCGACGAGTTCTTCGGTCTCGCGACAGGCGGTTCCATTGCCAATCGCGATGAGCCGGCAGTCATGCTCGCGCAGCAGCGCCGCGAGCCGGGCGCGGGTCGCAGACAGTTTCTCGGCCGCCCCCGTGCAGTAGACGAGGTCGTGTATCACCAGCCGGCCGGTCGTATCGAGCACCGCCAGCTTGCAACCCGTTCGAAAACCGGGATCGATCGCCAGGACCTTCTGGCCAGGAACCGGGGGCTGCAGCAACAGCTTGCGGAGGTTGCAGGCAAACACCGAGACCGCCTGGGCCGAGGCCCGTGCGGTCAGTTCCCGGCGAATCTCCCGTTCGAGGCTGGGCTGAACCAGCCGATCGAGGGCATCCGCCACGACCGGGCGCAAAAACGCCTGATTGCGCCGCTTCGCCAGCTCAAGGTTCGCCTCGGCTGCCTGTTGCGCCTGCGATTCATCCCACTGCAGACGGACTCGCAGAACCCCCGCTGACTCACCGCGATTGAAGGCCAGAATGCGGTGCGCCGGGACCTTGCCGACCGCCTCGGAATGCTGGAAGTAATCCCGAAAAGGGGCCGCGGCCTCAGCCTCGGGGTCCGGGGCTGAGGTGGTGATCCGGCCCGTTTTCCAACCCAGTCGGCGAATTGCTTCCCGCAATTCGGCCCGCTCGCTGATGACCTCAGCCAGCAGATCGCGAACGCCCTGCCAGACCGCCTCGGTGTCGGGCAGTTGCTTTTCGGCCGAGACCAGAGAGTGGGCCGTTCCCGCCAGCGAGGCGATGGGAACATCGTCCTGGAAAACCTGCAGGGACAGAGGCTCGAGTCCACGCTCACGGGCCGCCTGGGCCCGGGTTTGCCGACGGGGTTTGTAGGGAAGGTAGAGGTCTTCGAGCTGTTTCAGGGAGTCTGCCTGGCGGATCACCTGGGCCAGCTCGGGGGTGAGCTTTCCCTGCCCTTCAATCAGCCGCAGGATCGAATCGATCCGTTCATGCAACTGGCGTTCTGACTGAACGCGGGCCAGCACCTTGCGGATCTGCTCCTCATCAAGATGGCCGGTCTGTTCCTTGCGATAACGGGTGATGAAAGGAACGGTGTTCCCGTCATCTGCGAGGGCGACCGTCTGCACAACCTGCTCGGTCCGCAGCCCCAGTTCTCGGGCGAGCCGGTTGAAGTCGATCTGCATTCCCTCGGCCATGGACATTCCTCAACGACCCCTTTGCGACCGCCAAAAAAACTATCGTAGCGACTGATCCCGGGGGCACAAGGTGGAGACGAGTTCTACAGGGGGTCGGAGGATCCATCGGCGGGGGCTGATACCGGCTGACCCAGCACCAGGTAGAGTCCGATCCCGATGGTCAGCGTCGCCGCAGTCCAGGCAGCCGCGATCGGGCGTTCGATGAGCGTGTGGGTGACCATCCATCCTTCCAGCAACAGAAAGACCAGGGGCGTGAACGGGTACCCCCAGACGCGATAGGGGCGGTGGAGTTGTGGTTCACGGTGGCGCAACAGGAACAGGCCCAGCACCGTCGTCGCGGCACTCAACGACAGGGTGAGACCGATATACGACATCAGGGTCTCGAAACTTGCCGACACCAACATCGCGATCGCCAGGACTGACTGGAGGGCGATGGCGACAAATGGCCCACCTCCCGATCGGCGCAGCGAGAGCACGGCCAGACGCGGATGATTCGTCCCCATCGCCTCATAAACCCGGGGGCCCGTCAGGAGGTTCGCGGATGCGGTCGACATCAGTCCGACTGCAATCAATGCGGTCACGAGCATGCCCCCCGTGGAGCCGAGCAGGTGCGTTGCGGCCACCCGTGCGACATCGTCCCGCATGGCCAGTTCCTCCGGAGGTGCGGAGACGAGAAAGGCCGCGTTGAGGGCGATATAGAGGACGGTCACGAGACCGGTTCCCCACAACACACACCGGGCGACATCGCGCTGCGGATTGCGGAACTCGGCCAGAAGGTAGGCAGCCGCATTCCAGCCGGAGTATGAAAACGAGACATACACGAGCTGGACGGCAAACGCAGACTGCCAGACGGTGGATGAGAGGGGAGATCCTCCGCCCCCCGCCAGACGTGTCATATCTCCCCGAAAGAAACCAACGATGACAAACAGCAGGATCAGCAACAGTTTCAACAGCGTCGCGAGACTGTGGACCACAACCCCCTGCCCCACAGACATCGAGTGAATCACCGCAAACACCACGATGAGCCCCACCCCAGCCAACAGTGGTGGGACAGGGACCAGCTGCGACAGATAGTCGCCGAACACATGCGCGTAAAATGCAAGCGGAGCGGCGAATCCCACCACCAGGGCAACCCAGCCGGCCAGAAAACCGATCGCCGGATGATAGATGCGTGAGAGCAGCTGGTATTCCCCCCCATTGCGGGGAATGGCGGCCCCAAGCTCGGCATACGACAAGGCGCCGCAGACAGCAGCCAACCCTCCGACTCCCCACGCCAGGAGTACCGCCGGTGCCGACTGGAGGGCCGACACCATATAGCCGGTTGTGGTGAACACCCCCACCCCGATCATGTTGGCCATGATCAGCAGAGTGCCTGTGAAAACCCCGAGCGTGGGACGGGAGTGATCGGTCTTGGGTGCAGTCAAGGGGACAACCTGCAGGGAGACGGGTTCGTCCGACAAAGCAAACCGGCGGACAGTTTTCCGAAGGTATCGGCTGTGAGCGACCTGTCCGTCAAGCGAGTGTCTGTCGGCCCGGACGCCGTGTCGGGGAGACTGGCAGCCGCTGGTTCCCTTCCGTTATGGTTCTGACACTGCCGGGTGACCCAGCCAGGCTTCGCGCTCCGCCGTCACGCTGGTTTTCTGGATTTCACCCGTTCTTTCAGGGAGACCGTCCGATGATCAACCTCAAGCGGATTCTCGTGGCCACCGATTTCAGCCAGCATTCCAGGCTGGCGCTCAAGTATGCAGCCACACTCGCCGAGGCCTTTCAGGCGGAAGTCATCCTGTGTCACGTGCTGGAGAAGCCCGACTTCCTGTCGAGCTTGCCTCCCGTGATGGAAGACTATTTCCCCCCCAACCTGGCCGAGTTGCACGAGAAGCACGCCCGCAAGGAATGTGAGTCACTGCTGACCCAGGCGGGAATCACCAATGGCCGAATTGTTCTGCCCCACGGCAGCCCGGCTGCGGAAACCGTGGCGGCGGCCAAAAAAGAACAGGCCGACCTGATCATCGTCGGAACACACGGCCGCAATGCCCTGACTCATCTGCTGCTGGGCTCGGTCGCCGAGAAGATCGTGCGATCGGCCGCCTGCCCGGTGCTGACCGTTCGGCAGGGCGAACACGACTTTGTCTGATCGCCCATCGGCTGCCTGAGCCGGCGGAGAGGCGACCTGATCCGGCAGGATGCCTCTCCAGCCATGATGACTGACCATTCTTGGAATTCGCGCCCGCATCGAGGAATCTCATGGCCAACCAGCAATCGGCAGCCACCGAATCCCAGGCCCCCTGGCCGGGCTCTCATGAAATGCCCCGGTGGTCGCTGGGCGAACTGGGTGATGCGCCCAGGTTCGAACTGGGAAAGCTGTGGCAGTACCTCGGGCCGGGCCTGTTGATGGGGGGAGCCGCCATCGGTGGTGGTGAATGGCTGACCGGCCCGCAGGTGACCGCCCGGTTTGGCGGCAGCCTGCTCTGGCTGGCGACGATGAGCATCCTCGGCCAGATCATCTACAACATCGAGATCAGCCGGTATGCCCTCTACACGGGTGAACCGATCTTCACCGGGAAGTTCCGGACCCAGCCCGGTCCCCGGGTGTGGGTCTGGGTTTACCTGCTGCTCGACATCGGCACTGCGTTTCCCTATCTCGCCGCGAGTGCCGCAATTCCACTGCTGCTGGTCCTCAAGGGAGGCCCGGTCCCGACGCCCGCGTTGATGGCCGATAACGCCACGACGCTGCGGGTGCTGTCACTGCTGATTTTTGCCGCGGCACTACTGCCAATGGTCTTCGGCGGAAAGATCTACAACTCGCTGAAAGCGGTGATGACCTTCAAGATCGTCACTGTCATGGGGTTCCTCGGTATCCTGGCGTTGTTCTTTTCGCACAGCTCGACCTGGATTGAGATTTTCACGGGGTTCTTCAAGTTTGGAAATGTTCCCACGGGAAATGGCGACGAGGTGGTCAACATCTTCTCGTCGCTGATGCAGGGCAAGATTCCGTCGCTTGGCATCGCGACATTCGGATTGCTGTCTTCCCTGGTGGCCATTTCGGGTCAGGGAGGCCTGACGAACACCCCCATCAGCAATTACACGCGCGATCAGGGGTGGGGAATGGGGGCCCATGTCGGTGCGATCCCCAGCCTCGTTGGAGGAAACGACCTGACGCTGTCGCACGAGGGAACCGTCTTCATCCCCAATGAACAGTCACTGCCGCGCTGGCGGGCCTGGGTCAGCCATGTGGTCCGTGACCAGTTCATGGTCTGGGGTCCGGCCTGCTTTTTTGGCCTGGCCCTTCCCAGCATGCTGTCGATCGAATTCCTTCCCCGCGGCATGGATCTCAGCAACAAGTGGATGGGACCCGTCGCCACCTCTGATGGCGTTGGTCAGGCGGTCGGGGAAGCTCTCGGCCCGTCTGTGGGAACCGTCTTCCGGTTCCTGACCCTGTTCTGCGGCTTCCTGGTGCTCGCCCCGAGCATGGCGTCCACGATTGACGGGTTTGTCCGCCGCTGGGTGGATGTTTTCTGGACCTCCAGCAAGCGGTTGCGTGAAGTCGATTCGTCGAAGATTCGTGTGCTGTATTTCGCCGTTCTGGGGGTCTATGCCTGTGTCAGCCTGGTGATGCTCGGCCTGATTCCCGAACCCTCCAAGCTGCTGTCGATCGCCGGTTTCGTCTACAACTTTGCCCTAGGCTTCAGTTGCTGGCACGTGCTGTACATCAACACGCGTCTGCTTCCTGAACCGCTGCGTCCCGGCTGGCCCGCCCGGATCGGCCTGGTTGTCGTCGGCATCTACTTCTGGATCGTCGGTGTCCTGGGAGCGATTTCGACGATCAGCAGCTGGAAATAGTCACGCCACAGCCTGTACCAGCGTGACGCCGCACCCTGCGCAGGAATTTTGCAGAATTCCCGGGCCGAAGATGACTTTCCGGCCTCAAGGACGGCCTGCCCAAACCAACTGTCTGAACGGTCCATCGGTGTCCTGGACGGCTGCGATGGACGCGAGCCGAATTCTATTCGCGTTCTGATTGGCCTGACCAGGTTGGTCCAGTTCTTCAACCTGTAATGGACCAGAACCGGCACGTTGCAGTTGATTCACCCGGCATCTGCCCGGCTGCGGGTGTTGACTATCCGAACTGCCCGGTGAGATACCGTGAAGTGAGTTCCTGCCGGGGATGTTCAAACATCTCCGATGTGGCATTGGCTTCGATCAGTTCACCGTGGAAAAAGAAGCAGGTCTGGTCCGAAACCCGGGCAGCCTGCTGCATGTTGTGCGTCACGATGACGATCGTCAGTCGATCCTTCAGTTCGTAGACCAGATCTTCAATCCGGGCGGTGGATGCGGGATCGAGTGCCGAGGTTGGCTCATCGAACAGCAAAACCCCTGGCTCCGGGGCGAGAGCCCGGGCGATGCAGAGGCGCTGCTGCTGCCCGCCCGACAGGGCATAGGCACTCTCCTTGAGACGGTCTTTGACCTCCTCCCAGAGAGCGGCAGATCGCAGTGAAACCTCAACGCGGTCGGCGATCTCAGTGGCCGACTGCATGCCAGTCAGCCGCAGCCCAAACGCGACATTTTCAAAAATGGACTTGGGGAATGGATTGGGTTTCTGGAAGACCATTCCCACTCGCAGCCGCATCTCCATCGGATCCACATCGCGCCCGACGATGTTGATCCCTTCGGGATTCATCCGGATCTCTCCGAAGTACTGATTGCCGGGATACAGGTCATGCATGCGGTTCAGGCAGCGCAACAGGGTGGTTTTACCGCACCCGGAAGGCCCGATCAGCGCCGTCACCGTATTCTGGGGAATCGACAGGTTGATGTCCTTGAGCGCCTGCTTGGCCCCATAGAAGAAGCTGAGGTTTTTGACTTCCAGCTTGCAGACGGCGGGGGCGACGGCAGGATCGGACGATGTCGTCTTCGGCAGAGCCGCGGGAGACGGTGATTCCTGACCGTTCGTTTCAGTGGTTGTGCGTGTGGCGGCCATCAGAGCATCTTACCATTTGATCCGCTTGCGCAACCGGTACCGCAGCACGATTGCCACGGCATTGAGTGACAGGGTCATCAGGATCAGCACAACACCGGCCGTGGCCGCCAGTTCGCTGAACTGGGCCTGGGGCCGGGAGATCCAGTTGAACATCTGGATCGGCATGGCCGTGAACTCGGAGTTGAGCCACTGGAAATTGACGAAGGGGGGCTGCTTCTGGAGAGGTGCCGGCGGCAGAAACGTGATGAACGTCAGGGCCCCAATTGTCATCAACGGGGCACTTTCTCCCAACGCCCTCGACATGGCGATGATCGTTCCGGTGGCGATCCCCCCGAGCGAGTAGGGAATCAGATGATGCCAGACGACCTGCCACTTGGTTGCCCCCAGGGCATAGGCCGCCTCGCGGATCCCCTGGGGAATCGCCCGCAGAGCCTCGCGTGTTGTGACGATGACAATCGGCAGGATCAGCAGGGCCAGGGTGATCCCCCCCACCAGCAATGACCGCTCCATGTGCAGACCGTAGATCAATGCCCCCAGGGCCAGCAGGCCGAAGATGATCGAGGGGACCCCGGCCAGGTTCGCAATGTTGATTTCGATGAGGGTCGTCCACGCATTGCGGGGTGCGTATTCCTCCAGGTACACCCCGGCAGCGACCCCCAACGGTACCGCCATGAGAATGGTGACGAAAGCCAGCAACAGAGAGCCGACCAGGGGGGACAGGATCCCGGCTCGTACGGCCCGGGCAGAGGGGAAAGAGCTGTAAAACGTCGGATCGAACAACCGATGATGACCATCGCGGATCAACCCGGCCAGCAGCACCACGAGCGTCACAAGACCAATCAGAGTGCAGGCCAGCCCGAGCAGCGCGAACCAGCGGTCCTGGCGTTTCCGCCGGGCAATCAGTTCCGCGATGGCTTTCATCAGTAGCTCTCCCGGAACCGCTTCCGCAGGAAGTAACCGACGATGTTGAACCCCAGCGTGCACACGAACAGCAGCAGACCGGCGGCGAAAATCGACTGATAGCCGACAGAACCCCGGGGAAGATCCCCCATCGAGACCTGCACAATGTAGGCGGTGATGGTCAACCCAGGCTGCCGGGGATCGAGTGTGAAGTTCGGCTGTCCCCCCGCTGCGATGGCGACAATCATCGTCTCGCCGATCGCCCGGGAGATTCCCAGGATATAGGCCGATCCGATCCCTGACAGGGCCGCCGGATAGACCACCTTGAACGCGGTGATCATGCGGTTCGCACCGAGCGCATAGGCTCCTTCCCGCAGCAGCATGGGGACCGAACGCATCGCATCTTCCGACAGAGAGCTGACATAAGGGATGATCATCAGCCCCATGACCACCCCGGCACTCAGCATGTTCGCCCCCGGCATATCGGCAAACACCCGCTGCAGCATCGGCCCAACAAAAACCAGCGCGAAATATCCGTAAACCACGGTGGGAATCGCACTCAGCAATTCGAGCGTTGGTTTCAGAAATTCGCGGACGGCGAACGGGGCATACTCGCTCATGTAGACGGCCACGATCGAGCCGATGGGGAGTGCGACCAGCAGCGCCACCCCGGTGGTCACCAGGGTGCCACACAGCAGCGGGAGGATGCCGAACCGCGGGGGTTCAAAAGTCGGCGCCCAGACCCGACCTGTGAAGAATTCGAGCAGCGGAACTCCCCGGAAAAAGGTCGATGACTCCCACAACAGGATGGCCACGATCCCGATGGTCACGACCACCGAGACAAACGCGGCCAGGAACAGCAACCATTCAATCGCCCGCTCACCCCAACGGGGCCGGCCTGACCCAAACAGAGGCAAACTTTGCCCGGCCCCCGGCATCGGGGTGCCGGGGACCGACTGTGTGCTTTCCGCTGCGGGGACGCTCGTCACTGGGGCTCCCGTGCCAGGATGTCTTCAATCCGGACCCCCACTTCCGGCTTGCCTTGAAAACCCGAGCCAACTTTCAGCTCACGGAATCGGTCCAGCGCCATCAGATAGGCGTTGGCAGGCAACGGCATGTACTTCACTTCCGCCACCGTTTTCACGGCGTTGACCAGGAGAAATTCGACAAACGCCTTCACTTCGGGACGGTCGGCTGACTGTCGGTTCACATAGATGAACAGCGGCCGCGACAGGGGGTTGTACTGTGATTGGACGACGGTTTCGAGACTGGGAAGAACTGGCCCGGCTTCATCCTTTTCCCAATCGACCGCCAGGGCCTTCACCGACTTTGTGTTTTCGATGTAGTAGGCGAACGGAATGTAACCGAGAGCCCCCGGATCGCCCTTGATCCCCTGCACCAGGGCGTTGTCGTCTTCACTTCCGGTGTAGTCCGTCCGGCTGGAACGGGCTTTCCCGACGATGGCCTCGGTGAAATAGTCGAAGGTGCCCGAATCGGACCCGGCCCCAAACAGCCGCAAGGGGGTATCGGGCCAACCCGGATCGACATCGCTCCACTTCATGACCTGCCCCTGGGAGTCAGGCGACCAGATCTTCTTCAACTGCTCGACAGTGATCGATTCCAGCTTGTTGCCGGGATTCACAGCGATCGTCAGTGCGTCAAAGCAGACGGGAAGTTCGATAAACTCAATTCCCGCTTCCTTGCAACTTGCCCGTTCAGCCTCACTGATGGGCCGGGAGGCATTGCAGAGATCGATTTCTCCGCGGACAAATCGCTTGAAACCACCACCAGTTCCCGCGTGGGCGATTGGCACATCGACCGCCTTGCGGGTTGCGGTCTGAAAATCCTCGGCCGCAACTTCGATCACGGGAAACAAACTGCTGGAACCATCGATCCGGACCTTGCCCGAAAGCTTCGCCAAGGCCGCAGATTCCAGCAGAGGGCTGGACAGGCCGTTCCCTTCGACGGCCTCACCCGATCTCCCCACTGTGTCGTTTGACGGTGCCACTGGCGCCGCAGGCTGTGAACATCCAAACAGAACCAATCCACAGAGGCCTGCCAGCAACACGCGCATGATCATCTTCGTTCTGAACATCTCTCACCTGCAGAAAAATCAAATCCGCTGCTGGATGCTAGGCCTGAAAGATGAAGATTGCGTGAAGACCACCCGTCGTCCGACGGGGATTCGACCTGTGAATGGCACGCGGCGGACGGACTTTTGTCATGGACTTTCGGGGAGTT
>Ga0255182_1001760_pt1 | contig 10657 bp, 14 predicted proteins | sample Atl_UVDOM_RepA_8_FD_188420 | JGI IMG/M metagenome (GOLD analysis project Ga0255182, IMG submission 188420) | Freshwater microbial communities from Altamaha River, Georgia, United States - Atl_UVDOM_RepA_8d | ecosystem: Environmental > Aquatic > Freshwater > River | place: USA: Georgia... | reverse complement strand
GTTATGACAAGATGGAAGCCAAGTTGCGCGCCATCGGTGCCGACATCGAAAGGGTGAAATGAACCGCACACTCACGCTGGCGCTGTCCAAAGGGCGCATCTTCAACGAAACCCTGCCCCTGCTCAAAGCGGCCGGCATTGAGGTGCTGGAAGATCCAGAAACCTCGCGCAAGCTGATTTTGCCCACCAACCAACCCGAGGTGCGCGTGGTGCTGGTGCGCGCGAGCGACGTGCCCACGTATGTGCAGTATGGCGGGGCCGATTTGGGGGTGACAGGGCTCGACACCTTGATTGAGCATGGTGCCGGTTGGCAAGGCGGTGTGGCGGGTCTGTACCAGCCGCTGGATTTGCGCATTGCCCGCTGCCGCATGAGCGTGGCCGTACCGGTCGATTTTGACTACGCCGCCCGCGTGCGCCAGGGGGCGCGCCTGAAGGTGGCCACCAAGTACGTGCACATTGCCCGTGAATTTTTCGCAGCCAAAGGCGTCCATGTGGATTTGGTCAAGCTCTATGGCTCTATGGAGCTCGCGCCCCTGACAGGGCTGGCCGATGCGATCGTCGACTTGGTCTCCACCGGCAGCACCCTCAAGGCCAACCGACTGGTCGAGGTCGAGCGCATCATGGACATCAGTTCGCGTCTGGTGGTCAATCCCGCGTCGCTCAAGCTCAAGCGCGAGCCGATTCGCCAGCTCATCGACGCCTTTGCCGCAGCCTTGCCGGCAGCTTGAAAGAGACGACCATGGAACCTGTCTTGCGCCTGGCGACCACCGATGCCGACTTTGAACGCCGCTTCGCCGAGCGGTTGCACTGGTCGGACGATACCGATGCGGCCATCGAGCAGCGTGTGGCAGACATCTTGGCCGATGTGCGCGCGCGCGGTGACACTGCTGTCTTGGAATACACCCAGCGCTTTGACGGTCTGACCGCCGCCAGTGTGTCGCAACTCGAGTTGGGCGCCGAGGAATTGCGCGCCGCGTTTGAGGGTTTGCCCGCCGCGCAACGCGCCGCACTCCAAGCTGCGGCCCAACGCGTGCGGGCCTACCATCAGGCCCAGAAAAAGGCCAGTGGTGAGAGCTGGACCTATCGCGATGAAGACGGCACCTTGCTCGGCCAGAAGGTCACCCCACTGGATCGGGTTGGCATTTATGTCCCCGGCGGTAAGGCCGCCTACCCCTCCAGTGTCCTCATGAACGCCATTCCGGCGCATGTGGCGGGGGTGTCCGAGATCATCATGGTGGTGCCCACGCCGCGGGGTGAGAAAAACCCGCTCGTACTGGCCGCCGCTCATGTGGCGGGGGTGTCACGCGCCTTCACCTTGGGGGGTGCGCAGGCCGTGGCGGCCCTGGCCTACGGGACGGCCACGGTGCCCAAGGTGGACAAAATCACGGGGCCCGGCAACGCCTATGTGGCTGCTGCTAAGCGCCGGGTGTTCGGCACGGTGGGGATCGACATGATTGCCGGTCCCAGCGAAATTTTGGTTTTGGCCGATGGCACCACGCCCGCAGAGTGGGTGGCCATGGATTTGTTCAGCCAAGCCGAGCATGATGAGCTCGCGCAAAGCATTCTGCTCTGCCCCGACCCCGCTTATCTCGACGCGGTGCAAGCCGCCATGGCCAAACTGCTGCCGGAGATGCCGCGGCGCGACATCATTGCCGCGTCGATGGCCGGGCGGGGCGTGCTCATCGCCACGCGCGACATGGAGGAGGCTTGCGCCATCAGCAACCGCATCGCCCCCGAGCACTTGGAGATTTCCAGCCGCGAGCCCGCCCGTTGGGAACCCCTGCTGCGCCACGCCGGAGCTATTTTCATGGGGGCCTACACCAGTGAGTCGCTCGGCGACTACTGCGCGGGGCCCAACCATGTGCTGCCCACGAGTGGCACGGCACGCTTTTCTTCGCCGCTGGGAGTCTACGATTTCCAAAAGCGCTCGAGTTTGATTGAGGTGAGCGCCCAAGGCGCCCAGGCCTTGGGACAGGTTGCCGCAGAGCTCGCTTACGGCGAGGGGCTGCAAGCCCATGCGCGGGCAGCCGAGTTGCGGCTCAACCCTGTGCCGCCCATGCGCTCATGACAGGATGGCGCGCAACGCGTCGGTGAGGGCCCGGCATTGCTCCGGCGTGCCCACGGTGATGCGCAAGAAGTTGTCAATGCGCGGCAGTTTGAAATGCCGCACGATGATGGCGCGCTCACGCAAACGCGCCGCCAAGTCAGCCCCCGCATGACGCGGGTGTTGTGCAAAAACGAAATTCGCCGCCGAGGGCAGCACCTCAAATCCCAGGGCTTGTAAATCCGCCACCAACGCTTCACGCGTGTCGATCACCCGCTGGCATTGGCTGCGGAAGTAGGCGTCGTCCTCCACCGAGGCCACGGCGCCGGCGAGCGCGAGTCGATCGAGGGGATAGGAGTTAAAGCTGTTTTTAACCCGCTCCAGGGCCTCGATCAGAGGTGCTTGTCCTAGGGCGTAACCCACCCGCAGGCCAGCGAGCGACCGGCTCTTGGAGAAGGTCTGGCTCACCAGCAAATTGGGGAACTCGTCAATCAGGGTGTCAGCGCTCTCGGCACCAAAGTCCACATACGCTTCGTCCACCAACACCACCGCCTGAGGGTTGCCGGCCACGATCTCGCGCACTTGGGCACGCGAGAGGGCACGCCCCGTCGGCGCGTTGGGGTTGGGGAAAATGATGGCCCCGGCCGCCTGTCCACCTTGGGGCAGGAAGTCCTGCACCGGCAGACTGAAATCCGCCGCCAGCGCGACCTTGCGAAATGGGATGCCGTAGAGGCCGCAGTAGACCGGGTAGAAGCTGTAGCTGATGTCCGGAAACCACAGGCCCGCAGGATGGTTGAGCAAGGCCATGAAGGCGTGCGCGAGCACCTCATCGGAGCCATTGCCCACGAAAACTTGTTGGGGCTTGAGCCCATGGTGGTGCGCCAAAGCCGTGCGCAGCGCGTCGGCGTTGGGGTCAGGGTAGAGGCGTAAACGCTCGTCCGTGGCCGCGGCAATGGCCGCAAGTGCCTTGGGTGAAGGCGGCCAGGGGTGCTCATTGGTGTTGAGCTTGACGAGTTGTTCGAGTTTGGGTTGCTCGCCTGGCACATACGGTGTCAGGCCATGCACAACGGCGCTCCAGTATTGGCTCATGGGTATTGGCGGGCAGAGTTGGCGCAAAGCCCCAATTCATGCGGCCTTGCAGAGGGTCGATGGTATCATGGGACCCTTCTTTCAACCCGGATCTCACGCGCCATGCGCCAAGCCGAAGTCAGCCGCAACACTCAGGAAACCCGCATCACGGTTCGTTTGAATCTGGATGGCACGGGACAATCTCGTCTTGCCACGGGCATTGGTTTTTTTGACCACATGCTCGACCAAATCGCCCGCCATGGCCTCATCGATCTCGACATCGAGGCGCAGGGGGACTTGCACATCGACGGACACCACACCGTGGAGGATGTGGGCATCACGCTCGGCCAAGCGGTGGCCAAGGCGGTGGGTGACAAAAAAGGCCTGCGCCGTTACGGCCATGCCTATGTGCCCTTGGATGAAGCGCTCAGCCGTGTGGTGGTCGACTTCTCCGGCCGGCCCGGTCTGGTGATGGACGTGCCATTCAAAAGTGGGATGGTGGGGCAGTTTGACACCCAACTCACTTACGAATTTTTTCAGGGCTTTGTGAACCACGCCTTTGTCACCCTGCACATTGACAACCTGCGGGGCGAGAACGCCCATCACCAAGCCGAGACGGTCTTTAAGGCCTTCGGGCGTGCGCTTCGCATGGCGCTGGAGATTGACCCCCGCGCCCCTGCAGCCATTCCCTCGACCAAAGGCAGCCTCTGACCATGGCTTCTAACCGCGTGGCGGTCGTCGATTACGGCATGGGCAATCTGCGTTCCGTGGCCCAGGCCGTGTTGCACGCGGCCAGCGCCGTCGATCATGCCGAGGTGAGCGTCACGCAAGATCCCCAGGTGGTGCGCGATGCGCATCGGGTGGTCTTGCCGGGTCAGGGCGCCATGCCCGATTGCATGCGCGAGTTGCGCGAATCGGGCTTGTGGGAGGCGGTCTTGGAGGCCGCTGCGAAAAAACCGCTTTTCGGGGTGTGCGTGGGCATGCAAATGTTGCTGGACCACAGCGCCGAGGGCGATACCCCGGGCCTGGGCCTGATTCCAGGCGAGGTCATCAAATTCGACCTGGCGGGACGCCAGCAACCCGATGGGAGCCGGTACAAGGTGCCCCAAATGGGCTGGAATCAGGTCTATCCCGTGCAGCCCCACCCGATTTGGGCGGGTGTACCCGAGGGTAGCTACTTTTATTTCGTTCACAGCTACTACGCCCGCCCCCAGCAGCGCGCCCATTGTGCGGCCGAAACGGACTATGGTGGGCGATTTGCTTGCGCAGTGGCGCACGACAACCTTTTTGCGACACAATTCCATCCTGAGAAAAGCGCGGCGCACGGCTTGGCCCTGTACCGTAACTTTTTACACTGGAACCCCTGAACTGTAACCCTATGGGTGCCAAGGACGCCCCACTGCCACCATGCTACTGATTCCCGCGATTGACCTCAAAGATGGCCATTGTGTGCGCCTCAAGCAAGGAGACATGGAGCAGGCCACGACCTTCAGTGAAGACCCGGCTCAAATGGCCCTGCAATGGGTTGCCCGAGGCGCCCGGCGTCTGCACTTGGTTGACCTCAACGGTGCGTTTGCGGGCAAGCCGCAAAATCACCTAGCCATCAAGTCCATTCTCAAGGCCGTGGGCGATGACTTGCCGGTGCAATTGGGCGGCGGCATTCGGGACCTCGACACCATTGAAAAGTACATCGACGCGGGCATGCGCTATGTGATCATTGGCACGGCGGCGGTGAAAAACCCGGGCTTTCTCAAAGACGCTTGTTCGGCCTTTGGTGGCCACATCATTGTGGGCCTGGACGCGCGAGACGGGAAAGTGGCCACCGATGGCTGGAGCAAACTCACCGGTCATGAGGTGGTCGACTTGGCCAAGAAATTTGAAGACTACGGCGTGGAGTCCATCATCTACACCGACATTGGGCGCGACGGCATGCTCACCGGCATCAACATTGACGCCACGGTGCAGTTGGCCCAGTCCCTGACCATTCCGGTGATCGCCTCTGGCGGCCTCTCCAACCTCAAGGACATCGAAGCCCTGTGCGCGGTGGAAGACGAGGGCATTGAAGGTGTGATTTGTGGTCGCGCCATCTACAGTGGCGATCTCGACTTCGCCAAAGCCCAGGCCCGAGCCGATGAACTCAACGGCTGACCCGCGCCTGGGTCAAAGCCGTGCCGTTCGATTGCACGGCCAACCCGGCCTGTTGCTCGAGTTGCCCAACGGCGACCGCGCCGAAATCGCCCTGCAAGGCGCCCATGTGCTGCGCTGGCGCGCCCGCGAGCGCGAGCAACTCTATCTCAGCCCGACCAACCCTTGGGACGGTCAACACCCGATTCGCGGTGGCGTGCCCGTCTGCTGGCCGCAGTTCAGCGACCGTGGCCCCCTGCCCAAACACGGTTTTGTGCGTCAAATGCCGTGGGTGCCTGCGGTACCCCAATGCGAACCCGATAGCGTCATCCAACGCTTGGTTTTGCGGGATAACGAGGCCTCGCGGGCCCTTTGGCCGCACGGCTTCACGCTCACTCTGACCGTGCAGCTCCTGCCCGAGAGCTTGCGCATGGAACTCATGGTGCAAAATACCAGCACGCAATCCTGGTCCTTCACCGGCGCTCTCCACACCTATTTCGCGGTTGACGATATCGCGCAGGTCCTGGTGGAAGGCTTGGGCGGCCAGCCTGAGTGGGATGCTTTGCAGGATGCCCAGGGCGTGGCCGCTGAGCCCTTGCGCCTGCCGGGGCACTGGGATCGCGTTTATGACGCCCCCCGTAACGCGCTCGAGTTGGTGGACGGTGCGCATCGCTTGCGCATCACCCAAAGCGATAGCCTGGCCAACCAAGTGGTCTGGAATCCGGGGCCGCGCCTGTGTGCCGAATTGCCCGATATGCCCGACGACGACCACCGCCGCATGCTTTGCGTGGAGGCCGCGCAAGTGTTCAAACCCATCACCGTGGCCCCCGGGGCGCATTGGCGCGGTGACCAAACCTTGCAAGTGATCTGACCATGCTCGCCAAACGCATCATTCCTTGCCTCGATGTGACGGGTGGCCGTGTCGTCAAAGGGGTTAACTTTGTCGAACTGCGTGACGCCGGAGACCCCGTCGAAATCGCGGCGCGCTATAACGATCAAGGCGCTGACGAGCTCACCTTCCTCGACATCACCGCCACCAGTGATGATCGGGACGTGATCCTGCACATCATTGAGGCGGTGGCCAGCGAAGTGTTCATTCCCCTGACGGTAGGCGGTGGTGTGCGCACCGTGGAGGATGTGCGTCGTTTGCTCAACGCGGGCGCCGACAAAGTGAGCTTTAACTCCGCCGCCATTGCCAATCCAGACGTGATTCGAGCGGCCTCGGCCCGCTACGGCGCGCAATGCATCGTGGTGGCCATTGACGCCAAGCGGCGCAGCGATGAAGAGGCCGCCGCGCGCGATGCCCAAGGACAGATCAAGGGCCCAGGCTGGGACGTCTACAGCCACGGGGGGCGCAAGAACGTGGGGCTTGATGCGGTTGCCTGGGCGCGTGAGATGGCCGCGCGCGGAGCGGGTGAAATTCTCCTCACCAGCATGGATCGCGACGGCACCAAAAGCGGCTTTGATTTGGCCTTGACTCGAGCCGTGGTGGACGCGGTTCCCATTCCCGTCATCGCCTCGGGTGGGGTGGGTAACTTAGACCACCTCGCCGACGGCGTGCAGCAGGGGGGGGCTGACGCCGTGTTGGCCGCGAGCATTTTTCACTACGGTGAGTTCACGGTGGCCCAAGCCAAAGCGCGCATGGCCGAGCGCGGGATACCGGTGCGGCGCTGAGGCGCAAGCGATGTCTTAAGATGCAGGCATGAGCTGGCTCGATCACATTCGCTGGGACGCACAAGGTTTGGTGCCCGTCATCGCGCAAGAAAAAGGCAGCGGCGATGTGCTGATGTTCGCCTGGATGAACCGCGAGGCCTTGTCCCTCACCGCCGAACTCGGACGGGCGGTTTACTTCAGCCGATCGCGCCACAAGCTTTGGTACAAAGGGGAAGAGTCCGGCCATGTACAGACCGTGCATGAAATCCGCATCGACTGCGACCAAGACGTGGTTCTGCTGACGGTGACCCAAACCGGCCACGATCCAGGAATCGCCTGCCACACCGGACGCCACAGTTGCTTTTTTCAGCGCTTGGAAAACGGCGTTTGGCAGGCTGTTGATCCGGTCCTCAAAGACCCCAGCACCATCTACAAATAAGGTCCGCCAATGTCCTCCGATACCTTGCAACGATTGGCTGCCATCATTGACAGCCGACATCCCGCGCGTGGCGGGGATCCCGAAAAAAGCTATGTTGCCCGCTTGTTACACAAGGGGCCCGACGCATTTTTGAAAAAAATTGGCGAAGAAGCCACCGAAGTGGTCTTGGCCGCCAAAGACCTCAGCCATGGCGGGGACTCGGCCCCCTTGGTTGGGGAGATGGCCGATTTGTGGTTCCACTGCATGGTCGCCTTGTCGCATTACGGCTTGCAACCCGCCGATGTTCTGGCGGAATTGGCGCGGCGCGAGGGACTCAGTGGGTTGGAAGAAAAGGCCTTGCGCAAGGCGCAGGCCAGGGAATCGAATCAGGAGTAAGCATGCACACCGATCCCTCATGCGTTTTTTGCAAGATCGTGGCGGGGCAGATTCCCTCCCGCAAGTTGTACGAAGACGACGAATTTCTGGCTTTTCACGACATAGCCCCCTGGGCTCCCGTACACTTTCTTATTATTCCAAAGGCCCATTGGGTGTCCATGGCCGATCTTTCGCCGGCCCAAGAGGCCATGATGGGGCGGCTGATGATGCTTGCGCCCCGTCTGGCCCTAGAGGCGGGCTGTCGACCGGGCCCCGAGGGGGGATTTCGGATGGTTTGCAACACGGGTGCCGAAGGGGGCCAAGAAGTCCTTCATTTGCACTGGCATGTCATGGGCGGTCCGCGCCCTTGGGCCAGAGGCTGATTAGAATCAAAGGTTCCTTTAGGAGAAGCACATGGGTTCGTTTTCCATTTGGCATTGGCTGGTCGTGCTCCTGATTGTGGTCATGGTCTTTGGCACCAAGAAACTCAGGAACATGGGCAGCGACCTTGGCGGCGCCGTCAAGGGGTTTAAGGACGGCATGCGCGACGGCACAACGCCCCCCGCAGAGGGCCAACAAGCCCCTGTGCAGGCGCAGGTGCAAGCCCCCGCACCCGATAACAAGACCACGATTGACGTTGAAGCCAAGCACAAGTCGTGATTGACCTTGGCCTCTCCAAGCTGGCGCTGATCGGCGCCGTTGCCCTGGTGGTGATCGGCCCTGAAAAACTCCCTCGCGTGGCTCGCACTGTCGGCACCTTGCTCGGCAAGGCGCAGCGCTACGTGGCTGACGTCAAGGCCGAGGTCAACCGCAGCATGGAGCTCGACGAGTTACGCAAGATGAAGGAGTCGGTGGAAAACGCCGCCCGCGATGTCGAGCACTCGGTCCACACGGCCAGCACCGATTTTGAAAAAGACTGGCAGGAAACCACTGCCGGCCTCTCCAGCGATGCGCTGGCTTTTGAGGGCAGTCACAGCAATGAACTGCAATTGCCCCCCCCCGAATACAAGCATCCCGGCAAAAACTGGCGCCTCAAGCGCGGTGCTACCCCTCTTTGGTACAAGGCGCGTCATGGCGTGCGCACCCGAGCCCTCTCGGGCGCGGCCCGTGTGGCGCGGTTTCGCCCGCCGCGCGCGCGCTGAGCAATTCTCATGTCCTCCACGCCTCCTGAGCAAGACGAACTCGCGGGTACTGAGCAGCCCTTTGTTCAGCACCTCGTCGAATTGCGTGACCGTTTAATGAAAGCTTTTGCCGCCGTGGCCTTGGCGGCCATGGCCTTGGCACTTTTCCCGGGGCCTGCCGCCCTCTACGATTGGCTTGCCGCGCCCTTGGTGGCCCAGCTGCCCGAAGGGGCGACCTTGATCGCCACTTCGGTCATTTCACCGTTTCTGGTGCCCCTCAAGATTTTGCTCATGACGTCCTTCTTGCTGGCTTTGCCCGTGGTGCTCTACCAGCTCTGGGCATTTGTGGCGCCGGGGCTGTATTCGCATGAAAAGCGCTTGGTCATGCCCCTCGTGATCTCCAGCACGGTGCTGTTTTTGGTGGGCGTGGCGTTTTGTTACTACTTCGTCTTTGGGCAAGTGTTCAAGTTCATCCAGAGCTTTGCCCCCAAAAGCATCACGGCCGCGCCGGACATTGAGGCGTATTTGGGTTTTGTGATTTCGATGTTTCTGGCCTTTGGCATGGCGTTTGAGGTGCCGGTGGTGGTGGTGGTGCTCGCGCGCATGGGCGTGGTCACGGTCGAGAAGCTGCGCGAGTTTCGCTCCTACTTCATTGTGTTGGCATTCGTGATCGCCGCCATCGTCACGCCGCCCGATGTGGTCTCGCAATTGGCATTGGCCATTCCGATGTGTCTGCTCTACGAATTGGGCATTTGGGCGGCTTCGGTGTTTATTCGGCACACCCAGCCGGACGAGGAACCGCAGGAGGGGGCATGAGACGCATGTGGCTCTTGTTCGCGCAAACCGTTACGGTGGGTTTGGCGTGCTGGTTTATTGTGATCACACTCAAGCCCGAGTGGGTTCGCCAGCGACCCGCGAGCTTGCCCCTGATGGAAGCCCCCGCCACGCTCGCCCCGGGGGCCGTGATGCCCGGCAGCTTGAGTCCCGCCGCACGCGCCGCTTCGCCCGCCGTGGTGAGCATCGCCACCCGCCAGTCCATGCGCCAGCGCGGCAACGACCCCTGGCACCGCTTCTTTTTTGGCGATGATGACGAGGGCCCGCGCACGGGCCTGGGCAGTGGCGTGATCGTGAGTGCCGAGGGCTATGTGCTCACCAACAACCATGTGGTCGAGGGCGCCGACGAAATTGAAGTCACGCTCAGCGACCGCCGCCGTACCCTGGCCAAGGTGATTGGCACGGATCCCGAAACCGACTTGGCCATTCTGCGCATTCGGCTTGACCGTTTGCCCGTGATCGTTTGGGGCAAAGAGGAAACCGCACAAGTGGGGGATCGGGTGTTGGCCATTGGCAACCCCTTCGGCGTGGGGCAAACGGTGACCAGCGGCATCATCTCCGCGCTGGGCCGAAATCAGTTGGGCATCAACACGTTTGAGAATTTCATCCAGACCGACGCCGCCATCAACCCGGGCAACTCCGGTGGCGCGTTGGTCGATGTCAATGGCCATTTGCTCGGCATCAACACCGCCATCTATTCCCGCTCCGGCGGCAACATGGGCATTGGCTTTGCCATACCCGTCTCGACCGCGCGTCAAGTGCTCGATGGCATCATCAAAGACGGCCAAGTGGTGCGGGGCTGGATTGGGGTGGAGCCCATGGACATCACACCGGAGTTGGCCGAAACCTTCAAGCTCAACCAGCAAGAGGGCGTCATCCTCACGGGGGTTTTGCAGGGGGGGCCTGCAGCCAAGGCAGGCTTGCAACCAGGGGACGTGGTCTTGCGCGTGGCCGACCAAGAGGTGGATAACGTGAGCGCGCTCCTCACTGCCATTGCCAGCCAAGCCCCGGGTCGCAGCAC
>Ga0255182_1001759_pt1 | contig 10662 bp, 9 predicted proteins | sample Atl_UVDOM_RepA_8_FD_188420 | JGI IMG/M metagenome (GOLD analysis project Ga0255182, IMG submission 188420) | Freshwater microbial communities from Altamaha River, Georgia, United States - Atl_UVDOM_RepA_8d | ecosystem: Environmental > Aquatic > Freshwater > River | place: USA: Georgia | collected... | reverse complement strand
CCCCCTTGAGTTCAATCACCACATAGCAACGCAGCTTGAGGTGGTAAAACAGCAAGTCAATGAAGAACTCGTCACCCCCCACATCCATCAGCACCTGCCGTCCGACAAACGCGAAACCTGCGCCCAACTCCAACAAAAATTCGGTGACGTGCTTGACCAAGGCTTGCTCAACGTCGCGCTCTTGGGCTTCCTCGGTCAAACCCAAAAAGTCAAAGCGGTAAGGGTCTTTGAGCGATTCACGCGCCAAATCCGATTGCGGCTGAGGCAGACTGGCCTGGAAATTGGTCACTGCCTCGCCATTGCGCTCCATCAAGCGGGTTTCAATTTGCATGACCAGCACATTGCGCGACCAGTTGTGCTCGATGGCCTTTCCTGCGTACCACTGGCGAGCTTCAGGATTTGGCAGCTTATCGAGCAACGCCAACTGGTGATACCACGGCAATTGTGCAAGCACCGCTTGCACAAATTCCATGTCCGGCCAAGCCTCGGCAAAAGCACGCATGTATTTGAGGTTGCGGGGTGAAAACCCCTTCAACTCCGGAAAGGCCGTGCGCAAATCATGCGCCAGCCGCTCAATCACCTTGGCCCCCCAGCCCTGGCTGGCCTGCCGCGCCAGAATGTCACGCCCGATTTGCCAGTACAGCAACACCAATTCGCGGTTGACCGCCAGCGCCGCGCGTTGCTGGGCGCTGTGGATGCGGTTTTTCAGATCGCGCAACCAGTCGGTGTAGCCGTCAGGGGTGGGGGTGAGGGAGACGGGTTGATCGGTCATTGAACAGCCTCAAGGTATGCGAGTGCAGCAGCTTCGCTGTCCTCGATGGCGATTTCTACGGACTGTTTGCTGACGTCCAGCAACTGAGTGGCACGTTGGCGTTTTGTCACCATTTGACGAACAGCCTTCAAGTCATTTTTTCCGTCGGCAGCAGTTATTAAGTCATCCTGAATAACTGAATCAGGTGACAGCTCGCCATCCTCAAAAATCCGCTTGAGATGCTGGTTGATAGCCGCTACGGACACATCGTAGAGCGCGGTCATCATTTTTTGTGTCAGCCAAATGTTTTCATCCTGGTAGCGCATTTCAACGCTGTGCTCACCCTCGCCAGTGTTGGCGATGAAGGTCAGGTACTCGGCGGCTGACGAGCGAACAGGAGAAACCGAACGCTTCTCACAGACTGGCTTTTTCATTCAGACACCCTCCCATTTCGTGCTGGCGTTGGACTGATCCTGCATTGTCAGGCCTGTCACCACCCATGAAGCACAGCAATAGCCGAGGTCAGCCATCTGCAGAGCGCTTCAAAGCCCGCTGCGCCAGCACCGCCAAGAGCGCACCTCCCGCACAGCAGGCCACGGTGAACAGGGGTGTGAGCTGCCAGCCCCCGGCCCTGGCCGCCAGCGCGGCCGCGGTCGGCGGACCGATGAACTGACCCAGGGCCGAAAGTTGCTGGACCCAGCCCACTGTAGCGGCCACCTGCTGCTCGCCCGGCGCCAGCCGCACCGCCAGCGAGAACAGCGTGCCCGGCACCAGGCCGCCCAGGCCCGAGAACACCAGCACCCCGACAAAACGCAGCCAGGGCCAGCCTTCAGTGAAGGCGGCAAACGCCAGCGTGCTGCCCAGCGCCATGGCGCCAAAACCCAGCCACAAGGTGGCGCGCGGCTGCCAGCCGCGCTGCAGCAGGCGGCCCGAAGCCATGTTGCCGCCCATGTTGACGGCGGCCGCCAGCGCCGTGAGCACGCCCAGCAAGGCGCCGCCGACACCGGCTGCGGTGTAGATCGAGGGCAGGAAACCGATCACCGCCAGCCACTGGCCCGAATACAGGCCAAAGCACAATGCCACCAGCCAGGGGCCCGGCGCGCCCAAGGTGCGCTGCAGGCGTTGCAACGTACCGGCACCGCCCTGCCCGGGCGAGACCGCGGGGTCGGGCGGGATGGCGCGGACGATCCACAGGGCCATGGCCAGCGACACCGCCGTAAACAGCCACCACCACGCGCTCCAGCCCCAGGCCGGAATGAACAGCGGACCAAACAGCAAAGCCAGTGCGGTGCCAGTGGGCATGTACGCGCCCCACACCCCCAGCATGCCCGCCATTTGCCGGGGCGGCACCAGGCGGCGGATCAGCGCGGGCGCGGGCAAGGCCACCAGCAACAGGCCCAGGCCTTCCAGCGCACGGCAGACCAGCAGCACCGGCACCGAGCGGGCCAGCCCGCCCACGGCGCTGGCCAGCGCCAGCAACAGGAGGCCGCGCACCATGCTGCGCTTGAGCCCCATGCCGTCGGCCCACACGCCCATGAAGACGGCCAGCGTCAGCCCCGCCAGTTGCACCATCGACAGCAGAAAACCGGACTGCACCAGCGTCAGCCCCAGCTCGGCCTGCAAGGCGGGCAAGGCCGGGGGCAGCTTGCCGACCTGCAAGGCGGCCACGCCGCCAGCCGCGACCACCAGCCATGCGTGAGAGGGATTCACCAACATCCCCCTTTGTAGGTCGGCGGCTTCAGCCCCGACAAAGGCCTGTGTCGCAGCCCGCAGTGTCGGGGCTGCAGCCACCAACCTACAAACAGAGTCCCCACCCCACTCACAGGAGCTTGCGCCCCGTGAGGCGTTCGTGTTCACGCAGGGCAAAACGGTCGGTCATGCCGGCGATGTAGTCGGCCACGGCGCGGTGGCGGTCTTCGCGGGCGGTGAATTCGTTGCGCATTGCCTGCGGCCGATCGAGGTAGGCCGCAAACAATTCGCGCACCACCTGCTGGGCCTGGGCCATGCGGTCCGTCACCTGCGGGTGGCGGTAGAGGTGGGCAAACAGGAACTTCTTGAGTTGCGCACTTTGCGCGTGCATCGCATCGGAAAAACGCACCAGCGGCCCGGCCTGGCGAGCCTCGTCGGCGCTCGTGACGCCTGCCGAAGCAATCGCCGCACGGGTGGTGTCGATCACGTCGTAGACCTGGTCGCTGAGCATGCGGCGTGTGCTCTCGTAAAGCCAGCGGCGCGGCTTGTCGGCGAGCTGCGGGTGCTCGGCCAGCACCTGCTGGCGGTAGCGGTCAAACAGCGGCACCGCCTGCATCTGGTCCAGCGACAGCAAACCCGAGCGCACGCCGTCGTCGATGTCGTGCGCGTTGTAGGCAATGGCGTCGGCCAGGTTGCACAGCTGTGCTTCCAGGCTGGGCTGGGTGCGGTCGAGAAAGCGGCGGGCCACGCCGCCGGGTTCTGCGGCCTCGATGGCCTCGGCGTTGCTGCGCGAGCAGTGCTTGAGGATGCCCTCGCGGGTTTCAAAACTCAGGTTCAGACCGTCAAACGCCGGGTAGCGTTCTTCGAGTGTGTCCACCACGCGCAGGCTTTGCAGGTTGTGCTCAAAGCCTCCGTGCTCACTCATGCATTCGTGCAGTGCGTCCTGTCCGGCATGACCGAAGGGTGTGTGGCCCAGGTCGTGCGCCAGCGCAATGGCTTCGACCAGGTCTTCGTTCAGGCACAGCGCCCGCGCGATGGAGCGGCCCAGCTGCGCGACTTCGAGCGAATGCGTCAGGCGGGTGCGGAACAGGTCGCCTTCGTGGTTGAGAAAGACCTGCGTCTTGTAGACCAGCCGGCGGAAAGCGGTCGAGTGGACGATGCGGTCACGGTCGCGCTGAAAGTCATTGCGCGTCAGCGCTGGCGGCTCCGAATGAAGTCGGCCACGCGACTGTGCAGGGTGGCTGGCCCAGGGCGCCAGACCGGGGGAATGCTGGATCTCAGACACAACAGGCGTCGATCACCTCGCGCACCACCGCATCGGGCGCGCCCTGGGTGCGGGCCTGCCCGGGCGGATCGATGACCACGAACTGGATGTCACCACCCACCGCTTTCTTGTCGAGCCGCATGTGTTCGATGTAGTCCAGCGCGTTGTCGGCCGCATTCAGCACCGGGCCACGAACCGGCAGGCCGGCACGCTCGATCAGGGTTTTCAGGCGCGCCACAAAAGGGGCGTCGACCTTGCCCAGGCGCTGCGACAGCTCGGCCGCCATGACCATGCCGCAACCCACCGCTTCGCCGTGAAGCCAGACGCCAAAGCCCAAACCGGCTTCGATGGCATGGCCAAAAGTGTGGCCAAAGTTGAGGATGGCGCGCAGACCCGATTCGCGTTCGTCCTGCCCCACCACCCAGGCCTTGATCTCGCAGCTGCGCTGCACCGCGTGGGCCAAGGCCTGCGGGTCACGGACCATGAGCGCACCGATGTTCGCCTCGATCCAGGCCAGAAACTCCATATCGGCAATCGGTCCGTATTTGATGACCTCGGCCAGACCCGCGCTGAGTTCGCGCTCAGGCAGGGTCTTGAGCGTGTCCAGATCGCAGACCACGCGCACCGGCTGGTAGAAGGCGCCGATCATGTTCTTGCCCAGCGGGTGGTTGATGGCAGTTTTGCCGCCCACCGACGAATCCACCTGCGCCAGCAGCGTGGTCGGCACCTGCACAAAGGGCACGCCGCGCATGTAGCTGGCCGCGGCAAAGCCGGTCATGTCGCCGATCACGCCGCCACCCAGCGCAAACAGCACCGTCTTGCGGTCGCAGCCCTTGCCCAGCAGCGCGTCAAAAATCAGATTCAGGGTCTGCCAGTCCTTGTGCGCCTCGCCGTCGGGCAGCACCACGGTATGAACTTGCTTGTAGTGCGGCATAAGCGCGGCCTGCAGCTGCGCTTCATACAGCGGCGCGATGGCGTCGTTGGTGACGATCATCGCGGCCTGTGCCCTGGGCAGGCCGGCAAAAGTGTCCGGCTGCGCCAGCAGGCCGGCGCCGATGTGGATGTCGTAACTGCGGTCGCCCAGCGCGATGGGCACGGTGGTCAGGGGAAGGGTTGCATTGGCCATGGTGCAAGTGTAGGGCGGCTGCGTCACGGGCCGCTGACAAGCAGCTGTACTGCTGATCTGGCGCCTGCTGCAGGGGCGACCTCCTACGCCTCTTCGGCCGCTGGGGCAGCCTTCCACGGATTGCGCCAGGCGCCTCTCTCTGGTGGGCCTGCCCTGTCCGCCGGTGCCACCCTGGGCAGATCAGCCGGGGTCAGCGCCAGCAGCCGCGGGGGATGACGGGGGCGGCGGTGTCATCGAGGAGGGCCCAGGTCTGGCAGGCGAGTGGCCCGCCAATTCCAGCTGCATCAGGATCATGTTGACCAGGGTCGCCACCGAGGGACGTCCGGTCTCGATCACGAAATGCGCGGCCTCGCGGTAGAGCGGGTCGCGGGTCTGGAACAGGCCGCGCAGGCGGCCGAGCGGGTCTTCGACCTGGAGCAAGGGGCGCGAAGTGTCGTGGCGCAGCCGGCGGTGCAGGTCTTCGGGCGTGGCATGCAGGTAAATCACCTGGCCGCGTGCATGCAGCCGCGCCCGGTTGGCCGGGCGCAGGACCGCACCGCCGCCGGTCGAGAGCACGCCATCGGCCGCATCGGCCGTCAGGTCGTCCAGGGCCCGCTCTTCGGCGTCGCGAAAAGCGTCCTCGCCGCAGTGCTCGAAATACTGGCGGATGGTGCAACCCAGGCGCTCTTCGATGCAATGGTCCGAATCGACAAAGGGCATGCCCAGACGACGCGCCAACTGTCGCCCGATGGTGGTTTTGCCCGCGCCGGGCATGCCGACAAGAATGATCTTCAAAACAGGGAGGGTCCAAAAAATACGTGACCCCATGCGAGAGGTCCCATGAAGGCCGCCAGTGTAGTCGAGCCCCTGCAGCCGGGGCGGTGACCAGGTCCGCAGGGGCCGCAGTGCAAGAACGACCACGGGTGGCCCAGGGGATGCAAGTCATAGTCCCCCGCGGACCCTCAACCGACTGAGGGCTGCCCGTGCGGCGTCACCGGACCCACGGGTGCCAGGGACCCTGCCGGGGTCACAGGCCCCGATGGCGCAACAGGCGAAACGGGCGCCACTGGTTCAACAGGCGCGACTGGCCCTGTCGACCCTGCCAGCGAAGGCGTCCGTGCCGGGGCCATCGGCCCGGCCGGTGAAGGGGGTGCAAGCGATGCAGCCGGGTCTGCCGGCAACGGCTGCGCCGGCACCCCGATCTGCCCCGCCGGCGGCAGCACCCGCGGGGTGATGAAGATCAGCAGCTCGCTGCGGCGGCGGTCCTGCTGGCGGTTGCGAAACAGCCAGCCGAGCACCGGCACATCGCCCAGCGTGGGCACTTTGGCCTCATCCTGCTTGTCGGTGTCTTCAAAGATGCCGCCCAGCACCACCGTACCGCCATCGGGCACCTGCACCTGGGTGCGTACATGCTTGGTGTTGATGGCGTAACCGGCCGCGGTCAGCTGGCCGATGCTGTCGCGGTTGACGTCGACTTCGAGCACCAGCGCACCGTCGGGCGTGATCTGTGGCGTGACCTCCAGCTTGAGATGCGCCTTGCGAAACGTGATGGCCGTGAGGGTGTTGCCGCCGCTGGCGGTGGTGGTCTGGTAGGGCAGCTCGGTGCCCTGCTCGATCAGGGCCTTGGTCTGGTCGGCGGTGATCACACGCGGACGTGACACCACCTTGCCACGCCCCTGCGCCTCCAGCGCCGAGAGTTCAAGGTTGATGAATCGCTCGGCCGAGGCGTTGAACAGGGACACCGCCAGGCTGGCCGGCGAGACCAGGGCCTGGCCGGCCATGCCGGCCGGCAGGTTGACCTGCGGCGAGGCCACGGTGCCCGCACCTGTGGCCGGCAAACCACCGCCCAGGCTGCTACCGCCTGTGCCCGGCGCGCTGCGGTAGCCCACGCCCAGCCGCACGCCCAGCGACTCGCCAAACTGGTCATCCGCTTCGACGATGCGCGCCTCGATCATGACCTGGCGTACCGGCACATCGATCTGGCGCAGCAATTCACGCACCGCGGCCAGGCGCGCTGCCGTGTCGCGCACAAACAGCTGGTTGGTGCGCGGCTCGGCCATGACCGTGCCGCGCGGCCCGAGCCAGCGGCTGCTGGCATCGCTGCCCAGCAGGCGCGGCGCCACCTCGCCGGCACGGGCGTACTGCAGGCGCACGGCCAGCGTCTCCAGCGCCTGGGCCGACTCCATGGCCGACTGCGCTTCGAGCCGCTTGCGCTCGCGCTGGGCCCACTCCTCCTCGGGCGCCACCCAGAGCACGCTGCCTTCCTGGCGGTAGGCATAGCCCTTGCTGCGCAGCACCACGTCCAGCGCCTGCATCCAGGGCAAGGCCTGCAGCCGTACCGAGACCTGGCCGGTGACACTGTCGCTGGCGACCAGGTTCAGGCCGGTGAAGTCGGCAAAGACCTGCAGCAACTGACGCAGCGGCACATCCTGGAACTGCAGGCTGATGGTGCGCTCTGGCGCGGCCGAGACGGGCCCATCGGGCCGCACGGGTACTGTCGCGGGCACTGTTGCTGGCAATGTGGCAGTCGCAGCGCCAGACCGCTCACCCTGCGCCGTGACAGGCGCGAGAGCGGGCGCTGAAACATCTGCTGAAACTGAAGCTGGCGTGGTCGGCGGTGCCGCTGCCGGGCGCAATGATGCCGGCACGGACGAACCCTTTGCCGGCTGCGCCAGGGCCTGCCCATGCAAGGCGGCCACGGCACAGAGCGCGAGCGACAGGTGCCCCTTCAACAGGGGGTGTCCAGACTCCCGCGGAAACGGCGGACGCCCTGTCTGGGCGCCGGGCTTGTCATCGTTGTGCATCATGGCCTGGACTCCCAGCGCAAGGTGAAGGTGCCGGAACCGGGTGCTGTCGCCGCGGTCGATGTCGTTGCTGCCTGTGGCCCCTGTGCAAGGGCCAGCTGCCGGGCATCGCCACCGACCCATCGCAGACCTTCCTGCCCGATCGCATCGCCCGGCCGCACCCGGAACAGCCGTCCCTGGGCGCTGAAGAGGGCCTCCTGTTGTCCTGCAACGGTCCACAGCCCCACCCACTGCAGCTGGGACAAAGGCCAGTCGGTGATCCGCAAACCCTCGCCACCCACCTGCGACGGTTTGCTGGCCTGCGGGTCGACCTCAAGCGCCAGTGGCGCCATGGCATCAGGCTTTCCGGTGTGGCTGGTGGCGGGTCCGCCAGCCTTCCCTGGGACTGCGCTGGCAAGGTGCAGCCCTGCTGACCCTGCAGCCAGGCCCTGGTCTTCGCCTTTACCTTCCCCTTCGGTTTCGGCCGCTGCGCGGGCGTCCATCGTCCCCTTGCGCCATTGCTCGGCCTGCCCCGGGTCCCCGGCAGGCTGCAAGGCCAGTGACCACTCGGCCTGCCAGCGCCACAGCCATTGACCCTCGCCACCCGCATGGGCCTGACCGTCCAGACGGTCCAGCCGCCACAAGCCTCCCGGAAGGTCTGTGGAAGCCCACAGCTCAGTCCAGGCCCCTGCGGCCCCTTGCAGCTGCAAACGTGCACGCTGCACCACCAGCGGCCAGTCGGCCGGCTGCGCCGGCCCCTGCGCATCCAGGGCCTGCCATTGCAGCAGCGTCAAACCGTGCTGGACGTGTCGCACCCGCAAATCCCGCCAGAGTTGTGGTCCGGCAAGGACATCGTCCAGACCGGCCTCGCGTTGCGCCCAGGCCTGGGCCAAGGCCTGCTGCGCGTGCTGGGCTGCGCTGGACGTCTGCGCTGCCGGCCCAGGTGTTGGCAGCGGCGCGCGCTGCCACCAGGCCCACCATGCGCTCCACAAGGGCAGGTTCAGCATCCCTACCAGCAAAGCCCCCAGCCCCAGGCCCTGCAACAGCCAGACCTGCTGACGCCGGCCGGGCCAGCGACGGACGCCTGGCCAGGGCCACACGCCGTTTTGCTGCCACTTCATGGCACCCCCCCGCCGGCACCAGGCGCACCCCGCACAATCACCGGCACGGACTGCATTGCTCCCGGCACACCCGTCCCCACCGGCCCGCCACCGCCCCCATCGGCACGGGCCTCCGGCAGACGGGCCTGCAGGACAAAAAGCCACCCGGACGGGGCGTCGCTGCGCTGCCCGGCCATGCCCGTTGGCCGATCTTGCGCCGACTGCTGGCGCACCCGCCAGGGGCCGGTACCGGCCCTGGCCAGTTGCTGCTGTGCAGTCAACAGTGCCCGCTCCTGCGATGCCCACAGGTGCACATGCACCGATGCCTCGTCGATCTGCAGTTGCTGCAGGACCATGCCGGCGGGCAGGCTATCGAGCCCCTGCCAGAGCTGGCCCAGCCAGGCCTGTCGAGCCTGCCAGGCCTGGCCCTGCTGCTCATGGCGCGCCGCCTGGGCTTGCCGCGCCTGCTGCGCGCGCACCTGCGCCTGGCGGGCCTGGGCTTGCTGCAAAAGGTCCTCATGGGCTTGCAGCCGGGCCTGCCAGTCGGCCGCATCCGGCAAAGCCTGCAGCGCGCCCCCCAGCAGCAAGACCGCCGCCAGCACCCCGGCCAGCCACCAGGGCCAGGCATCACGGCCCTGCCGCGTACCCAGCCGGGCCGGGTGGCGTCGCAGGTCAAGCACCGGGGGCATGGGCACGCATCAGGGGGGCCAAGGCCAGCCCACAGGCCACCAGCTGGGGAAAGTCCCCCAGATCACCGGGCAATTCCAGGGCCTCATCGCGCTGCGGCAAGCGCTCGAAATGCCAATCGGCCACCGGCAGGGACCACAGGGCAGACGGCCCCTCGCGCAGATGCTGCCAGGCCCGGCGCGCCGCCAGCTCGGCCGGCTCCACTGCAAAGAGCTGCAGGGACTGGCCCCTGAAGGCCTGGCGCAGCGGGCGCAATTCGCTGCGTGCACAGGCTGCCCAGCACCACTGCTGCAGGGCACCGGCTGGACCGGGCGGACCGTCAGTCTGATAGTCAAAACCCAGCGCCTGGGGTGCCAGGTCGAGGGCGGCGGCCGCCTCGACCTGCACCTGCGCCGCCACCTCTTCCTCAGCCCAGTCGGCAGGCCATGCCGCGTGGCCCATGACACAGCGCGAGCGGGGCAGGCTGAGTGTGCACTGCCGCGCCTGCGGGTGCGCCATGACCGCCGGGGCCAGCAGGGCCTGGCGCAGCAGGCCGGCATCGATCAAGGGCTCGTCTTCTGCACCGGCTGTGCCGGCCTGGGCCACGGGCCATTGCAGGCTCTCGAGCACGCGCCAGCGATCGCCCGCCTGCGCGCCCAGCGCGACCAGGTGCGTGACCTCTTCGCCCATTGCACAGCCCCAGGCCGCCGTGACCCGGCGACGCTGGCGCCAGCCATGCCAGAACTTGCTGATCATGTGAGCCCTCCCCCGACCGCTTGTTGTGCAGTGGTCTGCCCTCGTTGTAACAGCCCTGTGCGTCACCCGCCTGTCAGCTTCGCAACCGGATGTTTCCATTCGCTGCGACCCCAGCCAGCCACGATGGGCATGGGAAGACCGGATTTTTATAATGCAAGGCTTGCATGGCCTGCGGTGGGCCCTGCCTTCAGGACCCCTATGCCCGCTCCCGCCTCCGACAAGCCTGCCACCCCCCCCGCCTCCCCGCGCCGTCACTGGCTCGTGCGCGCCCTGCTCTGGACGGGCGCCCTGATCGCTGCCGGCGTTTTCAGCGTGGCCGCGCTGGTGGCCGTGGCCATGGTGGTGGCCTACCCCAACCTGCCCGATGTTTCCGAGCTGGCCGAATACCGGCCCAAACTGCCCCTGCGGATCTACACCGCCGAAGGCGACCTGATCGGCGAATTCGGCGAGGAACGCCGCAAGCTCACCCCGATTGACGAGATCCCGAAGATCATGAAACAGGCGGTGCTCTCGATCGAGGACAACCGGTTTTACGAACACGGCGGCGT
>Ga0255182_1001757_pt1 | contig 10676 bp, 11 predicted proteins | sample Atl_UVDOM_RepA_8_FD_188420 | JGI IMG/M metagenome (GOLD analysis project Ga0255182, IMG submission 188420) | Freshwater microbial communities from Altamaha River, Georgia, United States - Atl_UVDOM_RepA_8d | ecosystem: Environmental > Aquatic > Freshwater > River | place: USA: Georgia... | reverse complement strand
GCCGAAGGGGTGCGCAGTCATGTGATTGCCATGGATGCCGAAACGCGTGAGAGTTTTTCCGTGCATGAAGCCCAAAGTGGTGAGGACTTCCGCTTTGTGCTGCCCGGCCCGCAATTGAGCCCCGCCCAGTGGCAAGCTTGCTGGGATTACCTTTGCCAGCATTGGCCGCGCCAGTTTCTGGTGCTCAGCGGTGGGTTGGCCCCCGGCATGCCCGAAGATGCCTACGCCCAACTGGTTCGCGCCGCGCATGCGGCACAAGTGCCCGTGGTGCTCGATGCGAATGGGCCCGCCCTCGCGCTGGCGCTCAAAGCCGGCGGTGTGGCCTTGTTCAAACCCAGCATGAGCGAGCTGCGCAGCCTCACGGGGGCTGGCTTGCAAGACGCAAGCCAATGCGTGGCCGCTGCGCGGGGCTTGATACAGGCGGGGCAGGCGCAGCGGGTGGCCGTGTCGTTGGGCCCACAAGGCGCCTTGCTCGTGACTGCCCAGGGCGCCTGGCGCGCGCCGGCGTTGGCGGTGCCGGTACAGACCACGATTGGCGCAGGCGACAGCTTTGTGGGGGGGATGGTGTACGGGCTTTGCCAGGGGATGAGCGATGCCGAGGCGTTTCGCTGGGGCATGGCCGCGAGTGCCGCAGCGCTCCTCTCGCCCGGAACGCCGCTGTGCCAATGGCATGATTGTCAGCGACTGTTGCCCGACGTGACGGTGCAGGATTGCTGAAAATAAAGGCATACTTCATGCCGTGACAACAAGGAGAGAACGAGATGTCTGTGATCACCCATATTGAAGACCTGCGTGTTTTGGCCGAAAAACGGGTGCCGCGCATGTTCTACGACTATGCCGACTCTGGGAGTTGGACCGAGAGCACCTACCGCGCGAACGAATCCGATTTTCAAAAAATCAAATTTCGCCAACGGGTGGCGGTGAACATGGAAGGCCGCAGCACGGCCTCGACCATGGTGGGCCAGGCGGTTGCCATGCCCGTGGCCATTGCCCCCACTGGGCTGACCGGTATGCAACACGCCGATGGGGAAATCCTGGCCGCGCGGGCGGCGCGCAAGTTTGGCGTGCCTTTCACGCTCTCGACCATGAGCATTTGCTCGATTGAAGATGTCGCCCAACACGCCGGCGAAGGGTTTTGGTTTCAGCTCTACGTCATGAAAGACCGGGCCTTCATCGAGCGTCTGATCGATCGGGCCAAGGCCGCCAATTGCGCCGCGCTCGTACTGACCCTGGATTTACAAATTCTGGGGCAACGCCACAAAGACCTGCGCAATGGCTTGTCCGCGCCGCCCAAACTCACGCTCAAGAACATCCTCAACATAATGACCAAGCCGCGCTGGTGTTTGGGCATGCTCGGGACCCCACGGCGTCAGTTCGGCAACATCGTCGGCCATGTCAGTGGCGTGGGTGACATGGGTAGCCTCTCGGCCTGGACCGCCTCGCAATTCGATCCGGCCCTCAATTGGGGCGATGTGGAGTGGATCAAAAACCGTTGGGGCGGCAAGCTCATTCTCAAAGGCATCCAAGATGTGGAGGATGCCCGCTTGGCGGTGCGCTCGGGTGCGGACGCACTCATTGTCTCCAACCACGGGGGCCGTCAACTCGATGGCGCCCAAAGCAGTATCGAGGCCTTGCCGGCCATTGTGCAGGAGGTGGGCTCACAAATCGAGGTGCACATGGACGGTGGCGTGCGCAGCGGTCAAGATGTCTTGCGCGCCTTGGCCTTGGGCGCGAAGGGGACTTATATTGGACGCTCCTTCCTGTATGGCTTGGGTGCCATGGGCGAGGCCGGGGTCACCAAAGCGCTGGAGATCATTCACAAAGAGCTTGATCTCTCGATGGCTTTTTGTGGTCGCACCCAAATCAACCAAGTCGACCGCAGCATCCTCTTGCCCGGCACCTACCCCACCGCTTGACGCCCAGCGCCGCCATGCCTCCCGAGTCCGCGCCCCAACCCCGCAACCAGGTCAGTTCTGGGTGGCGCGTTCTTAGCGTTTTGCTGGCCTTGGTGCTTCTGCTGGGCTGGGCCTTGGCAGCGAGTTTGTTCGAACAAGGCAAAGCCCAGATTCATCACCTTGAAGCGCGCTTGCGCGAGGTTCCTCAGGTGCGGGAGCTCTCGGTGCTGCTCGACGCACAAGGCAAGCCTGCGTTGCTGGTGGCCTATGAGCCGCAAACGGGGCGACTGCAGGTGCAGCGCCTCAACGCCGTGAAGGAAGGCCGCAGCGACAGCCTGCACCTGTGGTCCGTGGCCGAGGGAGATGGCCCGCGCTTGCTGGGCGTGATCCCGAGCCGGTACCCCACCACCCAATTGAACGTGGCCCCAGAGGTGATGGCCGCGTCCACGCGTCTGGGCTTGAGCGTGGAAGACAAAGACAAAGGGCCGCGCGACGGCAAACCGGCCCTGCCCTGGCTGTGGGAAGGTGCCGTCGTGCGCAAAGCCATGTGAGTGGCTCTACTGGCGCTCACTCCAGGGAATGCCACCCGTGGCCCAGTCGTGTCGGGGAATGTCAAAGAACAACACGTCCACCCCCTCGGGCTTGCTGCCGAGCACTTTCTGGCAGGCTTCGGTGAGGGCTTTGGCCAGTTCTTTCTTCTGCTCGGGGGTACGGCCTTCGAGCAATTCGACGCGTAAGGTAGGCATGGGTTCTCCAGGGAAAAATCGGATTATGCGTGAGTCACGCGCCGCTGGGTACCCCGCGGGGGTTTGGCCTTGAGCGCCGATAAGGTGCGCCGCATCGCGCACTTGGACATGGACGCGTTCTATGCGTCGTGCGAACTCATGCGCTACCCGCAATTGCAAGGCTTGCCGGTGGTGATTGGGGGCGGACGACGGCGCGAGGACACCTGGTTGCCGCGCTTGCTCGCCCATGACCCCGAAGGCGATTGGCGCGCCGACAACCTCATGGATCGCTTGCACGAGATACCCCTCGCGGCTTTTCCCCGCCTCAAGGACTATGTCGGGCGCGGCGTGATCACCACCGCGACCTACCCCGCACGGCAATTTGGCATTGGCTCGGCCATGGGCCTGATGAAAGCGGCCCGCCTGTGCCCGGAGGCCATCATGCTGCCCGTCGATTTTGATCGCTACCGTCAATTTTCGCGACGCTTCAAGGCTGTGATTTTGGAGATCGCCCCCCTGATGGAAGACCGGGGAGTGGACGAGGTGTACATCGACTTCACGGAAGTTGCAGGCGGTCAGCGTGAGGGCGGGCGGGTGTTGGCGCGACTCATTCAAAAAAGTATTTTTGAAGCCACGGGCTTGACCTGCTCGATCGGGGTGGCGCCCAACAAATTGCTCGCCAAGATGGCCAGTGAATTCGACAAGCCCAACGGCATTTCCATTTTGCATGCGCAAGATTTGCAATCCCGCATTTGGCCCCTACCCTGCCGCAAGATCAATGGCATCGGTCCCAAGGCCGAAGCGCGTCTGGGTGAATGGGGCATCACCACCATTGGCGAGTTGGCGGCCCAACCCCGCGAGCGCTTGATGGAATGTTTCGGGCGCAGCTATGGGGCGTGGTTGCATGACGCAGCCTGGGGAAGAGACGACCGTCCGGTGGTGACGGAGAGCGAGCCGGTGAGCATGAGCCGCGAGACCACCTTCGAGCGCGATTTGCATGCGGTGCAAGACCGCGAGGCTTTGGGGGCCATCTTCACGCGCTTGTGCGAACAACTCGCGGCGGATTTGCAACGCAAAGGCTATGTCGGGCGCACCATTGGCATCAAACTGCGCTATGACGATTTTCGCGCGGTCACGCGCGATCAAACGGTGGAAGACTTCACCGACAAAGCCGCTCGGATTCGGCAGGTGGCCGGGCAATGCCTCAAACGGGTGGATTTGTCGCGGCGCCTCCGTTTACTCGGGGTCCGGGTGGGACACCTGTTGCCACGCGACGAAGCCCCGGCGCCCCAGGCGGGCGGGGCGGAGTCGCCACCGCCTCAGGCCTCGTTGTTCGAGGGGGACGAGAACGATTCCAGGGGCACGCCGACCGCACCCCCCAAACCTCACTGACGTGCGGTGCGAATGTTTTTCGGCGGGCTTTGGGGGTGGCTTGTGCGCCACGGGTTGATGTCCAGACCGCCCCGACGGGTATAGCGGGCATAGACTTCGAGCGCCGAGGGCTCGCAACGGGTCCAAATGTCCATGAAGATGCGCTCCACGCACTGTTCGTGAAATTCGTTGTGGTTGCGAAAACTCACGATGTAGCGCAACAAACCAGCTTGATCGATCTGGGGGCCATGGTAGCGAATGCGCACGCTGCCCCAATCTGGCTGGCCCGTGACCAAGCAGTTGCTTTTGAGCAAATGGCTGACCAGGGTTTCTTCCACGGGCTGCTCTTCGTGATTGGCCTTGAGAAAGTCGGGTTGGGGTGAGTAGACCTCGCACTCGAGGTCGAGTCGGTCCAGCAAGAGTCCGTCGAGCTCGTGCACCGGCTCGCGGTCAAATTGGTCCGGGCGCACCAACTGCAGGCCAACGCTCGCGCGCACCGGCCCCCCGTGCCAGATGGCGCGGCTCAAATCGTCGCGCAGACGCTCCGCCACGCCCTCGTCATTGGCGAACACGGTGTTGTTAAAGCTGTTGAGGTAGAGCTTGAAGGATTTGCTCTCCACAATGTGGGTGGACTCCGCCGGAATCATGAATTTGGCGATGGCTACCTGCGGCTTGCCACGCGCGTTGAGCCAACTCAGCTCATATGCGGTCCAGAGATCTGCCCCGAAAAACAGGGGTTGGCCTGAGACACCGATTTCCGCGCGTTTGGGGGCACGGGGAATGGGATAGAGCAAGGCGGGGTCGTATTGGTCGGCGTAGGCCGAGGGCTTGCCAAGCTGGGAGTTTTCCGGGGAATGGGGATCGGTCACGCGGCCCTCTGGTTTCATGTCTGTTTGCGGCGAAACACCAAGCGGTCAGGCTCGGACACCTTGGGGTCAAAGGCATACCCTTCCAAGGCAAACTTTTCCAACTGCGCCGGCTTCTTCAATTGATGTTGCGCTGCATAGCGGGCCATGAGGCCGCGCGCACGCTTGGCCAAAAAGCTGATGACCTTGTACTGGCCGCTTTTGTAATCTTCAAAAACGCAATCAATGACCCGCGCTTGCAAGACCTTGCGGTCAACCGATTTGAAGTATTCCTGCGAGGCGAGATTGACGATGATGGGCTGATCGTGCGTGGCCAAACGCTCGTTCAAATGATCGGCAATCTGGCGGCCCCAAAATTGATAAAGGTTGTGCCCTGCGGACGTGTCCAGGGCTGTGCCCATCTCGAGCCGATAGGGCTGCATGGCGTCGAGGGGTCGCAGCACCCCATAGAGGCCACTGAGGATGGCGACATGGTCCTGCGCCCATTGGAGGGCCCGGGTGTCGAGGGTTTGGGCATCAAAGCCCTCGTACACATCGCCATTGAAGGCAAAGATGGCGCTGCGGGAGTTCGCCCCCGTGTGGCGGGGACGCCAAGCGGCATAACGCGCCACGTTGAGCGCGGCGAGTTTGTCACTCAGGCTCATCAGCTCGGCCACCTGCACCGGCGTGCATTCGCGCAGGCGCTCCACGAGGGCCTTGGGTTGGCGCGTGAAGACCGGTTGGGTCGTTGGCAAGCCCTTGGCCGCCGCGGGCAGCGGCGTGTCGTAATCGAGCGATTTGGCTGGGGAGAGCAGAAACAGCATGGCGATGGCTTGGAGGCTGAAAGTGCAATTATCCGGGAACTGTCGCCCGTTTGACCCTGTCACACCTGGGGTTGAGGGTCATAATCCGAACATGAGTCTGCTCTTTACCCCCTATACCCTCACCCCGCCCCGGGGCATGCTGAGCTTGCCCAACCGGATCGTTGTCGCGCCCATGTGCCAATACCAGGCCATCGATGGATTGGCCCAAGACTGGCACCTGGCGCACTGGACGACACTGCTCAACAGCGGCGCGGGTTTGATGATCATTGAGGCCACGGCCGTCACCCCGGAGGGGCGCATCACCCCGCATTGCCTCGGACTTTGGGACGACGCCACCGCCAACGCCCTGGGCGACTACCTTACTCGCGCACGCCGTCTTGCGCCACCGGTGCCGGTGTGCATTCAGTTGGCTCATGCGGGTCGCAAAGCGTCGAGTGAAGTGCCTTGGCGCGGCGGGCAATTGATACGCCCCGAGAACGGCGGCTGGCGGCCCCTGGGTCCGAGCGCCCTGCCCCATCTGCCCGACGAGCCCCCGCCGCAGGAGATGAGCCTGGCCGACATTGAACACGTGCGCCAGGCCTTTGTGGAAGCCGCCCGTCGCGCCCAAGCCCTGGGCATTGACGCGATCGAGTTGCATGCTGCGCATGGCTACTTGCTGCACCAGTTCCTCTCCCCGCTCGCCAACCAGCGCCAGGATGCCTATGGCGGCGATTTTGCGGGCCGCACCCGCTTGCTGATGGAGGTGTTCGAGCAGGTTCGCGCCGTTTTCGATGGGGCCGTGGGGGTGCGTCTCTCCGGTACCGATTGGGTCGAAGGGGGATGGGACGAGGCGCAAAGCATCGCGCTGGCCAAAGCCTTGCGCGCGGCCAAAGCCGACTTCGTGCACGTGTCCTCTGCGGGGGTGTCGCCTTTGCAAAAAATCCCGCTCGGCCCGCTCTACCAAGTGCCCCTGGCCCGTGCGGTGCGTGCGGGCAGCGGACTCACCACGATGGCGGTGGGCCTGATCACAGAGCCCCAAGAAGCGGAATCCGTGCTGCAACAGGGCGACGCCGATTTGGTGGCCTTGGCGCGGGCTTTCCTCTACAAACCCCGATGGGGCTGGGAGGCGGCGGCCGCCCTCAAAGCCGACGTGCAGGCAAGTCCGCAGTATTGGCGCTGCACCCCGCGTGAGGCCGGTCCTATTTTTCGCGATGCCCGCATGGGCATGCGGTAAGCTTTTTTTTCTGGAGATCCCCACATGCACACCCATCGTTCCTGGGTTCAAAGCCTCGCTGCCCTCGTGCTCGCCACCCCCGTTTGGGTCGCGGCCCAAGCCTTTCCCACAAAACCGATCAACCTGGTGGTGCCCAATCCACCGGGCGGATTGGTAGACACCTCAGCGCGCTTGGTGGGCGATGCGCTGGCCAAAGTCATGAACCAAAGCGTGGTGGTGGAGAACAAGCCAGGGGCGAGTGGCAACGTTGCTTACGCTCAAGTGGCCAAAGCGCCCAAAGATGGCCACAGCCTGCTGGTGTCCTACTCGGGCTACCACGTGGCCAATCCCATCCTGATGGACAAAATGCCCTGGGATCCAAAGGAGCTCACCCCGGTGGGCTTGATCACGGTGGCGACGAATGTGATCGCGGTGCACCCCTCGGTGCCGGTCAACACCCTGCGCGAGTTCATCGCCTATGCCAAGCAAAACCCAGGCAAGCTCAACTATGCCTCACAGGGCAATGGCTCGGTCTCGCACATTGGCACCGAGATTTTCAAGATGCAGACCGGCACCGACCTCGTGCATGTTCCCTACAAGGGATCGGGGCAGGCGATTGCCGATGTGCTCGCCGGCCAGGTGCAAGTCTTCATCACCACGCCGCCGTCGGTCATGCAACATGTGCAGGCCGGCAAGCTCAAGGCACTGGCGGTAACGGGCAAGATCCGCCATCCGGGCATGCCGCAGGTGCCCACGGTGGCCGAAGCGGGTTTGTCCAACTTTGAATTGGAATCCTGGGTGGCGCTCTACGCGCCAGCCGGCACACCGCCGGCAGTTCTGCAAAAGCTCGCCGCCGATACCAAGCGCGCGATGGAAACGCCTGAGACGCGCCAGCGTGCCGATGCGGCAGGGATTGAGGCCCGCTACCTGAGCCCAGCAGACACCCAGCGTTTGGTTGAGCGTGAATCGGCCGATTGGGCCAAGGTGATCAAGACCGTGGGCATCAAACTCGACTGAGCGCCAGCTCCCAACGAAAAAGGGCAGGGTCTTCACCCTGCCCTTTGTTTTTAGCGCGAGAGGGTCAGGGCTTGAGATCGCCGGCCAAGCTCGCCAAGGTGTCAGCGGGAATTTGCAGGTGCGCGGGGTAGTGGGTGTGGTCGCAGCCCAGTTTGACTGCGGCCCCAGCCAACACAGCCGCGCGCATGGGCGCGGTCAATTCCCAACGCAAGAAATGCACCGAGGAAGTTTTCTCATCGGTTTCGCGATCGAGGTCTTCGTCGGCCACGGCATAGACGCGGGGATGACCCTCGACTTCCACGAACATGCGGTCTTCGATGTCGATAAGGCGCGCGAGCTCACGCTTGCGCTCGGCGATATCGGCGTACTCGATGAGCATGGTGGCTTTCCAGTTCGTGCCATCGGGCATGAGCGGAGCATAGGCGTCAATCTCGCTTTGGATACCCTCTTCTTCAAAAATTTTCTCGATGCGCAGCATTTCCTGGATTTGATAGCGAATGGTTTGTTCACTCTCAAATTGGACATTCACGTGTTCGCCCAAAAAGATGCTGCGCATCTTGCGGTGCGCGATGATTTCGGGCTTGTGGGCTTTGCGCCATTTGCTGTACGCCTCTAAGGACATGAGGTTGTCGGCAGTGATGTGACCCGTGCATTGCATGGACATTCTCCTTATTTCAAACCGTAGGCCTTGCGAACCAGGGTGAGGGGGTGGTTGAGTTCGGGGGCGCCCAGGTCATTGACTTCAAAACCTTGGGCAATGTGGTGGCCGCCCAGGGGGCAATCCGAGCTGATGTAGTCGGGTTTGCTGCCATCCTTCATGGTGGCCATGGCTTTGAAGACGGGCTTGCCAATCTTCATCGCCACATCGTGAGAGCCTTTTTTCACACCGTAGGTGCCGGCATGACCCGAGCAACGCTCGATGGTGTTGATCTGGGTGTCGGGAATGAGCTTGAGCATTTCCTCGGTCTTCTTGCCGATGTTTTGGACCCGGCCATGACAGGGGATTTGGTAGCTGATGTTGCCCAGGGCTTGGGGGAACTCGGTCTTGAGCAGGCCATCGCGTTTACGAGCCATGAAGTACTCAAAGGGATCCCACATGGCGTCCTTGACCATTTGGGTGTCGGCGCAATCGGGGAACATGAGCGGAATTTCTTGCTTGAACATCAAGGCGCAGCTCGGAACGGCGGCCATGAGGGCATAGCCCTCTTTGGCGTATTTGGCCAGCACCGGAATGTTGGCTTCCTTGGAGGCTTTGACGGATTCCAGATCGCCGAGTTCGAGTTTGGGCATGCCGCAGCACTGCTCTTTGTTCACGATCACATACGGAATATCGTTGTGATCCAAAATTTTGAGCAAGTCGTGTCCGATACCGGGCTCGTTGTAATTGATGTAGCACGTGGAGTAGATGGCCACTTTGCCGGGGGTTTTCTCGCCGTCACGCACCACGGTCGCCTTGGCCTTGGGTGCGCTGCTGCGGAACTTCTCAGTGGCCAAATCGGGCAACCAGGCTTTTTGGTCGACGCCCAGAGTGCTCTCCATGAGCTTGCGGGTGGCCGGCATTTTGTTGACCGCATTGGCCACTTGAACCACCACGGGAATGCCGGCGAAAGAGCCATGGGTATCGGTCGAGGCGAGGAATTTTTCGGCAGCGCCCACCTTGCCTTGCTTGAACTTGATGGCCTTGGCGCGCAGCATGGTGTGTGGGAAATCCAGGTTCCACTCGTGCGGCGGGGTGTAGGGGCACTTGGTCATGTAGCAAAGGTCGCACATGAAGCACTGGTCCACGACCTTCCAATAGTCCTCTTTTTTCACGCCATCGACTTCGCCGGTGGGCCCCTCGTCCACCAAGTCAAACAAGGTGGGGAATGAGCCGCACAGGCTGACGCAGCGGCGGCAGCCATGGCAAATGTCAAAAATGCGCTCGAGCTCAGTGAAGCAGGAGGCCTCGTCGTAAAACTCGGGGTTTTGCCAGTCGAGTGGATGTCGGGTTGGGGCTTCGAGATTACCTTCGCGTGCCATGGTGTGCTCCCAGGATTTGTCGTTGGAATGAGGGGGGGCTGAATTTCAAAAACCGCCAAGTTGCCCAGGCGGTTTTGGAAATCCGTTGCCAGAAAACTGAGGCCAGACCTTGGCCCGGCCCCAGTGTCAGGTGGGAATCAATCGACCAATTCGGCCAAAGCCTTGGCGTAACGGTTGGCGTGTGAACGCTCCGCTTTGGCCAGGGTTTCGAACCAATCGGCGATTTCGTCGAAACCTTCTTCGCGCGCCACTTTGGCCATACCCGGGTACATGTCGGTGTACTCGTGGGTTTCGCCAGCCACTGCGGCTTCGAGGTTTTGACGGGTCGAACCGATGGGCAGACCGGTAGCGGGGTCACCAGCGGCCTCGAGGAATTCGAGGTGGCCGTGGGCGTGACCGGTTTCGCCCTCAGCTGTCGAGCGGAACAATGCGGCCACATCGTTTTGGCCTTCCACGTCGGCTTTGTTTGCGAAGTAGAGGTAGCGGCGGTTGGCCTGAGATTCGCCGGCGAAGGCGTCCTTCAGGCTCTGCTCGGTGCGGGAACCTTTGAGCGTAGGCATGTTCATATCTCCTTAAGGGTTGGTCAATCGCTTCGATTTGTCGAAGACAGACAGAGGTTAACCCGACAGGCCAAGGTTCGTCTAATAGCCTTGTGTAATGCCCTTCATTAATATCAACTATCGCCCAACCCATTAGGGTTAATTAATTTGATTACCCAGTTTCAGCTCCCTTGAACCCCTGAGCGGCCCGCTACCGCTGGGGGCTTGTTGCCCACACCCTTCGCGCTT
>Ga0255182_1001755_pt1 | contig 10685 bp, 13 predicted proteins | sample Atl_UVDOM_RepA_8_FD_188420 | JGI IMG/M metagenome (GOLD analysis project Ga0255182, IMG submission 188420) | Freshwater microbial communities from Altamaha River, Georgia, United States - Atl_UVDOM_RepA_8d | ecosystem: Environmental > Aquatic > Freshwater > River | place: USA: Georgia... | reverse complement strand
CGGGATACAGATGGTAAGTATGTGTTCTGCAACTGCCGCTACACAGTGATCAAGAACGATGAGGTGGCGATTGAGCGCGAGGGTCATCATCGGGAGGAGTTTCTTCGCATGCTACGGAAGCTAGACAAGATGTATTCCAAGCCGCACCGGGTCGTGAAGAACTCGCGCGCATTCAAGGCGGTAAACCAGCGGATCAACGATGACTGCCGAAGACTGATCTTTAACTTCCTCACAACTGAGGATATTAAAGCCACGACGGTTGCGCCCGTAGAGTCCACATCGGCTGCGCCTGTAGAGTCTGCCCCGGTTGCGCCCGTAGAGTCCACCTCGGCTGCACCTGTAGTCCCGTGGACGGCGATTCCGAACATCATTGCCAACGAAGACAACGACCCGTGGCTACAGGTTGCGGACTTGGCTACTCCAGCCGACGTGCAGGATTTCTTAGCGAATACGGCGTAAATAAATAGCTTAGATTTAGTGTAGCAAATAGATAGGAATTTATGTAAATAAATAGGGTAGTTTTTTATTTTCGGAAAATATATTCGGAAAATAAATAATATATTTTATTCCTACTTAAAGAAATTTTCTTATTTTTTCATTTTCCAATCTTTCCTGGCCGATTTAAAAATGGACATGGGCATTTTGGATTTTCGTTCTGGACTTTTGAAACTCTTTTTTTTTGAAAAAATAGAAAAAAGTTATGGTAAGGTATGTTTATAAGAAGAGAGAAAATAAGAGCATAATGGTCTCAAATATAAAATCAAGTATTTTTAAGAATTTTTCTATAAAAAATGGATTTGAAAATATTTAGAGAGATTTTATTATTATAAAAATAATAATGGATAATAACGAATTCACGAAAAAAAACGACAAAAAATATGCGTGTGAATTATGTGACTTCTATACGAATAAAAAAACTGATTACAATATACATCTGGACACCAAAAAACACAAAAATAGGGAATTAATACCAAATAATAACGATTTCACGAAAAAAAACGACACGTTTGATTGCGAATGCGGAAAATCATATAAACATAAACCAAATCTTTATGCTCACAAAAAGAAATGTAAATTGGAAAATGAAGATAAATTAATCGTTTATGATGAAAATAATCTTAATTATAAAGATATGTTTTTACAACTTTTACAAAAAACAGATGCTTTACACAATTTAATTATAGAGCAAAATAAAATTATTCAAGATAAAGATAAAACGATTAATGAAATAATTCCAAAAATTGGAAACAACAATATTAACAATGCGAATGTCAATTCTAACAATAAAAACTTTAATATTTGTCTTTTTTTAAATGAAAATTGCAAGGATGCGCTTAGTATGGATGAATTTGTTAAAAAAATAGAAATTAAATTAACCGATTTATTGCTTACAAAACAAAAAGGGATTGTTAATGGAATTTCTAATATTTTTATTAGACACTTAAACGAATTGCCTGAAAAAAAGAGACCATTGTGGTGTAGCGATAAAAAAAGGAAAAAAATATTTGTTAAAGATGAAGAATGGAATGAAGATGTTGATAATCTTAAAACTAAACAGGCGATTAAGGATGTTAGTGCGATTCAAGTTAAAAATATTAATAAATATACCGAAAAACATCCAGACTGGAAAGAAAAGGAAAATAAAAAAGAAGAATATATTAATATTGTAAAAAATGCCACGACTGATATTAGAGAAAAAGACGAAGACATTCTTAATAAATTGGTTGAGTCTATTTATTTGGATGATGATAGTAAAAAATTAATTGAATAATATATACTGGTTAACCTGGACAAACTAGCCAATCATAATTGATAGTGGTTAAATCCCTATAATTGGATGCTATATATAGAACCCTATAATCCTCTATATATAGGTTAAACAGGGAAATCGGTTACAAAACGACAAATGAGTTACAAAATAATCCTATATATATAACTATATGATTTGATCTATATATAGGCTAAACCTGGAAATCGGTAACAAAACGATAAATGAGTGACAAAATGATTCAAGCATAAAGCGGTTACAAAACCGCCGTTCTATAAATATCCCAAAATAAATCCCTCAAAAAATAAATAAAAATAAATGCCCCAATTTTTCATATTTTTTGATGTTAATTTTTTTTCACATATTTCCCAAAAAAAATTGAAATACTTTTTTTGGGGTGGGCAAAAAATATCTGAAACAACAAAAGCACCTGCTACAAGCGAACATGTCCACTATTATGATTCCCGAGATTATGGAGCGCCACATTAAGAGCATCTGCTCTGAGTATGGTACCTACATCGTGAATAAGTTGAGCGCGAAATATGGCTTTGATGCTGAAGCTGAAATTCGCGAACTTGAGCTACCCTCTATTAAGATTGCCGAAGCTGCTCCTCGTCGCAAGGATGTGACTGAGAAGAAGCCCAAGGCTGCTAAGGTGGAGAAAGCTCCTGTGCCCAGTATTCCTCTCCCGTTTTGCGGTAAAGCGGTTGAGGGGTGGTGCAGCGCCATTGTGAAGAACAACAAGCTTTACACTCAGTGTACTAACACGGCGGCCGGGTTGCTGTGTAAGAAATGCACTAAGATTTCCGAAAAGGAGGGATCTCTTCCATTCGGAATCATCTCAAGTCGCCTTGAGTGTGAGCCGATGAGCTACAAAGACCCTAAGGGTAATGCTCCTGTTCTTTATTCGGCTGTTATGGCTAAGCTCAACATTACTCGCGAGGAGGCCGAGGCTGAAGCAGCTAAGTTTGGACTGACCATTCCAGAAGAACAGTTTGCCGTCGTTGAGAAGACTCGTGGTCGTCCTAAGAAGGAGGTCGCTGCTGAGAAATCTGATGATGAGAAGGGCGAGAAGAAGGCACGAGGCCGTCCTAAGAAGGATAAGCCAGTGAAGGCATCGTCTAAGGCTGGCGACGATATCATCGCGGGTTTGTTGATGGAAGCGAAGGATAACGAGACTGAGGATGATGCTGCTGCTAGTGATAGCCAGTCGTCTAACGAAGCCGAACTCGTTTCTGGTGCTAAGGCTGTGGTTGAAAAGGTTATGAAGGAAGTCGCAGACAAGAAGCAGGCAAAGGAAAAGAAGCCTAAACAGACCGAGGAAGATAAGGCTGCTGCTAAGGCTGCCAAGGCTGCCGCTAAGGAGGCTGAGAAGGCTGCTGCTAAGGAAGCTGAAAAGGCTGCCAAGGCTGCCGCTAAGGAAGCTGAGAAGGCAGCTAAGGAAGCTGAAAAGGCTGCCGCCAAGGCCGCTAAGGAAGCTGAGAAGACTGCTAAGGCAAAGGTTGAGAAACCTAAGGCTGCTAAGGCTGTATCTGAAAAGCCCAAGGCTGTTGCCGCTGCCGCTGCTGCTACTTCCGAGAGTGATGATGAAGAAGTTGGTGCTGCCGCTGCCCCTCCTGCTGTCGCTGCTAAGCCCCTCAAGGGAGGTGTAGCCGAGTCCAAGGGTGACGACGATGCCTCATCTTCTTCTTGTGAAGAGGAGAGCTACGACGAGGAAAGCGAGGAGGAAGAGGCAGTCACGGTAAAGAAGTTTGAGCATGCAGGTAAGAAATATAAGATCTCTACTAAGGACAACATTCTCTACGACTGGGACGACGATGAGCCGGTTGGTGTCTGGAACCCGAAGACCAAGACGATTGACGAACTACCGGAGGAAGACAGCGAGGAAGAAGACGACGAGTAAATACACTAGATAGGATATAGCATAGGATTTTAAGTAAATAAATACCAGTTCCCGTTTGTTGGGAACTTTTTTAATTGAAAAGTTTTCTATTTTATTTAAAAATTGAAACTGATAATCATATAATAAATAAATTACATCAAAAACTAAATGGCTAGCCTTTGTCCAACTGAACACCTTGAATTTACTATCTTTAATAATTTTCTTGGATTAGATGAATTGGTAACAGTGTCTATGATCAATAAGAGTTATAATCTTTTAGCTAAGAGAGAAATTAAAAAAATATATCAAATTATTGAAAAAATTCGCAAGTCTAAAATACAGGTTAATACAAGTAGCTTATATAGTATGGCAACACTTGACTGTGCATACGACCCTCAATACTGGTATAAATTGTTTGGAAGAAAATTAAATACTCAGGAACTTGCCATTTATTATTCCTATTTCATTAATAAATATTGTATGAGTGGAGATCGTTGGTGTTGTGTAGCATATAAAGATGGATTTATTAAATCACTTGGAGCTCAGTCTGATGGATCCATATCAATCTCACACAATGAACCTGAAATTTACATTAGATTCAATAATTATTATAGAGAGAATATGTCTATTGAATTTCAAGAAAAATGGACTATTATTAACCATCACGACTATATTGACGAAAAGTTATTGAAAAAAATTATAAAATATATTATTGAAAATAGTAAAACTAAATTTGATAATCAAACACTATCATATAAAAACACTATACCTACTATTAATGATGCTATTGAATACTTATACCCTATTCTTACTCTATAAACACTCTTATAATTCTTTAAACAAATCTTAAACTCTTAGAAAAATTATCAAAAAACCCAGACCTGAAACATAAACGCTTCGAGAAATTCGGGTAATAAATGCCCACTTTTTTCACTTTTTATAAGAGAGAAACTATTTTATTTTATTTTATTTTTTCAAAACCTTATTAATTAAACCTATATTCTATGCGATTATCAAGTATATAATATTTATCTCATTTTCTTTACTAAGCAAAATCCAGAAGCAATCTCTCTTACTTTTATAAACTATTCTTCTTCATTACACACAAACTTTATCTTATACAGTACTTTTTATTCTTTTTTGAAGAGAGAAATTCAGTTAATAAATACCATATTTTTCATTTTTTATAAGAGAGAAACTATTTTATTTATTTATTTTGAAAATACTTTTATCAATTCTCTCAAACAAAATAAATATATTTTAAATCCTACTTAAAGAAATTTTCTTATTTTTTCATTTTCCAATCTTTCCTGGCCAATTCAAAAATGGACATGGGCATTTTGGATTTTCTGGATGGACTTTTGAAACTTTATATTTTAAAATTCTCAGTAACAAAAAAAAAATACAAAAAAATGAAAATAAGAGCATAATGGTCTAAAATCATATTTTTTAACTTTTTTGATAAAAATATATTGAAATAAATTGTGAGACTTACATAGACTTACAAAAAAGTATCAAAAGTATCACTATTATATATTTATATTATATATGATGTAAATATTGTATATTATTATATCCTTGTTATACTAATAGACTTACAAAAGACTTACAAAGACTTACAAAAAAGTATCAAAAGTATCTATTTAAAAAAATATTATTATAATTTATAATAAAATAAATATATTTTAAATCCTACTTAAAGAAATTTTCTTATTTTTTCATTTTCCAATCTTTCCTGGCCAATTCAAAAATGGACATGGGCATTTTGGATTTTCTGGATGGACTTTTGAATCTCTTTTTTTTGAAAAAAATATAAAAAAGTTATGGTAAGGATTGTTTATGAGAAGAGAGAAAATAAGATCATAATGGTCATAAAACATAAAAACAAAGAAATTTCATATTTTTCTATAAAAAATGGATTTAAAAATAAAATGCCCTTTTTTATTATTATAAAATAATAATGGATAATACAGATTTAGGGCAAAAAGGGTGTCAATTATATGAATGTTTAAATTGTCACTTTATCACATATAAAAAAAATCATTACAATAGACATCTTGAGACCAAAAAACATAAAAAGAATGAAAACATACAAAATAATACAAATTTAGGGCAAAAAGAGCATCGCTTTGATTGCGAATGTGGAAAATCATATAAACACAAACCAAACCTTTATGCTCACAAAAAGAAATGCGAAGGAATAAATATACTCTCTAAAAAAGAAGAAGTTGATTATAAAGAAATTATTAAAACTTTATTAGAGCAAAATAATGTTGTTAAAACTTTATTAGAACAAAATAATTCATTACAAAATACCATTAAAGATTTAATTCCCAAAATTGGAAATAATAATATTAGTAATGCTAATATTAGTAATGCTAATGTCAATTCTAACAATAAAAACTTTAATATTTGTCTTTTTTTAAATGAAAATTGTAAGGATGCTATTAGCATGGATGAGTTTGTTAAAAAAATACAAATTTCTCTGACCGATTTATTATTTACAAAACAAAAAGGAACTGTGAATGGAATTTCTAACATTTTTATTAGACACTTAAATGAATTACCTGAGAAAAAGAGACCATTGTGGTGTAGCGATAAAAAAAGGAAAAAAATATTTGTTAAAGAGGAAGAATGGTCAGAAGATCAAGATAATATTAAAACTAAACAAGCAATTAAAGATGTTAGTGCAATTCAAGTAAAAAATATTAATAAATATACTGAAAAATATCCCGATTGGAAAGAAAAAGAAAATAAAAAGGAAGAATATATTAGTATTGTAAAAAATGCCACGACTGATATTAGGGAAAAAGACGAAGATATTCTTAATAAATTGGTTGAGTCTATTTATTTGGACAATGAATCCAAAAAATTTATTGAATAATATTGTCCTGGTTAAACTGGCCAATCATATTCATTTCATTATAAATTCAATAAAACCCCCCTATATATAGAACCATATGATTATACTCTATATATAGCTAACACGGAAATCGGTAACATAATGTGAAATGACTGATATTTCGCTTTTCTCATTTCTCTCAATAAAATAAATATATTATTAATCCTACTTAAAGAAATTTTCCAATTTTTTCATTTTCCAATCTTTCCTGGCCAATTCAAAAATGGACATGGGAATTTTGGATTTTCTGGATGGACTTTTGAAACTCTTTTTTTTTGAAAAAAATATAAAAAAGTTATGGTAAGGGTTGTTTATAATAAGAGAGAAAATAAGATCATAATGGTCTCAAAACATAAAAACAAAGAAATTTCATATTTTTCTATAAAAAATGGATTTAAACATATTTAGAGAGATTTTAGTAGTAAATATATACTAATGGAGACTAATTATTTCTCGCATAATCTCGCTAAAAAATTTATATGTGAATTATGTGACTTTAAAAGTAATAATAAAACTGATTACTCAACACATTTGAAGACCAACAAACATAAAAATAAGGAAATACTACAAAATACTAATGATTTCACTCCAAAAAACGTAAATTACGATTGTGAATGTGGGAAGTCATATAAACACAAACCAAGTTTATATAAACATAAAAAAAAATGTAAATTAGAAAATGAAGATAAATTAATTACATACGATGAAAATAATCTTAATTATAAAGATATGTTTTTACAACTTTTACAAAAAACGGATGCTTTACATAATTTAATTATAGAGCAAAACAAAATAATTCAAGAAAAAGATAAAACGATTAATGAAATTATTCCAAAAATAGGAAATACTAATAGCAATATTAGCAATGCTAATATTAATTCACATAATAAAAATTTCAATATACAATTATTTTTAAATGAAAACTGTAAGGATGCTCTTAGCATGGATGAGTTTGTTAAAAAAATAGAAATTAAATTAAGTGATTTATTTCTTACAAAACAAAAAGGGATTGTGAAGGGTATTTCCAATATTTTTATTAGGCATTTAAATGAATTGCCTGAAAAAAAGAGACCATTATGGTGTAGTGATAAGAAACGAAAAAAATTATTTATTAAAGAAGAAAATTGGGCTGAAGATCTCGATAATGTTAAAACTAAACAAGCTATTAATGATGTTAGCAAAATTCAAATTAAAAATATTAATAAATATACTGAAACAAATCCGGATTGGAAAGAAAAGGATAATAAGAAAGAAGAATATATTAGTATTGTAAAAAATACCACTGCTGATATTAGTCAAAAAAATGAAGATATTATTAATAAATTGATTGAGTCTATTTATTTAGATACTGAAAACAAAACATTATTAACTGATTAATTTCTTTAGTTTCTCTCAAAAATAAATAATATATTTTAAATCCTACTTAAAGAAATTTTCCAATTTTTTCATTTTCCAATCTTTCCTGGCCAATTCAAAAATGGACATGGGCATTTTGGATTTTCTCTGAAGACTTTTGAATCTCTTTTTTTTGAAAAAAATATAAAAAAGTTATGGTAAGGATTGTTTATGAGAAGAGAGAAAATAAGAGCATAATGGTCACAAAACATAAAAACAAAGAAATTTCATATTTTTCTATAAAAAATGGATTTAAACATATTTAGCAAGATTTTATTATTATAAAATAATAATGGATAATACAGAAATCTTGTCAAATCTTGCTAAAAATTATGAGTGTAAATTATGTGACTTTTATACATCTAATAAAACAAATTTTAAAATACATCTTGAGACGAAAAAACACAAAAAACAAGAAATCATATCAAATAATAATGAATTCTTGCCAAAAAATGCCAAATTTGATTGCGAATGTGGAAAATCATATAAACATAAACCAAACCTTTATGCTCACAAAAAGAAATGTAAATTGGAAAGCGAAGATAAATTAATCGTTTATGATGAAAATAATCTTAATTATAAAGATATGTTTTTACAACTTTTACAAAAAACAGATACACTGCATAATTTAATTATAGAGCAAAATAAAATAATTCAAGAAAAAGATAAAACTATTAATGAAAAAGATAAAACTATTAATGAAAAAGATAAAACTATTAATGAAAAAGATAAAACTATTAATGAAATTATTCCAAAAATTGGAAATACTAATAGCAATAATAACATCAATTCGCATAATAAAAATATCAATATACAATTATTTTTAAATGAAAACTGTAAGGATGCTCTTAGTATGGATGAGTTTGTTAAAAAAATCCAAATTTCTCTGACTGATTTATTATTTACAAAACAAAAAGGAATTGTCAATGGTATCTCTAATATTTTTATCAAGAATTTAAATGATTTGCCTCATAAAAAGAGACCTATATGGTGTAGCGATAAAAAACGAAAAAAATTATTTTTTAAAGACAAGGAATGGACTGAAGATGTTGATAATATTAAAACTAAACAGGCAATTAAAGATGTTAGTGCGATTCAAGTTAAAAATATTAATAAATATACTGAAAAATATCCTGATTGGAAACAAAAGGAAAATAAAAAGGAAGAATATATTAGTATTGTAAAAAATACTACTTCTGATATTACTCAAAAAAATGAAGATATTATTAATAAATTAGTTGAGTCTATTTATTTGGATAATGAATCCAAAAAATATATTGAATAAATTTCCTCTGAAAAATGAATCACATATCTCTCTTACTTTTATAAACAAAATCTCTTTCTTACATTCAAACTTTATCTTACAAACTACTTTTTATTCTTTTATGAAGAGAGATACCTCTGGTATTTTGATGAGCAAAGAAATTGAGAAATTAATAAATACAAATATCATTCATTATATTTGTATTTATTTTAATACTATTCATTCTATCCATCCTATATATTCATGGATTGAAATTTGAACACCACCACTTGTTATTGTAGTTGAACTCGCTTTTGGAAAATAATTATCTACCTTTGAACCTACAAATGAAACCATATGATTTAAATATACACTAAACTCTTTCAACATAATATAATATATATACTACTATTTTATTCCCTTGCGGAAATATTCGCTTAAGCGAATGTATTTTCACTTATATACCAAAATTAATATTATAATATATAACACGGAAATCGGTTACAAAACGACGAATCGGTTACAAAACGACGAATATACGTAATACTAATTAGTATTTTAATTATACCAAAAAATTATAACAAAAAATATATACAAAAAATATAAGAAAAAATTATAACAAAAAATATATACAAAAAATATAAGAAAAAATTACACCTCACGCAATTCACGATAATATACATTCAATCTATCAAATGTTATCCACACTAAACGACACACAAATAATACACCAAACACTAACAAAAAACTTAACAAATACAAGGATTCTCTTTTTCAAAAAATTGAAACCCAAGTATTAGTTTTTAAAATATAGAAAAACAAATACAAATGGACTCTCAACTAGAGAACAATTATCCTCATACAATGGATTTTGCTCTACAACTCACTATTGGCAGTGGATATTTGGACTTAAAAGATTTTGGTAGATTAAAAAATGTTGATAAATTTTTAAAATCCCTCTGTGAAAAAAATATTGAAAAATATTATGACTTGTTAAGAAAATGTTCTTCTATTCCATTTGTTACAGAAATCGTTTTTAGACCTTGGAGTGACAATGACTTACCAAACAAATTTAATACTTCAAATGTTTATAAATTCAATAATTCATATGATATATTTAGCAAAATTTAAATGAAGATGAAATAGCATTTTACTACACTTATTTCATTTTCAGGTTTCATGAATTTTATAGAACAGATAGATATTCAAAATTTTGGATGTGCATTTTAAATAAAAAAGGATTTATCAAAATATTCGCACAGGATTACTACAGATTCAACATAGAAAATTATGGTTTTGATTTTAATGATGATATCGTCTTAAAATTTGAAATACATTATAGTTATCTCATTTGGCGGAATCAAAAAAGAATAAATTATTGGGGAACAAAAATCAAGTTTGAAAATAAAGGAAATGAATTTAATCCTAAATTTGTAAATTTGAAACTACTTGATAAATTAATTACAAGCACGAGATATCGGAACGCGCTTTCAAA
>Ga0255182_1001753_pt1 | contig 10695 bp, 10 predicted proteins | sample Atl_UVDOM_RepA_8_FD_188420 | JGI IMG/M metagenome (GOLD analysis project Ga0255182, IMG submission 188420) | Freshwater microbial communities from Altamaha River, Georgia, United States - Atl_UVDOM_RepA_8d | ecosystem: Environmental > Aquatic > Freshwater > River | place: USA: Georgia... | reverse complement strand
TGTCGCGCAATGCATCGACCTGGGGCCAGAATGACCGCAGTGAGAGGTCACCGAATGAATCGTCGGTGATTGCCGGGTCAGACCCAACCATACGCAGGTTGTCGAAGAATCGAGAAAATTCGCGTCGTGATCGCCGCAGATGAAAATCGGAGGTCACGATCGCAAGCGGGGTGGTGGGAGTCAGAAAATCAGCGTCGCGTGCGACCTTCGCGTGACCGTTGGTGTTGGTCGAGACCGAATCAATGAGGATGCTCTCGGTGGGCACCCCGAGTCGCTCGGCCTGTTCGCGCATCAAGTTGCCCTGCTGATCTGCTGGGCGCAGCGACTCTGCACCAGGTTGGTTGCCGGCCATTACCAGGGTGGCCGTGGGGTAGTCACGCCACAGCATGACGGCCCTGTTTACACGGCGCGTGGTTTCGAGCCCCGAGGAATCTTCGGCCGGTGAGTCGCCAATGTCGAAGCCGGCCGCAAGCACATAGATGTAGTCGGGTTGCCAGTCGGTCTCGATCGTCGATTCGACGGCAAGTGGAGTCTCAAGCACGAGTGCGACGAAGGGTGTTGCCACGAACCACAACGCACCAAGAGCTACTGCGCCGCCGACTCGCAGCCGTCGCGAGAGTGCACGAGCTCGAAACACCGCAACCCACACCGCGGCGAGCACCACGAGTGGCAACCACAACGGCTCAACGAGGTCGCGAAACATCTCCGTCAGCGTACGAAGTCGAGCCGTAGCATGAAGCGTCCCTCGCGGGGACGTAGCTCAGCTGGCTAGAGCACCTGCTTTGCAAGCAGGGGGTCGTGGGTTCGAGTCCCATCGTCTCCACCACATGGCATCCATCGTGCTGTTGTTGTGGTGTCGCGATCGGCCCGGCATTGTTGCAGCCGTAGCGAGCTGGGTTACCTCCATCGGGGGCAACATCATCGATGCGCAGCAGCACACCGATGGACATGACGCGATGTTCTTTCAGCGGGTGGAGTTCGAGGTGCCACCAGACCGCGCCGTTGACGACGTGCATCGGTCTTTCGGCGCTCTGGCGCAGGAATTGCAGCTGTCGTATCGCTTCGGTGTGCGCCCGTATCGCCCTCGAGCCGTAGTCCTCGTTTCTAAACCACTGCACTGTGCGATGGATCTGCTCAGTCGTGCCTATCTGGGCAACCTTTCGCTCGATATGCAGGCGTTAATTTCGAATCATCCCGATGCGCGCAACCTCGCCGAGATGTTTGCTGTTGACTTTGTACATCTACCAGTCGACGACAGTGACGACGGCCGTGCAACCCAAGAAGATGCTCTGGCACAGACCCTCGAGTCGCTACAACCAGATCTCGTGATTCTGGCGCGCTACATGCTGGTGTTGCCTCCAGCCATCGTGCGTCGCTGGAACCATCAAATGATCAACATCCACCACTCGTTCTTGCCTGCGTTCGCCGGGGCGAACCCCTACCGTCAGGCCCACGATCGTGGCGTCAAGGTGGTCGGCGCCACCTCGCACTACGTGTCAGAGCGGCTTGATGAGGGCCCGATCATCTCACAAGAAGTCGTGCCGGTGTCACACCGTGATGATGTGGAGTCACTGGCCCGGCACGGCCGCGATCTGGAGACCATCGTGTTGGCGCGCGCGGTGCGGGCCCATATCGACCACCGTGTGCTCGTGTTCGGCAACCGCACCATTGTTTTCGACTAAGTACGTTGCCGCGCTACAACGATGCTGCTACCGGTAGGTGTCTGCGCCAGACGATCGACGTCATCTGGGTTCATCACACCGATAACCGGGTAGCCGCCGGTCGTCGGGTGGTCAGCGAGCATCACGATCAACTCACCACTGGGCGGCACCTGCACCGCCCCGCGCACCAACGCCAGCGACGGCACTTCACCGGCGAGTCGTCGTGGCACAGCGTGACCCGACAGTCGCACGGCGACGCGGTCGCTTTGTGCCGTCACGGTCCATCGTGCGCGATCGGCTGAGAGAACCTCTGGGTCGAACCACGCTTGATGTGGCCCAGGTGAGAGCAGTGCATGCGTCAGTGCTGCGGGGTGCAGTGGAGCGTCAAGACCAATTGGTGCGACACCTTCACGTCCGCCACGCTCAGGCGTCGCAGCGAGCTCGACGGTGGCTCCGTCAGACAAACCGATTGGCACCAGCTTTGACAAGGTGTCGTGCGACAATGACCCGAGCACTGGTTCGCCGCTCAGACCACCTGCAAACCCGAGATAGCTGCGCACCCCGGTGCGCATTCGCTCGACGCGCAGCACTACACCCTCGGTGATGCGTTGTGGGCGGCAGGCGGCGAGTGGTCGGTCATCAACAAACGCTTCGGCATCGGCACCAGTCAGCACCACGGTGGTCGGTGCGTGCAATCGCATACGCAACCCACCACTCGTTTCAAAGAGTGCCGAAGTGGGCTCGTTGCCAAGCAGTCGATTGGCGAGTGCAAATGACGCATGATCGACCGCCCCCGATCGCGGCACTCCGAGGTGTGCCCAACCGGGACGACCCGCGTCTTGCACCGTGGTGAAGCCGACACGCTCCACCACCAGATGCGGCGTTGTCATGACATCGCCCGAAATCGCACGCGCATACCGGGTTGCAGCAGTGCGGGCTGGTTGCGTGTGGCGTCCCACAGTGTCATGGTCGTCGTACCGAGCAGATGCCAACCGCCGGGTGACTCGCGTGGATACACCGCCGAGTAGGTGCTTGCAATCGCCACGGCACCGGCCGGCACGCGCGTACGCGGCGATGTACGACGTGAAAGATGCAATCGTTGGTCAAGGCCACCGAGGTAGGCAAAGCCTGGCGCGAAGCCGCAGAACTCGACGACATACACAGCGTTGCTATGTAGTTGAATCACTTCAGCAACCGAACAGCCGAGCGTTGCCGCGACGACAGGAAGATCTTCTCCGTCGTACCGCACGGGAATCTCGACGGTGACCCCTTGTTCAGCATCGAAGGCGAGGGAATCATCGAGTGCCGCTAACGCATGATGTCGCACCACATCGCCGTCGGCCGGTTCATGCATGACGGTGAGGCTCGTCGCAGCTGGCACGACATCAACCACTCGTACTGCATCGTTGTGCAAGCGTCGCAGCACTACCTCGCGCAGCGCAGCAGCCACCCCTGGTGTTAGACCATCGATGAGCAGCGCGCAGTCGCCGTACTTCACGACGCGGACTTCGGGTGCCAACGCGCGGGCTGATGGCTGGTCGCTATGCGGCACCAATCGTGGCTCCCGTCGCCAACACGGCAGCCCGCACCGCGGCAAGCAACTCGGCAGCACCTCGCGTGTCGCTGTGTACACAGATCGTGTCAAAGGCAGTGCCGATGAGCGCACCATCGAGTGCGACAGTGTGGCCGTCACTCACCACTCGCGTCGTGCGAGCTGCCACCGCCGCGGCATCGACCACCAATGCCCCGGGCTCACTACGCGGGGTGAGTGTTCCGTCTGCGAGATATGCGCGATCGGCAAACCACTCGCGTTCAAAGCGCACGCCCAACGTCGTTGCTCGTGTGGCGGTGCGCGAGCCGTGCAGGCCGAAGAGCGACACGCCATGGCGTGCTGCAAGTTCAACGACGACCGCCGCGTGGTCATCGCGAGTGACCACGGCGTTGTAGAGCGCACCATGTGGCTTGACGTACGCAACCCGACCACCGACTTCGGCAGCGGCCGCAACCAAGTCGCTGAACTGCTCTTCGAGTGATTCAGCAAGAAGAGGCGCCGCAATATCAAGTGCGCGTCGCCCGAAGTGTTCCCGGTCGGGGTACGACACCTGCGCCCCGATGCGCACACCGTGTTGCACTGCCATCGCGCAGACCTCACGCATCGATCGAGCGTCACCCGCGTGACCGCCGCAGGCAACATTGGCACTTGAAATCAGTGGCAGAAGTGCGGGTTCATGGCCGCCACGCCAACCACCAGGGGCATCAAGCGCTTCGCCGAGGTCGCAGTTCACGTCGATGCGGCGTACCCCAGCAGTTTCGGTCGAATGCGTCACTACTCCTCCGCTCACTGAGTCTGGCGGTTGACCAGTAATAATGAGAGCACCGCAAAAGGAGCCCTCATGAACACCGCAGTCATCGTCGATGCAGTCCGCACTCCACTCGGCAAGCGCAACGGCCGCCTGAAGAACTGGCACCCCGTCGATCTCGCCGCCGAAACCTTGAATGCCATCGCCAAGCGCACCGGGATTGACCCCGCGCAGATCGACGACGTGGTCATGGGGTGTGTGATGCAAGTCGGTGAGCAGAGTCTGAACGTCGCGCGCAATGCGGTGCTCGCCGCGGGTTGGCCCGAGTCGGTGCCCGGCACCACGGTTGATCGCCAGTGTGGCTCGAGCCAGCAGGCTGCCCACTTCGCCGCGCAGGGTGTGATCGCCGGCGCCTACGACGCGGTCATCGCCAACGGTGTCGAAGTGATGACACGAGTGCCGATGGGCGCTTCGATTGCCGAGGGCAAGTTCGGTTTTCCGATGGGCCCGCGCGTGCAAGAGCGCTACAAGTCAGAAGGCGGCCTCGTGAACCAAGGCATCTCTGCTGAGCTCATCAGCGAGAAGTGGAAGATTTCACGCGAGGAACTCGACGCATTCGGTTTGCGTTCGCAAAGTTACGCCGCGCGTGCCACGAAGGAAGGTCGTTTCCAAAACGAAATCATCCCAGTGCTCGACGCCGATGGTCAGATGATGTCAACCGATGAAGGTATTCGCGAAACCTCACTCGAGAAACTCGCGTCGCTGAAGCCGTCGTTTCGCCCCGTTGAAGAAGGCGGCAAGGTTACGGCCGGCAACTCGTCGCAGATCACCGACGGATCGGCGGCGTTGCTCATCATGAGCGAAGAGCGAGCCAAGAAACTCGGGCTAAAGCCCCGTGCACGATTCGTGAGCTTCGCACTCGCTGCCGAAAACCCGCGCTACATGTTGACGGCACCTATCCCGGCTACCAAGAAAGTGCTCGAGCGAGCCAAGTTGACGATGGATGACATCGACCTTGTCGAGATCAATGAGGCGTTCGCCGCCGTCGTGCTCGCCTGGGCAAAAGAACTGCACCCTGACATGGAGAAGGTGAACGTCAACGGCGGTGCGATCGCCCTCGGCCACCCGCTCGGTGCGTCGGGTGCACGACTCACCTGCACGCTGCTCAACGAACTCGAGCGCACCGGTGGACGCTACGGGTTGCAGACGATGTGCGAAGGCGGCGGCTTGGCCAACGCCTTCATCATCGAACGTCTCTAGACCGCCACCCGATCATGTTCGGGACGATCGTCTGGGTCGCGATCGGTCTCGCCTTGTTATGGTTCATCTGGAAGGTGGGTCTCGGCATGCTGCGCAGCATGACGAGTTCGCTGCCACCACCTCCACCGAGTGGTGAGATGCGACGCATCAACGTGCGCTATCGCTGCACGGTGTGCGGAGTCGAGTTACGCCTGACGATGGCACCCGACGAACATCCGCCCCCGCCACGTCACTGCATGGAAGACATGGAAGTGATCATCCCCAAGGACTGAGAGGGGTGCAGACCGCCGATCGGCGACTGACCGGCCACTTCGCTGCGCTATGCGTCAGCGATACTTCGTCGCGGTGAACAACCCGCCGAGCACCATGACCAAGCCGGAGAACAGATACCAATTGTTGCGTCCGCCGGGCACGAAGCCGAGGTAATAGAAGAGAATGACAAGGGCGCCGAGTCCGAGCAAGACGAACATCAATATCGGCACCCAGCGCGGACTTTCTTTGACCGTGATCGGTACGGGCGGGGTATAACGAGTGGTCGCGGGTGGGGTCGTGCGACCACCAGGATGACCGCCAGGTGGGGTGGTACGGCCGCCGGTGTAACGCTTCTTTGGTGCCATGAGCGACTCTCAGTGTAGGGCGCTACGCCTCACGGCAGGCTAGAGGTGTGACTGCGCCACGCGTGCTCGTGGTCGACAACTACGACAGCTTCGTCTACAACCTCGTGCAGTATCTCGGAGAACTTGGCGCTGTTGTCGATGTCGTGCGCAACGACGAAGCCAGCGCTGACGCCTTGCTAGCCACCAACCCAGATGCGATCGTTGTTTCTCCTGGGCCCGGTCGACCAGAAGATGCCGGAGTCTCGTGTGAGCTGATCCGTCGCTCGGCGGGTCTCATTCCGCTGCTCGGGGTGTGTCTCGGTCATCAAGCAATCGGCCATGTCTTTGGTGCCGACATCGTGCGAGCACCCGAACTACGTCACGGCAAGACATCTACGATCACGCACAACAACACTGGGGTTTTCGCCGGGCTGCCTACACCGCTCGAGGTAACGCGCTATCACTCGCTCGTGATCGAACCTCGTTCGCTACCCGACACGCTGGTGGTGACGGCAACGACTAGCGATGGCACGGTGATGGCCGTACGTCATCGTGATCACCCCATTGAAGGAGTGCAATTTCACCCCGAGAGCATTCTCACCATGCACGGACACGAACTGTTGCGCAACTTCTTGTCGTTGGCGTACTGAAGCCACTTGCGACATTGCCGCCACTCGCAGCGCCGCCGCCAACGTTTGCTACGGCACCGTCGTGGCGATGGGAACCGTGGTCGTCGTGTCGGCTTTGCCAACGACGATCGTCACGGCACCGCCAGCTGCGACGCTCGCACCAGCAGCCGGAGTCTGTGAGATGACCTTGCCCACATTCGCGTCACCAGCAGGCAGTAGTTGCTCACTGACCTGCACGGTGAGACCAAGGCTGGTCAAACTGCTCGCAGCCACAGCCCCGTCGCTGCCGACCACGTTTGGCAGTACGACCTGGGCTTTGCCCGTTGACACCACCACGATGATCGTGCTGCCAGGTGGCACGGCCGTATCACCGAGTGGTTCGGTGCGAATCACACGACCTGCCTCAATGACATCGCTCGCCTCTGGTCGCAAGTCGATCACGAAATTGAGTGGGGCCGCCGAGAGCAGTTTGACTGCCGCATTCTGCTCATCGCCAATCACATCAGGTACCCGCACCGTGTTGGTGCCACCAGAAACATCGACGGTGACCACCGAGTTCGGTCGTGCGCCGAGACCGGCCGTCGGGGTTTGCACGATGATTTGATTGGCAGGAATCTCGGTCGATGCAATGAACTCGTTAACGACGAGCCGTAACCCCGCCGTCTTCAACACGGTGGTGGCCTCTTCGACCGATAAGCCGACGAGATTTGGCACCTCGATGGGCACGAAACCAGGGTTGTAGAGCAACACGACGTTGTCGCCCTGCGCCGCGGCAGTCTCTGCAGGTGGTGTCTGTTCGTATACGACGTCGTTGGGCACGTCGTCGCGCACGCGCGGGTCTTCAATCGGTACAAGACCTAGGTCAATAAGCAGGCTCTTCGCCTCTTCGATGTTCATGCCCACCACACTCGGCACGATGATGTTCGCCCCGGCGTTTTCATCGGTCACTGCCCGAAAGGTAAACAGCCCGACCGCGACGAGAGCGAGAATTGAGGCCACCGAACCAAACACCCACGCGGCAGTACGCCGTGGAATCACGTCGTCATAGGGCGGATACGTGGTGCCGCGCGAACCCCGACCGGTCGTAGTGGGCAACACTGTCGTGGGTTGATCGTCGGCACTTCCTGCCGAGTCAACGACGGGCAACTGCGTGGTGGCAGAAGCGCTCGCGCTCGCCTTTCGCTGTTCGGTGAGAGCCATCACTTCTTTTCCGTCGACGAAGCGGCGCAGGTCGTCACTTAATGACATTGCGGTTGCATATCGTCGTGCCGGATCTTTGGCGAGACACTTCATGACGATGGCATTGAATTCGGGTGACACTTCAGGGTTGCGAGTGCGCAAGGCCACTGGCATGTCGTGTACTTGCTTGTAAGCGATGGCGATGGCATTCTCGCCACTGAATGGCGGCTCACCGGCCAACATCTCATACATGATCACGCCGAGTGAATACAGGTCAGATCGCGGGTCGGGTTGACCGCCCTGGGCTTGTTCTGGCGAAAAATAGGTCGCAGTGCCCATCACTGCCCCTGTTTGTGTGAGACCCTGTTCAACGGCGGCGCCAATCGCGCGTGCGATGCCAAAGTCTGCAACTTTTACGTGACCGGTCGGACTCACGATAACATTCGCCGGCTTTATGTCACGATGCACTACGCCTGCAGCATGAGCCGATGACAGCGCACCGGCAACATCAAGCGCGATATCGCATGCCTGCAACACGCTGAGCCGCTCGTGCTTGGCCAAGATTTCAGCGAGCGTGCGACCCTGCACGTATTCCATGGCGATGTAGTACGTCGTATCAACTTGACCCCAGTCGTACACCGCGACGATGTTTGGATGATTGAGACCGGCTGCCGACATTGCCTCTCGCCGGAATCGCTCGACGAATAACGGGTCTTTGGCATATTCGGAAAAGAGAATCTTGACTGCCACCGGGCGATCGAGCAGCTTGTCTCGGGCGACGAATACTTCGGCCATTCCGCCACGACCGATACGTCGGCCCAGTTCATAGCGAGCGTTAATGACGACGGGCTGGTTCACGAATCGCTCGGTTCGGTCTTCTGGGCGGCGATGACGTCGCGAATGGAGATGGCGAAAGCCCGCGCTTTGGCGAGCGACGAGTACGTCGGCTGTTTGTCGATGTCGTTTGCGAGCGCAGGAAACACCTCACTGCGCGTCACGCCCGTGCGCACGCGCACCGTCGGCGAGAACCACAGCACCTCGCGTGGTTGACCCTTGAACACCACCAACTCAGCGTCATCGCCGCTGCCTGCAAATCCGACGAAATAGCCATCGCGCGCCCACCATGCCGTTGCACCGAGACCGAGTGACAGCAACAGCACGACGGCCGCCACGGCGAGCACTCGGCGCTTGGTTGGCGCACCACTCGTGGTCGACACGTCAGGGGGATTTGTGGTCGGTGGCGTCGTCACGATGGCGTCATCAACCACATCAACCACCACAACGGTGATGTTGTCGCGTCCGCCGTTGGCGTTCGCAGCGTCTACGAGTTGCTGTGCAACAACTTCTGCTGAGTCACTGCCAGAGACAATTCGCGCGACCTCGGCATCCTCCACCTCGTCGACGAGGCCATCGCTGCAGACCACATAGCGATCACCGACAATCATCGGCACGACCCACGCATCGGCGTTCACATCGCCTTCGATACCGAGTGCACGGGTCACGATGTTGCGTCGTGGATGCACGCGGGCCTCCTCGGGCGTCACCAAACCTTCTGACACCAGTTCTTGCACGTACGAATGGTCGACGCTGACCTGCTTTAATTCGCCCGCTCGCCAGAGATAGACCCTCGAGTCACCGACGTTGGTAACGACCATGCGCTGTGGTTCGGTAGCACTCGCCGGCAGGGGAATCACGGCGGCGAGCGTGGTGCCCATGCCGCGTTGGTCGCTCTGGCCACCACTGGCGGCATGAATCGCTGCGTTCGCCGCATTGACCCCGGCGACAACCGACTCTTGCGAACTGAAACCGGCGAGGGCTGCCTGTTTCATCACATCGATGGCCAGGGCACTCGCCACTTCACCGGCGTTGTGCCCACCCATGCCGTCGGCGACGACAAAGAGATCATCGTGCGCGGTGTAGGCATCTTCGTTCTGTTGACGCAACATCCCGACGTGTGTCGCCGCACCCCACACGACCCTCATGCCATGACTCCGATGTTGGCAACCGTCACGAAATCTCGAACGTCGCCTTGAGTGCACCCAGCATGATCACATCACCGGTGGTGAGCATCTGCTCTCCTTCGACCCGAACGCCGTTCAGCTTCGTGCCGTTCGTGCTGCCGAGATCGCGGAGGGTCCAGCCGTTGGGTCGGCGGCGCAGCTGTGCATGTTCGCGGCTGACGTTGGTATCACGCACGGCGATGGTGCAACCGCTATGACGACCGATGGTCACCCGTTCGGTGTCGAGCACATGGCGGCTGCCGTCGTCAAACACCAACGCTGCCGTGATCGCACTGTCAATCGGTGTGGCCATCGTGGCGGCAAGCGGTTGCACGACCACGGGGTCGACCGCCGCGGTAGCGCTGCTGGGTTCGGTCGCTGTCGACAATGACGGCACGATGCTGAACGAACCGCGTTTGGCGTCGGGATGATCGGCCAGCACGACCACTGCAGGAGCCCCCAGGCGGTAGGCCTCGCGCTCGGTGTGTTGCGTGAGTGCTTCGGCGAGTTCTCGAACGAGATCGCGTTCGATGTCAGCAAACGCAGCATGATCATCAGGGTGCAAGAGCACGGTGTAGGCGTGCGGAATACTGCGCGTGTCTTCGGCCATCTGTGCATCGGCAACACCCAGCAACTTGCGTCCCATTTCGATCGGGCGAATGCTGGTGTCGTAGGTGCGCAACGCCACAACTTCAGTGTACGGCGCACGATGTTGCAGCTTGCCGCACTCGACGTCTGTTCTAGCGTGGCAGAAGTGACAGACGAAGTAGAACGTGCTCGCATTCAACGTCGCGTTGTGCGTGTGTTGGTCGGCGGCCAGGTCATCGGCGCTGCAGCACTGGGGGCGTCAGTCACTGTCGGAGCTTTTGTCATTCAAGACATCCTCGGGGCACAGACACCGCTCGGTGGTCTTGCATCAGCGACCGTCACGATGGGCACGGCATTTATGTCGCAGATGTTGTCGCGGGTGATGCTGAAGCATGGGCGGCGAGTTGGATTGCAAAGCGGATATGTGCTCGCGGCAACGGGGGGAGTCGTTGCGGCAGTCGGCGTAGAGAAGTTGTCGCTCG
>Ga0255182_1001751_pt1 | contig 10698 bp, 10 predicted proteins | sample Atl_UVDOM_RepA_8_FD_188420 | JGI IMG/M metagenome (GOLD analysis project Ga0255182, IMG submission 188420) | Freshwater microbial communities from Altamaha River, Georgia, United States - Atl_UVDOM_RepA_8d | ecosystem: Environmental > Aquatic > Freshwater > River | place: USA: Georgia... | reverse complement strand
GTTGGCTCCGCTGTTGCCCTGCAGCACCAGGCTGGGGATGAGGGGGCGCATCTTTTCCTGCTTGAGGCGCACCAGGGTGGCCTGCACAAACGCCTGGGAAGCCGCGAGTTCGGGGCGATTGGTGAGACCAACGGGGATGAGGTGGTCCACCTCCTGGCTGGGGGAGATCAGCAGGGTGGCCATGTGCGGCGGTTCGGTGGGAACCATGTTGGCGGTGGGATTGAGGCGGAGCAACCTTGCCAGTTCGGCGCTGGAGACCAGCCAGTCTTCCCGGGCCTTGACGGCCACCTCTTCCAGGTCTGCCAACAGGGTGCGGGCGCGGTCGGTCTCGATGGGGGCGGAAAGGCCGGCGCCCAAACTCTCGACACGACGGACCAGTTCGCGTCCCTTGAACACCGTGTCCACAGCCCCCGCCATGCGACCCCTCGCCTGCTGGACATTGAAGTAGGCGATGGCGACCTCCATGAGGGCATCGTTTTTCGCGGCCTGCACCTCGAGGCGTTTGGCCCGCAGCACTTGCTTGGTGGCCAATGGGGTGTAGATGGCGTCGGTGGTGGCGAAGATGGCCTGAACGCCGGGACCCAGCGTGATGGCCTGACGGCTGTTGTTGTAAGGGAAGCCACTTGACGGTGCAGGGTAAAGTCCATCGTGGCGGTAGTAGTCAATACCTGCGTAGATATTGGGCAACCAGAGGACATGGGCCTTCTCGTATTCGGCGGCGGCGACCGCTTCGGCCGCCTTGGCCGCATCGATAATGAGGGGCCTTGCGTCAGACAGTTGCAGGGCGGTGGGCAGGTTGATGGGGATGGGCAGGGTGTCGGTGGGGGTGTTGTCCTGCCGGAATTCGGTGGGAGCAGCGGTGTTGGCGGCCTTGGGGCCTTCCAGAATTTCCGGGCCGGGGGCCGGATCAATACCCGGGGTGGTGGCACGGAGGGGCTTGGGCGCGGGTTTGGGAGGGGGCAGCTCGGTTTGGCAGATGCCAACTGTTGCCCAGGAAAGGGTGACCAAGAACGCCCAGGCGCAGATTTTCCGGTTTTTCCAAGGCATTCCCGGATGACCCTCCACACCGTGATGCCCGACGCAGGCATCCATTGGAAACATCGACGCACCGGTGGGCCAATCCGCAAACCAAGCAGTCAGGGATTAACCGGTGTTTCCGTTGGGGCAGGTGCGAAAGGAATATCTTGCCCAGATTTCCAAAAATGGCTGGGTGTGGTGCCCAGGCAAGGAAAACAGGAATTTCATTGAACCAGCCTACTCCCGATAACCGATGCGAACGATGCGACAGACTCCCCACCTTGATCCAGCACCCGGATAGTAAACCATGCATCCAGCCACCACCCCGTGCCGGTCATTGTTCATAGGCAGCCATCCCGGACAGGAGCTGATGGTTTTCGGGTGGATGGTGGAAAACAAACCGGATGTGTTCATTCTGACCGATGGTTCGGGCGCCAGGGACCGGCCGAGGATCGATTCCTCACGACGGGTGCTGGAGGCGGCTGGGATCGTCCCGGGGGGGTTGTTCGGCGGGCATGCCGACAAGGCGCTTTACGGGCATTTGGTGGGGCATAACGGCAGTTTTTTTGTGGACCTGGCCGAGATGGTTGCCAACCACATTTTGGGCCGAGGGATCCAACTGGTGGTTGCCCCCGCGGCGGACGGGTACAACCCGGTGCAGGACGCGCTGCGTTTGGTGGTGGACGCGGCCTGCCGTCTGGCGGCCCAACATGGTGTGCGGAATCTGGAAAACCGCGGGGTGCACCTGCAGGCGAGGCCCGAGGAGGGAATGTCGGACCGCCTGAGCCGGGTGGTGATCCTGGAGGATGACACGCTGGCCAGAAAGGTGGAATTGGCCCGATCGTTTCAGGGGATGGAAGCGGTCACTGAGAATTTGCTGGATACCTTTGGAACGGAGGCCTACCGGGTGGAGGTGCTGCGGCGGGTGACGCGGCCGTTGATGGTTCCATGTGTGGAGCCGGATTACGAGAAACACGGGGCTGAGCGGGTGGCGGCTGGTTTGTATCCAACCCTGATCCGATATGCGGACCATCTTGCCCCGGTGAACTGGGCCCTGCGCAGCCATTTGGAGGGGCCTGCCTACTCGCTGGCCCGGGCGGCTTGAAATAGACTGAAAAAACAGAGGGGGCATCCGATTGGATGCCCCCTCTGTTTTTTTGTGACTTGGGGAATCAACCAAACAGGGGGGTCATCACCTGGCCGCGGTTGAGTTGGGTGGGGCGATTCTGGCGGTCGCGCAATTCGCTTTCGTGGTCGATGCCCAGGCAGTGGTACAGGGTGGCCCCGAGGTCATCAGGGCTGTAGGGCGGGGTGATGGGGTAGGCGGCGGTCTTGTCGGACTGGCCCAAAACCTGGCCTTGGCGCACCCCGGCCCCGAAGAATAGGCCGCTGAAGCATGGGGCCCAGTGGTCGCGTCCGGCGACTTTCTTGTCCACCTTCGGGGTGCGGCCGAACTCGCCCATCACGACCACCAGCACATCCTTGTCCATGCCGGTTTCGGTGAGGTCGTCGATGAGGGTGGAGACAGCGCGATCGAGCGGGGGAAGAAGGTCGTTTTTGAGCCGTTTGAAATTGTTCTCGTGGCTGTCCCAGTTTTGGACCCGCCCCATGTTGGCCTGGATGAGCTTCACGCCGGCCTGGGCCAGCCGACGAGCCAGCAGCAGGGATTGGCCGAAGGAATGGCGACCGTACCGGTCGCGGGTTTTCTCGGGTTCGCGACTGAGGTCGAACGCCTCCGCCACCGCGCCGGTGGACAGCACCTCGGCCGCCTTTTGTTGTTGCTGGGAGAGCCGTCGGGTTTCGGAAACCTGCAGCAGCTCCTGCTGGGCGGTGTTGATGGAGGTGAGCAGTTCCATGCGGTCGCGCATGTGGGTGACGGAAAGGCCGGCCGGCAGGGTGAGGTTGGCTGCCTTGAAATTGGGACGGGCGGGATCCTGGGTGATCTGCCAGGGATCATGACGGGGGCCGAGGAAACCACCGTGCTGGCCCGGCCAGACCAGGGGGCCGTCCGCCAGGAATGTGGGCAGGGTGACCGCGGTGGGCACACCGGAGGGCGCGGGGGAAAAGTACGAAACGGCTGCCCCGTAGCAGGGCCAATCGTCGCGGGATAGCGGCTTGTCGAAGCGAACTCCGGGCTGCAGGGCACCGGTGATGATGTGGTGGGTGGCTGCGGTGTGGTTATTGTCCTTGTGGCTGAAACTGCGGACGGTGGTGGCGCGGTGGGCGCGCGCGGCCAGCAAGGGGAGGTGCTCGCCGTAAACCACTCCGGGCAGGCTGGTCTTCACCACGCCAAATTCGCCGCGGAATTCCACGGGGCTGTCCGGCTTGGGATCGAGGGTGTCAATATGGCTGGGGGCACCAGTCTGGAAAACGAGGATGATCGATTTGGCCCTGGGTTTTACCGTGGTGGCATAGCCAAGCGAGGGCAACCCCATGGACAGGAAGCTTGAAAAGCCCACCTGCATCACAGTTCGGCGGTTCCAGCCGGGTTGGGGGGCGGGTTTCATGGGGAATTCCCTGAACTTGGGGGAACCATGTCGGAGAACCGACTGCGGGTGTTTGGCAAGAAAAGTATAGCACAGTGTTTGGGTGGAAGAAACCGGAATCGATGCGAGACTGTCTATGGCTCAGTTGGGGTAGGAAGGCTTTTGGGTTGTCTGGATTGAAAAATTGGAGAGGGGGCAACCATGCGGGTAAAAAGCGAGCTGGTCTACTTGTGTCTGGTGACTGTGGCTTGGATTTTTGGGCCCTCCAATCTGCTTTGGGCGCAAGATATCCGTGTGGATGGGAGGCTGGTGGGGAGGGTGGACCCTGATGGTGATGTGCGGGTGAACGGTCGACTGGCCGGGAAATTTGAATCGGACGGGGATATCCGGGTGAATGGCCGGTTGGTGGGGAAAATCGATGCGGACGGATCGGTTCGGGCCAACGGACGGTTGCTGGGCAAAGTGGAGGCGGACGGGGATGTCCGCAAGGACGGCCGATTGGTGGGGAAGATCGATGCCGATGGGGATGTCCGGGAAAACGGCCGACTGATCGGCAAGGCCAAGGGTGTGCCACGGCGGCGGGCGGCGGTGCTGTTTTTCTTTGATCTGATTCCGATTCGTTAGCGACCGGTCTCAGTTATTGGACAGCGATTGTTGCCCGGCTTAGGATGCGGTCGCGGTGGCCGTGGAACGCCATCCTGAGAATTGGCACACCCGGGAGACAATCTGATGAAGAAGTTGGGGCTTTGCGTGTTGGCGATGGTCTGGATGGGAGGATCCGCTCGAGCCCAGAACGCGGTAACGCCACTGAAGGCCAATGACCGGATTGTGTTTTTGGGCGACTCGATCACGCAGGCCGGGGCGGGGCCGAAGGGCTATGTGAGCCTGGTTCGGGAAGCATTGGACAAGAACGCCAAGGACCTCAAGGTGGAGGTGATCGGGGCGGGGATCAGTGGGAACAAGGTGCCTGACCTGGAAAAGCGTCTGGATCGCGATGTGCTGTCGAAAAAGCCGACCGTGGTGGTGATCTATATCGGCATCAACGATGTGTGGCACGCCGAGAAAGATCCAGCCAAGGGAACGCTTCCCGAGCGGTTTGAGTCGGGCCTGGGTGGAATTGTGGACAAGATTCAGGCGACAGGCGCCCGGGTGGTGCTGGCCACGCCCAGCCTGATCGGTGAGAAGAAGGACGGGGCGAACAAGCTGGACGGCAAGCTGGACCAGTACGCCAGCATCACCCGCAAGCTGGCCGGGGAGAAGAAGACCGGGCTGTGCGACCTGCGCCAGGCCTTTTTGGACCATGTGGCCAAGAACAATCCAGACAATAAGGATTCTGGAATACTCACCTCAGACCGCGTGCACCTGAATGAGGCGGGGGACCGTTTTGTGGCGGCTGAAATGTTGAAGGCATTGGGCCGGTAGAATCTGGCTTTTTGCAAGGAATAAGGCCTAGGCGGGTGGGACCGCCTGGGCCTTTCTGTGGTCAGCAGGTAGAGGAAAACAAGAAGTAACTGGCGGCGTAGCTGACCCGGGCCTTCACCCCCGTGGAGGCGGTGCCCAAGGCCCCCGTGCCGGTCTCATCGTGGAAGCGGTCCCGGGCGGTGACCAGAATCGCATTCGAATTGCCATCGAAGGTGGTTTCCACTTCCTGTAGCAGGGAATCACGAATGGCAGGCCGTTCATTCATCTTCGAAAGAATGACACGGTTTTTGATTCTGCTTTTTTTGACCGGTGTCTTTTTCAAATGTTTAAAAGGAGCTTTGCGCCCATTACCTCGCTTCAAGGCAGGGCCGAAAAAACCAACATTCGAATGTCTCCCGATTAAATGCAATCTCGTATTCAAGCTAAAATGTCACCGAAAAAAACCAGAATGTCCCCTTTTTTGGCCGCCTCGAACAATTCGGCTGCCAGCTTGTCGTGGTCTGCCACCTTCTTGGCGCTACGGATGCCCTGGTTCGGGCTGAAAATGGAGCCCGCCCCGGCGATCAATTCCTTCCGCCAACGGTTCACCAGGGTCGGATGGATCCCATATCGGCTGCCTATCTGGTTGGCCGTCAGATCACCGCGCACTGATTCCAGGGCAACCTTGGCCTTGAATGCCTCCCCGTGAACCTTCTTGATCCGTGCCATGCTGAATTCATCCTCACCAAGGAGATTCTAAAGCTAAGGCACCTGTCCAGTTTTCGGGGTCCACCACACTTCGCGGTGAAATAGATTTCGGCCAATAATATGCCACCCTTGGCTTTTGTAAAACCGAGCTGTCGTGGTGGTCCTGAAGGGCCAGATTGAAATGAATGAAATACGCACGACAATTATTAGCTCCATATCGGGAATTATTGGTGTTGGTCTCGGCGTCATAGGCACTTTGGTAGCTGCGAAGGTCACCAATCGCATTCAGCAACAAATCGCGGACCGAAATATTGATTTACAAAAAAAGATTGCCGAATCTAGTTTGGCGCTCCAGAAGCAAATAGCCGATAGTCAAAGCGACCTTCAAAGGGATTTAGCAAAGGAAAACAATCGGGCCCATCAGCGTGCTTTAATCGACGGAATGGTCCTAAAAATGCTTGAATTTCTCATGGAGTATCCGCACCTAGAAAAAGATGAATTTTGCAAGTCTTATCCCGATGTGAAAGGTCACCCAAACGGCAAGGAACGGTACGAAGCCTTTTGTTGCTTCGTATTCAACCTCCTTATGGCAGCCTTCAAGCATTTCGATGAAGATGTGAAAAAACTTGGCGATTACATCGGAATTGACGAGATTGTGCGAAGCCACCACAGGTGGTGGGAACACGACCGAGAAAACCTTAATTATGACGAGCCCTTCCGCCGGGCCATACAAGCTGTCATCGATCGACTTAAAAAGGAAGGAAAGATCTAATGAAGAGAAGGGCAATTCTGATTGAGGCTTCTGCTGCGCCTGGCCAAGATTTTCTCCCAGGCGCAGCACTAGATGTGGACACGCTCAAGGCTTGGCTATCGTCAAATCCTGGGGGCGCATGGGAGGAGGATGAAATCAAGGTTCTCCGTAATCCGAATATTAGCCTAGTAAAGGCAAACCTAATTCTGGCTCGATCTTGTGATTTTGCTTTTATTACCTTTTCTGGGCACGGCTCACATCCAAGGGGAGGGGACTTCGACGAGACTGAAATATTGGTGAATGATGGCATTCTAAGAGCAAGCGATTTAAACTGCGGAGCACCTAGATGTAGTATCGTCATTGATGCCTGCCGTTATGTTGGCCCTGAAATAATTACTGAATCATTCAAAAGAGGTGTAGGTGTGGTGAAGTATTCTCGTGACCGAACGCGGGAAGCTCATCGGGAAATGTTCGAACTTGAAGTTAACTCTAGTGACAAAGGCGCCATTTTTATGTTTTCTTGTGATATCAACGAATTTGCGGGGGAATCTTCACTCACCGGGGGTTATTTCACCAAATATTTAGTCGAAAGCGGTAATGCGTGGTACGAAAAAAATTCTGGCCGAGGTGTCCTGAATACCCAGATGGCGTTCTTGACGACGAGCCTTGGTGTCACTCAACGTGTGCCCCAACAGCATCCGAAATATGAGGCGGGGCGGCGGATGCGACATTTTCCCTTCTCGGTTCGAGTTTGAAAAATGTAAATCTGAAGTATATGTTTGTCGCGGGCCATTCAAAAAGACTTTGACTTCACGAGGTCATGAAAATAAACGTGCGCAACTTGATAGACGCGGCCGACATTTTCATGAAAAATGCCTGTGCAAAGTAATATCGCTCTAAGCTACCGATTCATTCTGTCTTGGCCCTAGCTTTCCTGATCTCGTAAATAGTAGGTTTCGTATGTCGATCGGGAGGCTAGGATTTCCTTGAAAACAGTATTGTCGCGAATTACTGAAATAAACTTCTTTGCAGCCCTACAGAAGTCGCGAGTGAGAGTTTCAGGGTTTGGAAACAAGACGGCGATACCTGATTTATTTTGAAGAGCATCCCAGAGTTTTTTATTGTGTGAAGGCGATGAGTAGTGATCGTTCACAAACTGCTGATCGACAATAATTGAGTAATTTGTGCGGTCAAATCCGATTTCTCCATCAAAAAAATATTCCGGATGATGAACGAGTATAAACGAATTCGGATGTTTCGTGAAGTTTGCCCATTTGTGAACGTTTTTAAAAATTTCAAAATGTCGGCCACGGTATTCTTCAGGCAACTTGATGATATCAAAAATTGTGTACGCTCGCTCAACAAACAGGTAGAGACGAAGTAAGTAAAATGTATACGCCTCGTCAACTGATTCAAATGTTTCTGAGCGGGATAGATATTTTTTTACCCAGATTGTGGTATCAGCAAAGTTGCACCCAAGACAATTATGATCCCCTCCACCTTGATCATCGAAACAATCATGAAGAGAACACATGACTGAATCGCCTTGGTTTGGAAATATCTCACCGCAAAAAATATCATGACACGCTTTGAACCTCTCTGAGATCATTTCGGAACCCTTTCCATGTAAATATCTGAAAGCTTCCAGGGCTATGCGCAAATTTGCTATCGACCTTCAATTTGGTCCTTTGGAATGGTTTGGTTGCAACTATCACCCCTAACCTCACGGAGGTCACTCTGCAAATGTGCGCATAATCCTGGACGTTATCATTAATCTTCCCCAATCTGCTTTGGGAGAGGCTTAAGGCCAAATTTGTGGCACCTATTTTCTAAATTCCGCAAAAGAACCCACTTCTTTTGTGACAAATAATAATCTCTTAAACTACCAGCGGAATCAACTATCAAGCGGGAGGTAAATGAATTTGAAAAAGCACAAGAAAATGCCAATTCAGAATATAATTCTCCGCGTTCAATGTCGCCCTTTTTTTTATAAATTTTACTTAAAACAGTAAAAATTCTATAGAAATAAGATTGTAATCGGGGGTTCTTGGAATCAAGCCAAGATGGTGGAATTTTTTTGAATTCTTCAATCGCCCTGTCGTCTTCATCAAACGTGTGGTGTGCTAGAATTTTGTAATAATTTCCAATCAAATTTGAATCATCTTCCGGTCCAAATTTGAGTATGAAGAGATTTTCAATTAGCTTTGCCTGATCTAGGGCCATTTTTAGACTGCCTTTTTTGTATATTTCTTGGTAAAAAAGGCAAATATGATATTCCGATAAAAAGGTTATTTCTGTCTTTAAAACCGTTCCTACATTTTTCTGATAAAATGGAAGTATATGCATCTCCAAAAACTTTTCTTTCTGCGAAGCCTCAATTGTGCAGTCGTTTGAGAAGATATAATTTGAAAAAAAAGACCAAAATAACAAAACAGCACAGGAAGTTTCATCAAACTCTCTAAATAGCTGGTCCGAATTGGATACGACCTTTTTTAGTTCCGAATTTAAATTGTCTCTTGTTGAAGAATAAAGTTTTTCGCTAAACTTGCCAATGTAATTTGCGGAAATATCATCAAGCAATTTAGGATTATTCATTTTCATTTTTTCTACTTTTTCAATGTCTGAAAGGACTAAATTTAGTAAAAAAATAACAGAATTATTGCCTGGAGACTCTTGGTATTTTTTCCTCAGGCTTTCTAATATTTTTGGCCTGCAAGCCCCGATTTCTGCAAATGAATTAGCATAAGAGTGGGCAATCAGATTGGTCAAATTTCGGAGTTCGGGATCTACGCCAATTTGCCTCGGCAGTTCATTTGAATTTTGAATAATATTAAAAATAACAAACCCTAATAAATAGCTCATTTTACACCTGTATTTTCAAAAAACTACCAGCTCCATCCGGCCCAGACTTTTATGTCGTATTCTAGTCCACTTGAAGATGGCTTGGTAACATGAGTATTTATTTTTAATTCATCAGGAATTAAATTGGGAAAAGGAAATCTAGAGTCAGGTCTCAAATTATTTCCTTTTCCTGGAAGCCAAGAAATTCCAATGTCAAAACTTGGAGTCATCCCCTCCTGCGGTTTGTTTATATATGATCCTCCTGTAGTGACCTGAATTCCAGGACCCAAGCCAATTACTGCTTTTATGGCTGCTTTTAATTCGTCATTATACATATCGTACAAAAATCCAAACTCCAAGTCATATTTGGGATTATTGACAACCACGGCTGCTCCAACCTTTGCCTCTTTCCCTGATTGGGGATTACCAACTGTGATTGCAACTGCAGGGCTTAATGGTTCCCAGGCAATATTGATCGGTCCTCCACTCAATGCTTTTATGGGATCCTCAATAAATTGTGGAAATAGTGGCCGAAATTCTTCGTAAGGTTTCAACCAATCACTTGGCAAAATTTGCCCAATTCCGATTGATCCGATCAAAATTGCCCCAACCTTTGTCTGAGTTGGATAATTTGGTGGCAAAGCAGGAATTTCATAGGAACCCACTGTTGTGACTGGAATAGGGGGGAAATTTATTGGGGTACCTGGCTGGCCCACCAACCAATTATGGAACTCATTAGGACTCATTTGGCTGACTGGCTTTTTTAAGAAATCAAATTCCTCCAACCCACTCGGATCCAACCCATTTCCCGGATTATTTCCGATTGCCCGGTACCAATTCTGATCCCCCGCGTCGAAACCCAGCGGATCATTGCTGAGCCACCTGCCCAGACTGGGACTGTAGACCCGATTCCTGAACTCATAATCCCCGGCCGCGATCCTTTCGCCGCCCTGATGCAAAAAGACCCAGTCCTTGGCTGAGCTCGATAGCGTAGAACCACTGGCATCTCGGAAGGTAACTTGCCCAAATGGTGTGTAGGTGTAGCGTTCTTGGACCGTTCCGCTGGTATTGACCAGGGCGGTGGTGTTCCAGTTGGCATCATGCAACCCGTAGAGGCGTTCATCGAGGGTGCCGTTGGTGTCGGTGTCCCGGTCTCTCAGGACGAGGCCATCGACATAGACCGGGCTCCAGACATTCCGGGTGACGGTATTGGAACCGACCTTGGTCTCCAGCAATTGCCAATCGCTGCTGAAGAATCGGTCGGTGACGGTGGAGCCGACGGTGTCGGTCACATGGCGGTGAAATGCGTCGCGGCCATAAGCCACGATCACGACATTCGACGAATTCTTAATCTGGACCACCTTGTTCCAGGCGTCGTAGACGAAGCGGTAGTTGTTTTCGTCGGTGGTCAGGTTACCGTTGCTATCGTAGGTGGGGGTGGTGGCGCCGCTGACAGCAGTGATTTCGTTTTGCTTGTTGGCGGTTCTTGTCTGG
>Ga0255182_1001750_pt1 | contig 10713 bp, 10 predicted proteins | sample Atl_UVDOM_RepA_8_FD_188420 | JGI IMG/M metagenome (GOLD analysis project Ga0255182, IMG submission 188420) | Freshwater microbial communities from Altamaha River, Georgia, United States - Atl_UVDOM_RepA_8d | ecosystem: Environmental > Aquatic > Freshwater > River | place: USA: Georgia... | reverse complement strand
TATATATCAAATAGTTAAATTTTGATCTTCTATGAAGCTCTGAGAATGTAAAAAAGTTCAAATTGAGGACTCTTGAGCGTCAAGGGCTTGCCCTACGGGTTTTTCAGTCTGACGGCACAATCACCCCATTCCCACTTTTCAGGAGCCCTTTGATGCAAGCAGACTGGATGGACGATGCGCGCGCCTTGCTGGACGCGTCCGAATCACCTGCAGGGCCCAGCCGCCGTCAGGCGTTGGGCGCAGCCCTGGGTCTGGGTTACGCTGTGGCCGCAGGCCCTGTGGTCGCCCAAACTGCCATCAAGACCCCAGGAGATGGCCTGGTCAGTGGCGAAGTCACGATTGATGTGCAGGGTTTCAAGATGCCGGCCTACCGCAGCGCACCGGCAGGCAAGACGGGCTTGCCGGTGGTGCTGGTGATTTCCGAGATCTTCGGTGTGCACGAATACATTGCCGATGTGACCCGGCGTCTGGCCCGCGCGGGCTACCTGGCGATTGCCCCCGAGCTGTTTGTTCGCCAGGGCGATCCCAATGAATATGGCGAGCTGGCCAAGCTGATGAGCGAGATCATCGCCAAGGTGCCCGATGCCCAGGTCATGGGCGATCTGGACGCTACCGTGGCATGGGCTGCTGCCAATGGCGGTGATGCCGGCAAGCTGGGGATCACCGGCTTTTGCTGGGGTGGGCGTATCACCTGGCTGTACGCTGCCCATCAGCCTCGGCTCAAGGCCGGTGTGGCCTGGTATGGCCGCTTGGTCGGGGCCAGCAATGCCAATACACCGCGCCACCCCGTGGACGTTGCCGCTGCACTCAAAGCGCCGGTGCTTGGCCTGTACGGCGGCGCTGACACCGGTATCCCGCTGGAGACGGTCGAGCGCATGAAGACGGTCCTGGCCCAGGGGTCGGCGCCCGCGCGACAGAGCCAGTTCCACGTTTATCCCGACATGCCGCACGCCTTCCATGCCGACTACCGCCCGAGCTACCGTCAGGCGGCCGCCGAAGACGGCTGGCAGCGCATGTTGGCCTGGTTCCGGCAGCAGGGCCTGAGTGCCTGACCGAGCCTGTGCGAGAATCCAGAACGCCCTTCGGGGCGTTTTTTGTTGGGCGGAAGTACGGCGATCCGCAGAAAGCATGGCATGACCCTTTTGTTGATCCTTCTGGGCACGGTGGTGGCGGGTGTGGGCAGCGTCTGGCTGGCGGCCTGGCTCAGTTTTGGCGTGCTGGCTCGCTACACCCAGCACATGCTCAGTCTGGCAGCCGGTGCCTTGCTGGCCACTGGTTTCATCAAGCTCTTGCCCGAGGCGGTCGAGAGCGGGTTGGAGCCGCACAGCCTGTTTGCCGTGCTGCTGCTCGGGCTGGTGTTTTTCTTTCTGCTCGACAAGGCCGAGCTCTGGCACCACGGCCATGAGCATCATCACGGGCCGGCGACACCTTCGGTGGCGGCGCTTGACCCTGTGCAGCACGCTGGTCACGCGCATGTCCATCCTGCGCATGACCATCACGACCACCACGGTCACGACCATTCACATCTCCACACCCCTGCATCGGGTGGCGGCTGGGCCGTGCTCGCGGGCGACAGCGTGCACTGCTTTGGTGACGGCATCCTGATCGCCTCGGCCTTCATGGCCGACGTGCACCTGGGTCTGATTGCTTCACTGGCCGTGCTGGCGCATGAGGTGCCTCACCACATGGGGGATCTGGTGGTGCTCAAGGCCAGCACACGCTCACGCAAGAGTGCCGTGGTCAAGGTCTCGCTGGCGGGGGCCGTGACCGCTTTGGGCGGGCTGGTGGGTTATTTTCTGGTCGATGCCCTCAACGAGCAGCTGCCTTACTTTCTGGTCATTGCGGCCAGCAGTTTCATCTATGTGGCGCTGGCCGACCTGATCCCCCAGCTGCAAAAGCGTCTGGGTGCGCGACAGACGCTGGCGCAGGTGTTCTGGCTGGCGTTTGGCATTGCCGCTGTGCTGGCGATCGGGATGAGTGGTCTGGGCGGGCACCAGCACTGACGATGCCTGGGCCCTGCAGGGCTGCTTTTTCAGCTTACTCGGCGCCCGTGGCGCAGGGCATGCCCGGGGTGTTGCACCATTCGCTCCAGCTGCCCGCATAAAGGCCTGTCGGCCCCAGTCCGGCGATCATCATGGCCAGCAGATTGGGCACCGCGCTGACCCCGCTGCCGCAGTGATGGATGACCGTGTGGGGCGGACGTCCGGCCAGCAGGGCCTCGAACTCGGCACGCAGCTGTGGCGCCGGCTTGAAAAAGCCCTCGGCGGTCAGGTTCTGCCCGAAAGGGCGGTTGAGTGCGCCCGGGATGTGCCCGGCGACCGGATCCAGCGGCTCTTCTTCGCCCCGGTAGCGTGCGCCAGCGCGCGCATCGATCAGTGTCTGGCCGGACTGGCCCAGGCGCTCATGAATCTCATGGGTTTGCAGCAAGGGCAACAGGGGGGCGCCAGGTACAAACCGGCCCAGGCTGTACTGCGGTGCGGGGCCGCTGGCGACGGCGCCGCCAGCGGCCTCCCAGGCTTGCAGGCCGCCATCGAGCACAGCCACCGCCTCATGCCCCAGCCACTTGAGCATCCACCACAGCCGGCCACAGTAATTGGCGCCGTTGCGGTCGTACACCACCGCCTGCATCTGGTTGTCAAAGCCCATGCGCCCCAGCCATTGGGCAAGCTGCTCGGGCTGCGGCAAGGGGTGACGGCCACCATTGACCGCTGGTTGGGGGGGCTTGGCGCTCAGGTCCCGGTCCAGATGGGCCTGTACCGCACCAGCGATATGGCGCTCGGCATACTGCGTATCGGCCAGCAGCGGATCCATCAGCGCCGAGGTGCAGTCAAAGATGCGCACGGACTGCGGACTTTCGAGCAGTGTCTGCAGCTGGGCCGCTGAAATCAGGGTGGTGTAGGGTTTCATGCACAGGTCCTCAGGTCAATGGTCTTCAGCGGGGGCTTGCGGCAATGTCCGCTGGCGCAGCGCTGTGGCGGCAATGCCGCTGGTGATGATCAGCCCCATGCCCAGCCAGCCCAGCAAGGGGATCTGATCGCCAAACAGGTACAGGCCATAAAGCGCGGCAAAGATGATGCCGGTGTATTGCAGATTCGCCACCACCAGGGTGGCACCGCTGGTGTAGGCGCGGGTCATGCACAGCTGGCCCAGGGCTGCGAGCACGCCAATCGGCAGCAGCCAGGCCACCGTGGGCCAGTCCCAGGCAGAAATGCCGGTGAAGGTCATCAGGATGGCGCCAACCACGGTGGTGCCGATCGAGAAATAAAACACGGTCCGGCTTTCCGGTTCGCCCATGCGTCCCAGCGCAGCCACCTGCATGTACGCCATGGCCGCCCCCATGCCCGAAAGCAGGCCGATCAGGGCTGCAAACCACTGGTCATCCTGCAGCGTGGGGCGCAGCATCAGCACGACGCCCGCAAACCCGGTCACCACGGCAAGTGCTACCGGCCCGAGTCGCCGCACTTGCTGCAGCTGACCGAGCATCAGGCTGCCGCCGATCAGAAAGGCCGCCACCCAGATGCCACTCATGTAATTGAGAGTCATGGCTGTGGCCAGCGGCAAGTGGGCGATGGCGTAAAACCAGGCCGCCAGGGAAGCCACGCCGATCACCGAGCGCCAAACATGCATCATCGGCACGTTTGTGCGCAGGGACACTCCTTGAACGCGGCACAGGGCTGCCATGAATGTGATGCCGATCAGTCCCCGGTAGAAGACGAGTTCAAAGGTGTGGAAATGGGCTGAGGCGTACTTGATGCACACACTCATCGTCGCGAAAAACAGCGACGCGAGAATCATCCAGGAGGCTTGCATGGCTGCGATGATGCCATGACCCGCCAGAGCCGAAAGGCTGCAATGACAAGTCCGTGGTGCGTCATGCGATGCCGGGTTGTCATCCTGGCCCATGGCGCGATTTCACATGGCCGGGCCTGAACGTCTGGGACAGATGCTTGCATCCTCCAGCAACATCGTTGTGCCCAAGCGAGGGGGTGGCCAATTCCTTTGCGGTCAGCAGGTGCCTTTCCTCGCCATTGGGCTTCTCTGGTAGGTGACAAAGCTCAAGGGCAGGCCGCTGGCGGCCGTGTGCGCTTTGCGCTCCACCTCTTGCCAGGCTGCGCCCAGGGTGGGGGCCCAGGCATCGCCTTCAAAGTCGGCATCGATTTCGGTCACCACGGCCGTGGTGGCGAGCGGCTCGGCCAGGCGGTAGATCTCGGCGCCCCCCATGACCCAGGCGACGGGCGCATCGCCGCACAGCCGCTGGGCTTCTTCAAGGGATCCTGCCCGCAATGCACCTTCCGCCTGCCAGTTGGCCTGACGGGTGATGACGATATTGAGGCGGCCAGGCAGGGGGCGGAATCGGGGTGGCAGCGAGTCCCAGGTCTTGCGGCCCATGATGACCGGCTGGCCCAGGGTGACACGCTTGAAGTGGGCCAGGTCCTCGGGCAGGTGCCAGGGCATCTGGTTGTCCTTGCCGATCACGCCGTTGCGGGCGCGGGCGTAGATGAGGTGGAGTTTCATGGGCATCAAACAGCCACCGGAGCCTTGATGGGCGGGTGGCATTCGTAGCCGAGCACCTCAAAGTCTTCGTATTCGTACTCGAAGATCGAGGCGGGCTTGCGCTTGATGTTGAGCGTCGGGTAGGCGAAGGGCTGGCGGCTGAGCTGCAACTCCACCTGTTCGTGGTGGTTGCTGTAGATGTGACAGTCGCCACCGGTCCAGATGAAGTCGCCCACATCCATTTCGCACTGCTGGGCGATCATGTGCGTCAGCAAGGCATAGCTGGCGATGTTGAAGGGCACGCCCAGAAAAATGTCGGCGCTGCGCTGGTACAGCTGGCAGGACAGGCGGGGCTTGTCGCCGGCTTTTTGCGGCGGCGCCACATAGAACTGGAAGAAAGCGTGACAGGGCATCAGTGCCATCTGGTCGAGCTCGGCCACGTTCCAGGCGCTGACGATGATGCGGCGGCTGTCCGGGTTGTTCCTGAGTGTGTCCATAACCTGCTGGATCTGGTCGATGTGGCCGCCGCCCGGTCTGGGCCAGCTGCGCCACTGCACGCCGTAAACAGGACCCAGGTCGCCGTCTTCGCGCGCCCATTCGTCCCAGATGGTGCAGCCGCGCTCCTGCAGCCACTTCACATTGCGCCCGCCGCGCAGGAACCACAGCAACTCAACGATGATGGCCTTGAGGAACACCTTTTTGGTGGTGACCAGCGGAAAGCCCTCGTTCAGGTCAAAACGCATCTGGTGGCCGAACACGCTGCGTGTGCCGGTACCGGTGCGGTCGCCTTTTTGTACGCCTGTCATGTAGACGTGGCGCATGAAATTTTCATACTGGCTGCGGATGGGGCGGTCAGGGGTCTTCATGGGCGCAAGTTTAGGTCACGGCAGGGGCAATAGCCGGTAATAGCCGGCGTTCAAATTCCGGGCAGGCCATGAGCTGCACGTGCCCGCAGGCATTTGTCATCTCCGGGCTGCAGTTCTCGGCAGGGGCTGGTGCGCTGCTCGTAGGCAGCACAGCGTACCGCCTGACCTACCTCACCCTCAAGTGCCACACAGCGGGGCGTCTTGTTTTGGGTGCCTCTCATGCAGGCCATCAAGGGGGTGAGGGGTTCGTAGAGCGACTCGGTCAGACCGCGCTCTGCAGCCTCGGCCCAGTAGAAAGACACCCGAAAGTGGGCGCAACAGGCTCCACACCGGATGCAGGGGTTGTCATGGGTTTGCGGCCGATCGCGCGGACTCATGCGGGAGGAAGACTGGATATCAGGCCAGCACTTTGTCCGGGTTGAGGATGTTTTGAGGATCCAGTGCCTGCTTGATGGCGCGCATCATGCCCATGGCGGTGGCATCCTTGTAGTGCGGCAGCAGATGAGCCTTGAGGCTGCCCACACCATGCTCGGCGCTGATCGAGCCAGCGAATCGGGCGACCTGGTCGAACACCAGCGTATTGACCCGTTCTTCCTGCAGGCGAAGGAAGTCAGCCCCATCGGCGCCTTCGGGTGCCTGCACGTTGTAATGCAGATTGCCGTCGCCCAGGTGGCCAAAGTTGACCATCCGCACCCCCGGAATCTCGCGCTGCAGGATCGCATCGGTTTCAGCCACAAAGGCCGGTATCCTGGAGACCGGAATGCTGATGTCGTGCTTGATGTTCAGGCCTTCTTCGGCCTGGGCCAGCGGAATGCTCTCGCGGATGTGCCAAAGCGCACGGGCCTGGGCGATGTTCTCGGCCACCACAGCATCGCTCACGCAACCCGTTTCCATGGCGCTTTCAAGAAGGGCTTCAAACTGGTTGCGGGCATGGGTTTCGTTTTCGCTGTCCGAGTTTTCGAGCAGAACGTACCAGGGCGTCTGGGCGTGCAGCGGTATGCGAAGCTGCGGATAATGCTTGTCCACCAGACCCAGGGCAAACTGGCCCATGACCTCGAAACCGGTCAGGCTGGGGCCCAGGCGACTGTGGGCCAGGCCCAGCAGCTCTACGGCGGCTTGCAGGCTTGGCACGGCAGCCCAGGCGGTCAGCGTGGCGGCGGGCAGGGGAAACAGCTTGAGCGTGGCCGCGGTCATGATGCCCAGCGTGCCTTCGCAGCCGATCATCAGGTGGCGCAGGTCGTAACCGGTGTTGTCATTGCGCAAGCCGGTCAGGCCATTCCAGACCTCGCCCTGCGCAGTCACGACTTCCAGGCCCAGGCACAGGTCGCGGGCGTTCCCGTAACGCAGCACCTGGGTGCCACCGGCATTCGTGGCCAGGTTGCCGCCAAGGGTGCAGCTGCCCTCGGCGGCGAGGCTGAGTGGGAAGAGGAAGCCGGCTTGCTCGGCACGCTCCTGCAGGTGCTGCAGGATGCAGCCGGCCTCGGCGGTCAGTGTCAGGTTGTCAGGGTCGATGGCGCGCACCGTGTTCATGCGCGTGAGGCTGAGCACCACCTGGGTGCCGCTGGCGTCGGGCACCGAGCCGACCACCAGGCCCGTGTTGCCGCCCTGTGGCACGATGGCTGTTGCCGATGCAGCGCAGGCCTTGACCACGGCCGCCACTTGAGTCGTGCTGCCCGGGCGGACCACGGCAAGGGCGCGGCCGCGGTGACGTTTGCGCCAGTCCTGCTCCCAGGCAGAAAGGTCGGTGTTTGCATCGTCATGTGTCAGCACATGGGCTGCACCGCAGATCGAGCGTAAGGTGTCGATCAAAGTTTTCATGGCGCAATTTCGGCACTGGCCGCACGCACCGCCTTGAAACGGTAGCGCACATGCAAACCGCAGGCGGTGAACAGGCTGATGCACAACAAGCCCTGGGCCAAGGCCAGGGCATTCGAGGGCCACGCATCGCTCCAGCCGCGCACAGCGGCTTCGGCAAAGTAGAGCCAGACCAGCAGGCTCACCCAGCGGTAGGTGTACATCCGGTTTTTCAGGATACCGGCCAGAGGCAGGCACAGAGGCAGCACCTTGAGGGCCCACCAGGAGCCACCGGGACGGAGGGGGGCCAGCCACAACTCCCAGGCCAGTCCGAGGGCAATCAGGCCGATCAGGCTGGTGGCGGCCAGTGTGCGTGTGAAAGCAACACCGGGGGGCAGAGGCGAGGAAGTGGAGTGCATGGCGCTGGCATCATAACGGTCATGCAAGAAACCCCACGAACCCACGCGGCCCGTTCAGCGGCTTGGCGTACGACATGGCCGCAACAGCTGGGCGGATGGTTGGCTGAACTGCGGGCGTTTCCGTGGCGCAGCCTTGGCGGCCTGTTGCTCGAGCGCTTTCGCGAAGCCCGGCTGGGGGTCAGCGCGAGTTCCCTGACCTTCACGACCGTGTTGGCCCTTGTCCCGCTGTTTGCCGTGGTGCTGTCGGTCTTCACGGCCTTTCCGATGTTTGGCAAGTTCCAGGATACGGTGCAGCGCTGGCTGGTCGAGAGTCTGGTGCCCGAGAGCATTGCACGTCAGGTGCTGGCCTATCTGACCCAGTTTGCGCGCAAGGCCAGCCGCCTGGGCACAGTGGGTTTGCTGGCAGTGGTAGTCACAGCGCTGGCCTTGATGGTCACCATTGAACGGACTCTCGGACAGATCTGGCGCCTGGAGCGTCAGAGACCCTTTGCCAAACGCCTGCTGCTCTATTGGGCAGCCCTCACACTGGCGCCCTTGCTGCTGGGTGGCAGTATCGCCATCACGTCCTATCTGCTTTCTGCATCGAGACTGTGGATGGAGGCCCCGGCTGGCAGTTTGCGCTGGCTGCTGGACCTGATCGAGTTTGCACTCGTGGTGCTGTGTCTGAGCGGGCTGTATTTTTACGTCCCCTACACACGGGTGCGCTGGCGTCATGCGCTCACGGCGGGCGTGCTTGCGGCTGTAGGGCTGGAATTGGCGCGGCGTCTGCTGACCTGGTACGTGGTGGCCATGCCGGCGTATTCGGCCATTTACGGGGCGTTTGCCGCTTTGCCAATCCTGTTGGTCTGGCTGTATCTGGCCTGGGTGATCGTCCTGCTCGGGGCCGTGCTGGCGGCCAGTCTGCCCGAATGGCGACGACCTGCCCGGCGCTCGGTGCAGGGCCCGGATGGGCAGCTGAGACTGGCGCTGGAGCTGCTTTCGGCACTGCTCGCCGCCCGTCGCTCGCAGGCCCGTGGCCTGACACCGGCTGAGCTGGCTGCGCACCTGGCCGTTGACGGACGGGACGTGGCATCGGTGCTGCAGACCCTTGAGCAACTCGACTGGGTCGCGCCCTTGCACGAAACGGGCAACCATGCGGCGCGCTGGGTGCTGCTGGTCGAGCCGCAGCACACGAGCTTGCAGCCTCTTGTCGAGCGGTTGCTTCTGATGCCGGAGGGGCCGGACGATGCCCTGTGGCGCACCAGTGGCTGGTCGCAGACCTTGCTGATGGACGTGCTGCCAGGCAAGGCCTGAAACACGCGCTGGCAGGCGCCTTGACCAGGGTGACAGCTCCAGTGGGTGTGGCCATTTGTTGCATTCGCCCTTGGTACAATCCCTAGGTTTTGCCAGGGTTTTCCTGCGCTTGAACACGGCTGTGGCCCTGCAGGTGGGCTGGCCGGCTTTTTCATCAAGATGACACGCAACATGGCTTTGATCGTTCACAAATATGGCGGCACCTCGATGGGCTCGACCGAGCGCATCCGCAACGTCGCCAAGCGCGTGGCCAAATGGGCCCGTGCCGGCCACCAGATGGTGGTGGTTCCCAGTGCCATGAGTGGCGAAACCAACCGCCTGCTCGGGCTGGCCAAGGAGTTGGCCCCCGCCAAACCCCAGACCGCTTACCTGCGCGAACTCGACATGCTGGCCGCTACTGGCGAACAGGCGTCTTCAGCCCTGCTGGCCATTGCCCTGCAGGCTGAGGGCATGGAGGCAGTCAGCTACGCCGGCTGGCAGGTGCCCATCAAGACCAATGGCGCCTACACCAAGGCCCGCATCGAATCCATCGACGACGCCCGCGTCAAGGCCGATCTGGCCCAGGGCCGTGTGGTCATCATCACCGGCTTTCAGGGCGTCGACGAGGCCGGCCACATCACCACGCTCGGCCGTGGCGGCTCGGACACCTCGGCGGTCGCCGTCGCGGCTGCGCTCAAGGCCGATGAATGCCTGATCTATACCGATGTGGACGGCGTCTACACCACGGACCCGCGTGTGGTGCCCGAAGCCCGTCGTCTGCAGACCGTGAGCTTTGAAGAGATGCTGGAAATGGCCTCCATGGGCTCCAAGGTCCTGCAGATCCGCTCGGTGGAGTTTGCCGGCAAATACAAGGTGCCCATGCGCGTGCTCTCGAGCTTCACGCCTTGGGACATCGATCTGAACGAAGAAGCCAAATCTGGCACCCTGATCACTTTTGAGGAAGACGAACAAATGGAACAAGCCGTTGTCTCCGGCATCGCTTTCAACCGCGACGAAGCCAAAATCTCCGTGCTGGGTGTGCCCGACAAGCCAGGCATTGCCTACCAGATCCTGGGCGCCGTGGCCGATGCCAACATCGAAGTCGATGTGATCATTCAGAACCTCAGCAAGGACGGCAAGACCGACTTTTCCTTCACCGTGCACCGCAACGACTACGCCCGCTGCACCGACCTGCTCAAGGACAAGGTGCTGCCAGCGCTGGGCGCCACCGAACTGGTGGGTGACACCAAGATCTGCAAGGTCTCGATCGTCGGCATCGGCATGCGCAGTCATGTGGGGGTGGCCAGCAAGATGTTCCGCGCCTTGAGCGAAGAGGGCATCAACATTCAGATGATCTCCACCTCCGAAATCAAGACCTCGGTCGTGATCGACGAAAAATACATGGAACTCGCCGTGCGCGCCCTGCACAAGGCCTTCGATCTCGACCAGGCCTGAGCTATAATCGCTCCACTTTGGAAACGTGACCGAGTGGCCGAAGGTGCTCCCCTGCTAAGGGAGTATGGGGTGTAGAGCCTCATCAAGGGTTCGAATCCCTTCGTTTCCGCCAGTACCCTTGATTGGTGCGGCTTGCAGCCAGATTGAAAGAAATTTTGACCTGTATGCGACGCCCCAATCAGCAACATAAAAACCCACCCAAACCTACCTTCCAGTGGGTTTTTCGGTGGGTTTTTTCTTTGCTGCGATGAACTCAGTCGGCTACCGTGAACTCATCCTCGCCCAGTTCCCGGGTCGGGTGTTGCTTTATCCCGACGAAATAGCTGGATTGTTGGGGAAAACTGCCGACGCTATGGCTCGACTCATCGAGCGGGGCAATCTTCCTTTCGCTGTGAAAAAGCTGGCGGGCCGTC
>Ga0255182_1001748_pt1 | contig 10723 bp, 7 predicted proteins | sample Atl_UVDOM_RepA_8_FD_188420 | JGI IMG/M metagenome (GOLD analysis project Ga0255182, IMG submission 188420) | Freshwater microbial communities from Altamaha River, Georgia, United States - Atl_UVDOM_RepA_8d | ecosystem: Environmental > Aquatic > Freshwater > River | place: USA: Georgia | collected... | reverse complement strand
ACCAGCACGCGCAGGCCGCGCCGCGCAAACGCCCAGGCCGCCGCGCCACCGCCTGCCCCCGAACCCACCACGATCACGTCATGCACGGCTCAGGCCCCCCGTTTGAGAAACACCAGCGCCTCGGGCCGGTCGATGCGGCGCCCCAGCGGCTGGGGCGGGTCTTCGAGCAGGCTGCCCTTGCGGGCTTCGGGCAGGGCGTAATACAGGGTCATGGCGTGGTCGCGCACCAGCTGAAAGAAGCGCCGCTGGGGCGATTCCCAGGGCGCCTGCGACATCCAGGTGACGAGCTGTTCGCGCTCGTCGTCGGTCAGGCCGGCGAACCCTTGCGGGTGGTAGCGATCGATCCACTGGCAGCCGAAGGTGACCAGTTGCAGGTAGGCATCGTCCTGCCGGACTTCGCTCCACAGTGACACGTCGATGCGCACCTGCGACGCCGACGGGGTGAGCTCATCGGCCGGGATCAGGTGATCGAGAAACACCGGCCACGACGCCGGGGCCTTCGAGCCGGCCGCCACCCGCCGGCCGGGGCTGGCCGCCAATGCGTCGCGCGAGGCCAACCAGCCCAGCGGGCCCGTGGCCCCCAGGGCCGCGAGAAACCATCGACGGCGCCACTGCCGCGTCACGCGAGGGGTGAGTTCGATCTTCATGTGCGGGAGCCTAGCGCATACCGCGCCCACCCGGCATCCTTGATCTCGATCAAGCTCGGACCCGATTCCCGGTGGGATGCCACGGCATCAGGGCTTTACCCCCTTATTCACGGGGGTTCGTGCCGCTAGGATGGCCCGCATGACGCTCGCCGACCTGCACCAACGCTCCCTGACCGACCGCGACGCCTTCTGGCGCGAACAGGCCGCTCGCATCGACTGGCACCGCCGACCGGACCAGATCTGCGACACCAGCCACCCGCCCTTCGCACGCTGGTTCGTGGGCGGGCAGACCAACCTGTGTCACAACGCCGTGGACCGCCACGTGCCCGCGCGCGGCGATCAGGCAGCCCTGATCCACGTGTCGACCGAAACCGACACCGAACGGGTGATCAGCTATGCCGAACTGCACCGCGAGGTGCAGACCCTGGCCGCTGCACTGCACAGCCTGGGCGTGCGCCAGGGCGACCGCGTGCTGCTCTACATGCCCATGATCCCCGAGGCCGTGATCGCCATGCTCGCCACGGTGCGCCTGGGCGCCATCCACTCGGTGGTGTTCGGCGGCTTTGCCAGCGCGTCTTTGGCCAGCCGCATCGACGATGCCCGCCCCAAGGTGATCATCACGGCCGATGCGGGCTCGCGCGGCGGCAAGGTCGTGCCCTACAAGCCCCTGCTCGACGAGGCCTTGCGCCTGTCCACGCATGCCGTCGACCACGTCGTGCTGGTGGACCGCGGCCTGGCCCCGGCCGACCGACTGCCCCCCCGCGACGTCGACTTCCACAAGCTGCGCACGCAGCACGCCGGGGCCACGGTGCCGTGCACCTGGGTGGACGCCACGCACCCCAGCTACATCCTCTACACCAGCGGCACCACGGGCAAGCCCAAGGGCGTGCAGCGCGACACCGGCGGCTACGCCGTGGCGCTGGCCGCGTCGATGGATCACATCTACCAGGGGCAGCCCGGCGAAACCTACCTGTGCACCAGCGACATCGGTTGGGTGGTGGGGCACAGCTACATCGTCTACGGCCCGCTGATCAACGGCATGGCCACCATCATCTACGAAGGGCTGCCGACACGACCCGACGCGGCGATCTGGTGGTCGCTGGTCGAGAAGTACAAGGTCAGCGTGATGTTCTCGGCGCCCACAGCGATCCGCGTGCTCAAGAAGCAGGACCCCGACTGCCTCCAGCGTCACGACCTGTCGAGCCTGAAACACTTGTTCCTGGCGGGTGAACCGCTGGACGAGCCCACGGCGCGCTGGATCAGCGACGCCATCGGCAAGCCCATCATCGACAACTACTGGCAGACCGAGACCGGCTGGCCCATCCTCAGCGTGGCGCGCGGCGTCCAGCCCGACCTGGCCACCCGCTTCGGCTCACCCGGCGTGCCCATGCTGGGCTATGACGTGCAGTTGCTCGACGAGGGCAGCGGCGAGGTCATCACGGAACCCGATCGCAAGGGGGTGGTCGCGATCCGCTATCCGCTGCCGCCAGGCTGCCTGCAGACCGTCTGGGGTGACGACGAACGCTTCGTGCGCACCTACTGGAGCAGCTTTCCCGGCCAACAGGTCTACAACACCTTCGACTGGGGCATCCGCGATGCCGACGGCTACTACTTCATCCTGGGCCGCACCGACGACGTGATCAACGTGGCCGGGCACCGCCTGGGCACGCGCGAGATCGAGGAGGCCATCAGCAGCCACCCGGCGGTGGCCGAGGTGGCCGTGGTGGGCGTGGCCGACCCCCTCAAGGGCCAGGTGCCCATGGCCTTTGCGGTGCTGCGCGATGCCGGTGCGGCCGCCACGCCCGAGCAGGCCCGGGCGCTCGAAGCCGACGTGATGCGCACCGTCGATCACCAGCTCGGTGCCGTTGGCCGGCCGTCGCGGGTGGTGTTCGTCAACGTGCTGCCCAAGACCCGCTCGGGCAAGCTGCTGCGTCGGGCCATCCAGGCGGTGTGCGAAGGCCGCGAAACCGGCGACCTGACCACCATCGAAGATCCGACCGCCCTGGCCCAGCTCGAAACCCGCCTGCACGCACCGCGCGACGCGGGCTGAGGGCGCGTCAGGTGGCGGGTCAGACCGCGACCTGGTGAATCACATCCCGCACGCGCGGGTAGATCTCGTTCTGCCAGCGACGGCCACTGAACACCCCATAGTGGCCCACGCCGGTCTGCACGTGGTGGTTGCGCAGGTAGGGTCGCACACTGGGGCACAGGTCCTGTGCGGCCACGGTCTGGCCCACCGAGCAGATGTCGTCGCGCTCGCCCTCGACCGTGAACAGCGCCGTCTTGCGAATGGCGCGGGGCTCGACCACCACGTCCCGGCAGGTCAGCGTGCCCCGCGGCAGGTCATAGGTCTGGAAGACCTTGCCCACCGTCTCGAGGTAGAACTCGGCGGGCAGGTCGGCCACGGCAAAGTACTCCTCGTAGAAGGCCTTGACCGACGCCGCCGGGCCGCTCTCACCCGCGGCGATCTGCGACTGCAGGGTGTGAAAGGCCGTGAGGTGGCGCTCCATGTTCATGCTCATGAACGCCATCAACTGCACGAAACCGGGGTACACCCGCCGGCCGGCGCCGCGCTGCGTCCACGGCACGGTGTGGATCATCTGGTCCTCGAACCAGCTCAGGGGCTTGCTCACGGCCAGTTCGTTGACCGCCGTGGGGTTGATGCGGCAGTCGATCGGCCCGGCCATCAGCGTCAGGCTGCGCGGCTGGGCCGGGTGGTTGTCCTGCGCCATCAGGGCCGTGGCCGACAGGGCCGCGACGCACGGCTGGCAGATGGCCATCAGGTGCGCCCCCGGACCGATGCGGTCCAGGAACCGGATCAGGTGGTGGGTGTAGTCATCGAGCCCGAAGGCCCCGTGCCGCAACGGCACGTCTCGGGCGTTGTGCCAGTCGGTGATGTAGACGTCGTGGTCCTGCAGCAAGGTGCGCACGGTGTCGCGCAACAAGGTGGCGAAGTGCCCCGACATGGGCGCCACCAGCAGCACCGGGGGCTGATCGAGCGCCCTGTCCTTGCAAAAGTGCAACAAGGTGGCGAAGGGCGTGCTCATGACGGCCTCCTCGACGATGCCGCAATCCTGCCCGTTGCACACCACCTGCTCGATGCCGAAGGCCGGTCGGCTGTGCGTCAGCCGCCAGCGAGAGAACACCTCGGCCGCCGCCACCCAGCCCCGGGTGAGCGCACCGCCCAGGGCCAGTTCGTGGGCCGTTGACGCCGGCGGCCCCTCGGGCAGCACGTGGTGCCACCACGACGAGACCGCACGCGCCGTGACGCGCAGCGGGTCCATCCAGTGGTCTTGCAAATCGTAGGCGGCATACAGCATGGGGTGAGCGCGTGGTGCGTGTTGTGAGCATGGGGCTCGCAAAATGCGGGCCAAGGCGCACGTGGCCGCGTGAATTGGCACGTGGCTTGCGTGCTGTGCACCATCTCGACCGCTGCACAGACCATGGCCCCCACCGTCGCTTCCCGCAAGTCCTCGCCCCGTGCGTCGTCAAGCCAGGCCGCCACGGCCACTGCCTCGCCGGCGGCCGCCACGCTCACCATCACGAGCAAGAACTACTCGTCGTGGTCGCTGAGGGGCTGGTTGCTGGCCCGCTTCGCCGGGCTCGCGTTCGACGAGCACATCATCTCGCCCGACGACCCCTCCACCCGGGCCGAAATCCTGCTGCTGTCGTCGTCCATCCGCGTGCCCCGGTTGCAGCACGGCCCCGTGCAGGTCTGGGACACCCTGGCGATCGCCGAATACCTGCACGAAACCTTCCCTGACGCCGGCCTGCTGCCCGACGACGTGCAGGCCCGGGCCCACTGCCGCGCCATCTGCGGCGAAATGCACTCGGGCTTCTCGGCCCTGCGCTCGTCGCTGCCGATGAACCTGCGCGCGCATTTCCCCAAGTTCAAGGTCTGGTCGCGGGCCCAGGCCGACATCGACCACATCACCTCGATCTGGCGCGACTGCATCGCCACCCATGGCGGCCCCTTCCTGTACGGCGCCCGCCGCACCATGGCCGATGCCATGTACGCCCCGGTGTGCACCCGCTTTGCCACCTACGACGTGCCCCTGGACCCGGTGTGCCAGGCCTACTGCAACCTGATGCTGGCGCAGCCGGAAATGAAGGCCTGGAAGCAGGCCGCCCTGAAAGAGCCGGCCGACATCGACGAACTCGACGTCGAGTTCTGACTGGGCACATGCACCAAACCCCGGCACAATCACGCATCCGACGATCACTGCGTGCCCTCTGCCGGGGCGCGCCCCCCACATGAGCGCTTCCAAGCCCCTGTCCGACAACGACATCCACGACCTCGACGAACTGCTGGGCCTGGTCCCCGAGCCCTACGAAACCCTGGATGCGGTCATTCTGGACGGCTACCTGTGCGGCGTGCTGGTGCAGCCGGTCATGCTCACCCCCGAGCAATGGCTGCCGCCCATCTTCGGCACCGAAGGCCTGCCCGAACCCGACGACAGCAAGGGCTGGACGCAGGAGCGCCACGACCGCCTGCTCGACCTGATCCAGCGCCGCTACGACGAGCTGCTGCACGGCGTGCTCGAAGAAGGCTGGTTCGACCCGCTGGTGCCCCTGGTCGAAGACGACGACGGCAAGCCGCTCGAAGGCAAGGACGCCCTCGAAGGCCTGGGCTACTGGGTGGCCGGTTTCGAATGGGCCATGGCCAACTTCCCGCAGCTCGAAGAAGCCGGCCTGAGCGGCGTGCCCGACCTGCTCGATTCGCTGTGGCGCCACCTGCCCGAGCAGGACGAGGTGCAGCAGCAGATGACCAAGGCGCTCGACGAGGAGCACCCGCTCAACACCCTGGACGAGGCCATCGAGGCCCTGGTGTTCGATGTGGTCGACCTGGCCCACATCGGCATCAAGGAGCGCCACAAGGTCACCACCGTCGTGCGCGATCAGCCCAAGACGGGTCGCAACGACCCCTGCCCCTGCGGCAGCGGCAAGAAGTACAAGAACTGCCACGGCGCCAACTGAGGCCCGCGCGATCGCTTGAACATCCAGATCCTCTCCGACCTGCATCTCGAGACGGAGGTCTTTGAACCCAGCCCGGCCCCCGGGGCCGACGTGCTGGTGCTGGCGGGTGACATCGACACCCGCTGGGATGGCCTTGCCCGATTTGCCGGCTGGCCCGTGCCCGTGATCTGCGTGCCGGGCAACCACGAATTCGACGGTCGCGACATCGACCAGGCGCTCAAGGACCTGCGTGTGCGCTGCCAGGATCTGGGCCTGACCCTGCTGGAGCGCGACCAGTGCGTGCTGCGTGCCCCCGATGGCCGCCGCGTGCGCTTCGTGGGCACCACGCGCTGGAGCGACTTCGACCTGTTCGGCGCCGACCGCCGCGACAAGGCTCTGCGCGCGGCCACCTACTACGTCAAGGTGATGCGCTCCACCCGCGGCGGCCTGCCCTTCGACGCGGCCGCCGTGCGTGAACTGGCGCTGGACTGCCGCAGCTGGCTGGCACGGGCCCTGCGCACCGCCAGCCCCGAGGGCGACGCCGGCTGGGACACCACCGTGGCCATCACGCACTACGGTCCCAGCCTGCGCAGCGCCGACCCCCGTTACGGCAACCAGCCCGGCACCGCCAGCTTCTGCAACGCCGACGACGACCTGCTGCCCTGGGTGCCCCTGTGGATCCACGGCCACCTGCACTGCCGGCACGACTACCGGGTCGATCACCCGCAAGGCCACACCCGTGTGGTGAGCAATGCGCGGGGTCATGGTCACAAGGGCGAGCCTCTCGATTACGATCCGCACCGGTGTGTCACCCTGTGAGCCCGGCACTTGAGATATCTCAAGGGCTGGCGGGCGGCTCACCTCCACACTTGGACCCATCATCCACAGGAACGACCCATGAAGATTCTGCTTGCCGTCGACGGTAGCCCCTACACCAAGCGCATGCTGGCCTGGCTGGCCACCCACGAGGAGTGGCTGGGGGGCACGCACGAATACACCGTGATGACGGTGGTGGCCCCGGTGCCCCCGCACGCCGCCTCGATGTTCCCGGCCGACGAGCTCAAGACCTATTACGCCGATGCGGCCGAAGCGGTGTTCAAGCCCATCCGCAAGTTCACGGCCAAGCACGACCTGGCCACCAAGTACGTGACCAAGGTGGGCCACGCGCCCGAGGCCATCGCCAAGACCGCCGACAAGGACGGCTACGACCTGCTGATCATGGGCTCGCACGGTCACGGCAACCTCATGAACCTGATCACGGGCTCGGTCACCACCCAGGTGATGGCCCGCTGCAAGACCCCGGTCCTGCTGGTCCGCTGAGACCTCTCTAGAATGCTGGCGCTCAGCCCGGGACATCCCTCCCGGGCGGCACACCGAGCGCAAGGTGATCCATGTCCGTCATCCGCATCCGCGGTGCCCGCCAGCACAACCTCAAGAACCTCGACCTCGACATCCGCACGGGTGAACTGACGGTCGTGACCGGCCCCAGCGGCTCGGGCAAGTCATCCCTGGTGTTCGACACCCTCTATGCCGAGGGTCAGCGCCGCTACGTCGAAACCTTCTCGGCCTACGCACGCCAGTTCCTCGACCGCATGGACCGCCCGGCCGTGGACCGCGTCGAGGGCGTCCCCCCGGCCATCGCCATCGACCAGACCAACCCGGTGCGCACGTCGCGCTCCACGGTCGGCACGATGACGGAGCTCAACGACCACCTCAAGCTGCTGTTCGCCCGCGCCGCCAGCCTGTTCGACCAGGACACCGGTCAGCCGGTGCGCGAGGATTCGCCCGCCTCGGTGTTCGAGGCCCTGCTGCAACGCTGCAGCACCATCCCCGGGGGCCGGCGCGTGGTGATCACGTTTGCCGCCGAACTGCCGGCCGGCACCACGCCCGAACAGATGCAGGACTGGCTGTCGGTCAGCGGGTTTTCGCGCGTGCAGGCTGAGCGCACCGTGCAGACCGACAGCGGCGAGCGCCTGGTGCTCGACGTGGTCACCGACCGCTTTCGCATGGGCGCCGACCCCACCGGTGCCGACCTCGACCGCCCGCGCGTCATGGAAGCCCTTGAAGTGGCGTTCAAACGCGGCACCGGCCACATCACGGTGCATGCCCTGAGCGATGACGGCGAGCCCGAACTCTGGCGCTTTTCCAGCGGGCTGCACTGCCCCGACAGCGGACGGCGTTACCGCGCGCCCACGCCGGGCATGTTCTCGTTCAACTCGGCCGCTGGCGCCTGCCCCACCTGCCGGGGCTTCGGCCGTGTCATCGGCGTCGACTGGGGCCTGGTGATCCCGGATGCGCGCAAGACCTTGCGCGGCGGTGCCGTCAAACCCCTGCAGACACCCGCCTGGGCCGAATCGCAGGCCGACCTGATCCGCTACGCGGGTGACGCCGGTGTGCCGCGCGACACCGCCTGGTCGCAGCTCAGCCCCGAGCACCGTCGCTGGGTGATCGACGGCGACCCGGCCTGGAAGGGCAACTGGAACAAACAGTGGTACGGCCTCAAGCGCTTCTTCGAATACCTCGAGAGCAAGGCCTACAAGATGCACATCCGGGTGTTGCTGTCCAAGTACCGCAGCTACACCCCCTGCCCGGACTGCGGCGGCGCGCGCCTGCAACTCGAATCGCTGATGTGGCGCCTGGGCTCGAAGGCCGATGCCGACGCGGTGCTGTCCCCCGAGCGCCGCTTTGCCCCGCACGGCGCGGCCCTGCCGCGCGACACGCTCGAGGGCCTGCCCGGCCTGGGCCTGCACGACATCATGCTGCTGCCCATACAGCAGCTGCAGCGCTTCTTTGCCTTCGTCACCCTGCCCAGCCAGCTGCACGACGAGGCCCTGCAACTGCTGCTCGACGAGATCCGCACGCGGCTCAAGTACCTCGTCGATGTCGGCCTGGGTTACCTCACGCTCGACCGCCAGAGCCGCACCCTGTCGGGCGGCGAGGTGCAGCGCATCAACCTCACCACGGCCCTGGGCACCTCGCTGGTCAACACCCTGTTCGTGCTTGACGAACCCAGCATCGGCCTGCACCCGCGCGACATGGACCGCATCAACGTGGCCATGCAGCGCCTGGTCGACGCGGGCAACACCCTGGTGGTGGTCGAGCACGACCCGGCCGTGATGCTGGCGGCCGATCGCGTCATCGACATGGGCCCGGGCCCCGGCTCGCAAGGGGGCCGCATCGTGTTCGACGGCACGCCCGACGAACTCAAGCGGGCCGAGACCCTCACCGGCGCCTACCTGGGAGCGCGCCGCCACATCGGCATCGGCCAGCACCGGCCGGTGGTCGAGTCCACGCCCCGGCTGGTGCTCCAAGGTGCGCGCGAACACAACCTGAAGAACCTCGACGTCGAGATCCCGCTGCAGCGCCTGGTGGGCATCACCGGCGTGTCAGGCTCGGGCAAGTCCACCCTGGTGCAGGACATCCTGCACCCGGCGCTGCTGCGCCACTTCGGCGAAGCCACCGAAAGCCCGGGCGAGCACGACGAGCTGCTGGGTGCCGACTGGCTGAGCGGCGTGCACTTCGTCGACCAGTCCCCCATCGGCAAGACCGCCCGCTCCAACCCGGCCAGCTACGTGGGCGCCTTCGATGCCGTGCGCACGCTGTTCGCGGTGACGCCGCTGGCGCGCGAACGCAAGTACACCGCCGGCACCTTCAGCTTCAACGCGGGCACGGGCCGCTGCGCCACCTGCGGCGGCTCGGGCTTCGAGCACGTCGAGATGCAGTTCCTGTCCGACGTGTACCTGCGCTGCCCCGACTGCGACGGCACGCGTTTTCGCGCCGAGGTGCGCGAAGTCACCATCGAGCGGCTCAACCGCGCGCTCAGCATCTCGGACGTGCTGGAGCTCACCGTGGCCGAAGCCGTTCGCCTGTTCGCGCAGGACGTCGACGTGGTGCGGGCCCTGCAACCCCTGGCCGACGTGGGCCTGGACTACATCAAGCTGGGCCAGCCGGTGCCCACACTGTCGGGCGGTGAGGCCCAGCGGCTCAAGCTGGCCGGCCACCTGGTCGAATCGGCCCAGCAGGCCAGCAAGACCGGCCAGCGCGTGGCGCGCAAGGGCCAGCTGTTCATGTTCGACGAGCCCACCACCGGGCTGCACTTCGACGACATCGCCAAGCTGATGCGGGCCTTCGCGCGCCTGCTCGACGCCGGCCATTCGATCGTGCTGATCGAACACAACCTGGATGTGATCCGCGCCTGCGACTGGCTGATCGAGCTGGGCCCCGAAGGGGGCGATCAGGGGGGGCGCCTGGTGGCCATCGGCGCGCCCGACACCGTGCGCCAGGGCCGCACGCCCACGGGGCTGGCCCTGCGCGACTACGAGCAGGCCCTGGGCCTGGTCGCCCAGACGCCGGTCGAGGCATCGCCTCAGGCGGCCGAACCCGCTGCGACCTATGCGCTCGCCAGCGACACCGACGAAGGCCGCTCGCTGCAGTCCCTCATCCAGGCCCGCCGCGAGCGGCGCCGGGCCCAGGCCGCCCAGGCCCCCGGTCACGCCGCCATCGAGGTGGTCAACGCCCACGAGAACAACCTCAAGGGCCTGAGCGTGCACATCCCACGCGGCAAGTTCAACGTCATCACCGGCGTGTCGGGGTCGGGCAAGTCCACGCTGGCCTTCGACATCCTGTTCAACGAAGGTCAGCGGCGCTACCTCGAGTCGCTCAATGCCTATGCCCGCTCGCTGGTGCAACCGGCCGGGCGGCCCGAGGTCGATGCGGTCTACGGCATCCCGCCCACCGTGGCCATCGAGCAGCGACTGTCTCGCGGCGGGCGCAAGTCCACCGTGGGCACCACCACCGAGGTGCACCACTTCCTGCGCCTGCTCTTCGTCAAGCTTGGCGTTCAGCACTGCCCGCACTGCATGGACGGCGACGGTCATCCGGTGCCCGTGCTGCCCCAGACACCCGAGGCCATCGCGGCCCAGTGGGTGCGCGATTACCGTGGTCAGCACATCGGCCTGATGGCGCCCCTGGTGGTCAACCGCAAGGGCATCTACACCGAGCTGGCCAAGTGGGCCTCGGCCCGCGGCTTCGACTACCTGCGGGTCGACGGCGAGTTCCTGCCCAGCGCCGGCTGGGGCACGGCCAAGGGCCCCAAGCTCGACCGCTACCGCGAACACACC
>Ga0255182_1001747_pt1 | contig 10724 bp, 9 predicted proteins | sample Atl_UVDOM_RepA_8_FD_188420 | JGI IMG/M metagenome (GOLD analysis project Ga0255182, IMG submission 188420) | Freshwater microbial communities from Altamaha River, Georgia, United States - Atl_UVDOM_RepA_8d | ecosystem: Environmental > Aquatic > Freshwater > River | place: USA: Georgia | collected... | reverse complement strand
TAACTGTTGACGGTGTGCGGTGAGATATCCAATCTTGCCGCAATACCTTTCATCGATAGCCCGAGGGCTATCAGTTTTAAAACCTCAAGTTCTCGTTGACTCAGTATTTGGCTCATTTTGCGTCTATGCGCATCCCCTTTGTTTCGACTCATACGCCCCGCGATACTGTAATGTTGGGCGAGGGCGCGTATCTCTCTGGCATCCATATTCTCGGGTAGCTCTTTGCTGCCAGATTGCATGATTTTTTGCAGCATCAGTGGCAGGGTTTCTATCTGTGCGTTTTTGGATTCGGCGCTGCACCTTGCCACAGGAAATTTGGCTGGGAATGCCAAAGTTGTTGCTAAATGTATTGCTGCAAATGAGATACCAATTGGATTTCCATTCACACATCAACATTTGTGGCAGTTGACGGAACAAGGCGCTAATTTGTGAGTCGGACGTTTGGCTTATCGAAGTCATATATTTTTGCTCTTTTGGTCTGTTGAATTGATATTGTTATTAAAACTTGTCGCATATTGTCCTATAAATTGCACAAAATTTGTAGCCTTTGTTCAACAAAATTACCCTAACAAAGCATCTCTTTTTTGTTGGTTGGAACAAGGGTGGAATTGTCGAAGCAAGCAGGCGGGGACTGTGGTATATTCTCGGGTTTGAAATTTACACTGAATAACGAAGGATAAATGTTATGTTGGACTTTGTGCGCAAAATTACCCACGGCTGGGTGGCAAAGTTGATTCTTACTTTGGTGACGGTGCCTTTTGTTTTGTTTGGTATCGAGGCCTATCTGAAGAATGTCGGCAATAGTGCTTCTGTTGCGGACGTTTCTGGAACAGCGCCTATCACGGTTCAAGAATACAATGTGGCCTTGCAGAATCTGCGTAATGAGCTACAAAAGCAAGGTCAAAAGGACTTGGCTTTCTTAGATTCTTATGGCGGTCGTCGTGCATTATTAGATCGCTTATTAAGCACTCGATTGCTGGCGGTTGAGGCACGTGATCAGAAATTTACTGTGAGTGACGCTTTCTTGCGTGACTTTATTGTTAATCTGCCTGAGTTCCAAGAAGGCGGTAAGTTCTCTCAAACTACATACGACAAATTATTGGCAGCTAACCAACTGACACCTTCTCAGTTCGAACAAAAGATTCGTGGTGAGCTGATTACCCAACAGATTCGCGATTCATTCCCTACTATGGTGACAGCGAGTGCTAAGAGTACGGAATTAGCTTTGCAAGCTGAATTCCAGCAACGCGAAGTGACTGTGGTTGAATTTAAAGCCAAAGATTATTTAGATCAGGTACAAGTCTCTGAAGACGAGAGCAAGGCTTTCTATGAAAAGAACAAAGCCAAGTTTAATGTGCCTGCACAAGTGAAACTGGAGTTCTTAACATTTTCTGCCACTAACTTGATTCCTAAGGTACAAGTGACGGATGAAGAGATGAAGCGTTTCTATACTGACAACGCTGACAAATTCCAAAATGGTGAGCAACGTCATGCTAGCCATATCTTGTTGTCCTTCACTCCTGGCTCTGATGATAAAGCCAAACAAGAAGTGAAGAAAAAGGCTGAGCAAGTGTTGGCTGAGGTGAAAAAGAATCCAGCTAAATTTGCTGATTTGGCTAAGAAGTATTCTCAAGACCCAGGTTCAGCGCAAAAGGGCGGTGACTTGGGTAGTTTTGGTCGTGGCATGATGGTGAAGCCGTTTGAAGAAGCCGTATTTAGCATGAAGCCAGGTCAAATCAGTGAGCTGGTGCAATCCGATTTCGGTTATCACATCATCAAGTTGATGGATGTGAGTGGTCAAGGTCAATCCTTTGACAGCTTGAAACCGCAAATTCGCGCTGAGTTACTTTTCCAAAAAGCTTTGGCTAAGTTCTCCGAAGATGCAGAAAACTTTAGCAATATGGTGTACGAGCAATCTGGCAGCTTGAAGCCAACGGCTGACAAGTTGGGCTTGCAAACCCAAAGCACTGATTGGATTAGTTTCCAAGACGGTGCTAAGTTGTTCAAAAACGAGAAACTGATGAGCTTGGTCTTCTCTGATGAAGTGTTGAAAGATAAGCGTAATACAGAGGCAGTAGAAGTAGGTCAGAACACCTTGGTATCTGCGCGTGTAGTGGATTACAAGCCATCTGCACCTAAGGCCTTTGCCGATGTGAAAGACAGCATTGTGCAATATTTGAAATTGCAAAAAGCCGGCAAATTGGCGATTACTAAAGGTAAGGCTAGCATGGCTAAGTTGACTGCAGGCGATCAATCCGAGAAATTGGATTGGATTCCAAACGTGACGATTGATAGAAAAAATGCCCAAGGCTTAACCGATTTGACGATGCGTAATGCCTTTGCTGTAGACACCAGCAAACTGCCTGCCTACAAGGGTGTAGAGGATGCGCAAAAGGGTTACCTGATTATCAAGGTGGTCGCTGTGAATGACCAATTGACCGATGATGAGACAGCTAAACAAGCGGCGGTAAAAGCCTACCGTGCTGCATTGGCGGAAGAATATTCCAATGCCTATATCGCGTCATTAACTGCTAAGAACAAAGTGAAAGTGAATGACAAATTATTGATGAGCGGTAACGAAGCTCAGCAGTAATCACGCTGTTTCACAGGCATAAAAAAAGCCCTATGCATGTCATAGGGCTTTTTTATTACTCAGGCGAGCTTTAAGCTGCTTTGTGATTAGTCAATGACACCTGCCGCAGTGATATTCATACCACCGTCTACGTAAGTAATCTCACCTGTCACACCCGAGGCCAAATCACTGCACAAGAAGGCAGACACATTGCCAACTTCTTCAATGGTCACATTGCGTCTTAATGGCGCGTGTTTTTCATTAAAGGTATACATCTTGTCAAAGTTGGCGATGCCAGAAGCAGCCAAAGTTTTGATTGGGCCAGCGGAGACTGCATTTACGCGGATACCTTTGGGACCTAAGCTTTGTGCCATATAGCGCACATTGGCTTCCAAGCTGGCTTTGGCCACGCCCATCACATTGTAATTAGGCATGGTGCGCTCAGCACCCAAGTAACTCACAGTCAACAGGCTAGCGTCACGGCCTTGCATCAATGGCAAGCCAGCTTTGGCTAAAGCGGCAAAGCTATATGAGCTGACATCATGGGCAATACGGAAGTATTCGCGATTCACTTTGTCCAAATAGTCGCCATCTAAAGCGTCCTTTGGTACAAAGGCAACAGAATGAACCAAGATATCAAAGCCATCCCAGTGTTTGGCTAAATCTTTGTACATTTGCTCGATTTGTTCGTCTTGGCTGACATCACATTGCAACACGATATTCGAGTCGAAATCTTTCGCTAATGTGGCTACGCGGTCTTGGAATTTTTCCATTTGATAGGTGAAGGCTAATTCTGCGCCTTCACGTTTCATCGCTTCGGCTATTCCGTAAGCGATTGAACGGTTGCTGAGTAAACCTACGATTAAAGCTCTTTTTCCTGTCAGGAATCCCATTTTTATTTCCTTTTATACATGCATACACGGCCAAAAATCTGGCCTATGTGTCGAGTTAGAAGTGTTGGCGTTATTGGTTACGCGGATCGAGTGCGTCGCGTAATCCCTCCCCAAGCAGATTATAACCCAACACCGTGATGAGGATGGCTAAGCCGGGGAATAAGGATAGCCACCAAGCGAATTGAATGTACTCCTTACCATCGGTCAGAATATTGCCCCAAGAGGCCTGTGGCGCTTGTACGCCTAAGCCCAAGAAGCTCAAACCAGACTCGACCAGTACGGCACTAGCAACCCCTAATACCGAGCTCACGATAATCGGGGTCAAGCTATTAGGTAATAGATGGATAAAAATCAGCCGAAAATCTTTTGCCCCCAAGGTCTGCGAAGCTAATACAAATTCACGGTTACGCAGACTGAGGAATTCGGCGCGAACCAAGCGTGTGACGCCCATCCATGAAGTCAGTCCGATCACAATCATAATGTTCCAAATTGAAGGTGTGAGGAAGGCGATGACGGCTAAAATCAAGAAGAAGGTCGGAATAGATAACATAATGTCGACCAAGCGCATCATGATGGTATCTACCCAGCCGCGATAATAACCAGCCACAGCGCCTAACACGATGCCTATGCTGGTGGCGATGCCCACAGCAACGATGCCGACTAACAGCGAAATGCGTGCGCCAAACAGCATGCGTGACCAAATATCACGGCCTAGGGCATCGGTACCCATCCAGTGCTGCATCGATGGAGGCAACAATATCGCTTTGACATCGATGGCGTTTGGATCGTAAGGTGCAATCCATGGCGCTAATAAAGCCAATAACAAAATCAAGCTGATAATCAGCAAACCAGCCAGTGCCAGCGGATTGGCGATGACTTTTCTCATTGCATCACCCCTTTTCTTACACGTGGATCAGCCCATGCATAGGACAAATCGGCCAATAAATTACCCACCAAGGTGAGTGCCGAGCCTATCGTCAAAATCCCCATAATGACAGGGAAATCGCGCATGAGTACCGCATCAAAAAATAGCTTGCCCATACCGGGAATGGCAAAAATTGATTCAGCAATGACCGAACCACCAATTAAGCCGGGGATCGATAAACCAAATATAGTAATGAGGGGGAGTAATGCATTGCGAAGGGCATGTCGAAAGATGATGGTGCCCTCTGGTAAACCTTTGGCTTTTGCCGTCGTGATAAAGTCTTGATGCAGAACCTCTAGCATGCCATTGCGTACAAACAAGGAAATACCGGCCAAGCCAGTGATGGCGGAAATAAATACCGGCAGAATCAAATGTTTTAGCGTATCCAAGCCCTGTGCAAAACCAGAGAGCTTATCGGCCCCCATAGAATGCAAACCAGAAATAGGCAGCCAATGATGGGCCACCCCTGTCCAATACATCAACATCAGCGCTAACCAAAAGCCGGGGATGGCAAAGCCTATAAATACAAATAGGGTAATACTTCTGTCCGGCAGCCGATTTTGCGTCAAAGCAGAGATAATTCCCAAGGGCAAGGCAATCAAAATAATCAGCCCCATGCTCAATACATTGATCAGCAGAGTGATGGGCAGGGCCTCTTGTATCATGCCCAGTTTGGTGTTGTTGTTTTCGTCGGTAGTTTGCCAAAACACTGGGCGCTGATGGCTGGCAAAAGAGTTGCCAAAATCCAGCTTGCTCATGCGCTCTAGCCATAAGCCATACTGCACAATCACCGGTTTATCTAAGTTGTATAACTCGCGTAGCTTTTGTCGAGACTCTTCGCTGGCTTTGGGATTAAATCCAGCTTCCGTGGTGGTGATATCCCCAGGTGCCAAATGCATAATAAAAAACGATATCAAGCTGATGCCTATCAGCATAGGAATCATCCAAAACAGACGTTTGAGTAAATATTTCAGCATATTAGTTTGCGCTTATCTCGTTTCTGCGAAGTGTGCTGGGGATATACCATTCATAACTATTGTGACCAATGCCAGCGGGTGGAGCAGGATTATCTATCCCTTTAACACGCTTGTGGATGGCAGGAAGGCCATATCCAGCAAAGAGATATACGATAGGGCTATCTTGGTACAAGATTTCAGCAAATTGATGATAAATCTTCATGCGTTTATCTGGGTCTAGTTCCAAGCGACCGCTTTCAAGTAAATGGTCAACTTGTGGGTTTTTGTAGCCGATAAAATTGAACTGTCCAGGTTCTTGTTGTGACGAGTGCCAAATATTGAATTGGTCGGGCTCTTGGCCTAGTCCCCAACCCAACACCACCGCACTAAAGTCACCTGTTTTAATAAAGCGGCTGATAAATGTTGCCCATTCCACCACGCGGATAGAAACATCTACGCCAATTTCTTTGAGTCTGCGTTGAATCAGCACGGCCGTCATTTCGCGCTCTTTGTTTTGATTGGTCAAAATTTCAAAACTCAATGGTTGACCATTTTTATCGACGATACCATCACCATCATGATCGCTATAACCAGCCTCGGCCAACAAGGATTTGGCTTTTTCTGGATCGTAAGGGTAGGGACTCAGTTTTGGATTACTCCAGCGCGTGCCCGGTTTGTAAGGTGAAGAGACTGGCTCACCTAAGCCAAGTAACACACCATCAATAATCTCTTGTTTGTCGATGGCATAGTTGAACGCCTTGCGAACGCGCACATCATCGAAGGGTTTGCGTTTGAGATTAAAGCCCAGATAGGTGTAGCTATTACCCAATTCTTTGTACAAATTAAACTGTTGATTGAGCTCAGGACGGGCAGGGAAGATACGTGCGTATTGCACCGAATTCAGTGCCATCGAGTCGATATTGTCTGCCATCAACTCAAGAAATTGTGCGGCTTTGTCCGGAATAATACGTGACATCAAACGGTCAATCTTAGGCGCCCCTTGGGTCGCATTGGGATTGCGTACCAAGCTAATGCTCTCACCATTCTTCCAACTGGCTAACTGATAGTAATGACTGCCGACAGGGTGACGGGAAAAGTCGCTATTGTTGATATCTTGGCCTTGCAAAATATGTTTGGGCAACACATGCAAGCTAGCCCAAGAATCCAAGGCAGGGGCATAAGGGTGGGCATAGCTGACAACAAAAGTTTGTGGGTCGGGTGCGCTGGCATTTTTTACCAGTTTATAATCAGCGCCATAGGGGGTTCGGGTTTTATCATCCGTCATTACTTTCCATGTAAATAACACATCTTCACTGGTCAGCGCTTGACCATCGGCCCATTTCAGATTCGGTTTTAGGTGAAAGGTAATGGTTTTCTTGTCTGCAGACACTTGCCAACTTTGCGCTAGCTCACCGGTAAGCTCTAGATTTTTGTCGTACTTGAGCAGACTGTTAAAAATATTACCAGCGATCGCTGAGGCAGAAGATTCACCAGCTAGCATTGCAATCAAGCCACTGGGTTCGCCGGATAGGGCGTCCACCATTGTGCCACCTGACTCGACAGCATATTGCTGATCCAGTTGGCTGTAGGGCGTGCGAGTGGATTCACTACAAGCAGCAAGCAATAACACGCTCAACAACAGAAAGAATCGAATAAAAGTCATAAGAGGGGAATTAAAACCGCGTTTGATTAATGGGCTTTCTTCTGACGCTTTTGTTTGGATTTAGTTTCTTTATTTACATCGTATAAGTCGGAAGCGTTTTGGTTTAAGCTCTCGAGAGTATTTTGTGCAATGGTTAAACTTTGCCCTACTTGAATTTCTTGAGAGCTTAGCTGATTGCTTTGCATAATCTGCTCGACACTGACCCCATATTGTTTGGCAATCGAGAATAGCGTTTCTTTGGCTTTTACGATGTGCGTGATCAGGCTATTTTCGTTCTTGGGTAGACTGCTATCAACGGGGTTGCTGGTTTGAGCTTTGTTGATAGTCAGTTTTCCGCTATCTGGCACCAACAGGGGCTGATTACCGACTCCGGTGCGACTATTGATGTCATTGGCTTCTCTCAGACTCGCCACATCAATCCCAAATTTTTTGGCGATTTTATCGACACGCTCACCCCGTTTGGCATGATAAGTCTGCCAGTTGACCAGCGGTTTATCGTAATTGGCCAAATTGGTTTGAAATGTATCCGCTGCATCCACGGGTAGCAAAATTTCATGCACACTACCACCGGCATTTAATACGGGACGATTGTATTCAGGATTGAGTAGATTGAATTCTTCTAGGCTAATTTCAGCCAACTCTGCAGCGACTTTGGCGTCAATTTTGTCAGGCGCATTCACCTTTTTGAAATAAGGCTTGTTGGGAATATAGTCAATGCTAAGGCCATAATTTTCAGGCTTGGTCATAATATTTTTGATGGCTTGTAGTTTAGGCACGTAGTTCTTGGTCTCATTTGGCAGCTGCAAGCTGGCGTAATCGGTGGGTAAGCCTTTGCGACGATTACGATCGATGGCTCTTTGTACAGTACCTTCTCCAGCGTTATAAGCCGCCAAAGCCAAGTCCCAAGTGCCGAACATGACGTGTAGTTTTTGCAGGTAATTCAGTGCAGCGTCGGTCGCTGCGGTGATATCACGGCGATTGTCGCGCCACCAGTCTTGTTTGAGCCCAAAGTTCTTGCCGGTCTCCGGCATAAACTGCCAAATCCCTGCGGCCTTGCTGCGTGAGTAAGCCTGTGGATTGAAGGCGCTTTCCACCATAGGCAATAAGGCAATTTCGCTAGGCATGCCGCGCTTCTCAACTTCGGTGACGATATGGTAAAGGTAACGTTGACTACGACCTATCATGCGCTGCACATAGTCTGGACGCGCTGCATACCAAGCTTCATGGTTTTGCGTATAGGGAGACTTAACCTCGGGCAGGTTATAACCACTGATAATACGCTGACGCAAATCTTGATTAGGATTGTTGTTCTCGACAGGGCTTAAATTGTCAGGAAGAAAATTTCTTGCTGGCTCTTGGATATTTTTATTCAGGTTGAAACTAGGGTCTAGGGCCTCACTGACGGGATTATCGATGACAATAATATAGTCACCCATCAGATTGGTGTCGGCGATAGTGCTTGATGCAATTAGCAACAGGCTGATTCCGCTCAGCAAAAATGTTTTCAACCCCATGCGTCTTATCTACCATTACAAGCCTAAAACAAGCCCGTGATGGTAGGCAATTAAGCCACTACAGTCAATGTAAAATATGTCGCAAATCTATATCCTTTTGCCAACGATTAATCGGTAAGCCACGAGTTAAAACAGATTGCGTCTTGCCCTTAACTCAGTAAATATTTTTAGCGCATCGGCATTCGGCATGTTCAGTCCCTGTTTGATGGTATTTTGCTCGCAGCGTAAAAAAGGATTGACTGCCAATTCTTGTTGAATGCTGCTGGGCAGGCTGGCTTGCTGCTGTTGCCTTAGTTGTGCGACATGGGTTTGATAGTCTTTTAAAGCTTGGTTATTGGGTTCTACTGTCAGGGCAAACTGGATATTTTTTTCAGTATATTCATGCGTGCAATACACTTTGGTGTCCGGTGGGAGTTGGGCTAACTGTCTGAGCGAGGCAAACATTTGCGCTGGCGTACCTTCAAATAGTCTGCCACAACCAGCAGAAAACAAGGTATCCCCACAAAATAGATGACCAACATTGTAATAAGCGATATGTCCTAGGGTGTGACCAGGCAGATGCATCACCTCAAAGGCCCAATCAATTTCAGGCAAGTAAAAGCTTTGTCCATGGGTAACGGGAATATGATTAAATGCATATTGTTCGTAGGCGGACGCATACACTTGTGCTGAAGTATGGCTGAGCAGCGTGGCAACGCCGCCGATATGGTCTTGATGATGATGGGTAATCAATATTTGGCTTAGCGTTAATCCCTGTTTGGCCAAGGTGTCGAGCACTACTTGAGGATCGCCGGGATCGACCACGACGGCATACTGCTGATTGTGCAGCATCCAAATATAGTTATCAGTAAAAGCGGCAATAGGACTAATTTTGAGCATATGAGTACACGGTCAATATGAAACCAAGCAAGCAGTTCAACAGCGAACATACTAGCGCAAATCCTGCCTCACCGGCAGATTGGTTTCATCATCCCATTGGTCAAATGGTATGTCAGGAAGAGCAAACCCTCTATGACGATTGGGTGAGCAATTTGTTTGGCTATCATGCTTTGCAAGTAGGCGCTATGCCGTTGGATTTGTTGCGTAATAGCCGTATTCAACATTGTTTTCGAAGCAATGCTGCGCAACCTGATGTGCTGTGCGATAGCGCATTTTTGCCGTTTCAACAGCATAGCTTGGATTTATTGTTGTTGCCGCATGTGTTGGAATTTAGCCCCTTACCCCAACAGACCTTGCGCGAGGCAGAGCGTGTGTTGGTGCCTGAAGGCCATGTCATTCTTACCTTATTTAACCCTATCAGCCCTTGGGGATTGCGACGCATGATGGGTTGTGGACGTTCTACGATTCCAGATTTATGGAGTGCGCAATTTTTTGCCATGCCACGTATTCGTGATTGGCTTGCACTATTGGGCTTTGAAGTATTGCAAACGCGGATGTTGTGCCATGCGTGGCCCATCCATTCGCAAAAAATGGCGCAGCGATTAAGTTGGCTAGCCCCACTTGGTTTAAAATGTTGGCCAGTGGCGGGAGGGGTGTACGCGATTTTGGCGCGCAAGCGTGTGGTGGGTATGCATATTATCAAACCGGGCTGGCAGTCTTTGCGCGTAGCTAAAAAATTAGCGACTACGCCGAATAAAAAACAAATCAGTCATCGAGTGAAACAAAAGTGATGAATTCCGAAGTGGTAACCATGTATGCGGATGGCGCTTGTAAAGGCAATCCTGGGCCGGGTGGCTGGGGTGTGTTGCTCAGCATAGGCGCCCATGAAAAAGCGCTGTGCGGTGGCGAAATGATGACGACCAATAACCGCATGGAGTTGATGGCGGTGATTGAGGGCTTGAAAGCGCTCAAACGTACTTGTGAGATTGCCATTTATACGGACTCTGTGTATGTGCAGAAAGGCATGACAGAGTGGATACATGCATGGCGTCAACGTGGCTGGCGCACCAGTGATAAAAAACCTGTCAAAAACGAAGATTTATGGCGCGAGTTAGACCAATTGGCGCAAGGTCATCAAATACAGTGGCATTGGGTAAAAGGACATGCGGGGCATCCAGGTAATGAGCGTGCCGATGCCCTCGCCAATGAGGGTGTTGAGAAACTGTTAGCGCAAGTGAAAGAATAAATGAAATCAGCAAGGAAATTCATATTATGGCGATGAGACAAATTTTTCTGGATACCGAAACGACAGGTCTATATCC
>Ga0255182_1001745_pt1 | contig 10726 bp, 6 predicted proteins | sample Atl_UVDOM_RepA_8_FD_188420 | JGI IMG/M metagenome (GOLD analysis project Ga0255182, IMG submission 188420) | Freshwater microbial communities from Altamaha River, Georgia, United States - Atl_UVDOM_RepA_8d | ecosystem: Environmental > Aquatic > Freshwater > River | place: USA: Georgia | collected... | reverse complement strand
CCGGATCTTCAATTTTCCCGACATCACGGCGGAGGGGTCATTCACCCTCGGAGCGGCGGTGACAGCGGCGCTGCTGTCGCGGGCGGGCTGGCCGGTCTGGCCCGCCACCTTCGCGGGAGGGCTCGCCGGAATGCTGGCCGGGACTCTCACCGGAGTGTTGCATACGCGATTCCGGATCAATCCGCTGTTGAGCGGCATCCTCGTGACCACGGGGCTTTACTCGGTCAACCTGCACATCATGGGGAGCAGCAACATTCCCCTCACCGGAGTGACGACCCTCGCACAACATGCCGAACGCTTGGCCCGGACATTGCTCGGTGATGCACCGGAATTTGACCTGTTGGGATGGTCGGTCGCACCGCGTGACCTGGGATTTTTGATCGGCATGGTCTTGCTCATCGGGCTGGTGGCGATTTCGCTGGCCGCATTCTTCCAGACCCATCGGGGGACGGTGCTGCGGGCGACGGGGGAGAATCCGCAGATGGTGCGGGCCCTGGGTGGCCATGTCGATCTCAACCTGATCCTGGGGCTGGCGTTGTCGAACGGACTGATCGCCCTGTCGGGATCGCTGCTCGCCCAGTCGCAGGGCTTCTCCGATGTCCAGATGGGGATCGGAATGGTGGTCTGGGGGATGGCCAGCGTCATCATCGGTGAAGGGCTGGTGGGAAGCAGCCGGGTGAACCTGTTGATCGTGGGGGCGATCATGGGATCGGTGTTGTTTCGCCTGATGATTGCCATCGCCCTGAGGTGGGGCTTGCCGGCGACCGATCTCAAGCTCATCACCGCCCTGTTTGTCTTCGTGGCCCTGGTGGGGCCGACCTGGCTGCGGCGCTGGACCGCCACCGCCCCGACCCCTGCCCGCAAGGATTGAACATGCTGGTCCTCGACAATCTGCGCAAGACCTTTTTCGCGAACACCCCCAACGAGGTGCGGGCCCTGCAGGGGGTCTCGCTGACATTGGAGACCGGTTCGTTCCTCATCATCATCGGGACCAACGGGTCGGGGAAGTCGACACTGCTCAATGCCGTGGCCGGGACGTTTCTCGTCGACACCGGCAAGATCACCCTGGCCGGGGAAGAGATCACCCGCTGGCCCGAGCATCAACGCGCCCGGCTCATAGGGCGGGTGTTTCAGAATCCCTTCAGTGGAACGGCCCCCAACATGTCGATTGCCGAGAACCTGGTGCTGGCCACCCGGCGGGGGCAGCCGCGGGGGCTGACGTGGGCACTGACCCCGACGGTACGGCAGGAGTTGCGCGACCGGATCCGGACGTTGAACATGGGGTTGGAAGATCGGCTCGACAACCCGATCGGCAGCCTGTCGGGGGGGCAGCGGCAGGCCCTGACGCTGATCATGGCGTCGTGGCTGCGTCCCGAGTTGCTGCTGTTGGATGAACACACCGCCGCCCTCGATCCGCGCGGGGCCGACCAGGTGATCCGCCTGACCGATGAAATCATCCGGAAGGAACGCCTGACCACGCTGATGGTGACCCACTCGATGCAGCAGGCGGTCAACCTGGGGGACCGCATCGTGATGATGCACCGCGGCCAGGTGCTGCACGACCTGCAGGGAGCCGAGCGGGCCCGGGCCCGCCCCGAAGACCTGCTGCAGCGGTTTGATGTCGTCCGGCGGCGTGAGCAGCTCGATCCCTCGGCGGCCGAGTTGCTGCGGGGTGCGTATGTCTGAAAGCGGGCGTTGTTGACTCCCGCCGTCACCCTCGTAGAATCGAGGTTTCCTGATCGGTTGTCCCCGCGGATCTGCCCGATCGTTCCGTCCGTCCTGTGACCCCCTCCCGGTGTCGTGTTGAACGTCTCAGAAGTCACCCAGAAAGCCCAAGTCCTCATTGAGGCGACCCGCTGGATCCGCCGGTTTCGCGACCGGCTGGTCGTGATCAAGCTTGGGGGCTCGGCCCTGGAAGATCCCGAGGTCGTCCGCAGCCTGCTGAAGGACGTGGTCTTCATGGAGACGGTGGGGGTGCGCCTGCTGCTGATCCATGGCGGCGGGAAGGCGATCAACGCCGCGATGAAGAAATCGGGAATTCAGCCCCGATTTGTGCAGGGACGGCGGTACACCGATCCCGAAACACTGGAAATCGTGACCCAGGTGCTCGCCGGTGAAATCTGCGGCGAACTGGTCTCCCAGATCAACGCCGCCGGCGGACAGGCGGTGGGGCTGAGCTACCTGACCCAGAACGTACTGCTGGCTGAGAAACTGTTCCTCGCCGACGAGAACGGTGTGCCGCTCGACCTGGGCTTCGTGGGCCAGGTCGTCGAGGTCAACCGTGACCTGCTGCTGAAGACGATCGATGCCGGGAAGATCCCGGTCATTCCGTCGGTGGCGGTCGATTGGCAGGGGCAGAAATACAATGTCAATGCCGACACGGCGGCGGCGGCGGTCGCGCGGGCTCTGGATGCCGAGAAGCTGATCTTCCTCAGCGATGTCTCGGGAATCTACCGGAACCGGCATGATCCCGGGACGTTGCTGTCGCACCTCACCGAGGCGGAGTGCCGGGGGCTGATCGCCGACGGCACCATCGACTCGGGCATGGTGCCGAAGGTCGAGGCTGCGCTCGATGCCCTGAAGGCGGGGGTCCAGAAGGTCCACGTGATCGACGGGCGGACCCCGCACTCGCTGCTGCTGGAGATCTTTTCCGACCAGGGGATTGGCACCGAGATCGTGGCCAATCCCGGTGCTTCCGGCGGATCCGTTGCCGGAGGTTCCAAGACCCCTTCCTCACATTCAGCGTCTGGTTCCATGCAAAAGCACGCACTGCACCCCGCTGCCCGGCGTTCCAGCCAGGCGACCATCGACATCTTCAAGCAGTACGTCATTCCCAACTACAACCGCTACCCCATCAGCCTCGTGCATGGGGAAGGTTCGTATGTCTGGGATGCCGAGGGAAACCGGTACCTCGACCTGTTTCCGGGCTGGGGCTGCAACATCCTGGGGTATTCTCCCCCGCGGCTCGTGCAGCGGATCACCGAGCAGATCGCCCATCTGATTCATGTCCCCAACACCTGGTACACCGAGGCGCAGGGAGACTTTGCTGCGGCGCTCTGTTCGCGCAGTTTCGGCAAGGCGTTCTTCTGCAACAGCGGTACCGAGGCGAATGAAGGGGCGATCAAGCTGGCCCGGCTGCATGGTTCGGCCAAGGGACGCTACAAGATCATCACCTTTGAGAACAGCTTCCATGGGCGGACCTATGCCGCGGTCTCGGCCACGGCCCAGCCGAAGTACCACGAGGGGATCGGCCCCCTCGTGCCCGGATTTGTCTACGCCCCGCTGAACGATCTGGACGCGGTCCGCAAGCTGGTTGACCGCGAGACCTGCGCCATCATGATCGAGCCGGTCCAGGGAGAGGGAGGGGTGAACATTCCCAATGAAACCTTCCTCGCCGGGCTCAAGCAGATCTGCCGCGAAAACGACATGCTGCTGGTGTTCGACGAGGTGCAGACCGGCATGGCCCGGCTGGGGACCTGGTTTGGCTACCAGCAGTGGAATGTGCAGCCCGACATCCTGACGCTGGCCAAGGGGCTGGCGGGGGGGGTGGCCTGTGGTGCCTTCATCGCCACCGACGAAGTCGCCCCGAGCCTGAAGCCGGGCAAGCATGCGAGCACCTTTGGCGGCAACGCACTGGCGATGGCGGCGGGCCTGGCCACGGTCGAGACGATCGTCGAAGACAAGATTCTCGACAATGTGCAGACCCAGTCGGCGCGCTTCCGCGAGCACTTCCTGAAGCTGCAGAAAGAACTGCCGATCATCCGCGAAGTGCGTGTCCGCGGGATGATGATCGGCGTGGATCTCAACATTCCGGGAATGCCCGCCGTCGGGAAGTGCATGGAGCGGGGAGTGCTGATCAACTGCACGCACGACACCGTGATCCGACTGCTTCCCTCGCTCAACATCGATTCGAGCCAGGTGGATGAAGGGGTGGCGGTAGTCAGCGAAGTACTGCGTGAGATGGCTGCCCAGCACAAGAAGTGAAGCCGCGAGACCGGCTTTTCAGTCTCTGAAGGCAGTGTCCAGGCATCGAAACAGCCCGTCATCCCGGAAGGGATGACGGGCTGTCTGATTTGAGCCATGGCTGCGATCGGGCGCCGCTCAGCGAGTGATGCGGCGTCGGGTCCAGGCGAGTCCTGTGAGGGCACCGGCGAAGAGCACCCAGGTCGACGGTTCGGGAACCGCCTGCAGTTGGGTTCCGACGACATGGGTCCCGAGAGCACGCCCCGCCATCAGTCCATTCTCGTTGTCGAACGAGAAGTGGATTCCGCCATAGATGCGGCTGATACCCGCTTCTTCGGCCGCGGCCGCGAAGCTCGTGAAGCTGCGGTTGGGAACAATGAAGCCTTCCGACGAAGTGGTGAAGGCGTAGTTCGCTCCAAACCAGTCTTCGAGAATCGTGCTGGCCGCACCGCTGAAAGTACTGTGACCGCTCGTGTAACTGGGGAAGGGCGGGGTCTTCAGCAGCGGGGTCCAGGTGGCATCTTCGGTGGTGTCGGGATTGCCATCGGTGCTGGCTTCACGGATGGCCGTCACGGGACGCCAGAACTCCGAGGCATATTTCGCATCCCAGCAGATGATGGCGGCGTCGGCCATCGCCAGATTGAGCTGGGCAAAGAGCCTCGCATTCTCTTCGAGATCGAGCCCTTCCGTCCCGGAGACCCCGGTGGCGATGAGGTTCCAGTGACCGGGGGGTGTGGCTGTGCCGGCCCCATCTTCCCAGAATTTTGCAATGTTGGTCTGGTCGGCGGTCCGCACGACACTGTTTTGGGCACCCAGGTCTTTGACCTGATCGAATGCCGCGGTGTAGGCGGCCGAAGTCAGTGACGGGAGTCCGGCGGGGTCGCGGTAGGCGGACGCCGAGTCAATCGTCCAGGGGGTCACCTGCGGCCAGTTGGGGAGCAGTGCCGGCGCGTAACCGTTGGGGGTGGGACGCCATTCTCCCGGGTTGGTTCCTGGCGTGTACGGTACAACCAGGTTCGCATTGTCGTTCGCCCGCAGTGCCAGGATCGACTGGGCCGAAGCCTGGCCCAGGCTGATACCGGCGGTTTTGTCGGTCCCGCCCGCGATGAGACCGAGCCGATTGGTCAGGTCGGTGTCGAACGTTCCCTGCAGCGTGGGATACAGGCTGACCAGCACGTCGTGGGCGGCCTGGGCGGCCGCCGCTTCGCGCGAGGCTGTGGGACTGGTGACAAACGACTGGTGGTAGGGTTGCCAGTGCTGTCCGACCGAGTTGACCGCGTCGTACATCGCAGTGTGCATCATCGCCAGCCCGCGTGATGACCGGGGGGGCGGCGTCGCATGGCTGCGGATCGCATCGAGCATCACCCCATTCCAGTAGGTGATCTCATCGGCCCGCGATTGGTTCGTGATCAGCGGGAGGGTGAGTGGGGTCACCACGCAAGCCAGGCCCAGGAGCCGGCCGAGTGTCCGAAATCTGCTGTACAGCATGGGGATTGATTCCCGGCCCAGGGAGGGGGGGCGAATTCCAGGACCACCCATCCGCGGCAGCCGTCCTGAAGAACAGGATCGAGTTCCGAGGTTTGGGCTTGGTATGCCACCGGGGGGTGAACGGTCAGGAGTCAGCGGACCTGGGATGAAATGGGTGGAACGAAACTCGTTGATGAACGAGGTCCGTAATGGGTCAATCACCTGTTTCGGACTTGGGTACCCGGAGTCTGCTTTTGTTCTGGCCAATTCCGGCCATTCAAGTTCAGTCCTGGGCGAGCAGGCGTCAGAGGCTGCCTGGTTTCCGCAGTTTCACTGGATGGCATCATTTCCTGGCAGGGCGTAGTTTCCCCATTTGTCCGGGGTTGTTGTCGGGTGATACGACATTCGTCGAGGGGTGGAGTCAGGGATTGCCGGAGGTCTGTCGCCCCGGCCAGGGGCCCCATTGGGCTGAGGTTCGGCCGACGCTCAACAGCGTTTGGAAGAGGGGACCATGCCGTGTTTCCAGGACGCCGGGCTGTCCGGAGAGTCGTCCCGCGAGGTATTCGGCCCCGACGTCGGCATAGCAGTTTCCGCGTCCGCTGAATCCTGCGAGGCCATGGATCTGCCGGCTCGCATCGAATTCGCCGATGACCGGGAGGCAGTCGGCCGTGAATGACTGCAGTCCCCCCCAGCGATGGGTGATCGCCACGCCCTGCAGATGAGGGAACAGGATCGCGAATTGCGCATCAAGGCGGGCCTGGTGTTCGACCGACGGGCGGAACCCTTCCCGCTCGAGTTGTTCGCTGGGATGTCCCCCTTCGTCAAACTGGGGAAACAGGCTGTCAGGCGTCTCGCGGGTCCGCCCGCCGCCAAACAGCAGCCGCCAGCGACCATCGGGTTCGATGATCTCGCGCCACCAGGCGAGGGAAGTGCCGAAGCTTCCCCGGCACGGGCGTGCGGCGAGAGGAGCCGTCACCAGCACCTGACCCCGCTCGGCCCGCAGCGCCGGTTCAAGAGACCGCACGAACTGGGGGGCCAGGGCGTTGACTGCGAGAAAGACATGCCTGGCACGCACGGCATGACCGTTCGCCGTCCGGGCCACGGCACCCGAACCGCAGGGTTCAACCTGCACGACGCGGGTCTGTTCGAAAAGCTGGACGCCCCGTTGCCGGGCGATTCCCCGGGCGAGTCCCGCGACATATTTCCCCGAATGAAACTGCGCGTCGGTCAGGTATCCAAAACCTCCGCTGTAAAGTGGATTGCCTCCCCGGTCGCGGGCGGACTGGCGATCGAGCCACTCGACCTCGAAACCATCTTCCGCCAGCAGTTCGCAGTCGGTGCGATACGACTGTCTGGTGGCCTCGTGGTCGGGCATGTCTTCCCGCGCCAGAAACCAGAAACCCTCGACCTGGTAATCGCAGTCAATCTCGTATTCGGCGAGTTGGGCCCGCATCAGGTCGTGGTTGTCGAGGCCCAGTCGCCACAATTGCCGTGCGACCTCGCGGGAGTGCCGGGCGATGCATTCGGCATACCCAAACCCCGGACCATGATTGAGGGAGCCCTGATTGCGTCCCGAGGCACCATCCCCCACGCGGCCCCCTTCGAGAATCACCACCGGGATGCCGCGATGCTGCAGGCAATGGGCCAGCTTCAGGCCGGCGATTCCTCCACCGATGATGGCCACCTCGATGGAGAGGTCGCCTGCCAGTGCTGGAAACCGCGGCCGGTCGAAATCGAGCCAATACGGCAGACCCCAGGGGGCAGTCGCAGTCATCGTGGCTTCCTCGGGAGATGGAGAATGTCGTGGACTTCAAGGCGGACCGGTGCGCTCCATGCTGAGGCGCCGCGAGAGATCAGGCAAGCGACCTTGTAAGACAGTCAGCTTGCCTGGTTTGACCAGATTTCCTGTCTTGTGCCAGGGAACTCAGCTCGTCTTGCGAGTCGGCCCGGGTTTGTCGTACAAGCCGGTGGCAGTCTGGAGAGGAAGACTCTCCCTGCGCGCCAGGTGAACCTGGTGGGGATTTCAGACAACGGATTGGCTCCAGGGAGGGGACCATGTCTCACATGGCCACACGCGGCATTTGGACGGTGATGCTGATTTCGGGACTGGTGTGGGGGGTTCAGGCGGCCCCGCCGGCGAGCCCGACAGGTGGCACTGCCAAGTCGGCGGGAACCACGGTCCGCAAGCCGGGAGGGGCCGACAAAGGGGCTGCGGGCAAGGCTGCCGGCGAGGAAGACAAGCGTCCCGCAGCCGCCGGCAAGTCCAAAACAACCGGCGCCGCGCCGGCCCAGAGTGCACCGGTGAAGCCCGCTGCGACAGGCAAAAATCGGCCCGCCAGTGAGTCGGCACAGGACCGAACCGCCGACGAGGATGACGACGACAGCGACGACACCGACGAGGAACTCGACGACGACGATGACGACGAGATGGCTTCGACCCCGCCCGAACCCGGGACTGCCGAGTGGTATCTGGCCGAGGCGTCGAAGCTGCGCCTGACGCCGCTCGATGACAAGGTCGCCGACCCCGCCCAGGACCCGAAGTTCCAGGAACGGCAGAAAAAGATTGTCGAACTGGCCACCAAAGCGGTCGCGCTGACCCACAAGAATGCCGAGAAGAAGCAGCAATTTGAGGTCTCGGCCCGGTACCTGTTGGACGCCCGGCTGCAATTGGCGATGACCGGTGATGAAGAACAGGTGGAGTTGCTCTACGAGAATGCACGGGCGTTTGTGAAACGCGACCCTGCTTCACACGCGGCCGCGCATGGAGCCCACACACTGGTGAATCTCGCCTACCACCATGCCACGCACGAGAAGGCTCCCGACAAGGCGGCGACCTGGCGTGCGGAATTCGCCCAGTTGGCGAATCATTACCTGCAGACGTTTCCCCGGGAAGAACCGCGGTCGGTGCCGCTGGCCTACACGGCGGGCCGGCTCTGCGAACAACACGGCCAGATTGATGATGCCCGGGCGTGTTACACCCAGATCGTTCAATTCACCCCCGATTCGCTGCATGGCTCGGAGGCCGAACGCATTCTCCGGCGATTCGACCTGGTGGGAAATCCCCCGCCGGTCTCGGGGCCGACACTTGAGGGTGAGACACTGCAGCTGGATGATCTGCTCGGCAAGCCGGTGCTGCTGGTCTTCTGGTCGAGTGAGGCCGAGAGTTGCGTGAAAGAGCTTCCCCGGTTGCTGCCTGCAATTCGCCAGGCCCAGGAGGCGGGTGTGCAGGTGGTGGGAATGGCGCTCGACACCGATCGCAAGGCGATGCAGGCGTTCGTGGCGAAGCACAAGCTCGACTGGACGCAGTTGCACTTCACCGATGCCGAGCAGCAGGGATGGAAGAACCCGGTCACGATGCACTTTGGCGTGTTTGAAGTCCCGGCGTTCTGGCTGGTTGACGCGAACGGGAATGCAGTTTCCACCACGGCCACGGTGGCGTCGCTGAAGCAGGATCTGCGGCGATTGACCGAGTCGAGCGGCCTCACCCGCCAGAAGTCGGCCGATACCGAAGAGGTTGTGCCCGTGGGGGCCACACGCGAACCCGAAGCGTCGGCTCCCGCGTCGCCCAAGCCGGCCGCCGGCAAACCGGCCGCTGGCAAGCCGTCGGCGGGGAAGGGGTCCGGCAGTGCCGCACCGGCGGGCAGCAAGGGGGCCAATCCGCGCCCGGCGACCCGATAACCGGCTGAAGCGCCGGCGGGGCGAAGCGGGGTTCGGACCGCAGTCGGGAAACCGGGGGTGGTCCGTGTCTGCCGGGGCGAAATGCCCCGGAGGGCGAGCGGGTGGGGTGGATGGTCCCGGCAGGCGGGGTGCCGTGGTTGCCGAGCTGCGCCGGGAACCCGATAATCGCTCCGCCGTGGTTGGTCACCGTGATTGGCCGGGCAGCCAGGCCAACTTCGCATTCCGCGGTTCTTCGGGTCCTTCGTCGAGCAGACCATGCGTGTTCTTTCCGGCATTCAGCCCACCGGGCGATTTCACTGGGGCAATTATTTCGGGGCCATCCGGCAGTACATTGCCCTGCAGGGGAACGAACAGGCGTTCTACTTCATTGCCGATCTGCATGCCCTGACCACCATCCGGGATGGCAAGCAGTTGCTGGACCTGCGAATCGATGCTGCGCTGGATCTGCTGGCCCTGGGGCTCGACCCGGCCCGGGCCTGCCTGTTCTTCCAGTCGGACGTTCCCGAAGTCTGCGAGCTGACCTGGCTGTTGATGACGGTCACCCCTCTGGGGCTGCTGGAGAAGTGCCACGCCTTCAAAGACAAGAAGGCCAAGGGGCTTCCGGCCGATGCCGGTCTCTTCACGTATCCCGTGCTGATGGCGGCCGACATCCTGTTGTATGACAGCACTGTGGTCCCGGTCGGGGCCGACCAGGTGCAGCACATCGAGGTGACCCGCGACCTGGCGCTCAAGTTCAATCACCTGTTTGGGGAAGTGTTTGTGCTTCCCGAAGCGCGGGTGCTCGACGAGTCGGCCAAGGTTCCGGGGACCGATGGCGAGAAGATGTCGAAGAGCTATGGGAACACCATTGACGTCTTCGAGCCCGAGAAGAAGCTCCGCAAGAAGATCATGGCGATCAAGACCGACAGCACGCCGGTCGAGTCGCCGAAGGATCCCGAGACCTGCGCGGTCTTCACCCTCTACAAGCTGTTTGCCACGCCCGCACAGCAGGCGGCCCTGGCCGACCGTTATCGGGCGGGCGGAATGGGTTATGGTGAGGCAAAGCAGGCGTTGTTTGAGGCGGCCAACGCCCACTTCGCCCCGGCCCGTGCCCGTCGGGAAGAATTGCAGGCCGATCTCGACCGGGTGAAAGACATCCTGGCGGACGGTGCACGCCGAGCACGGGCGAAGGGCCAGGAGGTGCTCGAGCGGGCTTCGCAGGCATGTGGACTGGGACGCTGGAGTCGGGCGCGGTGATGAACGCGTCGACACCGGCCCCCGCACCCCTTCCACCGGCGACCGGTCCCTCCTGGGCAGAATGGACAGCACTGGCTGCGGTGGTGATTCCGGCGGTGCTGGTCGGAGCCGGCCGGTTGCCGCAGCAGGCGAAGGTGCCCGTGTTGCTGCCCGTGGGGCTCGCGGCCTTGCTGGGTTGGGGTCTCGGAGAGTTGGCCGAGCGTTGGCGGCTGACGGTACCACGCCGGGTCGCCTCCACCGTGGCCGTCCTGGTGGCTGCGGCCCTGGTGGGGAATGCGTGGGACACTCACCGCCGGCTGGCGGCCTTCATCGGCCAGCAACCCCCTCCCGCCGTGCCCGAAATCGCCGGAATGGACGAGGGTCTGCAGGAACTGCTGCTTCG
>Ga0255182_1001744_pt1 | contig 10729 bp, 10 predicted proteins | sample Atl_UVDOM_RepA_8_FD_188420 | JGI IMG/M metagenome (GOLD analysis project Ga0255182, IMG submission 188420) | Freshwater microbial communities from Altamaha River, Georgia, United States - Atl_UVDOM_RepA_8d | ecosystem: Environmental > Aquatic > Freshwater > River | place: USA: Georgia... | reverse complement strand
GCGGCCAGCCTTTGGCAGAGATCGCTGCGCAGACATCCGATAATGTCGCGCGCGTATTGCCCCGCCTTGGCAGCCTCATGATGCTGTAGTACGCGCGCTTGCGCTCGGCTGGCTAGCCGGCACGCTTTGGTTGCAGACGCGCGCCGATCTGCCGCCACTATTACTCTCACACTTGCTACTTGCGACAGGCGCTCTTGCCTTGGGCTGGATGGTGCTGTCTGCAATGCGCTCACGCATCCTGCTCAGTCTGCTGTTGCTGCTTGCCGGTGCGAGTCTGGGGGCTGGATGGTCGACACAACTGGCGCACCATCGTTTGGCCGAAGCCTTGCCGGCAGAACTCGAGGGTAGAGATCTTCAGCTCACTGGCATTATCGCCAGCCTGCCGGATCGTTTTGAGGATGGGCAGCGCTTTGTGTTTGAGGTGGAGAGCGCCGCGGACGGCAGTTGTGACGTCAGCGTGCCAAGCCGTATCGCACTTGGCTGGTATGCGGCTGAGCAGTCAGCGCCTGTGCTTATTCCTGGTCAACGCTGGCAATTCACCGCACGACTGAAGCAGCCGCACGGCCAACTGAACCCGGATGTTTTCGATGCTGAGGCCTGGTGGCTGACCGAGGGTATCCGCGCTAACGGCTATGTGCGACAGAATCCGGCGGTATTGCTCGATGACTTTGTTATCAGTGTGCGCGACCTGGTGGGCAGAGCGCGTCATTTTTTGCGGGTACGGATTCAACAGGCGCTACCCGAGGCGCGTTTTGCAGGTGTGATCATTGCGCTGGTGATCGGCGATCAGCGCAGTATTGAATCGAGCGATTGGGATGTTTTCACGCGTACTGGTATCGGTCATTTGATCTCGATTTCTGGTTTGCATATCACCATGATCGCGGCGCTGTTCTCAGGATTGGTTTTTTTCTTTTGGCGTCATTCGTTTTTTATGGGTACGCAGCTACCGCTGTGGCTACCGGCGCGCAAAGCGGCTGCGATTGCGGGTCTGCTTTCTGCAGTGGGCTATGTGGCGCTGGCTGGTTTTGGCATACCAGCGCAACGCACCTTGCTGATGCTGGCGGTGGCGGCGCTGGCTGTGTGGTGCAATGCATTGCTAAGCGCATCGCAGTTGCTCGCGTGCGCGCTGCTGGTCGTGTTGATGTTTGATCCTTGGGCGGTGCTGTGGCCGGGATTTTGGCTGTCGTTCGGCGCAATTGCTTGTCTGCTGTTTGCCTCCAGCGGTCGACTGAATGGCGACAGCGGTTTACGCGCTGCCTTACGCTCAGCAACGCATACGCAAATGGCGGTGACGGCCGGCTTGTTGCCACTGACCCTCTTGCTGTTTGCGCAGGTGTCACTCATTAGCCCGCTTGCCAACGCGGTAGCGATACCCGTGATCAGTGCCGTGGTTACGCCGCTGGCGCTGATCGGCGTGGTGTTGCCAGCGCCGCTCTGCGCTTGGGTATTGCAACTGGCGCACGCCACTCTGTCGCTGCTGTCTCAAGGGCTGGAATGGCTGGCCGCACTGCCGCTAGCGGTGTGGCAGGCGCCCAAGCCCGGTGTGTTGGAGACCCTGTTGGCGATGGCCGGCACCTTATGGTTGCTCACCCCGCGTGGGTGGCCTTTGCGTTGGGTGGGGCTGTTGGCATGGTTACCCCTGGTAATGGCGCTGCCCAGCGCTCCCACCCAGGGATTCTGGGTGACTGCATTCGACATCGGGCAAGGCAACGCCTTGTTGGTTGAGACACCGAGTTTTCGGCTGCTGTACGACACCGGCCCTGCATACTCTGCGGCGGCGGATGGCGGGAGCCGGGTGATCCTGCCGTATTTGCGGGCCAGGGGCATAGACAGGTTGGACGCGATGGTGATTTCGCATAGCGATATGGACCATTCGGGTGGGGCACGCAGCCTTATGAAGGCGTTGGAGATTGGCTGGATTGCTTCTTCGCTACCGTTTGGCCACGTACTGCGCGATGCGCGGCATGTGGATTGCGTAGCGGGACAGCGTTGGGTACGCGATGGTGTGCAATTCGAGTTTTTGCATCCCCTGGTGAGTGATCGTGATGTTAGTAAACCCAATGCACGCAGCTGCACCCTGAAGATCAGTTTCGGTGAGTACGCGGTGCTGCTGACCGGTGATATCGAGGCACCGCAGGAGCGCGCTCTGCTGCAGCGTGCGGCCGACCAGCTCCGCGCTGATATTTTGCTGGCGCCGCATCATGGCAGCGGCACTTCCTCCACCCCGCAGTTCCTGGACGCGGTTGCGCCCAACATAGCTGTGTTTCAGGTAGGCTACCGCAACCGATACCGTCACCCGAAGCCTTCGGTGCTGGAGCGTTACCATGAGCGGGGCATTGCGGTGCTGCGAAGCGATCGCACCGGAGCGGTCAGCGTCTACATCGACCGCGCGGGCATCAAACTGAAGCAGGCCTGTGAAACACCGCGCTACTGGTCAAGTCAGCGCTGTGATCAAACGGTATTCGCGATGGCGAAAGGGCCCGAGTAGGCTCGTCGCTCACATTCTTTGCGGTATAATTCGCATTTCCCGCAAGTGCCATTCGGCACATCGTGCAATGACCAAGTTTGTATTCGTCACTGGCGGTGTTGTGTCCTCGCTAGGCAAGGGGATTGCGGCGGCGTCGCTGGCTGCCATCCTCGAATCCCGTGGCCTCAAGGTCACACTCCTCAAGCTAGACCCCTACATCAACGTTGACCCTGGAACGATGAGCCCGTTCCAGCACGGTGAAGTATTCGTCACCGATGATGGTGCCGAGACTGATCTCGATCTGGGTCATTACGAGCGTTTTATCAGCGCTCGTATGAAGAGGGTGAATAACTTCACCACCGGTCAGATTTACGAGTCGGTGATCCGCAAAGAACGTCGGGGTGAATACTTGGGTAAAACCGTGCAGGTAATTCCCCATATCACCAACGAGATTCAGGAGTTTATCCATCGCGGGGCCGAGGGCTATGATGTCGCCATCGTTGAGATCGGCGGCACCGTCGGTGATATCGAGTCTTTACCGTTTCTGGAAGCAGCGCGTCAACTCTCGCTGCGCTTGGGCCGTAGCAGCTCAGCATTTGTGCACCTGACGTTGGTACCTTATTTGCCTTATGCGGGCGAACTCAAAACCAAACCCACCCAACACAGTGTGCAGAAGCTGCGTGAGATTGGTATCTCACCCGACGCGCTGTTGTGCCGCGCTGATCGCCCCATTCCGGATGACGAGCGCGCAAAAATCTCGCTGTTCTCTAACATGCAGCAGGATGCGGTGATTTCGGTGTGGGATGCTGACACCATCTACAAAATCCCACAGATGCTGCATGATCAGGGGCTGGATCGCATTATTTGCGAGAAGCTTGATCTCAAGCCTCAAGATGCAGATTTGTCCATGTGGTCACGCCTGATCACTGCCCTCGAAAATCCCAAACATGAAGTCAGTATCGCCATGGTTGGCAAGTACGTTGACCTGACCGAGTCGTACAAATCACTCACCGAGGCTTTGCGTCACGCGGGTATTCACACTGAATCGCGTGTCACCATCGAGTACGTCGATTCGGAAGAGATCGAAGCCAATGGCGTTGCCAGTTTGGCGAAGTTTGATGCCATCTTGGTACCCGGCGGTTTCGGTAAGCGCGGTGTCGAGGGAAAAATTGCTACCGTGCGTTATGCGCGCGAGCACAAAATACCTTACCTAGGCATTTGCCTCGGTATGCAGGTGGCGTTGATTGAATACGCGCGTGATGTCGCTGGCCTCAAGGGGGCCAACTCAACCGAGTTCGATGCAGCTACCGCGCATCCGGTGGTGGCCTTGATCACCGAGTGGCAAAACCATGACGGCCAGATCGAGCGCCGCGATGAAAACTCCGACCTTGGTGGCACCATGCGCCTCGGTGCGCAAACCTGTGCCGTCAAACCCGGTACCTTGGCAGCAGAGATTTACGGCAGCTCGGTCACCGAGCGGCATCGCCATCGCTACGAGGCGAATAACCATTATCTCGACCGCATCGAGCAGACCGGCTTGGTGGTATCGGCGCGTACGCCGAATGAATCTTTATGCGAAATCATGGAGCTGCCGCGCGCGGGCGAGCATGCCCACCCTTGGTTCATGGGCGTACAGTTTCACCCTGAGTTCAAATCCACGCCACGCGATGGGCATCCCTTGTTCATCTCCTTCATCAAAGCAGCGCTCGCGCACAAAGCCGAATCAGTGCAAAGGAAAGCAGCATGAAGCTCTGTGGATTCGAAGCCGGTATCGATCAGCCTTTTTTTCTGATCGCGGGTACCTGCGTCATTGAATCTGAGCAGATGGCGCTTGATACTGCAGGTCGACTGAAAGAAATCACCAGCGCGCTCGGTGTGCCCTTCATCTATAAGTCTTCGTTCGATAAAGCGAATCGCTCTTCCGGTGCATCGTTTCGCGGTTTGGGTATGGAGAAAGGTTTGACGATTCTGGCCAAGGTGCGCGAGCAGATTGGCGTGCCTGTTCTAACGGATGTGCATGACGCTGATGAGATTGCGCCCGTCGCAGCAGTGGTCGATGTCATACAAACGCCGGCTTTCTTGTGCCGTCAAACCGACTTCATTCGCGCTTGTGCGCAATCCGGTAAGCCAGTGAATTTGAAGAAGGGCCAATTCCTCGCGCCACACGATATGCGCAATGTGGTGATGAAGGCGCGCGAAGCAGCGGCTGAGGCGGGTTTGCCCACTGACGCGTTTATGGTGTGCGAGCGTGGCGCTTCATTCGGCTACAACAATTTGGTGTCTGATATGCGCTCGCTGGCGATCATGCGCGAAACCAGTTGCCCCGTGGTGTTCGATGCTACGCATTCCGTGCAACTGCCCGGTGGTCAAGGGACTTCGTCGGGTGGGCAGCGAGAGTTTGTGCCGGTACTGGCGCGCGCTGCAGTCGGCGTCGGTGTGGCGGGATTGTTCATGGAAACCCACCCGGAACCCGCCAAAGCGATGTCCGATGGCCCGAATGCCGTACCACTCCCACGCATGCGTGATTTGCTCGAGAGCTTGGTGGCGATTGATCGCGTGGTCAAGAGCAAACCATTTCTCGAAAACGACTTTGATTGATTGTTATCTGTTTTCTGCTTTTACCCAAACATCTCACTACCAATCCTACCGCTTGGAGATCTGAATGAGTGCAATCGTAGATATCGTCGGCCGCGAGATCCTCGACTCGCGCGGTAACCCCACTGTCGAGTGCGACGTCTTGCTCGAATCTGGCGTGATGGGACGTGCGGCAGTACCGTCGGGCGCTTCTACCGGGTCACGCGAGGCGATCGAACTGCGCGATGGTGACAAGAGCCGCTATCTTGGAAAAGGCGTGCTGCGCGCCTGCGAGAACATAAACACTGAAATCTCCGAGGCGGTGATGGGTCTCGATGCCTCTGAGCAGGCTTTCCTTGATCGCACCATGATTGATCTCGACGGTACTGAGAACAAATCGCGCATGGGTGCGAACGCGATGTTGGCAGTATCGATGGCAGTGGCGAAAGCAGCGGCTGAAGAGGCTGGTCTGCCGCTATACCGCTATTTTGGTGGCTCAGGCGCGATGCAGATGCCGGTGCCGATGATGAATGTCATCAATGGCGGCGCACACGCGGATAACAATCTGGATATTCAAGAGTTCATGATTATCCCGGTAGGTGCGCCGAGTTTTCGTGAGGCGATCCGTTATGGTGCCGAGGTATTCCACACATTGAAAAAAATCCTGCACGATAAGGGTCTGACCACGGCGGTGGGTGATGAGGGTGGTTTTGCGCCATCCGTCAAAAGCCATGAGGAAGCCATTCAACTGATTCTTCAGGCGATCGAGAAAGCTGGCTACGAGCCCGGCACGCAAATCGCGCTAGGCCTCGACTGTGCCGCATCTGAGTTTTACAAAGATGATCTCTACCACCTTGAGGGCGAGGGTTTGAAATTATCGGCTGACGATTTCACGAATCTGCTGTCGACCTGGAGCGACAAGTACCCGATCATTTCCATTGAAGACGGCATGCATGAAGGCGATTGGAAAGGTTGGGCCACGCTGACCAAAGCTCTGGGCAAGAAGGTTCAGCTGGTCGGCGATGATTTGTTCGTCACCAACACAAAAATCCTGCGCCAAGGTATCGACGAAGGTATCGCCAACTCGATTCTGATCAAGATTAATCAGATCGGCACGCTGACGGAAACCTTCGCTGCGATTGAAATGGCCAAGCGTGCAGGCTACACGGCAGTGATATCGCATCGCTCGGGTGAGACTGAGGATTCGACCATCGCTGATATTGCAGTCGGTACCAATGCGCTTCAGATCAAGACCGGCTCCATGTCGCGCTCTGACCGCATGGTGAAGTACAACCAGCTGCTGCGGATCGAAGAAGACCTCGGTGACATCGCGTCCTATCCCGGTCGCGATGCGTTTTATAACCTCTGAGCTTCGCCGCCGCTGGTATCAGCGCCAACCTCTGACCTAAGCCATGCGACTGATCCTGATCGTTCTGACAGCGCTGCTGGTGATGATTCAGTACCCGCTTTGGCTGGGTAAGGGCGGCTGGCTGCGAGTGTGGGATTTATCGCGACAGCTCGATACAGCGCTCGAGAAAGAGCAAGAGCTACGGCAGCGAAACGAAAAACTGGCCGGTGAGGTGCAAGACCTCAAAGAAGGTACGGGTGCGGTCGAGGAGCGTGCCCGCTACGAGCTTGGTATGGTCAAGGAAGGCGAGATTTTCGTGCAGGTGCTGGATGGCGGCACTAAGGCAAGCGCACAGGATTCCACCAAAAACTAATCGCTTGCCTGGCTAGGCCACTTGCTGGGTTGGCAGTGCTTATTGGTGCACTAGTGCTGCACTTGGCGGGGCGGCTGTACCGCATCGGCCAAGATTTCTGCTGCAAACAGCTGTGCGCAATCTACTTTGTCGAATGCATAGTCCTGGCCGCAGAAGTCGCAATTAATCTCCAGCTTGCCAAGATCTGCCAGCGCCTCATCCACTTCAGCTTGCCCCAGCATTTTCAGCATATTGCCGACCTTTTCACGCGTGCAGGTGCAGTGGAAATGCGGGTGACGTGGTTCGAACACGCGAACCTGCTCTTCCCAGTACAGCCGTCGTAGCAGCGTCATGATATCGGTGCTGAGCAATTCTTCATCGCCCACCGTTGAGGCAAGTGTGACCGTGCGGTTCCAGGTGTCGCCATCCTCTGCGCTGCTGGCTTTGCCGCCTTCCTGGGGTAGCTTCTGCAACAATAGGCCGCGCGCGATCGACGCATCAGCAGCCAACCAGAGCTTGGTATCGAGCTGCTCCGACCGCATCATGTAGTTTTCGATGACGGTTGAAACAGAGTCACCATCGAGCGCCACGATGCCCTGATAGGGCTGCTGCCCAGGTAGCTTGTCGGTGGGATCGAGGGTAATCGCGAAGCGCCCCTGACCATTCAGATTCACGAGTTGCTGTAAGCCTGCGTCGTCGGCGATAGTGCTGTTTTCGCCTAGCTTGGCTGTCGCGCGAAGCTGAAGCGCAGCATCGCATTCCACCACCAGCAGTTTGACCGGCCCGTCGCCATGAATTTGCAGAATGATGGTGCCATTGAATTTTAGATTGGCCGAAAGCAGGGCGGCGGCGGCCATCATCTCGCCCAGCATTTCAGTGACGGGTGCCGGGTAGCTGCGCCGGTTCAGTACATGACGCCACGCTTCAGAGAGTTCGACCAATTCGCCACGCACCGGCGAATTCTCGAACATGAATTTTTGCAGCGTGTCAGTCATCCAGAAATACGATTAATCGATACGCTTCAAGTGCTGGCGGTACTGCTGCGCGCGCGCCAGATACATCTCGGCGCTTTGCTTGAGGCCATCCAGCTCTGCCTCGGTGAGTGTGCGTACGGCACGCGCCGGGGACCCGATAATGAGTGAGTTATCGGGGAATTCCTTGCCCTCGGTGACCAAAGCACCTGCACCGATCAGGCAGTTGCGGCCAATTTTTGCGCCATTCAGAACGACCGCCTGAATACCAACCAGACTGCCATCGCCGATGGTGCAGCCGTGCAGCATAGCTTGGTGACCGACGGTGACGTTGTCGCCAATTGTCAGCGGGCAGCCATGATCGGTATGCAGCACAGTGCCTTCCTGGACGTTGCTGTTCTCACCGACCACAATGGGTTCGGTATCGCCGCGGATGACGACCCCGTACCAAATATTGGCGTGAGCCTTGATGGTGACCTCGCCAATGACGGTGACGGAATCAGTCAGAAATGCAGTCTCGTGGATGTTCGGGCGTATGTCGCCCAGCTGGTAAATCGGCATCGGAATTAAAATACCGGCAAACATGAAAACGGCATTTTACCCCTGACCGCATGAACTCACCACTGAATACCAGCGTTTGCGACTTGCGCTCCAGGGCATTGGCATTGCTGTGCGAGTCGGATGCAGCGCGTAAAGTCGAGCAGACTCGAGAACTGTATGCGCAATGGGTCGCTCAGGGCATTCAACTTGATGCGTCGGCCATATTACAGCCGCATGCTGCGCTACCCGGCCGTCCGGCTCGCCCGCCATTAGTGCCGCCGCGCGAAGTCGGCAAGCGCGCCATGCACACCATTGAAGGGCGGGCTGCGCTGATTCATGCGCTGGCCCATATCGAATTTAACGCGATTAATCTTGCGCTGGATGCGGTCTGGCGTTTCAGCGATATGCCGCGCGAGTTTTATGGCGACTGGCTGCAAGTGGCAGCGGAGGAGGCGCTGCATTTCTCGCTACTCGATGCTCACCTGCGGTCGCTCGGCTTTGCCTACGGTGACTTCAATGCGCACGACAGCCTGTGGGAGATGGCGCAAAAAACTGCCGACGACATGACAGCGCGGATGGCGCTGGTGCCGCGCACGCTGGAGGCGAGGGGCTTGGATGCGACGCCTGCAGTACGCGCAAAACTGGCGCAAGTTGGTGACCATGAGGCCGCAGCTATCCTCGACATCATTTTGCGTGATGAGGTCGGCCATGTGGCCATCGGCAATCGCTGGTACCACTGGCTGTGCGCGCGCGATGGTAAGGATCCGGTTGCGCTTTATGCGGACCTGTCGATTCGTTTCAAGGCTCCCCAGCTGCGCGGGCCTTTCAACCTGGACGCGCGGCGTGCAGCGGGATTCAGCGATGAAGAGATCGCGGTGCTGGAGGCTGCCGGTAATTAGCGCAGTGTGTGGACGTGCAACTGGCCCGTACTATTTGCGGCAATCCATCCGCCTCGCAACTCGTCACCCTCGCAATCCCAGTCAGAGAGTACATGCCGCACCCTTTGCGCGTCGCGATGGATGGCCGGTCGGTGCGTATGGCCGTGGATCATGATGTCGACCTGGTGAGCGTCGAATAGTTCTGCGATCGCGCTCCTGTTCACATCCATGATGGCCATCGGTTTCTCGCGCTGAGCGTCGCGACTGCCTTCGCGCATGCCTTCGATAATCATCTTGCGCTCGGCGAGCGGTTTGGCGAGGAAGGCGCTTTGCCATGCAGAATCGCGTACCTGCGAGCGAAACTCCATGTAATCTTTGTCGTCCGTGCATTGCGCATCGCCGTGCACTAGCAGGATGCGCTCGCCGCCGATGTCGGCAACATAGGGATCGGGCAGCAAGACCATACCGGTCGCTTGTGCGAATTCCTCGCCGACGAGGAAATCACGGTTACCTGCCATCCAGAACAGTGAAACTCCTTTATGGCTCAGCGCGCGCAGCGCATCAATCACCTTGCGGTTGAACGGGTCATCGAGATCATCATCGCCCGCCCAGTATTCGAAGATATCGCCGAGCAGATAAAGCTGGCGTGTAATCGCCGCTTCTTCATGAAGAAAACGAAAGAACGCCGCTGCCGTCTTCGGCATCTGCGCGGACAAGTGCAAGTCCGAAACAAAAAGCGCAACCGTTTCCGGCTGCGCCTTTTGATCGACTAGCGTAGATGCGCTCATCGGCGTGTTGTGAGCTTATCAGGTCAGACGATCTCGGCTTTCTCGATGATCACGTCTTCAACCGGTACATCGCCGTGAAAACCCTTGGTGCTGGTTTTGACTTTGCGGATCTCATCCACTACCTCGGTGCCCGCAGTAACCCGGCCAAACACACAGTAGCCCCATTGATCTGGGCCGGCATAGTCAAGAAAGCTATTGTCTTTTACGTTGATGAAAAACTGCGCAGTCGCAGAGTGCGGGTCGTTAGTTCGCGCCATCGCAACGGTGTATTTCTCATTGGCGAGGCCGTTCGCAGCCTCGTTATCAATCGGCTCGCCAGACTCCTTCTGCTTCATGCCCGGTTCGAAACCACCGCCTTGGATCATGAAGCCGTCGATCACACGATGAAAAATCGTACCGTCATAGTGGCCAGATTTCACGTACGACAGAAAATTGTCGACGGTCTTTGGGGCTTTCTCGGCATCGAGTTCGATGGTGATGTCGCCGTGATTAGTGCTGAGTACAACTGCCATGGTAGTCCTTTTAAAAAATTAATCGATCAGCGTGGCTGATTCAATGATGACGGGCTTGATCGGCTTGTCGCGACGATCGGTTTCCACCGCCTCAATCTGGTCGACGACTTCACTGCCCTTGATGACTTTGCCAAATACGGCATAGCCGAAGCCATCCTGCCCCGGGTAGTCCAGAAAACGGTTGTCCTTGGCATTGATAAAAAATTGTGCGGTCGCAGAGTTAGGGTCTGCAGTACGCGCCATTGCAATGGTGTAGCGACGGTTCTTTAGGCCATTCGATGATTCGATTTCAATCGGTC
>Ga0255182_1001741_pt1 | contig 10735 bp, 8 predicted proteins | sample Atl_UVDOM_RepA_8_FD_188420 | JGI IMG/M metagenome (GOLD analysis project Ga0255182, IMG submission 188420) | Freshwater microbial communities from Altamaha River, Georgia, United States - Atl_UVDOM_RepA_8d | ecosystem: Environmental > Aquatic > Freshwater > River | place: USA: Georgia | collected... | reverse complement strand
GGAAACCCGGGCAACAACGCCCGCGATCTCGCCGGTCAGAGTGATCCGCGAACGGAATCGCAGATCGAGCTCGCCGTCGACGAGATCCAGCCTTACGAGCACAACCCGCGGCGGGCGACGAACGCAAAGTTCGAGGACATCAAGGAATCGATCCGCACCAGCGGTCTGAGAAGCCCGCTGACCGTGACGCGCCGCCCAGGCGAGTCGCACTTCATCGTCGAGGCCGGCGGCAACACGCGGCTGCTGGCGCTGCGGCAACTTTGGGCCGAAACGCGCGATCCGCGCTTCCGAAAACTGGTGGTGCTCTTTCGGCCGTGGCGATCGGAGAGCCACGTCCTCACCGCGCACCTGATCGAGAACGAGCAGCGCGGCGAGATGACCTTCTGGGACAAGGCGTGCGGGATCGTCGCGCTCAAATCCCGTCTCGAAGCCGAGCAGGGGCGCGCCTTGACGCTGCGGCCGCTGGAGGACTCGCTCCACGCGTTGGGCCTGGCGGTGAACACCGCGACGCTCGGTCTGCATCTCTTCGCCACCGAGCGGCTGCGGACCCTCGGCGAGGCGGTGACCGATCTCTCCGGCCTCGACGTCAAGACGATGCAGCCGCGACTGAACGCGCTGAAGCGCTACGCCCAGTCGCGAAGCTCGCTCACGGAGGACGACCTCTACGGCCAGGTGTTCGAACCCGTCTTTCGACGCATCGCGCAGCAGTACCCGCACACCGGCGCGTTCAGCGTCGCCGCCGCCTGCGAGGCCTGCGAAGTCGCCTTGGCGCATCACCTCGGCGAACCGGTCGAGTCGCTGCGTATGGCACTGCGGCCGCCGGGAAGCCGGGAGGCGCAGGCGAGCTCGTCGGCGCCGGTGGATGCCTCTTCCGCTGCCGGCGCGTCCTCGCCTTCGACGCATGACCCCTCTCCCGACGGCGATGGCACGGAGGCAGACGAACTGCTGACGCGGGCAAGGCGCTTTGCGGAGGCCGTCGGCATCGCCGGCGTCGTCCATCCGGAACCGCAGTCTGCAGCCGGCTTGCGCATCGCGACGCTCGCCGACGGCGAGGCGGAGCATCCCGCGCGCCATCGCGCCTGGTGCCTGCTTGCGGGGCTTCTCGGCCAGCTCGAGCCGGACGCGGCGCCGTCGAACGCGGCGCCGTCGAACGCGGCGGCGTCGGCGTTCCTGCAATGGCTCGTCGATCCCGACGACCCGTCGGCAACGGCTTTCTGGGAACTGCTGGCTTGTGCCAGGCGATCGGGCGGTCTTCGCCGGCAACCGGGTGCCGTGGGCACGACGGCTTCGGCAGCGGAGGAGGCTTGATGCTCCCGCTGCAGGACGCCCAGGTACGGCTCGTCCTCCTCAACCACGTGACGGTGCGCTTGGCCGACGCCGCGCTGGACGAGCTCCACGCGGCCGGCATCGAGATGGAGCAGCTGGCCCATCTGCGGCAGCTCTCGGCCGTTGATCTCAATCGACTCGCCGCGATGCGAAGCCTGACGATCGGCGTCGCTTTCGATGGCGCAGCGCTCAAGGCCGGGCTGCGCGCCGTGGCCCTGGTCAACGAGGCGAAGGCGCTGGAGACGTACTTCATCCGCCACGGCGCGTCGACGCACCTGATGAGCGCCCTGTTCAAGCTCCGCCGCAAGCTGACTCTCAAGCGTCGGCGCGACTTGGACGCCAGGCGCCCGGCCGGCCGCGTGCGGCTGCCCGACTACGCGACGCGCGAGCGCATCTACCAGGCGTGGCGGGCGATCGCCGATCCGGCGCCTCGTGTCCGCTACTACCGGCTGCACCAGGACTTCCAGCACGTGCCGATCGCCGTGCTGGAGGCGGTCGTTCGTGAATTCGAGGCCGACGCATGAACGCGCGCATGGAGAGCTTCGGCATCACGCCGCAGCTGTTGCTCGAGGTCTTCGACGTCCCGGTGAGCTTTCATCGGTGCCTCGTGCCGATCACCGGCGGCGTCACGTCGGCCCTGATGCTGTCGCAGGCGATCTGGACCAGCCAGTCCCTGGATGCCTCCGCCGACGGGTGGTTCATCCGCTCGCAGGAGGAGTGGACCTTGGAGACCGGGCTCACACGCTGGGAGCAGGAGACCGCGCGGCGCGCCCTGCGTCGCTCGGGACTGCTCGAGGAGCGCCGCGTCGGCATGCCGGCCAAGCTCTGGTTCCGAGTCCGCGCCGACGCCGTTTGGCGCGCCCTGCAGGTCCATGCCGGAGCGGTGGGCCGGTGAAGGCCCGCGGAGAGACCTGCTGTGGCTGAAGACGCGCGCGGCGAGCACGTGGACTCACAGGCCGCGTCGGCGGTCGTCGACGCGGCACCGCTGTCGCTCATCTGGCCGTTGCTGGGTCGGCACATCGCGTTCCACCGGCGGCTCGTGGACCTCACTGCGAGCGTGAAGGCGGCGCTCCTGCTGTCGCAGTCGATCTACTGGACGCGCCACGGTCGGGACATCGCCGCGACCGGCGGATGGTTCCACAAGACCGCTGAGCAATGGGCGATGGAGACCGGCTTGTCGGCGAAGGAACAGGCCAACGCGCGCGAGGTGCTGCGCCGCCTCGCTCTCCTCGAAGACCAGCGCACGGGCATTCCCGCCCGGCTGCACTTCAGGTTGAGGCTGGACGACCTGGGAGCGCAGCTCGCTAATCGCATTGCTGGGCAGCCGCAAGCGGTGGACTGGAACGACCGGCTCGTGCTCGCCGAACTGCTCGGCCCGTCGGTGGCCTTCCACCGGACGCTCGTCGATGTCGCTGGGGGCGTGCATGCCGGGCTGATGCTGTCGCGCGCCCTGCACCTCACGCGGCTGCAGGTCAGACGTCGTCTCGACCAGTGGATCGTCAGCTCGGCGGCGCGCTGGTTCGAGGAGCTCGGACTCACCCGCCGCGAGCAGGAAACGGCGCGGCGCGACCTCGTGCGCGCCGGGCTCTGGGAGGAGTGCCTGCGCGGCATTCCGCCGAGCCTCGTGGCGCGCATCCGGCTGGATTGCCTGCTGGCGCTGCTGACGGACGAGGCCGCACCGCTAGGCGACGCCGACCTGCGTAGCGTGCAGCCAGACCGAGACGTTGACGCAGCCAAGGCTCCACCGAAGAGCGATTCAAGGTTGTGGCATCCCCGCAGCCTTGCCACGCCGAATCCGCCACGACAGTTCGGCCCGACCCGCGAACACGGTTCACCCCAAAGCGCCGCGCCTCTAATGAATCACAGTACAGGTGAAGCACTACAACCACAGAACGCCGATCCGCCTGCGAATCCGCCGGTCGCCGTGGTGGATGGTGGCGAGTTGATCTTCCCCGAGCAGATGCTGCCGGACGAGCGCCAGGCAGCGCGCGTGCTGCTCCGCCCATGCGGCGACCGCGCCCAATCTCTGCTCGACGAGCTCGCCGGTCGGCTGCAGATGGGCGGCGTGCGCAGCAGCCCGGTGGCTTACCTGCGTGGCCTCATCGCCCGCGCCGACGCCGGAAGCTTTGTCCCTGAGCTCGGCCCCCGCGTGGCCGCCGCTCGGGCGCGGCGCCAGCAAGACGCTGCTCAGCGTCGTGAACGCGAAGCCGAGGAGCGGCGCCTCGCGGCCGAGCGAGCCACGCCGGAGTACCAGGCCAGGGCGCGAGCCCAGCGCGAGAAGGTCAGGCAGATGCTCGACGAGCTCAAGGTGCGCATGAACACGGGCAGGCCGACGTGAGCACGTCGCGTCCGCCCGTCGATTCGACGCCCGATCAAACCCACACGGAGGACGACATGACGGCACAAGAAGCACCTTCCTCACTCGGGCCGGTCGCCGATCCTGATGCGTCGACGGCTGCGCGCGCGGCGCCCGCAAAGACCGCCGGCCCCGCCGTGGGCCAGCTGGTGGACGAGACGCCGGACGCGATGACCCTGCACACGCAGGACGCGCACCGGATGTTCACCGGCCGCGCCGCCGATCCGGCGAGCAACGTACCGGCGATCCCCGGCGGGCGGCGCTTCGCGGCAGTGCTGAAGGCGATCTGGTACCTCTCGGCCAACGACAACCCCTATGCCGACTGGATCCTGATCCGGGTCTACGGGTCGTTGTCCGGCATCCGCGCGCAGATGGGCCAGGTGATCCAGGCGCGCGAGGCGGAGTTCGAGCGACTGCGACGTAGAGGGCTCGCACTGTCGGTGCTCGCGTCCCGCAGCCCTGTCACGGTGGAGCTGGGGTTTCGCAGCCCATACGGCTACGCGACGGCCGAGGCGATCGTCGAGTTCGACTACCACGTGCGGATGGTCAAGACCCTCGTGCTCAAGGACCGCATGAGCGACGAGGCGGGCAGGGCCGAGATCCGCACCATCGGCCGCGGCCTGCGCGCGCTGTTCCTGGAGCCGATCCGCTGGGAGCGCAACCTGTTGCGCGAGGAAATGCTCCCGCTCAGCCGGCGCGACTTCCTCCCGGGCGCCGACGATGCGGCGCGGCAGCGCGTCCGCGCCGCGGTCGCGCTGTTCGGTGAACTCCCGCGCAAGGTTTTCACCGGTGAGGAGGCGCCGCGGCACTCGCAGCGGCGCGTCAGCCCGACCGCGGCGGAGCTGCGGCTGATGCAGCAGGTCTCGCTTGCTGCGGACGCCGAGCCGCCGGAAGCGTCGAAAGGGCAGCTGCTGTGACGAACGCGCCGGGCGCGCGCGCTCCGCACCCCAGCGCAGCCGAGTGGGCACTGCTGTGCGTACTTGCGCGCGACGCGCTCGCCGGCGCCGCGCTGTCCGGCGCTGCGCAGCTTTCGTTTCGCGGTTATCGGATCGATGCCCGGCGCCTCCGCGCCGCCGGAGCGGATGGGGCGTTCGTCGAGATCACGCTCGCCGTAGACGGTGGTGGCGCGCCGCTCGATCGTGTCCGCATTGCAGTTGCAAGCCGATCGGATCCGCGATCAGCATGTCGCGTCGATTTCTTGCACGTGCCGTCGATGACGGCGTGCACGACCGAGTCTCTCGCTGGCTGTGTCAGCCCGGTTGATGCCCGTTACGCATCGCCCGAAACCGGTCAGATCTCCTGAGAGCCGGTGGCCGCAAGGCCGGAGATTTCGTCAGTGCTTCTGCCCAGCCGGGGAGTCCCATCCCCGACCTGGGGATGGTCTCTCCATTTCCATGTGTTCCATGTCATAGGAGGCCATCATGTCCGAGTCCACCCAAGCCAGCAGCCAGCCGTCGTACTTCAACCTGCACGTCGAAGGCGTCGGCTATCTCAATCGCGTGCGCACCGTGAAGCCGAAGAAGGGCCAGGAGTTCCTAGCTTGCACCGTCGCAGCCCTCCGCGGCAGCGACAGTGACGTCAGCTACACGAAGTTCGACTGCCGTGTCAGCGGTGCTGACGCTCAGGCGATCGTCAAGCGCCTGGAAGACGATGTCGCAGCCGAGAAGGCCGTGATCATCGGTTTCCGGATCGCCGACATCTACCCCGAACTGTTCACCTTCGAGAAGGGCGACAGGAAGGGGCAGCCCGGCGTCAGCATCAAGGGGCGCCTGCTGCGTATCAAGTTCGCCAAGGTCAACGGCAAGTCGATCGACGTGCCGCAACCCGCGAGCGCGGACGAAGCAGAGAGCGTTCCTTTCTGACCGCCGGCACCGTCGGTCTCAATCCATCCCCCGGGGAGCTCGCTCCCTGGGGGAGGAGTTCCCCATTCGTCATTCGAAGGAGAACTCCATGTGTGGATCGATCGAGTCGATGTCCGACGCTGCCCTGCTCAGCACGCTGGTGGGGCCGCGCTCGGCAGCGAATCTGTTGAAGGAAGCGAGCGGCAGCCTGTCGCGGCTGCTGAACGCTGAAGTGGCACAGCAGGTGCCGTCGTCGTCCGTCGAAGCCAAGCTGCTGGCGGCCAGGGAACTGGTCCGTCGTGCTCTGGCCGAGACCATGCGCGAACGGGACATGCTGGCCTCACCAGCCGCGGTGCGCGAGTACCTGCGGATCACGATGGCCGAGCGCCACCACGAAGTCTTCATGGTGCTGTTCCTCGATGCACAGAACCGGGTCATCGCGCCCGAGGAAATGTTTCGGGGGACGCTCACGCAGACCAGCGTGTACCCGCGTGAAGTGGTCAAGCGGGCGCTGGCGTTGAACGCAGCGGCCGTGATCCTGGCGCACAACCACCCGTCGGGTGTCGCCGAGCCCAGCCGGGCCGACGAATTCCTGACCCAGTCGCTGCGCTCGGCGCTGGCCCTGGTCGACATCCGCGTGCTCGACCACATCGTGATCGCCGGCAGCAATGCCGTCTCGTTCGCCGAGCGCGGCCTTCTGTAGCCCGTGAACCCCGCGCGACTCCCGTCGCGCAACTCATCCGGATCGGGATCCCCCGGTCCGGTTCTTCACCCCAGCGGGGATGTGCATTCCCGCTTGGTGGGGGGGCCGTCTCCGCAATCTCTATGGAGTCTCACCATGAAATGCGGACGTACTCTCGTCGACCTGGCCCGCGAGCTCGAGCGCCAGATCTCCTCCAAGCGCGACCTGGTCGTGCCCTCGTCGTTCCTGCAGTGCCGTACCGAAGAGGGCGGCGACCTCAAGCTGATCGTCGACTCCCGCCAGGGAGACGGCGAATACGGCGTCACGAGTCTGGCCCGCCGGCAGCTCGCCGACAAGCTCAAGATCCCGTTCGCCTACTTCGAGCGCATGCGCACCGAGCAGCCCGCGCTGCTCGACCGCAACGTCAACACCTGGCTGCAGTCCGACGGCGATCGCCGGATGCTGCGCACACTGGACGGGCAGGTGAGGGCGGTGCTGTCGGACCGCTACCGCCGGCTGGACAACTTCGATCTCGCGGAGAACGTCCTGCCGATCCTGCAGCGGCTGGAAGGTGCCCGCTTCGAATCGGTCGAGCTGACCGAGACGAAGATGTACCTGAAGGTCGTCACGCCCCGCGTGGAGTTCGAAGTCGCCCCCGGCGACGTCGTGCAGGCCGGGATTGTCATCACCAACTCGGAGGTCGGCTGCGGCACGCTGTCGGTGCAGCCGCTGATCTTCCGGCTGGTGTGCAGGAACGGTCTGATCGCGTCGGACCACGCGCTGCGCAAGACTCACGTCGGGCGTGCGCTGACGACGGAAGCGGAGTCGACCCAGGTGTTCAGGGACGACACCCTCGCCGCCGACGATCGGGCCTTCTTCCTGAAGGTGCGCGACGTGGTCGAGGCCGCAGTCTCCGAAGCGACGTTCCGGCAGGTCGCGCAGAAGTTGCAGAAGACGCGCGACATCCGTCTGACCGGCGACCCGGTGAAGTCCGTCGAGGTGCTGGCCAACCGCTACACGCTCAACGACACCGAGCGTGCCGGCGTGCTGCGGCACCTTATCGTCGAAGGCGACTTGAGCGCCTACGGTCTGGTCAACGCCGTCACGCACTTTTCGCAAGACGTCGACGACTACGACCGAGCCACCGAGCTCGAGGCGCTGGGCGGCAAGCTCATCGAGCTGGCCCCAGGCGACTGGAAAGAGGTGGCCCACGCCGCCTGACGCCAACCGAAGCGCTGCCCACGGGAGCGCTTCGGGACGCCAGCCATGATCGGAAGTCCTCCCCTTCGCCCGGCGCAGCCTCACGGTTGCCCGGGCGTTTTCTTTTCTGTCAGCACTGCTGACGGGTGGGTCCGACTGATCAGCCGCTTCGTGCCGGCGGAAGGTTCAGCGGCCGAGATACACCGCGGTGATCTGCTCGCGCTCGTGGCCCAGCTCTTCGCTGATGGTGAGCCGGGCTTCGCGGTCGACCTCGCGTTGCGAGGGCGTGAGGTCTCGCGACCGCGGCCCCCCGGCCGCCGGTGCCGCCCATCCAGTCAGTTCACGGTAGCGGGTCTGCGCGTACTGGTGGCGGTGGCCGTGGATGCGGTGCACGCCGGCGGCAGCGCATTGGTACTCGAAACGCCGCAACTGCTCGACGTAGCTGCGCTCTGCCGGGATGAGGCTGCCCCTGCCGGCGAGTGCCTTGGCCTCGTCGAGCACCTGGCGCTGCTCTGCGTTGCGAATCGGGATCTCGCGCGCCCGTCCGCCCTTGGTCCACGTGTCCTTGAGCGCCAGTCTGTCGCCGCGATCGGCCCACTCCGGCCGGATCTTGATCGACTCGCCCCGCCGCAGACCGAAGGCTGCCTGCAACCGCAGGGACATCGCCGTGTAGGGGTCGGTGATCCTGGCGAGCTCGCCGCCGCTCAGCTCGCGCGCCTTGCTGACGTTGGTGACGTACTGCCGGTTGCCGATGCCGTAGTGGTCGTTGTCGCGCGCGATCACGTTCTGCTTGCCGATCTTCTCGGCCCACCATCGCAGCTCTGCCATCCGGTTCTTGATCGTGCCCACGGCCAGGCCCTCCGCCTGCCAGCGCTCGACCAGTCGCTCGACGTGCTTGGGCTTGAGGCTTGCCGCGGCCATGTGCCGGTAGCCCATGTCGTGCAGCTGACTTGCCACCAGGTCGAGCACGCGCTCGCGATCGCGCTGCGTCGCGAAGCTGCCGTCGCGGTTGCGCCGGCACAGCTGCTTCAGCTCGTAGTTCAGGTCGCGCATTCGATTGCTGCTGGCATCGTCTCTCGTCCTGGCTGCTGCCCCTCGATTGCCATCTCTCGCTGTCGCTGGTGTTTGGTCGGTCAGGTCAGTGTTTCTGTCCGTCCCGGGCGCCGAAGCGCTGCGGGAACCACGAGGGACACGGGACACCACTCCCGTTTCGTGCCGACTCATTGCTTGCCGCCGCGGCACGCGGCGTTGGCACCGATGGCGCTTCCTGCGGGAAGTCGATCCACCGGGTGAGCCCATGCCCCAGGGCTCTGGGTGCGCCGGACGGCGCCTTGGCTCACAGGGCCCGCGGGGAGCGGGCAGAGTGCGGACCGCGTTGCACGGTCCGAGGTCTTGACGCGCCAGGAGGCCGTCACGTGGGGTCGTCACTTGCGACAGCCCCGGCCAGACGGCTCGGGCGCTGGGGCAGCGTGCGCGTCGTCACTACTGGCCGGCGCCGCGTAGTGACGACGCGGTTGGCGCAGCGGTGCTGGGGCAGTGCGCGGCAGAAGTTGCAGCAGAGGCTGCTCGGTTGATGCCGCTACAGTCTCGCAAGATCGGCTGCGGCAGTGCAGGCGCTTCGTCGCCGAAGCCTGACGCGTATCTCCAGGCCTACTCGGCCGCCGGGTTTCAGGAGATGAGGCCGGCTCTCGTGCCCGCGCAAGCGGGCTGGGGCGATGCGGTGACGGGCATCAGCCGGGCTGACTCAGCCAGCGCAAACGCCGCGATGCTGCGCCATCGATTACCCCGATGCAACCGCAGTGATCGATTGGGGCAGGGCGCCGTCGGCTGCAGAGTCGCCCCACCCGTCAGCAGTGCGGACGGCACGATGACCATCGCTCCGAGCAGGCGGCTTACCCACCGCCGCGCGATTCTTGCGTGAGAGGCGCCGATCGCGTGGCCGTGGATAAGCCTGGCAGAGCGTCCGCTACGCGATTGCTCCGCCTTCACGCCGGGCTCGTCCCGCTTGCTCGAGCTGCAAGCGATCGCCCGACCGTCGCAACGCATCCTCAAGATGTTCCAGCAGATCCCGGATCCGTGCGAGCCGTTCCAGCGTGTCATCGCCGGACGGCTGCCGAAGCACTTCGCGCGCGACTGGTTCTTGAGTTAGTCGAGCGAGTGCGACACCGTGACGACCCATCTCCCGGAGCGCGTCCGTCGCTTCCCGGGCACGTTCCTGCAGTGAGGCCAACGCCGACTGCGCATCCCCGGACACGAACTCACCCAGTGCGCCGCCCAGCAGGCGGGCAACCACGATCGCGGCGACGATACTGACGTTCAGCCCGAGGTCGGCTGCGTGCCAGAAGATGTCGTCGAACTCGGCAGCCAGGCCAGATTCCGTCAACAGCGCAAGAGCGCCGGCGACGTCGAGGCGCGAAGCATCGGCGTCGACGAGCTCGATCAGCCGACGATACGTCTCAGGTAGTTCGATGGGCAGTGCACGCCGCGCCGGCTCGATCTCGGATAGCTCGAAGTCCTCCATGGCCGCAAAGTCGACACTGCGGGAGTACATCGCACTCGGCGCTGCGAAAGAGTCCAGGCTGAGCGACATGGCCACGCTGCCCGTGCCGCCCCAGCCGGCCGCCAGTGTCTGCGGGACCTTGCGCAGCGCCGGGATATCGAGCGCCTTCTCTTCTTCTGCCCGGGGTGCGACGACCAGCCAATTGGTCCACGGACTGATGAGCCGATAGCGGAGCGCTGTCTGCAAGCCTATGACGTCCTCCGCCTCCTTCAGTCGGGCGGCCGCGGCGACACGAGCCACCGTGGACAAGCTATCCGGCGAAGAGGCGGGCGGCGCCGCTGCAAGCGCCAATTCCTGGCGAACGATCTCCCCCTTGTCCGTCTCGACCTCGAGAGTCGCGGATCCGCTGGCGTGCGGGCGATCGAACGAAGCAGAGGCGACCACCGTGTCGCCCTCGAAGACCGCACCGATCCGTGAAGGGCTGATGTTGGTGGCGCCGTCCGGCCAATGAACCGCCACGCGCTTGGCCCGCGGCGCCCGCATGCGTTCGAAGTGGCGAACGACCCGGTCGGCCATGCCCTCGCGTGGCGAGACGAGTTCGCACTCGCCGCCCGTGGCGGCCGCAAGCCCTCGGACGAACGCCTCGGAGACGGCGCTGCCGACGCCGACCGTGAAGATCCGATGCCCCGACTTCTTCGCTTCATCGACGACGGCCTCCCAATCCGAGACTTCACCGTCGGTCACGAGGAAGAGATCGGCCGCCTCGGTCCGCCCAAGAGCGGCGTAGGCCTCCCGCAGCGCATTGCCGATCTCGGTGCCGCCCATGTTGC
>Ga0255182_1001740_pt1 | contig 10745 bp, 9 predicted proteins | sample Atl_UVDOM_RepA_8_FD_188420 | JGI IMG/M metagenome (GOLD analysis project Ga0255182, IMG submission 188420) | Freshwater microbial communities from Altamaha River, Georgia, United States - Atl_UVDOM_RepA_8d | ecosystem: Environmental > Aquatic > Freshwater > River | place: USA: Georgia | collected... | reverse complement strand
GTAATCTTCTTAACTCATCTGTCGTAAAATTCAAATTCACCGTAGAAGCCTGTTCATGATCCGTTGTCCAACCGCCCAGGTCGTTTTTACGGACTAAGCCATGATCTAACAGAACATGAAATGCACTTTGGACTTCCTTCAACGTCAGACCCATTTGCGAAGCTAATGTATCAAAATCACCTTCAAAATCAGCATGCGTAACCGCTTCCCAAACAACTGGGAAGTACCAACTCTTCATCAATTGAATATCTGAATCTTTTAAATATTTAATTTTCTCATGGCGCCAGTGAGTCTTTTTTTGTTTCGTTTTTTTAACATCATCAAAAAAATGCTGTGGAACTTGAATTTTCTTATTAATTATTTTAAGCGTTTTTTCAGATACAGCCACCTTATCGTTCATAATCCGGGACATGATAGATACAGAAATTCCCATATCCATTGAAAATTTACGTAAGCTGTAGCTTTTGTTTTTATTTCTTCTTGTTTCAAATTCAGACTTAATAAAATCAATGACCTGGTTGTTGTTCATTTTCAACCTCAGAAAGTAAACCTTTTAATTTCGTTGATAAAGATTTAACCGGATTACAAAGGTCATTACGACCATCAATATAGATCGTAATTGTTTTCAGTGCAGCCTTATCCACTAAAAGGGGCAATGCATCTTTGTAATTATCTAGACTGCATTGACCAAAACCATCGTAAACATAAGAAAAAATAGTTTTGTAACTTGCAAATATAGTTCTGGCTTTCAAAAGGTGGGTATAAATTCCGCGGCTAAAATGATAATCATCATCAATCAAAGACGACATATTTAACAGCTCGTGAATAATTAAATATTCTCTTTCACTTTCTGATAATTGATTCCATCGATTTATATTAATATACAGAGTTTTCTGTCCGTTTGATCGATCCATTTCAAAAAGAGCGACCTTTTCAACTCCATCCAAACGTAAATCATCTTCGGTTGTAATCAATTCAGTTTCAAAAAAACTACTTAAAAACAACTCTGAGTACTTTTTAAGGACGGGAACTTTATCTGCATCCGCCATAATTCCAGCCGCTAAAATATTCCACTGAATTTTCACAGAATCCCCGCCATGAAATTCCTTCCAGGCAAAAGAGAACAGAGGCAAAATACATACGAATATCATGACTGCGATTTTATTTGTTTTCATAGCAACTAGATATCAAATTAGCTGTTGTTTTTAAATCAGTTTAATAGAAATGGAACAATATATTTATTTGACTGTTTCATTTTATATTTCAGACGCTCTTGCAACATCTATAGCATGAATTTTTTTCATAAATACAATGACTACTTAAGACGAATCACTAAGTTCACAAAACCACCGTGCTTTGTATCAAAAAACTTAATATCCATTTTTTTCGAGGTCTGCAGATCTGGCAAAATTGTCAAATGATCTAATTTATGTACGAATTTAAAGAAATAAAATCGATAGAAATAAAGGACATTTTTTTGAAAGCAAAACCGAATCCTGGTTCCGACGGGATAGCGATCGTGATTCGACTGCTCAATATGCCCTTGCATTATCTTTTCCTAAATAAGGGATTCAGACCAATCGATAGCTGATAAACTTGATTGGACTGATTTCGAGATTTTTTTTCAGCATAAGTCGATAGGTTTTTCTTAAAATGTTTAATCTTATTTTTAATGTCTGGAACGACATCGGAATTGGCCTTGATAAAAACCGTAGAATGTTCTCGATCATCCGGATGAAAGTGGTCGATCGAACTGACCGTGCGAAAAAAATGATTCTTCTGTGCTTCAGAAGATTGCTCATGCTCTTTGTTGATCGCGGCAAGGGCTTTACTTTCTTTGGTCGTTAAATACTGACCAGCCACGTCGGCTTTCACAAATTTCTTGTGCACGAGTAAATCTATACAGCTCTGAACCTGTTGCTGCGGCAAATCCAATGCTTCGGCAATTTCTGAAATTTCCTTCTGTGATTCAGTCAAAGTCAGCATTTCCAAGATAATGGGAAAATACCACTGTTTAATAATTCCCACTTCTTCGGCAGTCAATTGAACGACGAACCGCTCGTGCAAACTGCGACGCTGTGACTTTAATTGAGTTTGAACAATCAAGTTTTCGGGAACATCGACTTTGTTGGCAATTTTATTCAGCGTTTTTAATGAAACAGGTATTTTACCACTCAAGATGCGCGACATCACGGCCGCAGAAACGCTTAAGTCCTGAGCATACTTGCGTAAACTATATCGTTTGTTACGTAATTGCCGATTTTGAAATTCAGTTTTAAGAAAACGCAACAAACTATCTGGCACTGAATGTCCTCCCTATTGGATAATTGAGGATTATCAGATGAATCTTTTTAAAATTATGATCCAGGACATGTTTTTATGGATAAAAACAACTTAGTGTTTCCGGCTTGCTTTTTTAAATGACGATTTGAAACAAAAAAGCCAGATCGATTGATCTGGCTTTCGCGGAATATAAGACTGAAAAAAATTATTTTAAAGTTTGGGTATCTACACCCCAACCGCTTAAACCTGTTAAAACCTGATTAATAGCGGCCTGAGCACGCTGCTGTTGGTTTTGAACTTGGCTTGGATCTGTCGAGTACTGACCAACTTTCAGATAGGTTTTGATCCCATCATAAATATTCATCCAATTTTTCTTAGCCGATTCCATATCTGGACGGACTGACAACGCTTGATTGAAATCTTGCAACAATACAAATCCAGAAATATCCACTTTGATTGAAGTGGCATATGGCAATCTTAAGATTCTTTCTAACGACTTGTTATAGCTAATAGCTGCTTCAACAGATCCCATATCGATTAATTTGTCTTGTTTATACTTTTCATTCATTAATACATTGTTAATAAAATAAGCTCGTAAAGCTAAAATATGAATGATTGTTTGCGTGTATTCATCCGAGTTATTCAATTTATATAATAACTGATCGACTTTGGCTTCTGGTAAAAAACCAGCAATGGTAGCCAATGCATTAAATACTCCCACTTTGTTCATTTCAAAACGAACACAAGCTGGATCATTCATGTCATAAGGCTTACCCAAGTTATTATCATCGTAACGAACTGTTTCGATATCTTTGAGTTTGATGTAAATGTACGGAATCAACTCGTCTTCGACAGTCATGTTTTCAGCTGCTTTTTTACCCCAAGGCATCAAATCAACTGGAACAGGAGACAATTTCACATAATTTTTTTCATTATTTAATTCTTCAACAGCTTTTTTAACTGTTTCAAGACGTTTTAACTCAGATGTGTTCTGAGATAAGCTTTCCATTTTTTTAGGAATGACTTCAGTCGCGGCATCGTGCAGATCTTGAACTTTGTTACAAGAAACCATCGCAACTGCCATTGATAACAGAATAATTGTATTTTTCATATATTCTCCGCTGAGTATTTAAAATTAGTAAACTGGATTTAATAATTGAGTTTTTAATTTTCCTAAACCATCGTCAGCTGGCTTACCTAACCAGATAGAAAGGATTTTTGTCATTAACTCAGAAGAACCAGAAAAGGATTTTAAAGCGCCTTTTGCATCTTCGTAGTAAAGATTGATTTTTCCGTCTTGGCCTTTGATCATCAACATCACAAGATCTTTACCTTGCAAACCGTCAGCGCCATTTTCAATAATAGATAACACAGAAGTTAAATCGTTATCCATTGCAAAGCCATTGGCTTGTAAAGCTTCTTTGAATGAAACTGACAATGTAGACGCCGAAGTTGTACGTAACATTGAAATTTTCAAAGCGATTGATTTTGAATTTTGAACAAGTGAACTGATCGCATTATTATCACGAGAAAAAGTAGCTTTAGAATCAGAAAACAATTGAAGAACATAAACTTTTGCAGCTACAAACAAAACCGTTTTAGTACGTAAACCAGCACCCAATAAATCCAGCTTGATCGAAGTCGGAGCTCCTTTATCGTCATTGATCGCAACAGTTTTATTCAAGTTAACGCCTTCTAACTGAAGCGTTCCTGGCTCAAAAGTCACTAAAGCCGCTTGAGCTGTTAATGCCGAAAACAAAGACATAGCTAAAATCATTTTTTTCATATTTCCCCCATCGATTAGATGTTTAATTGTTTAAAATCCGTGCTAGAAAACATAAATTCTCAAGCTTTGTCTAGAGGAAATATTCTAGTTTTGGATAACTTTCAGGAGTGTCTAAGAAATTGACTTTTTTGGCGCTCTTTTAAAAACCGAGAGAGTCAATCTAAGCCCTTGATTTGAAAAAGGAATCTTTTGACAATCGTACTCAGGGGCGAATGAAACTGTCCAGTCGATCGGATGCAAAATAATCATGCCATGCGGCTGATAATCTCTAACAAGTCTTTGAAAAACCGCCAAGACTTGATCCTGTTGGGCTTTCAAACGTTCACCATAAGGCGGATTTGCGACCACCCAAACCTGCTCAGAATCGCCGAGGACGGCCGATAAATCCACCTGAAGACTATCCCCCGAAAAACAATGCATCTCGATCGGGAAAAATAATTTAGAAAAGTTTTCTAGGTTCGACTGCCACTTTTTAAAAGTTTGCGGATCTTTTTCAATTCCAATCAATTTGATAGCTCGACGATTCAAATGTCGATAATTCTTTTTCCAAGAGTCTGATTTAAACAAAGAAGGTACGTATTTCGATTTTAAAAAATCGTATTCTCGCTCCAGATGAGGATAATCCACCAAGGCTGCTTCAAACAACAGTGTCCCCGCCCCCACAAAAGGATCTACTACAGTCACCTTCTGATAAAGAGGAACCCCCATAAAGTCCAGCAATAAAGCTGCTAAATTTTCTCGAATGGGAGCTTCACCTTGTTCTTTGCGATATCCACGAAAATGCAGATGCTCACCCGATGTATTCACACTGACCTCGGCAAAATCATTTTCAATTCGAACCATCAATTGATTCACTGATGTTTCTGCAATTCGAACCCCCGGAGGAAGAACATGGGAAAAGGCTTCGATCAAATTCTTTTCATTATTCAAACGAGACTTTGTCGTATCAAACTGAATTGTTAAATGCGGATTTTCTGAAAAACTGAAATACTGATTCCAATTCATTTTTTTAAATTCTTTTTCAACTTGATCGTAATAACGAACTTTAAATCGGGCGATACGCAAAAGAACTCGCAGACCGATTTTCGTGAAAAAATTGATCTGAAGACCCAAATGAATCTCCGTCTCAAACTCGACGCCCCCTTTTAAAATTTCAAAATCGGGTAATTCAGCACGAGTAGGTAAACCGTCTTTGTCGATGAATTGAAACCAACAACGCGAAATTTCTAAAACTAAATTTTTTTCAAAACCTAATGGGCAACTGACGAAAAAGACAGACTTCATTAAAACCGCCAGTACAAATCAAAGTTGGCAAAATAGCCGTCTTTTGTATCATAGTTGAATTTAGTAATATCCGTTGCATTGATCGCCAGTTGAAAATGAAAGCGATCGTAAATCCAAACATAAGATAAATAACCACCTAAAGTCTTCTTTTCAAAGTTATAACTGGGCCCCACTAAGAACCGATCCCAGTTGTCCAGAATAATCTCGTAACCTGTTTGAAATGAACTTGATGACACGGCTTTGATCGCAGCGGCATCGGCCGCTCCGTTCCATTTGATCAGACCTAAACCTAAATATATATGTGATATCAATGCGTCCGAGGAAATCGAGTCCCAATAAAAATTGAGGTTTAAATTCGCTTCATCTTCTTGGATCAATCGAACAAAACTGAGTCCCGCCGACAATGTTGTCGATTCTGAATCATACACCTTCATTTTGACACTGGCGTTGGGACGGCCCAGAACATTTAGAGTTAAATATGAATTCAAACTGATTTGATCAGTCAATCCATAGTGAACGTTACCTAAAAAGTTCACCAGAAATTCATTTTTATAAAGTGTCTGTGCCGTTTCACCAATAAAGATCCCCTGATGAACAAGCGGTTTATACTTTGACGAGATATTTTGCGAACTCGTTTTAATGACCAAGTCCGTAGATCCGATATAGTCACTATTTTCTGATGATAAATCGATCCTTTTGATGTAATCGCCTTTTTGAATCATGTACTTACGAGATTGACGAACCAGCTTTAACTTTAAATCATACTGGCCGTTACCTTCGGGGCGGATTTGTTTGACTTCGACAAAAGAAAAAACGCCGATCTTGGCGTTTTTAGAAACAACAGGAACGATTTCACCGATCTCCCAATTTTTTGAATCTGACGAAGCTTTTAAATACTGCTCATCCACAAAACCATCTATAAGCGCCGAATTAAAATTGGCCGCATTGGAAGCGAAACCTATCAAAATCAGACTGATAAATAGACCGGTTTTTAACAACATTTTATTCCTTAAAAACCTTTGGATGAAAATTCAAACAAACTAATGAAACAGCCAGTGCGACAACACCCACACCAAAAGCATAAAACAAACCCAATGTATCCGTTAAATATCCAACACCTAAATGCATCGAAATAACAGCTAAACTTTGAAAGCTCATTGCAAAGGTGATGAAGGCACGTGATCGATCCCCCGTTTGATGTGAAATATAAGCCACACTTAAAGGATAAAAAGGCGCCATAGTTAAACCCACTAGCGCCAAAAAGAAAGGATGAAACTTAAGCCCAATCAACAACAGCACAACAGATCCTATTAACGACAGGTTCATTTGTAACTTCAGAGTAAGTGGTATTTTTTTTAAGGCAAAAATGACTCGACCAATTAATAAAAATAAAAAGAACAAAGTCACATATTGACTGGATTTTTCTAAATCCATTTCAAAATAGGTTCGCATATATTGCGCTAGACGTGTCGAAACTAAAATTTCTGCCACGACGTAAAATCCAAATAAGCCACCCATCATCAACAAGGATATTTTTGAAATTTTTTGCAGATTTGTAGTCTGTGTTCCAATTTCATGTTTTTGAACATGAAAACCAGGTTGCGGGTGAACTAACAACTGAATCAGGAAAAACACGGCACAGATCACGCTGACAATCACAAAGGCCGCTCTCCAAGTCTGATAGTTCAACGTTGTCGATGAAGCTAATAGCGGAGCTAAAAAGCTGGCAAAACCATACATAGCATGTAAACCCGACAAAGCCTTCGAACGGGCCTCACCGGATACGTTTTCAGAAACTAATAAATTCTGAGAAACACCCATAAAACCAATGCTCAGACCCAAAATAAAACTTCCGATTAAAAACAATTGGAAAGTGGGAACCGTCCCCATCACCAGCAAGCCTATGCTCATGATCAACATCGATAAAATATGCAGTGACGAGATTGTCCATTTTTTTAAATAATACGCCGATAGCATGCTGGCTATGAGCGCGGCCGTTGAAGTCGTCGCAAAACTGAGAGCTCCTTTGGAACTCGACAGACCAAAACCACTCAGGATCTCAGGAAATAAAGGACCGCGAATATTATCGGCTAGACCCAATACAAACAAACTCAGAAAAGCAAAAGTGACAGCCCACTTTACTTGAGGCAATTCCGCTACAGCATAAACAGATTTCTTATTTGACATCATTATTTTGATTCTAGTGCAGTCTTTAGAACTTTAAAAGTATTTATTATCGTTTTGCGGCTGACTTCGCCTTTGAAGGTAAAAGGCTCATAATCCGATTCAAAACCCAATGCATACTTTCCACAGCTGACAATATTCTGAGCAGGATCTTTCACGTCAGCTTTTTTAGGCAATCTTCCATTGTAAACCATAAAAATAAAAGCTTCTTTAATGAAATCTTTCAGCGGATATTTCACGCGACAAGGATTAATAACTCGATCCCACTCGTCTAGTTCTGGTTTTGCATTTTTTCGTGCATAATCAGTCACAAAATCTGTAAATCGTGGGTATGCTAAACGAATCTCATCCGGAGAGAAAAACCAATTCTGATTTTGATCATAAACAGCAAATAATGATTCGATGTACATTAAGGTCATAATAAATGTACGCAAATCGGCTGTTTCCACTCGCCCTACTGTTTTGGCATCACGACGCGCCACCGTCATTAATAATTCATAATATGATTTAAACTCAGCCTCTTGGTTAAAAGCATCCAGATAGCCCACAAAATAAGATAAATTTGAAAAATAATATTTATAATTTTTTCTGAAATCATTATAGAAACAAAGCTCATCGTTCCAAGGACTGTCGAAGGCATCCTTTTCAGATAAGTTACAACCAGCTTTCGCTAATCCATCCTTCATTTCGTTTAATATTTGGCTACCACCAGAAACCAGCATATTTACATATTGCATGGTCTCTGAAATATTCAAACCATTGTCACCATTTCCATCATAAGTAAATAAATTCGCTTGTAAAAAAGTCTCTTTACCTGTTTTGACACTATCCGATCTGTTATCAAATAATTTAATTTCGACTGCGAAGTCGCGAAAATCACTGTACCAATTTACAAAACCAGATTCAGTAATGACTGTGCCATCGCCCCAGCCGCGAATCAATTCACGAGCCAGCATTTTTCCATAGTGAGCACGAGATAAATCTTCCCAGCCCTGATCCCAAATGTCTTGGTTCAGCGCAATCACCATCTTTTTAAATCTGTAAACAACAGGACGCTTAGACATCCACTCTGACTTCATCTGCTCGTATCCGTCCAAAATGAATTTCTGATCTTTAGCGTTGAACTTAGACAATAAGTTTTTGTTTTCGGAAGCAGCATTATAAAACTTGATCCGATTTTGCAAATCTACGATTTTAAAACGTGACTGATCTTTACTAAAAGGAATCGAAGAAATAAAGTTCTGATAAATTCGGTAAATCGCCATTTCTTTTTTAATCGCATTGATGTGTTCTTTGCGAATACCATCTAAACTTGAAATAGCTAAATTTCTGTTTTCACTAAAAACACGGATCACAAGCGTTTTATAAAAACCTTTAAAAGTCTCTGGCTGAACTTCAAACGGCAGCAAGCCACGACCCTTTTTCAAAATTTCGTCTACGATCAAATCCAGATGTTCTATTTGAATACGTGATGTTTTTTTAAACTGAACTGAATTTTCGATCAATTGAATCAATCGGTCGGCAATATTATAAACTTGATCTAATTGGACTTGATTTGAAATTTCAAAAGTGATTTGTTTGTTAATTAAATAAGAATAAATCTTCATCGCTTCAACAAAGTTATCAATCGCTAGCTCGTACTCCGATTGATTTTTCAAACTTTCAGTTCCAACGAATAAAAGCTTTGCTTTTTCAGCCAAATCAAGTAAATTTTTTTGATTTTCCTCCAAAAAGTTCAATTGATTAAGTAGTTTTTTAAAATCTTCAAAATCGTATTGCGATTTACCTAGCTTGGAAGCTTTCAGTAAATTTTTAAGCGAATCGCCCAGCTGATTAAAAGCTTGATCAATTTGTTCTGTTGAATATTTCTTCTGGGTGTCTTCAAATTTGTAAATATCAACAAATGGATTTATTTTTTTTACTTCAGCTCTTACTAAAAGCAAAATATCTTTGAGTTGATTCAACTCAGTTTTCGTAACCACTTCTTCAGAGCCACCTAAAAGGGCGCTTTTCAATAATAAAATATCCTTAGCCGCTTCTTGAGAAATTTCAGCATTTTTATAAAATTTGTCAAAAATCGTAAATAATTCGTTGGACGTGAATGAATCTGGATTTTGTTTACCTTCTACTTTTGTTTGGAAATGTTGAATGGTTTGATTGATACAATCAAAAGAAGATTCAATTTCTTTTTCATTGGCTTGCGAATTGATTATTTTTTTGAACTGATTAGATAGATCTTTAAAACAAGCGATATCGTCGGCCTGAATTTCGATGGTTTCTTGCTTTTTAGGTTTCCCTTTTAAAAAATCAGTACAGCCCGTTAACAACAAGGCACTTGCTAGAATCAATCCGCCCGTCAATTGAGTTTTAGAAATCATATCCAGCTCCTAACCATACTTGATCCAAATTTCGATACGCCGAGACGGATGTAATTTGATCATTCGTCTCGATCAGGATAAAGTTGAAATTAAACTTCCAAGGCCCTTTTAAATCAAACGTATTTTCGGATTTGACCATTTGAATTTCCTTGTTTTCAGCTTCTAACCAAGTCAGTGCAGCTTTAAGACGCACTTTATTAAAATAAGTTTCTCGGTAATAAACTGCTAATTGATAGGCTGACTTATATAAAGTTTTACCCGTCAGAGGTAAACGTCGAGGGTCGGCATCAGGACCCACTTCGGCGATTTGACCTTTGTCTCTATAAAAATAGGCGGCTTGTGTTCCGATAGAATCATTCCATTTCATATCTATAAAGGGCTGTAAAGTGACCGATTCCTCGATCGTTGGCCGATTGTAGTTGGTTTCAAAATCTGGATTTTGTGGTTTCAAATACAAAGTCGACAGTCCAAAATTCATTGAATCAGTGCGATAGCTGAGATCTAAATTAACTAGATTTTCATAGTAGGTTTTAGGTAAAACATCGATTTTCACTCGGTCTGTAACTAACACACCTTTGTAACCCAAAGCTAACTGATGCGATGGTTTATAAATCGATGACAATGCGAACTGAAAGCCTTCTCGCTCTCCCCATTTAAATTGTAAACCTAAACTCGGTTGAAACAACACTTCCGACATCGAAGGAGTATTCACATTGTAATCGATCGGCAAAGATTGCCCTTGGAAAATGACGTTTTGGGGGGGCGACTGAAACCATGGATTATTGGATTGAAATTGGCCGTCTTTAATTTCGTAGCCAGGGCCTTGATCA
>Ga0255182_1001739_pt1 | contig 10749 bp, 8 predicted proteins | sample Atl_UVDOM_RepA_8_FD_188420 | JGI IMG/M metagenome (GOLD analysis project Ga0255182, IMG submission 188420) | Freshwater microbial communities from Altamaha River, Georgia, United States - Atl_UVDOM_RepA_8d | ecosystem: Environmental > Aquatic > Freshwater > River | place: USA: Georgia | collected... | reverse complement strand
CAAGGTCGGCAACGCACAGGACGTGATCGCCAACCGCAGCTACTTCCAGTTCTACATGCACCGCACCGGCCACTGGCTGGGCATGGACGTGCACGACTGCGGCAGCTATGTGGAGCCGTCCGAAGTGGGGACCTTCAGCGAGCGCAAGGACCCGCTGAGTGGTGAACTGATCAAGGACCGCCCGAGCCGTGTGCTGCGCCCCGGCATGGTGCTGACCATCGAACCCGGCCTGTATGTCCGCCCGGCCGAGGGTGTGCCCGAGCAGTTCCACGACATCGGCATCCGCATCGAAGACGACGCAGTGGTCACCGACAGCGGCTGCGAGCTGATCACGCGGGGCGTGCCGGTCCAGGCCGACGAGATCGAAGCGCTGATGCGCGGCTGAGCTCATGGCCGCCGCTAATGGCCGGGTGCTGTCGCTGCAAGTGGGCACGTCCCGCTTTCTGCGCGTCGGGGACCGCACGCTGCGCTCGGCGATCCGCAAACAGCCCATCGAAGGCCCGGTCACCGTGAGCACACTCGGCCTGGCCGGGGATGAACAGAACGACCTGAGCGTGCACGGCGGCCTGTCCAAGGCGGTGTATGCCCTGCCGGTGCAGCACCTCGCGTGGTGGTCAGCCTGGCGAAGCCCGGCGGGCGTGTCCCTGTTTGATGAATCGATTGCGCCCGGTCAGCTGGGCGAGAACCTGAGCCTGGACGGTGTGGAGGAGCAGGGCGTGTTCATCGGCGACCGCCTGCACTTCGAGGGCGGCGTGGTGCTGCGCGTGACGGAGCCACGCCAGCCTTGTGCCAAGTTCAACGCGGTCATGGGCGATGCGCAGGCCGGCAAGGCCATGGTGCAGTCCGGTTACTGCGGTTTTTATCTGGCAGTGGACACCTGCGGGGCACTGCAGGCCGGCGAAACCTACCGCCTGTTGCCCGGTGCGCGGCAGACTTCGATCGCGCAGGCCCTGCAGCACAAGGCCTTCAAACACCTGCGTTAAGGTCCCAGCAAGCCCAGTGAAGGCCCCGTCAAAGCCTATCGCACGCGCCTGATTTTTGCCTTGCAGTCAAAAGCCTGATCACCTGGATGCAAGGGGTCAGGACCCTGCAAGACAGGTCAGAGGTCTACAATGGGAAAAACAATATCACCTGACGAAATTAGCCAGGTGTCCACCACCACGGAGATCTCCCCCATGAGCAACAAGCTCCAGGCCGAAGACAAGCGCGCCCTGCTGCGCAAGGCTGCCCTCGAATACCACGAGTTCCCCACACCCGGCAAAGTCGCCATTGCCGCCACCAAGCAACTGGTCAACCAGCACGACCTGGCACTGGCCTACACACCGGGCGTGGCCGCGCCCTGCGAGGAGATCGTCAAGGATCCCTCCACCTCCTTCCGGTACACCAGCCGCGGCAACCTGGTCGGCGTGGTGACCAACGGCACGGCCGTGCTGGGGCTCGGTGACATCGGGCCGCTGGCCAGCAAGCCGGTCATGGAAGGCAAGGGCGTGCTGTTCAAGAAGTTTGCCGGCATCGATGTGTTCGACATCGAGATCAATGAAAAGGACCCGGACAAGCTGGTCGAGATCATTGCCTCGCTGGAACCGACCTTTGGCGGTATCAACCTCGAAGACATCAAGGCCCCCGACTGCTTCTATGTCGAGCGCAAGCTGCGCGAGCGCATGAAGATCCCGGTCTTCCATGACGACCAGCACGGCACGGCCATCGTCGTGGGCGCGGCCATCCTCAATGGCCTCAAGGTAATTGGCAAGAAGCCCGAAGAGGTCAAGCTGGTGACCTCGGGCGCCGGCGCCGCCGCGCTGGCCTGTCTGAACCTGCTGGTGCACCTGGGCATCCGGCGCGAGAACATCTGGGTGACCGACCTGGCGGGTCTGGTCTATGAAGGCCGCACTGAATTGATGGACGAGGACAAGGCCGGTTTTGCGCAAAAGACGGCGCAACGCACCCTGGCCGAGGCCATCGAAGGCGCCGATGTGTTTCTGGGCCTGTCGGCCGGTGGCGTGCTCAAGCCGGCCATGGTCGCCAAGATGGCGGCCCGCCCCCTGATCATGGCGCTGGCCAACCCGACGCCGGAAATCATGCCCGAGGAAGTCAAGGCGGTGCGCAATGACGCCGTCATGGCGACCGGACGCACCGACTTTCCGAACCAGGTCAACAACGTCCTGTGCTTTCCCTACATCTTCCGCGGTGCGCTGGACTGTGGCGCCACCACCATCACGTTGGAGATGGAAATCGCTGCCGTGCACGCGATCGCCGAACTCGCACAGGCCGAGCAAAGCGAGGTGGTCGCCGCCGCCTATGTGGGCCAGCCCCTGGCGTTCGGCCCGGAATACCTGATCCCCAAACCCTTCGATCCGCGGCTGATGATGAAAATCGCGCCGGCCGTGGCCCAGGCCGCTGCCGAGAGTGGCGTGGCCTCGCGCCCGATCGCCGATCTGGACGCCTACCGCGAACGCCTGCAGGGCTTTGTCTACGCCTCCGGCACCACCATGAAGCCGATCTTCCAGGCGGCCAAGCGCGCACAACGCAAGCGCGTCGCCTACAGCGAAGGCGAGGAAGAGCGCATCCTGCGCGCGGCACAGATCGTGGTGGACGAGGGCATCGCCCGCCCGACCCTGATCGGGCGTCCGGCGGTGATTGCCCAGCGGGTTGAAAAGTTCGGCCTGCGGCTCAAGGAAGGCCTGGACTATGACGTGGTCAACGTCGAACAGGACGACCGCTACCGCGACTTCTGGCAGACCTACCACCGCCTGACCGAACGCAGAGGCGTGACCGAAGCGATCGCCAAGATCGAGATGCGCCGGCGGCTCTCGCTGATCGGCGCCATGCTGGTGCACAAGGGCGATGCGGATGGCCTGATCTGCGGCACCTGGGGCCACAACGCCCACCACCTGAGCTATATCGACCAGGTGATCGGCAAGCGTGCCGGGGTCACCACCTACGCCGCCATGAACGGCCTGATGCTGCCCGGTCGCCAGGTGTTCATCGTCGACACGCATGTCAACTACGACCCCAGCGCCGAACAGCTGGCCGAGATCACGGTCATGGCCGCCGAGGAAATGCGCCGCTTTGGCATCGAGCCCAAGGCCGCGCTGCTCAGCCACTCGAATTTCGGCACCTCCGAGCAACCCAGCGCCCTCAAGATGCGCCAGGTGCTGGCCTTGCTGCAGCGCAATGCGCCCTGGCTGGAAGTCGACGGCGAGATGCACGGCGATGTCGCCCTCGATGCTGCAGCGCGTCAAATGCTGATGCCCAACAGCCCGCTCAGCGGCAGCGCCAACCTGCTGGTGATGCCCAATATCGATGCCGCCAACATCGCCTACAACCTGCTCAAGACCGCCGCGGGCGGCAATATTGCCATCGGCCCGGTGCTGCTGGGCGCCGCCAAACCGGTGCACATCCTGACCCCAAGCACCACCGTGCGCCGAATCGTCAACATGACCGCCCTGACCGTGGCCGACGCCAACGCCCACCGTTGAGCAGACCGCCCCGACGCCCCGCGCAGACGGGGTGTCGGGCGCCCGCAGGAGATCGCCAGCCCCTCACCGGATACCCTGGCTTGGCCCGCAAAGCAGCAGCAGGCCCTGAACAAAAAGCAAGGACTAACTTTTTGGCTTGTCAAGCCCTCTGGTCCTGCCTGTTTTTTGGGCAGGGGGCTTGCTTTGTCAGTGCACTTACGGCACACTAGCGCCTTTCGAATTCGGGTTAACCCGGAATCCGGCACGTGAAAACACTTCTGCCAGCCTTGACATTTGCCAAGCCCTTTTGCCTGACCCGTTCCGGGTTTGTGGGCTTGGTGACCGGCCTGATGCTCCTGTTTTGCACCGTTTTGGTGCAGGCGCGCAGCACTCCAGAACCCGGCTCGATGGCGGTCATGGCCTTGCAGGATTTGCCTCGTGAAGGCGTCAAGACTTACCGGCTGATCCACGCTGGCGGTCCTTTTCCTTACGAAAAGGACGGCACCGTGTTTGGCAACCGTGAACGTCTGCTGCCCCGCAAGGCCCGCGGTTATTACCGCGAATACACCGTCCGGACGCCCGGTTTGAGCCACCGCGGTGCGCGGCGCATTGTGTGTGGGGGCGAAGTCCCCCGTCAGCCCGATGCCTGTTATTACACCGCAGACCATTATGCGAGTTTCCGCATGATCGTCGAGACGAATTGATGTTTTTGCTTTGATCTGAGAAAGACCACCATGGAAACGCTGCTGCGCCAGGACCAGGAGGTGCCCCTCAAGGGCGTCCGGTCCAACATCGTGCAGTCGATCCGCGCCTACCGCGTGAACGACCTGCAGGAAGCCGCCCAGGCTTTGGGCCATCACTTTTTGTACGCCAACCTGGCCGAGGCCCAGACCAAGCAGGACGTGCTGGACATGATCGGTGCCCAGTTCACCCTGCCGACGCACTTTGGCAAGAACTTCGACGCGCTCTACGATTGCATGACCGACCCGCTGCACAAGTCGGGACCGCAGCCGGGCTTTGTGGTGGTGCTCGAACAGATCCCGACCAACCCCAAGTTCGACAAGGAAGCCCGTGAGCAACTGCTCGACATCTTCCGCGACACGGCCGAGTTCTGGGGCGATCGCAAGATCCCTTTCCGGTGCTTCTATTCTTTTCTGTAGCCCGTTCTGCACACACTAGCCAAGCAGGACGGGCCAACGAGGCTGACAACGGAGAGAACACCCTCTCCGACGAGGGCGAAAAAATGCCGACCGACAAGCTGGTCGACGTCTCGCCACTGGCGCTGCGCATGAGCAGCCCTTTCAACGCAGGCTACTGGCTCGCCGCCGCCTGAGTGCCCCACTGTGCGCCTCGTGCGCACAGCCCATGCAAGCCCGTCCCCGTGACGGGCTTTTTGCTGGGCGGCGTGTTCAGGCCTGCCGCGCCAGGTGCTGGCGGGCCAGTGCCACGTACCAGTCCAGGCAAGCCGGATTGGCCATGGCGTCCTGGTTAACCACTTTCTCCAGCGGATGGCCCAGCAGGAGTTTCTTGATCGGCAGCTCCTGCTTCTTGCCCGAGAGGGTGCGTGGAATCTCGGCCACCTGGAAGATCTCGTTGGGAATGAAACGCGGGCTCAACGCGGTCTTGATCGCATCGTGAATCCGTTGTTTGAGCGCCTCATCGAGCGACACGCCGGCCCGCAGGACGACGAACAAGGGCATGTAACTGTCCTTGCCGAGGTATTCGAGATCGACCACCATCGAGTCCATCACCTCGGGCAAGGCCTCGACCGCGCTGTAGAGCTCGCTGGTGCCCATGCGCAGGCCGTGGCGGTTGATGGTCGCGTCGCTGCGGCCGAAGATCACGCAGCCCTCGCCCTGGCCCTTGGCGTCGCCAATGCGCAGCCAGTCGCCGTGGCGCCAGACGCCGCCCATCGCAGGCGGGCCGTCTCCGCCGCCGGGTTGGCGGCCATGGCCGGCCGGGTACATCTCGAAATAACTGGCCAGGTAACGGGCGTTGTCCTTGTCGTTCCAGAAGTACAGCGGCATGGAGGGGATTGGCTGGATGCAGACCAGCTCGCCCACCTCGCCGGTCACCGCCTCACCGGCCTCGTTCCAGGCCTCGACCGCGCAGCCCAGCAGCCGGCATTGCATGACGCCCGGCTCCTGGGGCAGCTCGCGGTGGCCGCCGATGAAGGCACCGGCAAAGTCCGTGCCGCCGGAGATGTTGCACCACCAGATATCGCTCCCAAGCTCGCCCACTTTGTGCGGCTCGCTGCCCCCCGAGGGGGCTGGGCCAGCTTGGGAGCGGCCCTGTGCTGGCCCGTCTTCGCCCAAGCAAGAGGCACCGTGTTGAGCCCGCACCTGCCGGAACTGCTCGGTGCCCCAGACCTGGGTGTCGGCCGAAAGCGGCGAGCCGGTCGTGCCCAGGGCCCGCACACGCGAGAGGTCACCACAGGCAGCGAGTTCGACGCCCGCTTTCTGGCAGTTGGCAAAGAAGGCTGCCCCCGCACCCAAGAAGGTGACCTGGTGCCGCGCCGCAAAACGCCAGAGCGTGCCCCAGTCGGGCCGGTCCTTGGGGCCGGCAGGACTGCCGTCAAAAATGACGCAGGTGGTGCCGTTGAGCAGGCCCGACATCTGGGCGTTCCACATCACCCAGCCGGTAGAGCTGTACCAGTGAAAGCGTTCGCCCCAGCTGTTGGGCAGGTAACTGCAGCCGACATCGTTGTGCAGGGTCTTGAGCGCCAGCGCCACCACGATGGTGCCCCCATGGCCATGGACGATCGGCTTGGGCAGCCCGGTGGTGCCACTCGAATAGACGATCCACAGCGGGTGGTCAAAGGGCAGCCACATCGGCTCGAAGGCGTGCACCGCCGCGTCGTCTCGCGCCAGCGCATCGGCCAGCAACACGCTCGCACCGACCTCGCCCTGGGCGAGATCGACCGTGCCCAGGTTGGCATGCAGGATGACGTGTTCCACCGTAGGCAAGGCGTCCTTGAGTTCCTGCACCACGGCCATGCGGTCGATGTCACGGCCGGCATAGGTCACGCCGTCGCAGGCGATCAGCACCTTGGGCTCGATCTGCCGGAAGCGGTCGAGCACCGCGCGGGTGCCCATGTCGGGGGCGCAGATACTCCAGACGCCGCCAATGCTGACAGTGGCCAGAAAGCCGATCATGGCCTCGGGCACATTGGGCAGGTAGGCCGCCACGCGGTCACCGGGCTGCACGCCCTGGGCCTGCAGGTGCAGGGCCAGCGCAGCGACCTGGCGTCGCAGTTCGGGCCAGCTGATCTCGCGCACCTGGCCTTTTTCGTTTTCACTGATGAGCGCGGCAAAACCTGCGGCATGCGCCGGTGCCACATGCCGCAGCACCTGTCGTGCGTAGTTGACCTGCGCGCCCGGAAACCACTGAGCGCCCGGCATCACATTGCATGCCAGCACGGCGGTGTGCGGCGTGGGCGACTGCAGGGCAAAGTAGTCCCAGATGCTCTGCCAGAAAGCGTCGAGTTCGGTGGTGGACCAGCGCCACAGCGCGTGGTAATTCTCAAAGTGCAGGCCGTGCTCGCGGGCCAGCCAGTCCTGGTAGAGGCGGATCTGGGGCACCCAGGCCGGTGCCTTGTCGTGGGCAGGAGTGGTGTTCATGGGTTCAGATTAGCAGCGAGGGCGCGCCGCTGTCACCGGGTCCGACCCCGGACAGGTTCGCGCAGGCGACAGCCAACGGCGTTGTGCTGCCCCGTGCTTGCCGCTAGGATCGCGCCACCTTTTTTGATGGAGTGAACGATTCATGGGCATGTTCGACTGGACAGAGAAACCTTCGCAGACGCTGGCGCAAGGCGGCGTGATCGGGCCTGACGAGCGCCTGCCCTGGCCGCAGACGGCGGTCATGGGCGTGCAGCATGTGATCGCCATGTTCGGCGCCACGGTGCTGGCACCGATCCTGATGGGCTTTGACCCCAATGTGGCCATCCTGATGAGCGGCATCGGCACGCTGATCTTCTTTGTCATCACCGGCGGCAAGGTGCCCAGTTACCTGGGTTCGAGCTTTGCCTTCATCGGCGTGGTGATCGCCGCCACCGCGTACGCGGGCAAGGGGCCCAACGCCAACATCGGCGTGGCGCTGGGCGGCATCATCGCCTGCGGCCTGCTCTACACCCTGATCGGGCTGCTCGTGCAGGCGATCGGCACCGGCTGGATCGAACGCTTCATGCCACCAGTGGTCACCGGCTCGGTGGTCGCCGTCATCGGCCTGAACCTGGCCCACATCCCGGTCAAGAACATGGCGCCGACCGGTTTCGACGCCTGGATGCAGGCCATCACCTTTGTCAGCGTAGCACTGGTGGCGGTGTTCACCCGCGGCATGGTGCAGCGCCTGCTCATCCTGGTCGGCCTGATCGTCGCCAGCGTGGTCTATGCCCTGCTGACCAATGGCCTGGGCCTGGGCAAGCCGCTGGACCTCTCGGGCATTGTCAATGCGGCCTGGTTTGGCCTGCCGCAGTTTGCAGCGCCAGTGTTCAGCGCCAATGCCATGTTGCTGATCGCGCCGGTGGCCATCATCCTGGTGGCCGAAAACCTGGGGCACATCAAGGCGGTGACGGCCATGACCGGCAACAACCTCGATGTCTACATGGGCCGTGCCTTCATCGGCGATGGCGTGGCCACCATGGTCAGCGGCGCCAGCGGCGGCACCGGGGTGACCACCTACGCCGAGAACATCGGCGTGATGGCGGCGACCCGCATCTATTCGACCGCAATCTTTGTCGTCGCCGCCGTGCTGGCGGTGGTGCTGGGCTTTTCGCCCAAGTTCGGCGCCCTGATCCAGGCCATTCCGCTGCCGGTCATGGGCGGTGTGTCGATCGTGGTGTTCGGCCTGATCGCGATTGCCGGTGCGCGCATCTGGGTCGAGAGCAAGGTCGACTTCTCGGACAACCGCAACCTGCTGGTGGCCGCCATCACCCTGGTGCTGGGCACCGGCGACTTCACCCTGCGGTTCGGCGAGTTTGCGCTGGGCGGGATCGGCACCGCCACCTTTGGCGCAATCTTGCTGCATGCGCTGCTCAGCCGCGGGCGCTGAATTGACCCTATGAAGGGTTCGCTGCCGATGCCTGCGCAGGATCGGATTTTTGCAGCAGCCAGTGCTCGATCCTGAGCGTCAGCGGGCCGGGCTCGAAGGGTTTGAGCAGGACTTCGTTGAGACCGGCCTGGCGGAAGTCCTCCAGGTCACCGGGGTTGACGTTGGCGGTCAGACCCAGCACCGGCAAGTCCTGCCAGGCCGCTTCTTCGCGGATACAAAGGGTGGCCTCGATGCCATCCATCACCGGCATGACCATGTCCATGAGCACCAGATCGACCGCCTGCGCGCGCAGCGTGGACAAGGCCGCACGGCCATCGGCCGCTTCAAGGATGCGCGCCTGCGGCCAGGCCTGAAGCAGGACCTGCCGCGCCAGCAGGCGGTTGACCGGATGGTCGTCAACGACCAGAAAGGTCCAGGCCCGCTCGCGCGTCTGCAAGGCAGGTGTCTGGCGTGACGCTGTCTGCACCGGCGCCGCGCAAGCCTCCAGCGGCAGGCTGAACCAGAAACGCGAGCCCTGTGCGGGCTGGCTTTCAAAGCCGATGGTGCCCCCGAGCAGTTCGACCAGCTGGCGGGAGATCGCCAGGCCCAGGCCATTGCCGCCGTAGCGGCTCTGGATGTCGCCTTCGGCCTGGGTGAATCGGCTGAAAATGCGCGCCTGCCGTTCGGGCGCGATACCGATGCCGGTGTCCTGGACCGACAGCAGCACCCCGGGGTGCAGCCACTGTACCCGCAGCACCACCGCCCCCTGGTGGGTGAACTTGAGTGCATTGCCCAGCAGGTTGACCAGGACCTGCATGATGCGGTGGCGATCGCTGTGCACCCAGCGCGGCACTTCAGGGTCGAGTTCGATGCGGTAGTCCAGCCGTGTGCTGCGCACCCGCGGCACAAACAGCTCGAAAGCATGGTGCAGCAGTTGGTGCAGATCGAAGGTTTCCGGATGGATCTGCAGCCGTCCGGCCTGCAGTTGCGAATAGTCGAGGATGTCGTTGATCACCGTCATCAGGTGATCCGCCGACTGACGGGTGTGGTTGAGGACCTTGAGGGCCTCGGGCCGGTCCTGCACCCGCGAGAGCAACAGATCGTTGAAGCCCAGGATGGCGTTCATCGGCGTGCGCAGTTCATGGCTGACCGTGGCAATGAACAGGTCCCGCATGTGCAGCGCCTGTTCGAGCTCGACCTTCTTGGCTTCGAGCTCGCGCTGGTGCTGCAGCGTCTTGTTGAGGGTGTACTGGTGCAGCCGGTCGTAGATCAGCGGCACGATCATGAGCACGCCGGTGACCACGCTGTAGGTGACGGTCGAAGAGAGGACGTGGGCCATGCCCGGTTCGAACGAGGGCACCCAGCCCAGCCAGGTCGACAAGGCCATGGCGGCCTGCAGCAGCAGCACGACCAGCAACCAGAAAAGACCTGCGCCTCGCCCGATGACATAAAAGGGCGTGAGCGGCAGGATCAGCATCCAGGCCAGACGGGGGGAGAAGATGCCACCGGCCTGCCAGACGGCGGAGGACAGCGCGAGGGCGCCGGCAGCAGTGCCGATGTGCACCCCCCAGTGCAGGGACATGCCGTGGTAGGTCGCCACCAGCAGGACGGTGAGTACCAGTGACAGGGACAGGAACAGGCCCTTGGCATGTTCATAGGGGCTGATGGCCACATACATCAGCAGGATGGCGATCACCAGCAGCACGAACAGGACGGCATAGGGCAGCTTGCCCTGCTGGAATCGCGCGGGCAGGCGGTGAATCAGCCAGGTCATCCAGCGCACCGGTGAAGTGCTCACAGGCAGGTTCATGCGCGGGCCTTTCGGACATGGTGCAGCACCGCGCGCCGCAAGGCCTCGGTGTCCATGGGCTTGTGCAGCACATCGTCCATGCCGGCGGCCAGGCATTGTTCGCGCTCGACCGGGTTGGTGTTGGCCGTCAGGGCCAGAATGGGCATGCGGGCGGTCAGGGCCGGAAACTGCTGGCGGATCTGCCGGGTCAGCTGCAGACCGTCCATGTCGGGCATGACCATGTCCACCAGGGCCAGGTCATAGGCCTTGGTGTCGAGCAGAACCAGCGCCTCGGCTGCCGAGCCTGCCGTGGCAATCTGCGCCTGGGGCCAGATTTTCCTGAGCTGCAGCCGGGCCACCTGCAGGTTGACCGGGTTGTCATCGACCACCAGCAGGCGCAAGGGCGCTTCGTCGGCAAAGTCTTCTGCCTGCAGCGCCTCGTCATTCACATCGCCGTGGGCTGCCTGCATCGGC
>Ga0255182_1001738_pt1 | contig 10751 bp, 9 predicted proteins | sample Atl_UVDOM_RepA_8_FD_188420 | JGI IMG/M metagenome (GOLD analysis project Ga0255182, IMG submission 188420) | Freshwater microbial communities from Altamaha River, Georgia, United States - Atl_UVDOM_RepA_8d | ecosystem: Environmental > Aquatic > Freshwater > River | place: USA: Georgia | collected... | reverse complement strand
TCCCGCGATGCGGGGGCCCCGCTTCCATCGGTCATGTCCTCGATGGCCATCGATCGGCTGCGGTCGGCGAGGATGAGCACGGCATCCGGGTCGATTCGCTCGCGCGGGACCTCGAGCACCGGGCCGACGAGCATCGCCACCAGCACCAGCAGCGTGGTCGCCCGGAGGGCGGCCATCGCCGCTCGCCGTCGCGGCGGAGCATCGATCCGGTGGTACGACCACCACGCGACAGTCGCGCACGCACCGGCAATGGCCACCCATGCCCACATCGGCAGCGGTCGCTCGAACGCCAACCGCACGCCGCCGGCGTCCGGAGCAACCGCATCCAATCCGAGCAACCACCGCACCAAGGACCAACCGATCATGGCTGCTCCTTCCTCGGTCGCACCGCATGCGACACACGGCGCGCCACCCACGCCTCGACGACGGCCAGCGCCGCCGCCAGCGCGAAGATCCACGGCGACAACGACCCGGCATCCGGCGCGGTACGCGCCGCGCCGGACCCGCGCGGTCCTTCACCGAGCGGAACATCCACGTCCGCACCCATCGATGCCCCGGAAGTCAGGAGCCACGACCGCACGCGATCGGAATCCACCGGCCGGACGGAGGCGGCGTCGACGTCCACCACGGCGGACATCATTCCGCGGACCGCTCCCTGCGGATCCACGAGTTCCAGGAGCCCGCTGCGCGACACCGCCTCCGCGGCGCGACCACCGGCCGTCACGGGGATCGTCCGTGACCCGGGCATCGCACCGCCGTCCGCCGCGACCGGCCGAAGCTCTGCCACTCCTGGAAGGTCAACCGTCGGCACGGCACCCACACGCACCGTTCGCTCACTTCCGGACCGTCGCCGCGACTCGGATGCGATCTCCTGCCACAACGGAACCATGAGCGGCTTGAGCGGCAGGGATGTCCACGATGGATCAATCGCGCTCGTGAACACCAGCACGGTGCCCCGTGCGTCGCGCGGTCGCCACTCCAGCACGAACGGCGCGCCCCCCGCGGTGCGGAGCTGCACGGCGGCGGCATCCGTGCCCACCTGCACGGGCACGATCCGCACCACGTCCACGGACGGGGCCAGGAGCGGGACTTCAGGCGCAAGCGCCCGCAACATCCCGCCCTCGGGCCGATCGGCCACGAGCGAATCCGGGGGATCCAGCGCGATCGCCTCCAGGGCAGCGGTCCACGGGGCGCGGATGCGGTCGATGAACGCCGCCATCCACGCCTGCACCCGCTCGGTCGCCGCCGGCAGCACCGCCAGCGTTCCGCCGCGCATGACGAACGCGTCCAGCACCTCCCATTGCGACTCGACCATCAACTGCGGCTGCGCCACCACCGCCACATCCGCACCGGCCAGCGATCGGCCGTCGAACGCCGCGGGATCCACGGCCACCACGTCGATCGCCGACGCGTCCGATGGTGCCAGTGCACGGCTCACCCACTCGCCCGCCGGAAGTTGATCGACGCCGCCGTCGATGCCGAACCGTCGGCGATCGACCACCACCGCGCGCAGGCGGTCCACCGACGACAGGACGGCGGCACGCGCGTCATCCTTGGGCTGGGAATCCGGCGAAAGCGTGGCCAGCACGCTTCGACGCGGGTCCGCGGGTCCGACCGATGGGCGCTCCGACAGTTGCAGCGTCACCGCGCGCTCACGCTCTCCGGCCGCCAGCGCGATCGGTCGCTCCACCGCTGCGGTCAAGGTCGGGCCTAACACGCGCAGCACGGCGTCCGCCGCTCCGTCCCCGCGGTCACGGGCCACGGTGACGCGGACCGAGGCGGGCGCATCGGGACCGGCACCGGCGACGCGATCGGTGTCCAGGGCCGTGATGCGCAGGTTGTGCCCGGTCGGAATGGGCGCGTCCTCGATCTCCAGCCGAATCGGACGATCCGGAGCGCCCAGTGCACCGAGCACGGGCATCGGTCCCACCGAACCCTCGCGGAAGGCGCTCGCCACCAGCACCACCCGCTCGGTCCCGTCGGACTCCGGCATCGCCAGGATCGCGCCCGCCGTCGCGAGCGCTCCAACCATGTCCGCCCCGCGCTCTGAACTCTCCAGCGCATCCAGGCGCTGCAGTGCGGCGCGGCGGTCGAGGGATGCGGGCACGCCGGCGCCGAGTTCAGGGCGCGACGCCAGCACCACGGCCACTCGGTCTCCCTCGGATAGCCCGTCGATGCGCGTCCGCGCCAGGCGAACCGATCGCTCAAGCGCCGTGCCGGCGTCAAGTCGTTCGGCACTCGCGATGCCGTCGTCGATGACCACCACGAGCGACCGGGGCAACCCGGTGCCCGCATCGGGGCTACCGATGAACGGTGCGGCGATCGCGGCGGCCGCGGCGGCCACGAGCGCGGTGCGCACCGCAAGCAACAGCCATCGTTCCACACGACGGCGCCGCTCGGTGCGGCGGAGCGCCTCGCGCAGGAGGTCCATGGCCGCCCACTCCACGGGCCGTCGCCGACGGCGCAACAAGAGGTGCAGCAGCACCGGGATCGCCACGCATGCCGCCCCGGCCGCGGCCAACGCCGGAGACGCGAAGGAGATCATCCACCGCCCCCGTGGAGCATTCGTTCGCGGCGCGACAGCAGTGCCGCGAGCGCCGGGCCAACGGATTCGTGGGTGTCCATGCGCACCAAGTCAAACCCGAAGCCGATCGACAGCCGATCGAGCGCGCGTTCGTCCTCGTGCAGCACCTCCAGGTACGCCGCGCGGACCGCGCGAGCGTCCACCTGGACCTCTCCTTCGCCCTCCATGCCATCGAACGGCGCGTCGTCGTCGATATCGAAGCGAATCTCGTGCCGGTCAAGGACGCGCAGCAGCACCGCGTCGTGACCGCGGTGACGGAGCCTCGCCAATGCCTCCCGGACCCGCGCCGACGGCATCAGGAAGTCGGAGATCACCACCACGAGCGCACGATGCGGAGCACGGGCGAGCAACTCGTCCACCGCACGCACGAGATCGGCGCGGCCATCCACCGGTGCCGTGGCCAGGCACTTCACCACCGCGCGCCAATGTCCCTGCGCGTTGGAGCACCGGGTCTGCGCCACCGTGGTCGGCCCGAACATCGACGCCGAGACGCGATCGCGCTGCGACAGGCCGAGGAACGCCAACGCGGCGGCGGCCGCCGTGGCGTGGTCGAACTTGGTCCACGTGGCGTCCCGCGCGGTGCGCGTGCCGCCCCAGCCGGCCTTGCGTCCGAGCGATCCGTACCGCATGCTGCCGGAGGCATCCACCAACAGGTGGATGTCCAGGTTGGTCTCCTGCTGGAACCGTTTGAGGTACAGCTTGTCGCTTCGCCCGAAGACCTTCCAGTCGATGTGGCGCACCGGATCGCCCGGCACGTACTGCCGGTGTTCCGCGAACTCCACCGCCAGCCCTTGATAGGGCGAACGGTGCATCCCGCTCATCACGCCCTCGGCGATCCGCTTGGCGCGGACCTCGAAGGGACCAAGCTGGGCCAGGGTCTCGGGAGCCAGGTACTGCTCGGCGCGCAACGGGGCGACCGCCTTCCGGTTCGGTTCAGGGCTTGACCAACCGCTCGAGCTCGCGCGCGCCCGGCGCCGACGAGTCCTCGACGGGCACCGCAGCCAGCAGTTCCTCGATCACGCGGTCGGCGGTCATGCCATCGGCCTGTGCGTTGAAGTTGAGCTGAATCCGGTGCCGGAGCACGGGGTGCGCCACCGCACGGACGTCCTCGGGCGTCACGGTCGGACGGCCGGCGAGCAGCGCCCGCGCCTTGGCGGCCAGCACCAGGAACTGGCTCGCGCGCGGACCGGCGCCCCACCCCACGTAGTCGACCACCGCTCGCGGTGCCGATCGAGCCGCCTCCGGATCCTGGGCCGCGCGCGTGGCCCGCACGAGGCGCAGCGCCAGGCGAACCACGTGGTCCGCCACCGGCACCTCGCGCACGAGACGCTGAAGGGCACGGACATCGTCCTCGGAAAGCACCGGCCCGGCCTGGACAGGCGGCGCACCCGTCGTGCGCCGAACGATCTCCGCCTCCTCGTCCGCGGTCGGGTAGCCGATCATGATCTGGAGCATGAACCGGTCCAGTTGCGCCTCCGGCAGCGGGTAGGTGCCCTCCTGCTCGATCGGGTTCTGCGTGGCAAGCACGAAGAACGGGTCGGGAAGCGGGTGATTCACGCCGCCCACCGTGACCTGCCGCTCCTGCATCGCCTCAAGCAACGCGCTCTGCGTCTTGGGCGGCGTGCGGTTGATCTCGTCGGCGAGCACCACGTTCGAGAAGATCGGACCACGCACGAAGCGAAGCCGGCGCGTGCCGGTGGAGCGATCCTCCTCGATGACCTCGGTACCGGTCATGTCGCTCGGCATGAGGTCCGGCGTGAACTGGATCCGCGAGAACCCCAGCGACATGCCTCGGGCCAGGGTCGACACCAAGAGCGTCTTGGCCAGGCCGGGCACGCCCTCGATCAACGCGTGCCCACCGCAGGCAAGGGCCACCAGCACCTCGTCGATGACGCGATCCTGGCCGACGATGGTGGCGTGGACGGCGCGGCGCAGCCGGTCGGCGACCTCCTTCGCATCGGCGGGCGTGTGGATGGCCGCGGATGCGGGGCGATCGCTCATGCGAGAAGTATAGTTGGCAACCTTGCCTGAACTGCCTGAAATCGAGGCGATCCGGCGTTCGATCGCACCGACGTTGATCGGCGCGGCGTTGCATGTCCGCTCGATCGGGCCGCATGACATGCGTGCACGTGGCGCGGGCCGCGGTGAACGACCGGAGCGCGGCCGAGGCTGGCTCGAACCGCGCTCCCTGCTCGACGGTGCCCGCATCGCGGACGTGATGCGCCGTGGAAAGCGGCTGGGACTCGTCGCCGACGACGGGCGTGCGCTGGTCATCCAGCTCGGCATGTCCGGGCAATTGGTGATCGGCGATCCCGGCGGGCGTTCGCATCGGCACGTCACGTGGAACGTGCACGCGCGAGGAGGAACGGTGCTGCCGATGGTGTTCCGCGATCCCCGCCGGTTCGGGGGATTCGTCCCGTACGCCAGCGCTCGGGACATGATGGACGCGTGGCACGCCGAACTCGGGCCCGATGGCCTTGGGCTCAGAACCACGGACCTGCTCGGCCGGCTCACCGGGGCGCGAGCCGTCAAGTCGGCGCTGCTCGACCAGGCCGTGGTGGCGGGCGTCGGCAACATCTACGCGGACGAGGCGCTCCACCGCGCCGGCATCGACCCACGCACGCCATGCCGCCGGTTGTGCGCCGCGACCATCGACCGCCTGGCTCGCTCGATCCGATCCGTGCTCCGATCGGCCGTGCGGTCCGGCGGCAGCACGCTGCGCGACTACGTCGACGGCGGTGGCCGTCCGGGCCAGGCCCAAGCCCTCCACGCGGTCTACGGGCGATCCGGCCAACCGTGCCTGACCTGCGACCGCCCGCTGCGGCTTGTGCGCCTCGGTGGGCGAGCCACCGTGTGGTGCCCGGCTTGCCAACCGCCTGTCCACACCCGATCGGGCGTGGTCCCGACGACCGGATCACGCGGGGCTGCAGGCAAGCGTGGGCGTGTGCGACGACGGTGAGGATGGTTTGGATAAGGACAAGAGAGATCTCTTCTTCCTCTCTAGTAGAAGGCCCTGTCCACTTGTGGACAACCCAAGCAACATCCCTGTAAACCACGATTCCCATTCGGTTTACGAAGCCAAACACCACGGGTACGGCATGTCAGTTGATCGTTGGCGAGGGACGCCTGGCAGTCGGGTCCCGAACGCGGTGCGCCGCCAGCGTGGCGGCACCCCTTCTACCGCACAAACGCATTCCGGATAACCAACGACGATTCCGTTCACGAACGAATCATCTGGACAGGTGATCCACACGCCGCCCCACGCAACAGAAACGGCACGGTGAGTAGTTACCAGACCACGCTTCAGAGATCCGACTTGCCCAACACCTGCTCGATCCGGGTCACGTCGCTCGACAGCGCCACGTCGCGCTGGGTCTTCTCCGCCACGGTCCGCACGGCGTGCATCACCGTGGTGTGATCACGGCCGCCGAAGTAACCGCCGATCTCTTCCAGGGAGAACCGCGTGTGCTTTCGCGCCAGCCACATGCAGATCTGCCGGGGCAGCGCGACGCTCTTGTGCCGGCGCTTCGACATCAGGTCGCTCAGCTTCAGGTCGTAGTACTGCGTGACGGCATCGATGATCTGTTGGATGGTCGGCTGGACCGGTCCGCCGCCTTCGGTCGGTCGACCGTCCGCCACCGCCTGCTTCGCCAGATCCAACGAGATCGGCACACCCGACGCCATCGACAGGCCGCGCAAGCGCGTGAGCGCGCCTTCGAGCTCGCGGATGTTGCTGTCGACGCGCGCGGCGACGTACGCCGGCACGTCGTCGGGCAGCGCCAGGTCGTGCAGCGCCGCCTTTGCCTTCAGGATCGCCACGCGAGTCTCGTACGGCGGTCGGTCGATGCGCGCCACCAGCCCGCAGTTGAAGCGACTGACCAGCCGCTCCTCGAGATCCGGGATGTCCGCCGGCGCCGCGTCGGAGCTCAGCACCACCTGCCGGCCCGCCTGATAGAGGGCGTTGAAGGTGTGGAAGAACTCCTCCTGGGTCTGCTCGTGCTTCGACAGGAAGTGAATGTCGTCGATCACCAGCATGTCGCAGTTGCGGAACCGATGGCGGAACTCCATCATCCGGCCCGCACGGACCGCCTCGTGGAACACGTCCATGAACGTGCTGCAGGAGATGTACGTGATGCGCGTGCCCGGGTCCTGACGGAGCATCTCCTGGCAAGTGGCCTGGAGCAGGTGCGTCTTGCCCAGTCCGACGCCGCCATGGACGAAGAACGGGTTGTAGGCGCGACCAGGCTTCTGGGCCACGGCCTGCGCAGCGGCGTGCGCCAAGCGGTTGTTGGGGCCGACGACGAACGTGTCGAACACGTAGTCGGGCGACAGCAGGATGCGGTCGTCGAAGAGCGCCTCGCCGACCGGCGCAGCCACGGATGCGTTGGAAGCCGCCGGCGCCGCAGGCGCCTCCGGCACGCGCTCGCCGACGAACTGCACGCCCACCAAGCGACCGGTGGCCTCGGTGGCGGCCGCCGTGAACGGGGGCACGCAGCAGCGCCGGAGGTAGGACAACCGGACCGGATCCTCCACCAGCACGGTCACGTTCGCGCCATCCACCGAGATGACCTCGATTTGGTCGAACCAATGCCGGCAGACCTCCGCATGGTTGCGGCGCAGGTGGTCGAACATTCGCTCCCGCACGGACGCGTTGGCCGCCACCGCGCCCGCCTGGGCTCGGCGGTCGGACGCAGAATCTTGGAGTTGGGGTCGTGCTGGCATGGCGAGTCGACGGACGTGAACGGGCCGGCCGGGCGGCAAACCCGTTCGGCACACCCAATACGGCACCCCCACCACGGCGAACCATGCGGCAGCACACAGCCGCCATAGGGGGATTCAGGAATCAATCATGCGCGCGGAGAAGCTTGCCCACCACGCCGCGCTGGAACCTCGAGTGCGGACTGTAGATCGCCCCTTGGGTGCAGTCAACCATCGATCGCCGAAGGCGACCCGGAACCCGCGGCGTCCGCGTTGGCGGACACCGCGTCGGGGCCGGATTCCGCGCCTCCTGCCTCCTGCACCTGCCGCTCGTGGCGGGCACGATTGGTCCGGTGGTCCATCAGCAGGTGCACCGACTGCGCCCGCTCTGCGCCGGCAACCTCCTCGAGTCGCTGCCGGGCATAGGGCATGAGCGTCCGCCGCGACACGTGCACGATGACCACGTCCTTGGCGGTCCACGCCGCAAGCAGCGGCCGCAGGTCCTCCACGTGGAGGTGCTTGCCGATGCGGGCACGGTCGCGGTGCTCGTCCTCGAAGAACGTGCACTCCGAGATCACCACCTTTGCCTTGGTGAACTCGTCGCGCAGCAGGAAATCACCGGGTTCCGTGTCGCCGGTGTAGGCCACCAGCGGGATCTCGATGGTGTGCGTGATCTCGGTCCCCGCGGCCCGGAGCTCCCGCAGGCGATCCTGGGACAGTCCATGGAACTCCTGGCGCAGCTTGCTTCGGCGCTCGATCACCACGAAGGCGAGGGCGGGCGTCGTGTGGCTCACCTCGATGGCGCGCAGGACCAGGTTGGGGCGCAGGGGAAACTCGCCCTCGGGCTCGATCGGCACGATCTCGTGCGGCGTGCGCTGGCGCTCCAGGTCGACCCATGACGCCATCATCTTCCGCAGGGGATCCGCCATCTTCGGGTGCACGAGGCACCGTGCGGTCCCCGGCATCTTCTGGAAGAACCGCTGGCTGAACCAGTACGGCAGCCCAGCGACGTGATCCATGTGGGTATGCGAGAGCGCCACCGTCGGGCTGGCGAGCACCGGCCTCGGGCACAGCCCGATGTCGAACGCGAGATCCAGCTCCGGGACGTGCACCACCGCCTGTTCCCCCGCCACGGAGACGCCCTGGATGCGGTACGGCGCCGAGTACACGAAGCCAAGCCGGGCCTCCTGCGGAGGCATGCGCGGGATCATCGGTCGGAATCTCCTCTCGCAGCGCTTTCGCGCGGCGGGGTGGGTGCGAGCGGGCGATGCTAGCCCAGCGCCTTCATCGTGTCCATGCGGCGTTATGTGAAGCCCATCCCCCGGAATTCCCGATTTACGGTCGGGTTCCGTTTGCACGCGGTGCAAGGGAACCGACACTCTGCGGACAGATGCGCATGACCCAAGACGCCCAGGCGGTCCGAAGCGAGTTCGCGGACGATCCCGACATGTCCGGGATCGTCGAGCTGTTCGTGTCCGAGCTTCCCGACCGGGTCGGCGCGATGAACGCGGCGCTCGCGGCGGGGCAGCTCGAGCAGTTGCGCGTGCTGGCGCACCAACTCAAGGGTGCCGCCGGCGGTTACGGATTCCCTCGGCTCGGCGAGGCCGCCGCCCTGATCGACCAAGGGGTCAAGGACGCCTGCGACATCAACGTCATCCGGAGCCGCATGGGGATGCTCAGCGCATTCGCCGCACGCGTCCGCCCATGAAGCACGCCCGGACCGATGCCGTCGTGGGCCATGGAGCGGGTGCGTGCACGGCCCGACTCCATAGGATGCGGGGCCTCGGATGAGCGCCGCGAAGATCCCGTTGCCGAAGGTGCTGGCGATCGATGACTCGGAGCTGATCCATCGGCTCCTTCGGGTGCGCCTCCAGCACGAGCAGATCGAGCTTCACGGCACCACGGATGCCGTCGAGGGGCTGGCCATGGCCCGGCGCCTGATGCCCGACGTGATCCTGCTCGACATCGAGATGCGCTCGATGGACGGCTTCGCCGTGCTTCAGGCGCTCAAGGACGACATCGACCTCCAGGACATCCCCGTGATCTTCATCTCCGCCACCGCCAGCATGGAGGATCGCGTCCGCGCGCTGGACATGGGCGCGGTCGACTTCGTGGCGAAGCCGTTCGAGGTGGTGGAGCTGAAGGCGCGCGTGCGAAGCGCGCTCCGAGTGCAGCACCTGGTGAAGATGCTCGCGCAGAAGGCGCAGGTGGACGGCCTCACCGGTCTCTGGAACCGCACCTACTTCGATCGGCGCCTCTCGCAGGAGGTCGCGCAGGCGGTCCGCCACCGAAGAGGGCTGTCGCTGGTGATGTGCGACGTCGACGGCTTCAAGCGGCTGAACGACGAGTGCGGGCATCCGTTCGGCGACCTCGTGCTCGAGCGGCTCTCGAAGATCCTCTTGAGCGGTCGGACGAGCGACGTGCCCTGCCGCTACGGCGGCGAGGAGTTCGGGATCATCCTTCCGAACACGCACGGCTCGGAGGCGATGGAGGTGGCCGATCGGTACCGCCGCGCGATCGAGCTCGAGCAATGGCCGGGCCCGACGGGGCGCACGATCACGGCGAGCTTCGGGGTGGCGGACATCCATGCGCTGGACGGCCTCCAGTCAATCGAGGAACTCGTGGGTGCCGCCGACGCGGCGCTGTACCGAGCCAAGCTGAACGGGCGAAACCGGGTCGAGTCTGCGCACGCCGACCGCCCGGCAAGGTGAGCGCGCCATGCCCACCGCCCTCGACGAGGGGATCTGCATCCGGCACTGGGACTTCAGCGAGACCAGCCAGACCGTGAGCCTCTTCGGCCGCGCGCTCGGAGTGGTCCGTGGCCTGGCCAAGGGGGCGCGCCGCGAGCGCGGCGCATTCGACGGAGGGATCGATCTCCTGTCCCGCGGCGAGTTCGGCGCGATCGTCCGTCCGGGCAAGGAACTGGCCACGCTGACGGAATGGGACCTCCTGGAGGTGTATCCACGCCTGCGGACCGACCTCTCCGCGAACCGCGCCGCCTTCTACATGGCCGACCTGGTGGGTCGGATGTTGGCTGCCGAGGATCCGCACCCATCGCTCTTCGACCGCATGGTCGGGGCCCTTCGGACGATCGGTGCGGCGCGCGGCGCGGGCGAGCCCGCACCGGACGGCGCCTCGGCCCTGCTCGGGTTCCAATGGGCGCTTCTCGTGGAGACCGGTCACCGACCGGACCTGGAGTCGGCGTCAGGAGACCTGGAGGTGCTCGTGTTTCAGCCATCCGAGGGCATGTTCGTCGCCGCGGTCCCGGCGCCGGCGGGGTCGTGGAAGGTGCGTCGGTCGACGGTGGATGCGCTGCGCGCGATCGACGCCGGGCAGGCGGTCTTGGATCCCGAGGCGATTCACCGATGCAATCGGTTCGTGGCCGCGTGCATCCGCCACGTGCTCGGCACCGAGCCGCCCACCATGGCCGCGGTGTTCGGCACCACGCCCGCAGGCGCATGACTCACCC
>Ga0255182_1001736_pt1 | contig 10758 bp, 7 predicted proteins | sample Atl_UVDOM_RepA_8_FD_188420 | JGI IMG/M metagenome (GOLD analysis project Ga0255182, IMG submission 188420) | Freshwater microbial communities from Altamaha River, Georgia, United States - Atl_UVDOM_RepA_8d | ecosystem: Environmental > Aquatic > Freshwater > River | place: USA: Georgia | collected... | reverse complement strand
GCCCGCCCGGCCCGCCGCCAGGTGGCTGCCCTGCTGTCGAGCACGGGCCCGACGCGGCCACCGGGCGCATGGGCCCAGGCCCTCGGCCCCACAGTCATGCCCCCCCGTCCGGCGCCCGCACCGGCCGACGGCCCCCGGGTGCTCACCGGCATCGACCGCTGGCGAGAACGCAACTTTGCCGAACTCCAGGGCCAGCGCGTGGGCCTGGTCACGCACCTCGCCGCCGTCGACCGACAAGGCTGGCGCACGCTCGACCGCCTGCGCTGGGCGCCCGGCGTGCACCTGCGCCGCATCTTCACGCCCGAACACGGGCTGTTTCGCGACATCGACGGGCCGGTGGCTTCGGGCACCGAACCGGGCTCCGGCCTGCCCCTGGTCAGCCTGTACGGCGCCCAGCGCCAGCCTACACCCGCGCAACTGGCCGATCTCGACGCCATCGTCGTCGACCTGCAGGATGTGGGCGTGCGCTTCTTCACCTACATCGCCACCCTCGGTCTGGTGCTGGACGCGGCACGGCCTCGGCAGCTGCCCGTGTTCGTCATCGACCGACCCAATCCCCTGGGCGGGGTCCGCATCGGCGGCCCGGTGCTCGAACCGCAGCGCCGCTCGTTCACCGGACCGGCCAGCCTGGCCATGGTGCACGGCATGACGTTTGGCGAGATCGCCCTCTGGCTGGCCCAGGATCTGCGAGAACGCACCGGCTCTGCACCACCCGTGCACGTCCTTGACATGCAGGGCTGGCAACGGGCCTGGACCTTCGCGCAGACCGGACTGGACTGGGTGCCCCCCTCCCCCAACCTGCGCACCCTTCAGGCCCTGGCGCTCTACCCGGGCACCGCCTGGGTGGAGGGCACTCCGGTGAGCGTGGGTCGGGGCACGCCCGAGCCCTTCGAGCGCGTAGGGGCGCCCTGGATCGACGGCCACCGGCTCGCCGACGACCTGAACGCTCGACACCTGGCGGGCCTGCACTTCGAGCCCCTGCGCTTTCAACCGACCTTCGGCCCCGGCCAGGGGCAGGACTGCGGCGGCGTGCGCATTGTGGCCCGCGCGCCGGCCGAGGTCGATGCCTGCGCTTTCGGACTGCACCTGGTCGACAGCCTGTGGCGCGGGTGGCCCCAGGCCTTCCCCATCGACCGCACGCTCGACCTGATCGGCGACCGCGCCACCGTCGACGCCCTCAAAGCCCGCACGCCCCCGGGCGACATCATCGCCCGCTGGTCGCAGGACCAGGCGGATTTCCGGGCGCGCCGCGCCAGCACCCTGCGCTATCCTGAACCCGCGCCCGCCACCTGACACCGTTCCATCTGACGCACATCACAGACAAGCGGGCCCCGACACGGTGAAATCACGTCCGGGCGCCTCGAACCCACCCCTCACTGACCTGGAAGGACCCCACCATGACCCCGAACGTTGGAACCATCGACCGCATCGCCCGCATCGGCGGCGGCGCCGCCCTCATTGCCCTGGCCGCCACCGGCACCGTGGGCGTGTGGGGCTACATCGGCATCGTGCCCGTGCTGACCGGCCTTTTCCGCTTCTGCCCGGCCTACCCGCTGCTGGGCATCAACACCTGCAGCATGAAGTAAGCTTGGCGGGATGTTCCCCGCCCTGGTCAAACTGTTCATCGCCGCCGTCTGCGTCGTCGTGGCCGTGCTGCTGTGGCGCGGCTGGCAGGACCGCAAGGCCAGCCCGGCGTGGCCCTCGGTCGAGGGCACCATCCTGCAATCCGACGTGCGCCAGGAGCACCCCGACCCGCTCGGCGAGCTCTCCGGCAACGGTTGGCTGCTCATGGTCCGCTACCGCTATGAGGTGGGCGGGCAGGTCTACGAAGGCAACCGCGTGCGGGCCCTGCCTGAACGCTTCTTCGACGAGGCCTCGGCCCGCGCTGCGCTCCTACCCTATCCGGTCGGCGCCCGCGTGAAGGTCCATCACGACCCGGTGGCGCCCGCCTCCAGCGTGTTGCAACCCGGCTGATCAACCGACGGCCTCATGGCCGCGCTCAGGTTCGCCAGGGCTTCAGCACTCAACACCCCCAGGGGCGCCGACACCACGGCGCCCTCCTCCCCCGCCACCAGCGCATCTTGCATGGACACCTGCTGCGCCAATACCGCCACATCGGCCTGCGACGCATCGCCCCCCAGCGCCTGACGCTGGCGCACCCGCTCGGCCAGCACCTCGTGCGGCGCATGGCAATGCACCCATTGCCAGGGCACGCCGCGCTCGCCAGCCAGGGCGCGGAACCGATCGCGGTGCGTGCGCCGCAGAAAGGTCGCATCGACGACCACGACCTGGCCCGCGTCCAGCAGGCGCCCGGCCTCCTGGGCCAGGGCCTCGTACACCCGGTCGACCTGCTCCGGCGCGTACCGGGGCGCCGCCGGGGACTGGGGCACACGGTCGCGCCAGACATCCGAGCGCAAACGTACCGCGTCCAGGCGCTCGACGATCTGCTGGCTGGCCGTCGTCTTGCCGCTGCCCGACAAGCCGTGCATGAGCACCAGCCCCCGCGCAGCCGGGGCCATGCAGGCCCTCACCACGCCGAGGTAGGCGGCCGAGCGCGGGTCGCCAGCCGGCATCAGGCGCGCGATCTTGTAGCGCACCATGGCCCGATAGGCCAGGTAGTACCTCAGCACCGCCAGCCCGCCGAAGTCGCCCGTGCGGTCCAGGTAGCGCTGGCGCACGCGGCTGGCCACTCTGTGTGCGCCCCGCACGATCAGGTCCATCAACAGAAAGGCCAGGTCGTTCATGACGTCGATGCGGCGCAGGCGCGCGTCGAACTCCAGCGCGTCGAACAGCGTCACCCGCCCCTCGAACACACACAGGTTCTCAAGGTGAAGGTCGCCATGGCCGTCGCGCACGCGCCCAACCTGCTGGCGCGCCTGCATGACGGGCAGCAGCCGCACCTCCTCGGCCCGGCTCCACTCGCCATACCGACGCAGGAGCTCGCGCTCGTCGGCCCCGATCGAGGGCTTGGAGGCTCCCATCAGCTGCTCCACCTGCTGCAGGTTCTCGGCCACGAAGGCCAGCATCTCGTGCGGTCCGGCCAGCTCGGTCGCCTGGACCACCTCGGCCCGCTCGTGTGCGTCCACCACCGCATCGGCCAGTGCGTCGGCCAGCACCGCATCCAGACGCCCGGCCTGCCACAGCTCATCCAGCCGGGCACCGGGCGGAAAGCGCCGCATGCACACCACCCCTTCGCGCACCCCCGGTCCGGCAGGCTCATCCTCGGGCCAGGGCTCCAGGGCTGGCGCCGTGTCCGTGCCCGTCAACGCGCACAGGCCCACGTACAGACGGGGTGCAAAGCGACGGTTCAGCCGCAGTTCGGCCAGGCCGTCCTCCCAGCGCCGCTCGGCCCCCTCGAAATCCAGAAAGCCCAGGTTCACCGGCTTGCGCAGCTTGTAGGCATGCAGCGGCGTCAGCAACAGCCACGAAATGTGGGTCTGGACGACCTGCACCGGCCCACCCTCGCGCGCCTGCAACCAGGCGGCCAGGGCATCGATCGTGGTGGACGTCACCCCCATGGGCCGGCCTCGGTTCAGCCGCCCCGCATCAGCGAATCGAGCGTGAGGTCATAGGCCGGGCCGAAGGTCTCCAGAAAGTAGCGCACCTCGGGCAGCATGTGTTCGTGCAACTTGGCCTCGATCTGCTGGGCCGCCTGCTCGAACTCGCGGTTGCCGTAGCGCAACTCGGCCTTGCACTTGAGCCAGGCGGCCAGTCGATCGGCCGCCTTGACCAGCGCCACGTCGTCCTCGGGCCAATGGCCATGATCGAACACCGCCTGCAAGCTGGCCTGCAGGCCCTCAGGCAGCAGCGTCAGCATCTCGCGGCTCACCTCGTCTTCAAGGTGGGCCGTGGCCTGGCGCATGGCCGGAGAATACTTCACCGGCGTGGGCAGATCGCCCGTGATGGCTTCGGTGGCGTCGTGGAACAAGGCCCGCGTCGCCACCGCATTAGGGTCGATCTGTCCGCCGAACACATCGCGACGGATCACCGCCAGCGCGTGCGCCAGCACCGCCACTTCCCAACTGTGCTGCGCCACATCCTCCTCGACCGCGTTGCGCATGAGACCCCAGCGCTTGATGAAGCGAAGGCGGGACAAATGCGCATAGAAGGGGCTGTGTGGTGCAGACATGCCGAGGGCCGTTGGGTATCGTCTTCTGGGGCCGGCACCGCGTGTCGACCCCGCCGCCGGCAAGCATAACCCCGAGCCGGAATCGAACGATCGTTCGCTGACGCCGCTATGGCCCCCATTGAAAATTCCACCACCAAAAAATCAGGCAGGTGGCTACAGTGAAGGTCGATTCCACCCCCGCACAAGGAGAAGACCATGTCAGAAGCAAAGTGTCCCTTCGCCGGCCACGGCCACAAGCACACGACGGCAGGCGCACCGGGCAACGCCCGATGGTGGCCCAACCAGCTGAACCTGCGCATCCTGCACCAGCACTCGCCGCGCTCCAACCCGATGGGTGAGCAGTTCGACTACGCCAAGGAATTCAAGAGCCTGGACCTGCACGCCGTGGTCAAGGACCTGCACGCCCTGATGACCGACTCGCAGGCCTGGTGGCCGGCCGACTGGGGCCACTACGGCGGCCTGATGATCCGCATGGCCTGGCATGCCGCCGGCACCTACCGCATCCACGACGGCCGCGGCGGCGCCGGCACGGGCGCACAACGCTTTGCCCCGCTCAACAGCTGGCCCGACAACGGCAACCTCGACAAGGCCCGCCGCCTGCTGTGGCCCATCAAGAAGAAGTACGGCCGCAAGCTCTCCTGGGCCGACCTCATGATCCTGGCCGGCAACGTCGCCCTCGAATCCATGGGCTTCAAGACCTTCGGCTTCGCGGGCGGTCGCGCCGACATCTGGGAGCCCGAAGAAGACATTTACTGGGGCCCCGAAGCCGAGTGGCTGGCCACCAGCGACAAGCCCAACAGCCGCTACAGCGGCGACCGCCAGCTGGCCAACCCCCTGGCTGCCGTGCAGATGGGCCTCATCTACGTCAACCCGGAAGGGCCGGACGGCAACCCCGATCCGGTGGCCTCGGGCCGCGACGTGCGTGAAACCTTCGGTCGCATGGCCATGAACGACGAAGAAACCGTGGCCCTGGTGGCCGGCGGCCACACCTTCGGCAAGGCCCACGGCGCCGGTGACCCCAAGCTGGTGGGCCCGGAGCCAGAAGCCGCCCCGCTCGAAGCCATGGGCTTCGGCTGGATCAACGAGTTCGGCAGCGGCAAGGGCGTGCACACCACCACCAGCGGCATCGAAGGCGCCTGGAAGCCCAACCCCACGCAGTGGGACAACGGCTACTTCGACATGCTCTTTGGCTACGAATGGGAACTCACCAAGAGCCCGGCCGGCGCCCACCAGTGGACACCCAAGAACTGCAAGCCCGAGCACCTGATCCCGGACGCGCACGACCCGAGCAAGAAGCACCCGCCGATGATGACCACGGCCGACCTGTCGCTGCGCTTCGACCCGGCTTACGAAAAGATCTCGCGGCGCTTCCACCAGGACCCGCAGGCCTTCGCCGACGCCTTCGCCCGCGCCTGGTTCAAGCTGACGCACCGCGACATGGGCCCGGTGGCCCGCTATCTCGGCCCACTGGTGCCCACCGAAACCCTGATCTGGCAGGACCCCATCCCGGCGGTCGACCACCCGCTGGTCAACGACGCCGATGTGGCCGCCCTCAAAGCCAAGATCCTGGCCACGGGACTGAGCACGTCCGAGCTCGTGAGCGTGGCCTGGTCATCGGCGGCCACCTTCCGCGGCAGCGACAAGCGGGGGGGCGCCAACGGTGCGCGCATCCGTCTGGCACCGCAGAAGGACTGGGAGGCCCACCAGCCGGCCCAGCTGGCCAAGGTGCTTGCCGCCCTGGAAGCCATCCAGAAGGACTTCAACGCAGCCCAGACCGACGGCAAGAAGGTGTCGCTGGCCGACCTGATCGTGCTGGCAGGCGGTGCCGCCGTTGAAGCCGCCGCCCGCAAGTCGGGCCATGACGTGACCGTGCCCTTCACCCCGGGCCGCATGGACGCCTCGCAGGACCAGACCGACGTCGAATCGTTCGCCGTGCTCGAACCCAAGGCCGACGGCTTCCGCAACTACGCACGCAGCGGTTACCCCGTGGCCCCTGAGGAGATGCTGCTGGACAAGGCCCAGCTGCTCAACCTCAGCGCGCCCGAGATGACGGTCCTGGTGGGCGGCATGCGCGCCCTGGACACCAACTTTGCGGGCAGCCGGCATGGCGTGTTCACCCAGCGGCCCGGCGTGCTGTCGAACGACTTCTTCGTCAACCTGCTCGACATGGGCACGCAATGGCGCCCCTCGGCCAGCGCCGACGGCGTCTACGAAGGCACCGACCGCAACACGGGCCAGCCCCGCTGGACCGCCACCCGCGTCGACCTGGCCTTCGGCTCGAACTCGCAGCTGCGTGCGCTGGCCGAGGTGTACGCTGCCGAAGACGGCGAGACCCGCTTCGTCAAGGAGTTCGTCGCCGCCTGGACCAAGGTGATGAACCTCGACCGCTTCGATCTGGCCTGACCCCTTCGCCCTGGCAGCCAGCAAGCCCCGCTCCCGCGGGGCTTTTTCATTCCAGGGCGCGTCACCGGCGCGACGAGCCGGTGCGCGATGCCCGCATCAGACCGACGCCGGTTCGCGGCGCGTCTTCCACAGAGAGACCAGGATGCCACCGGCGATCAGGCCGGCCGTGACCGACAGGCTGATGGCGGCGGGCACCTTGCCATCGAACAGCCAGTCACCCAGCACGATCTTGGCCCCGATGAAGATCAGCACCAGCGCCAGGGCGTACTTGAGATAGTGGAAGCGGTGCACCACCGCGGCCAGAGCGAAGTACAGCGCCCGCAAGCCCAGGATGGCGAAGATGTTGCTGGTGTAGACGATGAACGCGTCGGGCGTGATCGCGAAGATGGCCGGCACCGAGTCGATCGCGAACACCAGGTCGGCGATCTCGACCAGCACCAGACACAGGAACAGCGGCGTGGCCCACAGCACCACCTTGCCCGTGCGCGGATCGGGCTGACGCACCCAGAAACTCTGGCCCTGCAAAGTGTCGGTGACACGCAGGTACTTGCGCATCAGCTTGAGCACCGGGTTGCTGGAGATGTCGGGCTTGCTGTCCATCATGACGATCATCTTGATGCCCGTGGCCACCAGGATCACGGCGAAGATGTACATCACCCAGGCGAACTCCATCACCAGCGCGGCACCCAGCCCGATCATGATGGCCCGCAGCACGATCACGCCCAGGATGCCCCAGAACAACACGCGGTGTTGGTACTCGTTGGGAACGGCGAAGTACGTGAAGATCATCGAGATGATGAACACGTTGTCCAGCGCCAAGGTCTTTTCGACCAGGTAGCCGGTAACGTACAGCTGCACCGCGGTCCAGGCCCGTTCACCGGCGGTGGCCGCTGCGGCGATCTGCGGGTCGATCGAGTCGGCGCCCGAATACGTCAGGTAGATCCAGTACACGACACCGGCCCAGGCCAGGCCCAGACCGATGTAGATGGCCGACATGACCAGGCTTTCGCGCACACCGATGACATGCGCCTCGCGGTTCATCACCCCGAGGTCGAACGCCAGCACGAGCAGCACCGTCGCCATGAAGCTGCCCCAGATCCAGACCGGCATGCCCAACCAGAGGCTGTTCAGGAATTCCATGATCACCCACGATGTGAATTGAAGATCGTGCTTGACCGGCCCCCCGACCAGCACGTGAATGGAATCTACGGGAGCAGCGCCTGCAGAACCATCCCGGCCTGAAGGACACACGGTTCCGTGCAACCGAAGTGTGATGACGCGCGTCGCGCTCTCGCGGGGAGGCGCCCTCGCCCCCCAGGCATGAGCACCGCCGTTCGCACCAACAAAAAACCCCGCTTTCGCGGGGTTCTTGTGTCGGGCGCCTCCGTTGTGCAGAGGGCCAACTGGTTTTGGCGGAGACGGAGGGATTCGAACCCTCGATGCAGGTTTTGCCCACATACTCCCTTAGCAGGGGAGCACCTTCGGCCTCTCGGTCACGTCTCCAGCAACGACTTGCATTCTAGCCTACAAAACAGGCCGTTCTGCCGGTGCGTCGCACCAAATCGACGGTCGGTAAACCGTGGCCTCAGGCCTTGGCTTCGTCCAGACCGAAGGCCTTGTGCAGCGCGCGCACGGCCAGTTCCATGTACTTCTCGTCGATCACGACCGAGGTCTTGATCTCGCTGGTGGTGATCATCTGGATGTTGATGTTTTCGTCCGACAGCGTCTTGAACATGGTCGAGGCGATACCGACGTGACTGCGCATGCCGATGCCCACGATCGAGACCTTGCAGATCTTGGGGTCGCCCACGATCTCGCGCGCGCCCAGCTCAGGTTGCACCTTGGCCTGCAGCAGCTCCATGGTCTTGGCGTAATCGCCACGCGGCACGGTGAACGAGAAGTCCGTCTTGCCATCGTGCGACACGTTCTGGATGATCACGTCCACATCGATGTTGGCCTCGGCCACCTTGCCCAGGATCTGGTAGGCGATGCCGGGGGTGTCGGGCACGCCGACCACGGTGATCTTGGCTTCGTCGCGGCTGAACGCGATGCCGGAAACAACGGCTTGTTCCATGTTCTCGTCTTCCTCAAAACTGATCAGGGTGCCCGACTTGGCTTCGGTGTCCAGGTCGATGTCCCAGGGGGTGAAGCTCGACAGCACGCGCGTGGGCACGCGGTACTTGCCGGCGAACTCGACGGAGCGGATCTGCAGCACCTTCGAGCCCAGCGACGCCATCTCGAGCATTTCTTCGAAACTGATGGAATGCAGACGACGCGCCTCGGGCACCACGCGCGGGTCGGTCGTGTAGACCCCATCCACGTCGGTGTAGATCAGGCACTCGTCGGCCTTCATGGCCGCGGCCACGGCCACGGCGGAGGTGTCGGACCCCCCGCGCCCCAGCGTGGTGATGTGGCCGTTGGGGTCCACCCCCTGGAAGCCCGTGATCACCACGACCTTGCCAGCGGCCAGATCGGCGCGCACGCGGGTGTCGTCGATGCTCTCGATGCGGGCCTTGGTGAACGACGAATCCGTCTTGATCGGCACCTGCCAGCCGGCATAACTCACCGACTCGATGCCTTCGGATTGCAGGGCGATGGCCAGCAGGCCCACCGACACCTGTTCGCCAGTGGACGCGATCATGTCGAGCTCCCGAGGGCTCGGACGATCGGAGAGCTCTTTGGCCAGGCCCAGCAGGCGGTTGGTCTCACCACTCATGGCCGAAGGAACGACCACGATCTGATGACCCGCCCGCACCCACTTGGCCACGCGCTTGGCCACGTTGCGGATGCGCTCGGTCGAGCCCATCGACGTGCCGCCGTATTTGTGAACGATCAGTGCCATGTCAGAGGTTGCGAAAAGCGTTGTTGGCTTGCATGACCGCACCGGTGGTCCGGTCAAACTTTAGATTTTACCCCGCCGGGGAACGGCGTCGCATTCAGGGAATCCGCGTGCTCAGATCGAGCCCCCCGCGACTGGGGGTCACGTGACGCCTGTCACGGGCTTGCCCACCCACGCCAGGCCCACTTGCGGCGCTCCAGGCGGCGCCACGACACGCGCATCCACCCCCAGGCCGGGCACAAAGACCAGTTGATCGCCAGACCACAGCAAAGGCCCCTCGCGGGCCCACGCCGGAACGCCCTGCGCCTGGAATTGCTTTTTGAGCAGACGCGGCGGACGCGCCGGCCCCAACTGGAAACGCTCGGCCCCCGTGCGCGTGCGCCACTCGCAGCGGGCCAGCAGAGCCAGCGGCACCCCGCCTTCCTCAACGGGATCGACCAGCAGCCAGCCGCGCCCGGCAGGTACCGGCCAGCGCCCGGGCCCGGGCACCGACCACGGACACGCCGCCAACGGCGCAGGTGGTGGTGCTGCCGCCCAGGCCGTGTCCCAACGCAACACGCCCCGATACAAGCTGACCTGCCCCCCGGCCACCGCCCATCGCCCCACCGTGGACCGCTGGAGCTCCCGCTCCAGGCGCAGCACGGCCGCCGCCGGCATCGGCCGACCGGACACCCGGTGGAACCAGGCCCGCAACCACTCGCGACGTTCAGCCGGACGCCCGGCCTGCCAGACCGCCACCCGCAGAACAGGCAGGCCGCCGCCGAGGCTGTCGTCCAAGCAGGCGGCCAGGCCGGCCTCGCCCCAGGCGCTCAGGCACGCCCGGGCATCGGCCATCCGCTGGGCCACGTGGCTCAGGCTCAGCTCCGCGTCAGGAAAGGCCGCGATCAAGGCAGGCCATACCTGCAAGCGCAGACGGTTTCGCGCCCAGCGCGGGTCGCCGTTCGAATCGTCGTCGACGTAGGGCACGCCGTCGGCCTGCACATAGGCCTCGATCTCGTGACGAGGCCGATCGATCCAGGGACGCACCCAGCGCACGCCATCGACCTCACGCTCCAACGGCATGGCCGACAAACCCGCCACCCCGGCGCCTCGCAGCGCCTGCAGCAGCACGGTCTCGGCCTGGTCCTGGCGGTGGTGGGCCAGCAGCAGCAGTCCAGCACCAACCTCCTGGGCCAGCGCCTGCAAGGCCTGCAGGCGCGCTTCACGGGCCACGGCCTCCACGCTGTCGCCCTGTGCGGGTCTCAGGTGCAGATGGCGCACCCGGCACGACACCGGATCGCCCCGCGCTGCGCGGTCCTCGCACCAGCGCGCCACATGAGCAGCCCAGGCGTCAGCCGCAGGCTGCAACCCGTGATGCACATGCAAGGCCACCACGCCCAGCCCCCCC
>Ga0255182_1001734_pt1 | contig 10758 bp, 6 predicted proteins | sample Atl_UVDOM_RepA_8_FD_188420 | JGI IMG/M metagenome (GOLD analysis project Ga0255182, IMG submission 188420) | Freshwater microbial communities from Altamaha River, Georgia, United States - Atl_UVDOM_RepA_8d | ecosystem: Environmental > Aquatic > Freshwater > River | place: USA: Georgia | collected... | reverse complement strand
CAGGTCTGCGCTCCTCAGTGCTTCAGTGGCCCTACACCGAGGGTTTGCGCCTTGACGAGGCCATGCACCCACTAAGCCTGCTCAGCTTTGGGCTGTATGGCGAGGTCTTGCCTAAGCAAAACGGCGCTCCAGTTCGTCTGGTTGTACCTTGGAAATATGGATTTAAGAGCGCTAAGTCGATTGTTCGAATCCGCTTTGTTGAGAAACAACCGATCAATAGCTGGATGCAATCGGCGCCACGCGAATATGGTTTTTACTCCAACGTGAATCCTGAGGTTGCCCACCCAAGATGGTCGCAGTCAAGTGAGCGCCGCATTGGTGAGGATGGGCTCTTAAGTCGTAAACGCAAGACCTTGATGTTTAATGGTTATGCCGATCAGGTTGCAGGACTCTACGCCGGGATGGATTTGCGTAAGTTTTTTTAGTGTTGCCAAGCCTGATCTCGCGCTTGGCAAATCCAAGCCAAGCTCTAAAGCGCCTTGTCTGGCTTTTAGCTAGTCTTCCCTTCGTACGGTGGATTTATTTAATCAGCCAGGATGAGCTTGGCGCCAACCCGGTTGAATTTTTGACCCGCTCAAGCGGCACTTGGACCCTGGTCATGCTTGTTGCAACACTAAGCATGACGCCATTGATGCGTTGGACCCGATCCAACCGTTGGATCGCGGCAAGGCAAAGCCTTGGTCTTGCATGTTTTTTTTACGGCAGCTTGCATGCTTTGTGCTGGGCGTGGTTCGATCAGGGGCTCGATCCTGACTCAATGGCCGAGGATTTAATCACTCGGCCCTTTATCGCCCTTGGCATGGCCGCTTGGTTGATCCTAAGCGTCTTGGCTGCAAGCTCGCCAACATGGGCCAAACGCAAGCTTGGAAGGCGCTGGAAACCTTTACATCGAAGTATTTACGCTTTGGCTATCCTGGTTGTTTTGCATTACCTCTGGCATAAAGCCGGCAAAAACGATTTCTCCGAGGCAGCGCCCTGGTCGGCCTTGCTCATCGGATTGCTCTTCGTCAGACTTCGCTTTGCCAAAGTGAGGCAATGGTTTCACGCTCGCGGATCACACGAAGGTTAGTGCCATCCACCAAGAGTTCAATCGCACGTGGTCTGGCGTTGTAATTTGAACTCATGGCCATGCCATAAGCACCTGCCGAAAGAATGGCCAGTAAATCGTCTTCAACCCCAAGCCTAAGCGAGCGCGCCTTCCCTAACCAGTCGCCCGATTCGCAAACCGGTCCAACGACGTCGTAAAGCTGGGCTTCGACCGATGCTGGATGAACTTCAATAATGGGATGATAGCCCTCATAAAGCGCGGGCCTGATCAAGTCGTTCATTGCAGCATCGACCACCGCGAAAAGCCGATCACCATTTTGTTTGACGTATTCCAGCCTTGTGAGCAACAAGCCGGCATTGCCCACGAGGGCCCGTCCGAATTCGAAAATCAATTCCATTTCTCGGGCCTGGGGATGACGCTCGATCCTATCCACCATACTTTGCATGAAGGCCGCCGGCGAGGGTGGATCTTCGTCGGTGTAGCGAATTCCGAGTCCGCCACCCAAGTCGAGATGCGATAAGGCGATACCCTGGCTGTGAAGTTGCTCGATTAATTCGAGCAACTTCTCGAGCGCAGCCATAAAGGGGGGCATGTCGGTAATTTGCGAGCCAATATGGCAATCAATACCTACGACCTTTAATCCGGGGTGTTGCGCTGCTTCACGGTAAAGCGCAAGTGCTTCTTGGTGGGCAATACCGAACTTGTTTTCCTTGAGCCCGGTTGAAATATAGGGATGGCTTTTGGCGTCAACGTCTGGGTTAACCCGAAGCGAGATCGGCGCGCGAAGGCCTAGATCGACAGCAATCGCCCCGATCCGGCGCAACTCGGCAGCGCTTTCAACGTTAAAACACTTAACCCCTGCCTTGAGTGCATCACGAATTTCGTCGCGGCGCTTACCAACCCCAGAAAACACAATGCGTGAGGCTGATCCACCGGCTTGAAGAACCCGGGCAAGTTCGCCGCCTGAGACGATGTCAAAACCTGCACCCGCCTCGGCGAAAAAGCGAAGGATTGAAAGATTCGGGTTAGCCTTCATCGCATAGCAGATCAAGGCCTTTCGACCGCTTAAGGCATCGGCAAAGGCCTGCCAGTGTTTGCTTAAGGCTTGTTTGGAGTAGACCCAGGCAGGTGTTCCGTGCTGCGCAGCGATATCGGTGAGCGCGATCGATTCAACGTAAAGCCCGCGTTCTGTGCGCGAGAGCCAAGGCAAATGGGAAAAGTCATCTTGCATTATTTCACTTGTCCCTGCGGTGGAAGGCTTAAGGGGCCGCGTTGGCCGCAAGACGTCATGCAAGCACTTAGCATCAGGCTTGCCATCATGAGGGTGAACAATCGGATGAGTCGAGACATAAAGCGGGACATTCAGTGTGGAATCAATCAGAGCATGACAGCGAAAGGGTTGTTTGCCCGCACCCTGCCTACAATCGGCATCTTTAGCTTGGATACGATAACGACGAGGTTAGCATGAGCGACTCAGACTTCGAGCGACAAGGCCTGGCCTTGCTTGCCAAGATCGAGCAACAACTCGAGCATGCTATGGATGGTAGCGGCGCCGATTGGGATAGTGATTTGGAGGGCACGGTACTGCGTTTGACTTTCGATGACGATTCGAAAATGGTCATCAATCTCCAAGCCCCGCTTCGTGAAGTTTGGCTGGCATCACGCCGGGGCGGCTTTCACTTCCGATTCGACCCTCGATATGGGTGGATCGACACCCGCGACGGTGTAGCGCTTAGCCAAAGGCTCGTTGAGGAACTCGGACATCACGCCGGGGTTGAACTCAAGGCTTTGGCACTCTAGTCCTAAAGCCAACGCCCTGCGCTAGGGCTGTACACCGGGTACGGCCGGTGCGTCGGAAAACTGCCAGTCATTGCCGACCAGATTGACGCCTTCAGGCGCCGAGGGCCGGCGTTCGGGCGACCTGCTCAGTGAGCGTTCAACCGCTTGAATCCAGATGGGTAGCGCTAAGCCACCACCCGTTTCGCGCTCTCCAAGCTTGCGTGGTGTGTCGAAACCAACCCAGGCAACTGCCACCACATCGCCGCCATAACCAGCAAACCATGCATCGACCGAATCATTGGTGGTGCCGGTCTTTCCTGCCAGGTCGCTGCGTTTAAGGCTTGCGCTTGCTTTGGCAGCAGTGCCCGACACCGCTACTTCATGCAGCAGCGAATCCATCAAGAAGGCATTACGTGGGCTGATTGCGCGTGCGCTCTCGTTGCCAGCGGTCAAGGGCTTGGCGGCAGCGAGCAGGCGGCCTTCGCGATCAGTGATGGTGCGGATCAAGTAAGGGTCAACCTTATAGCCACCGTTGGAAAACACCGTGTAGCCTGCGAGCAATTGAAGCGGGGTGACGCTGCCTGCTCCTAAGGCCATCGTTAGATAGGGAGGGTGCTTGTCCGCTTCGAAACCAAACCGCTGAATCCACGATTGGGCGTAGCGCGTGCCAATCGACTGCAATAAGCGAATGGAGACCATGTTCTTTGACTTGGCCAGCGCGGTTCGCAACTGCATGGGCCCGTCATATTTACCGTCATAGTTTTTTGGATCCCAGACCTGGCCACCGGTCAGTGCCGGATCAATCGAAATCGGCGCGTCGTTGACCACACTTGCGCCATGAAATCCCTTCTCGAGGGCGGCTGAGTAGATGAATGGCTTAAAGGCCGAGCCAGGTTGACGCTGCGCCTGCGTAACCCGGTTAAATTTATTGCGACCAAAGTCAAATCCACCCACTAGGGCATGGATTGCACCGTCGTCGCGGCTTGCCGATACATAAGCTGCTTGGACATCAGGGAGTTGCACAATCTCCCAGCCACCTTGGGGTAGCGCTGCAATCCGTACCACCGCGCCACGACGGATTCTTCGCGCTGCTGGCGCGCGCTCACCAAGCGAATTGGCAGCAAACTTCAGACCGTCAGGGCCGATGATGATATTGCCCTGTTTGCCGCGACTCACGGTGACCTGCCTGGGGTCTGCCCTCAGTACGACGGCAGCCAGTAAATCATCGACGTCCTCACGGTCATCGAGCGCGTTGTCGACCGCCTCTTCGAGCCCTTCGTCGTTGACCGGTAGTTCAACGTAGCTTTCGGGACCCCGGTAACCGTATTTGCGATCGTAGTCCAAGATGCCCTGCCTGACGGCGAGTTCGGCCGCCTGCTGTTCGGCAGCGTTTATGGTCGTATAAACCTTTAGGCCCAGGGCATAGGTATCGTCACGAAATAAATCAACCGTCATCTTGCGCGCCATCTCTGCCACATAGGGGGCCCTCGAGGGATACTCGGCAGATGCCGGTACGACCTTTATCGGTTCGTTAAGCGCTGCTCGGTACTGTGCTTCAGTGAGAAAACCTTCAGCTCGCATTCTTCCCAGCACATAGTGCGCCCTGGCCGCGGCGCGTTTAGGATTGACCACCGGGTTGAATCGTGAGGGCGCCTTGGGTAAGCCAGCGAGCAGCGCAGCTTCGATAGGACTTAACTGTTGCAGGCTTTTGTTGAAATAAACACGCGCTGCAGAGGCAAAGCCGTACGCGCGTTGACCCAGGTAAATCTGATTCATGTAAAGCTCTAAAATTTGCGTCTTGCTTAGCGTTTCTTCAATGCGCATCGCAAGCAACACCTCATAAATCTTTCGGATATAGCTTTTTTCGGTTGAAAGGAAAAAGTTGCGTGCTAACTGCATGGTGATCGTGCTTGCTCCCTGCTCTTTGCCGCCAGAAATTAGGTTGGCAATCGCAGCACGCACGATGCCGAGCAAATCAACCCCGTGATGTTCAAAAAAACGCGAATCTTCGGCAGCCAAAATCGCATCGCGCATCAGCTTGGGCGTTTCGCTCGCTCTTAAGGGGCTGCGCCGTTCCTCGCCGAATTCGCCGATCAAAACGCCATCGGAGGTGTAAATCCGCAAAGGAATTTTCGGCTTGTAGTCCAGCAGCGCATTCACCGTGGGCAGTCGATCCATTGCCAAGATAAAAGCAAGCGAAAGGCAGGCCGCAAGCGATAAACCAGCGACGCTTGCCACCGCAAATGCCCATGCAAACCAGCGCGACCAAGGCAAACCATCGAGCGCTTGCTGGGGCAGTCGGCTGCGGGGCTTGCCGCCACCACCGCTGCCACCACCGCTGCCACCATCGCCACCACCTCGCCCAGTACCGCCACCGCCGCCGCTACTTCCTCCGCCACGTCCAGTACCCCCGCCAACGTCGCCGCCGCCACCGCCAACGTCGCCGCTTGTGCCAGCCTCGATATGCCCCGATGCACCGCTTGCGCCGCTGCCCGCTCGTCTGACTGCGCGAGCTTGCTGCGTGGCCTCGCGAAGACTTAAACGCGGCTCGCGGTTTGCGTTCGATGTCGGCCTTGAGCGATCCATTGCGTCGTCGGGTGGGGGAAGTCTTGGATTGGCCATGCTTGCTATGAGTCAGAATGGGGCGATTATGGCCTGTTTTGCCGCTGATGCGCCCCCGATGGGAAGGCGAAAATACGGCATGATCGGTCCCCACCGTTTAAGCTCCATGTTCTTCGCATGACAACTCCTCCCCCCGATCCGAATCGCCAGCCAATCGCTTTGATTGGCATGATGGGCTCTGGCAAGTCGACCGTGGGCAAACGCCTTGCACGGGCGCTAAACCGTCCCTTTTTAGATGCTGACAGTGAATTGGAACGTCGTTGCGGTGTACCGATTCAAACGATTTTTGAGCTCGAGGGCGAAGAAGGATTCCGGCAGCGAGAATCCGAACTCTTGCGTGGCCTCATCGGCTCGCCCGATCTGGTTCTTGCAACCGGCGGTGGAGCGGTGCTCAGACCTGAGAATCAAGCGCATCTTAGGCAGCATTGCTGCGTGATTTATCTTCAGGCTAACCTGCAGGATTTGTGGATGCGCCTTCGCCACGACCGCTCACGGCCGCTGCTCAAGGCTGCTGACCCAAAGGCTCGCATCGCCGAGCTTTTGCGCTTTCGCGAGCCGATTTATCAATCGCTTGCCCATTATGCTGTCCCAACCGGACGGCAGGCGCCTGAAAGGGTGGTTCAAGACATTATGCGTATGCTCGATTTAAGGTGATCCATGACTTCTGATGCCCAACCACATGCCGCAGATCTTCTCGGCCATTCGTCCACAACGCTTCGACGTGTTTCGGTCGCACTTGGTGAGCGTAGCTATGAGGTCCTGATCGGTGAGGATCTGATGAAGCATCATCAGCTATGGGCACCGTTGATCCAGGGTAGACAAGTTGCTCTGGTTACCAACGAAACCATTGCTAAGTTGCACGCAGCAAGCGTGCGCGAGGCGCTTGAGCCCTTTGCAGCTAACTTCATCCAAATCGAATTACCAGACGGTGAGGCCTACAAGGACTGGCAGCATTTGCAGTTGATCTTTGATGCCTTGCTTAGTCATCGCTTTGATCGTCGATGCGTCTTGGTCGCATTCGGCGGCGGTGTGGTGGGTGACATGACAGGTTTTGCGGCCGCGTGTTACCAACGCGGGGTCGATTTCATCCAGATCCCAACCACCTTGCTTGCCCAGGTCGACTCCTCGGTTGGCGGCAAAACCGGCATTAACCACCCCGCAGGCAAAAACATGATTGGCGCCTTTCATCAACCCAAGTTGGTGCTGGCTGACGCCAGATGGCTACATAGCCTTCCTGAGCGCGAGTTAAGTGCGGGACTCGCTGAGGTTATCAAGCACGGCGCCATTGCTGACCGCGATTATCTTGAGGAAGTTCTTGCCAATATGCCGGCCTTGCTCAAAGCAGAGCCTGCCGCCTTGATCGCCGCGGTGGCGCGATCCTGCGAAATCAAAGCAGCAGTGGTCGGTGAGGACGAACGCGAGGATGACAGACGCGCGGTGTTGAATTTCGGCCACACTTTTGGCCATGCGATTGAGGCCGGTTTGGGCTATGGTGTGTTGCTGCATGGCGAGGCGGTTGGTACTGGCATGGTGATGGCTTCTGAACTCTCGCAACGCTTAGGTTTGTTAGCGCCAAGCGATCGTGAACGGCTTCTTGCAGCGATTAAAGCGGCGAGACTCCCCATGCAGGCGCCGGCTTGGTCAACCGCCGAGTATGTCAAGTGGATGTCTGTGGATAAGAAGGCGCGAGCAGGACGTCCACGCTTTGTACTTTTAAAGGGCTTGGGGCAGGCCTTCATGCGCGAAGTGGATGAGGCCATCGTCGATCAAAGCATCAAGGCTTGTCTTGAACAGCCTGCTAGGAATTGATGACGGATCGATGTCTGTCTCGATATACTGCAAGGTTCGATTGTTAACACTTGCTGCACCGCCACAATTTCAGGACCTCTTCTGTCATGCAAGATCACATGCCAAGTGAGCGCTCGTCGATGAGCGAAGCACCCCAAGCACAAGGCCTTTATGACCCCAGTCGCGAGCATGATGCCTGCGGCGTCGGTTTCGTTGCCCACATCAAGGGTCAAAAGAGCCACCGGATCGTTGAACAAGGCCTGCAAATTCTGGGCAATCTCGATCATCGTGGTGCTGTCGGTGCAGATCCCTTAATGGGCGATGGTGCCGGGATTTTGATCCAAATGCCCGATCAATTTTTCCGCGAGGAAATGGCCAAGCAATCGGTGATGCTTCCGCCTGCAGGCGAGTATGGTGTAGGCATGATTTTCTTGCCCAAAGAGCCAGCGTCAAGGCTTGCATGCGAGCAAGAATTAGAACGTGCAATTCGTGCTGAAGGCCAGTTGCTGCTGGGGTGGCGCGATGTGCCAGTTGATCACGATATGCCGATGTCGCCAACGGTTCGCGCAAAAGAACCGCTCATTCGGCAGGTCTTTATTGGGCGTGGACCCGATGTGCGCGTGGTTGATGCTTTCGAGCGCAAACTTTACGTCATCCGCAAAATGGCAAGTCATGCGATCCAGGCCTTGGCCTTAAGTCATGGGCGCGAATACTTTGTGCCTTCGATGTCGGCTCGGACCATTGTTTACAAGGGATTGTTGTTATGCCATCAAGTGGGCCAGTACTACCGCGATCTTGCTGACCCTCGGGTGGTGTCTGCGCTTGCCTTGGTTCATCAGCGCTTTTCAACCAATACCTTTCCAGAGTGGCCGCTTGCGCACCCTTATCGTTTAATTGCCCATAACGGTGAAATTAATACCGTGAAAGGCAACTACAACTGGTTGCGAGCACGCGAAGGCGTGATGCGCTCTCCGGTGCTCGAACAAGATCTCGCCAAACTTTACCCTATCGTCTACCCAGGACAATCCGACACGGCGACCTTTGACAATTGCCTTGAGCTGCTGGTCATGGCCGGTTATCCGATTGCCCAAGCCGTCATGATGATGATCCCCGAGGCCTGGGAACAGCACACCTTGATGGATCCAAAGCGTAGAGCGTTCTACGAATACCACGCAGCGATGATGGAGCCTTGGGATGGTCCGGCTGCTATAGCCTTTACCGATGGCCGTCAGATTGGTGCCACGCTTGATCGAAACGGTTTGCGTCCTGCGCGCTATTGCATCACCGACGACGATTTGGTGGTCATGGCCTCAGAGGCTGGTGTGCTTCCAATCCCCGAGAGCCGGATCGTAAAGAAGTGGCGGCTTCAGCCTGGCAAAATGTTTTTAATCGATCTAGAACAAGGTCGGATCATCGATGATCAGGCCTTAAAAGACCAGTTGGCGAATGCGCGTCCCTGGCGTGAATGGATTGAAGCTGTTAGGGTAAAACTCGACGATGTGCAACTGAGCCAGACTTTAGAAGATATCGAAAGCCCAAGCGCGGCAAGCCTCTTAGATCGCCAACAAGCCTTTGGCTACACCCAGGAAGATTTGAAGTTTTTGATGTCGCCCATGGCGGTCTCTGGTGAAGAGGCGGTAGGCTCCATGGGTAATGACTCGCCGCTTGCGGTACTTTCTTCCAAAAATAAGCCGCTTTATAACTACTTCAAACAGCTGTTTGCGCAGGTGACCAATCCGCCGATCGATCCGATTCGTGAACAATTGGTGATGTCCCTGGTGTCGTTTATTGGCCCCAAACCGAACCTGCTCGATTTGAATGCGGTGAACCCTCCCTTGCGTCTTGAGGTCAGTCAACCGGTTTTGAATGCCGAGGATATGGCCAAACTGCGACATATCGACCGTTATACCGCGGGCAAGTTTCGCTCGCTCGAACTCGATATGGTCTATCCGATCCAATGGGGTAAGGAGGGCATCGAGGCCTGCCTAGCTTCATTGCGTGCCAAGGCCGAAGAGGCGGTGCATGCAGGTTATACCGTGCTTATATTGTCAGATCGTCGCGCCGATCGTGATCAGGTAGCCATTCCTGCGCTTCTTGCCACCAGTGCGATCCATTTGCATTTGGTCAATCGTGGTTTACGCACACGTACCGGCTTGGTGGTCGAAACCGGTTCAGCACGCGAGGTACACCACTTTGCACTGCTTGCTGGTTATGGCGCTGAAGCGATTCATCCTTATCTGGCCATCGAGACGCTTTGCGAGATGGCTCGTGGCATGCCTAAGGACATGAGCGCCGAGAAAGCGGTCAAAAACTATATCAAAGCCTTGGGTAAGGGGCTTATGAAGGTCATGTCCAAAATGGGCATTTCGACCTATATGAGCTATTGCGGTGCTCAAATTTTTGAAGCGATCGGTTTGTCGCAATCGGTGATTAACCAGTACTTCACGGGCACCCCGTCCAATGTAGGCGGTGTTGGAATTTTTGAAATCGCTGAGGAGGCCATACGGGTGCATCAGGCTGCCTACAGCGACGACCCGGTGCTTGCGCTCAGTCTTGAAACCGGCGGTGAATACGCTTACCGAACACGTGGTGAAGACCATATGTGGACTCCGGATTCGATTGCAAAACTGCAGCACGCCGTGCGTTCGGAAAGCGTATCGACGTATAAGGAATACGCCGCACTCATCAACGATCAAAGCCGCAGGCATATGACCCTGAGGGGATTATTCGAGTTCCGTTTGGATCAATGTAAGGCTATTCCGATTGATCAGGTCGAGCCTGCCTCAGCCATTGTGAAGCGATTTGCCACAGGGGCGATGTCATTAGGGTCGATCTCCACCGAAGCACACAGCACCCTTGCTATTGCCATGAATCGCATAGGCGGCAAAAGCAATACCGGTGAGGGTGGCGAAGATGAGATGCGTTACGCCGCTGAAATGCGTGCCGGGCGTTCGACCATTCAAAACGGCGATAGCGTGGCAACAATCATTGGTAAAGATCGCATCGAAGTCGATATACCGCTTAAGGCTGGTGATTCGTTGCGCAGTCGTATCAAACAGGTTGCTTCGGGTCGGTTCGGTGTGACGGCGCAGTATCTAGCCAGTGCCGATCAGATTCAGATCAAAATGGCTCAAGGCGCAAAGCCAGGCGAGGGTGGGCAACTACCCGGTCACAAGGTCTCTGACTATATCGGCAAGCTTCGTTACTCGGTGCCCGGTGTGGGATTGATTTCTCCACCACCTCATCATGATATTTACTCGATCGAAGATCTTGCACAGTTAATTCACGATTTAAAGAACGCCAATGCACGCGCAAGCATTAGCGTTAAGCTGGTATCTGAAGTTGGTGTCGGTACGGTTGCCGCGGGGGTTGCTAAGGCTAAAGCGGATCATGTCGTGATTGCCGGACATGATGGCGGTACAGGTGCATCGCCATTGTCCTCGATCAAACACGCTGGTACGCCCTGGGAGCTTGGCCTTGCCGAGACCCAGCAAACGCTGGTGCTTAATGGTTTGCGAGGG
>Ga0255182_1001731_pt1 | contig 10769 bp, 9 predicted proteins | sample Atl_UVDOM_RepA_8_FD_188420 | JGI IMG/M metagenome (GOLD analysis project Ga0255182, IMG submission 188420) | Freshwater microbial communities from Altamaha River, Georgia, United States - Atl_UVDOM_RepA_8d | ecosystem: Environmental > Aquatic > Freshwater > River | place: USA: Georgia | collected... | reverse complement strand
CGTTTCGGCCAAGTCTTCTGGAGTTGCCGCTTCATAACCGACATTGGGCAAAATCGGCGCGCAGGCATCAACGGCAATGATGTTGGCGCCTTCCGCGGCAAAGCGTCGTGCATGCGCTCGACCTTGTCCGCGTGCGGCTCCAGTAATGAACACCACTTTGTCTTCGAAACGTCGCATTATTCCCTGCACTTTTCTGGTGATCTCTCCTCACGGTTTAGCAAAGCGCTGACGGACATGACGCTCTAATCTCTCGTTATGAGCGATCAACTTGAAGATTTTGTGCGTGGTTCATTTACCGCCGAAGGATTTTCACGCGAATTCTTTCGCAGTGGAACAGGCCCCGCCGTCATTGTGATTGCGGAAATACCAGGAATTACCCCGAAAGTTGCAGCATTCGCGCGTCGTGTTCGTGATCTTGGTTGCACAGTAGTCATGCCAGTCCTCTTCGGTGATCCGGGTCGAGATTCATCGACGGGTTACATCATGAAGTCGTTAGCCAAGGCATGTGTAGCCCGCGAATTTTCTGCTTTTGCCGCAAATAAGACCGAACCTATTTCGCTTTGGCTTCGGGCTTTGGCCCGACATCTGCACGGTGAATGTGGGGGACCGGGCGTCGGCGCAATTGGAATGTGTTTCACCGGTGGTTTTGCTTTGGGAATGACCGTTGCGCCTGAAGTTATTGCGCCGGTTCTAAGCCAACCATCTCTTCCGATCGGCTTTTCAAAGAAAGCTCAAGCATCAGTGCACTTATCACCGGAAGATTTACAAGTGGTGAAAGACCGCACTGCTGACGGACTTTGTGTTTTGGGTCTTCGTTTCACTAACGATCGAGCCGTTCCGGCGGAACGTTTCGCCACGTTGCGGCGCGAACTTGGTGACGCATTTATTGGAATTGAAATTGATTCGTCACCCACAAATGAATGGGGGATTCCAAAGAACGCTCATTCGGTCGTGACAGAGCATTTCGTCGATGAACCAGGTCATCCCACCAAGGACGCATTCGATCAAGTTCTTGCCTTTTTTCGGCAGCGACTTCTTCCGGCAAGTTCGTAAAAGTCGGGAAATTTAGAGGTCGTGGTGATTCCGGCAGCCATATGGCGCCGGTAGGGTAGATAAGTCATGTACGGCAACGGCGATCTATTAACAGGGCTAAATCCTGTACAACACGAAGCGGTGACGCGCAGCGAAGGCCCGCTGTTGATCATTGCTGGCGCTGGGTCGGGAAAAACCCGTGTCTTAACTCATCGAATTGCTTATTTGCTTGATTACGAAAAAGTCTCGCCATTCGAAATTCTCGCCATCACTTTTACAAATAAAGCGGCCGATGAAATGAAATCGCGGGTGGCCGAACTTATTGGTCCTGTTGCCGAGAAAATGTGGGTCTCAACTTTTCACTCTGCATGTGTGCGCATATTGCGCCGCGATGCGGGACGCTTAGGGTTTCCTTCTTCTTTCACTATTTATGATCAATCCGATGCAGTGCGGTTATGCGGTTATGTCATCCGTGATCTCGGACTTGATGCCAAGAAATTTCCGGCCCGCACGGTTCATTCCACAATTTCGTCGGCGAAGAACGAAGGCTTATCGGCAGAGGAGTTTCTGACTAAAGCCGGTTCTATTTTTGACCGAAAAATCGCCGAGATCTTTTCTGAATACCAGGCCCGTTTGTTAAAAGCCGGTGCTATGGATTTCGACGATTTGCTCGTCAACACCGTTCGACTTTTACGTGAATTCCCTGATGTCTTAACGGCCTATCAACAACGATTTCGCCATATTTTGATTGATGAATATCAAGATACCAACCATGTGCAAAATGAAATGGTTTTGCTTTTGGCGGCAGAACATCGGAATGTCTGCGTTGTAGGTGATGCCGATCAGAGCGTTTATAAGTTCCGTGGTGCTGATATGCGCAACATTCTCGAATTTGAAAATGCCTTTGAAGATGTCACGGTTCTATTGCTTGAGCAGAACTATCGCTCTACACAAAACATTCTTGATGCCGCTAACGCCGTAATCGATAACAACTTGTCTCGCCGACCAAAAGAGCTTTGGACCGATCGCGGTAATGGCGAAGCCATCGTTCGCTATTTCGCGGATGATGAAGGCGATGAAGGTCAGTGGATCGCTAATCAGTTACTACACCTTCATGATTCCGGCTACCGCTGGGGTGATTGCGCGATCTTCTACCGAACAAATGCGCAGAGTCGCGTAATTGAAGATTGTTTATTGCGCGTAGGTATTCCCTACAAAGTTGTCGGTGGTACTCGTTTTTATGATCGCCGCGAGATCAAAGATGCATTGGCCTATCTAAAAGTCGTCGTGAATCCAGCGGATGAAGTAAGCGTTAAGCGAGTACTAAATGTTCCCAAACGAGGAATTGGTGATTCATCGGTTGGGCGTCTCGATCTCTATGCGCGCGCTCACGATTTGAACTTTTTCGCAACGTTAAGCGCCGCCGCAGAAGCTGGCGTCACCGGCAAAGCCTTGAAAGGCATTAAGGAATTTCTGCAACTTATTGCTGATTTAGAGCCCTTTATTGAAAGTGGCCCCGCCATGGTTTTAGAAGAAGCCATGCAACGTTCGGGATACATCGCCGAATTAGAAACTGAACATTCCGTCGAAGCCGATGGTCGAATCGAAAACATTGCTGAGTTAATTGGCGCGGCTCGAGAATACGGTTCGGTTGACGAATTCTTAGAGCAAGTCAGTTTGGTTGCCGACACCGACGATTTAGACGATGACGATTCATCCATTGTTCTGATGACCCTGCATTCATCCAAAGGTCTTGAATTTCCTTGCGTTTTTCTTATCGGTTTAGAAGACGGGATATTCCCGCATATGCGATCACTCAACGATCCTTCTGAGTTAGAAGAAGAGCGGCGCTTGGCTTATGTCGGCATCACACGCGCGCGTGAACGACTGCATCTTTCGCATGCATGGTGCCGAACAATGTTTGGCAGCACGCAATACAACCCACCATCGCGCTTTTTGGCTGAAATCCCCGAACAACTTGTCACCACCATTCAAGGCGAACGTCGCACAGCTCCGACACGTTCGAGTGGATGGGGCGGATCTACTCCGTCAATGTGGGGCGGTAGCCGCCGCGCCAATGACGATGATGATTGGTCGGGTTCCGTTATCGGTGGAAGACGTAGCGATGAATCCACACTGGCTCCACCGCCGCCGCAAAAAAGTGGTGCCGATCGGCTTGATCTCAAAGTTGGTGATGACGTTCTGCACGACAAGTTTGGTGATGGCGTCATCATCGCCATGGAAGGCAACGGCGAAAAAGCGACGGCGACAGTGAACTTTCCCGGTGTTGGCCAAAAGCAATTGCTGTTGGCCTGGGCGCCGTTGAAAAAACGAACCTAATTGTTGCTAGTTCGTTATTGCTTCGTCGCCTTTTAGATTGACGATCACTTTTCCGTTTTCGGTAATGGTCACGTTGTATTGCGTGAGTCCAGTTCCTTCAGCACTCACAATTTCATTGCTGCAAGGATTAGTGAAATTTTTGGCGGAGTTATTCCACCGTAACGTGCACTCGCGTCCCGTTCCGTTTGGCCGCGCATCAAAGGCAAGCCAACCCTCTTTGGGATCACTACCAATATGTTGGAGATAAATATCGCGACTGCCGCTGGAAACATCGGAAAAGAGAAGCGGTCCGCCCTCGGCGATATTGCTTGCCCGTGATTCGGCGCTTCCAGCGTCGTAGGTGTCGGATCCCAACTTCACCTCGATCGTGCCCGATTCGGTGAGGGAGGGGATGGCGATGACAAAGAGTACGAGCACCAAAATGATGCCAACAGCGATCCCGGCGACGCCCAAAATCACCGATCGCGAGGTCCTTTTCTTGCTTGGCTGAACCGGCATCTTCCTAGTATCGCCGCTCTTGACCCCATTGCGGTCGGCGGGGGACGACGTTGGCCGAAAAATTCCCTTCGATGGTTTAGGTGTCGGGTCGTTTTAGTGGCTACGTTCTATCGCCGTGGATCTACTCGAATATCAAGGAAAACAATTCTTCGCTCAATTCGGCATTCCGGTCTCCGATGGACGACCAGTAACGACCGTTGACGAAGCAGTTGCAGCAGCAGAAGCCGTCGGTTATCCGGTGGTTGTCAAAGCTCAAGTTCATGCCGGCGGTCGCGGTAAAGCGGGCGGCGTGAAATTAGCGACGAATGCCGATGAAGTGCGCGAACACGCGGGCAACATTCTCGGACTCGATATCAAAGGCCATATCACTCGCATCCTTTGGATCGAGCACGCCTCTGATATTGCCGAGGAGTATTACGCCTCGTTCACACTCGATCGTTCGGCCAAGAAGCATCTCGGCATGCTTTCGGCTGAAGGCGGTGTCGAAATTGAACAAGTTGCTGTCGATAACCCCGATGCCATCGCCAAGATTTGGATTGATCCCGTTGATGGTCTTAGTGAAGATCAATGTCGTCAATGGGTAAAAGCAGCGAAGTTAAATCCATCGGCTGAAGATGGTGCCGTGGCGTTGTTGCTGAAGTTGTATCGGGCTTATAACGAAGGCGATGCGGATTTGGCCGAAATCAATCCGTTGATCGTGAAGACCGATGGCCAAGTTCATGCTTTAGATGCCAAGGTCACGCTCGACAACAACGCTGAATACCGTCATGAGTGGGCCGAATACGAAGCCACGCAAGTACGTGATGAACGTGAACAGGCTGCGCATGCCAAGGGTCTTCAATACGTTGGTCTCGACGGCGATGTTGGCGTTATCGCCAATGGTGCCGGTTTAGCAATGTCAACTCTTGATGTCGTGAATCAGGCTGGTGGTAAGCCGGCGAACTTCCTCGACATTGGTGGTGGTGCAAATGCTGAAGTTATGGCTGGCGCATTACAGGTCATTAACGATGACCCGAATGTGAAATCAATTTTCATCAATATCTTTGGTGGAATCACTCGCGGCGAGGAAGTTGCGAAAGGAATCATCGGCGCGTTGGAAATGGTTGACATTTCTGCTCCGATTGTTATCCGTTTGGACGGAACGAATGCCGAAGAAGGCCGTGCGCTCTTGGCTCCGCATTTGTCCGAGAAGCTTGTAAGCAAGCCGACCATGTTGGAAGCAGCCGCCGCTGCTGTTGAACTCGCCAAGAAGAACTGAGGAAATCGTGAGCATCTTTGTTGATGAAAACACCAAGGTCGTTTACCAAGGTTTGACCGGTTCTCAGGGACGTTTTTATGGTCTGCGTAATCGTGATTACGGAACGCAGGTTGTAGCGGGAACAAACCCCAAAAAAGCCGGCGAAGAAGTTGATGGCATTCCGATTTTCGCCAATGTTGCCGATGCAGTTGCGGCAACCGGCGCAAATGCCGCATGTATTTTCATTCCGGCACCGGGCGTTAAAGATGCAGTGATGGACGCAGCCAAAGGTGGCGTCGAATTCATCGTCTGCATTACTGAAGGTGTACCGGCGCATGATGAAGCATGGTTCTTCAACAAGTTGAAGCGTGACTTCCCGAATGTTCGCCTTTTAGGTCCGAACTGTCCCGGCATCATCAGCCCCGGAAAATGCAATATCGGTATTACTGCCGGCGAAATTGCAAAGCCCGGTGGCCCGGTTGGAATCGTAAGTCGTTCCGGAACCCTCACTTACCAAGCACTTTATGAATTGAAGTTGCAAGACATTGGTGTCACGACCTGTGTTGGTATCGGTGGCGATCCGGTTCCTGGAACTTCGTTTATTGATTGTCTTGAAGCATTCGAAGCGGATCCCGATACCAAAGCCGTAATGATGATCGGTGAAATTGGTGGATCGGCTGAAGAAGAAGCAGCGGAATTCATTAAGAACAAGATGACCAAACCAGTTGTTTCTTATGTTGCTGGTGTTACGGCACCTCCCGGAAAGAAGATGGGCCATGCCGGTGCCATCGTTTCGGGCGGTAAAGGCACTGCGGCCGCCAAGATGGAAGCACTGGAAGCCGCCGGAGTTCGAGTTGGCAAGAATCCAACCGAAGCTGGCGAGTTAATGGTGCAGGTTGTTCGCGAACATGGTTGGGCCTAGTTCTCAACCACAAACCACGAATAATTGAATTCGTAAATCGTGAAATGCGATGGGCCGCTCATTTTGGGCGGCCCATCGTCGTTGTACTCGGTACTGTTTTCATATGCATGATCTCGTGATCAAAAACGGTTTGATTGTTGATGGAACGGGGAACGAACCTCAACAAGGTGATGTTGCCGTAACTGATGGTCGTATTACCGCTATTGGTGATGACGTCGGTAATGCGAAGCGCGTGCTTGATGCCGATGGTCATATCGTGACGCCCGGCTTTTTGGATATTCATACACATCTAGATGCACAACTTGGTTGGGATCCTTTAGGAACTTCAACGTGTTGGCATGGAATTACATCGATTGTTTTGGGTAATTGCGGGATGACGTTCGCGCCGGTTCGACCGGGTGAAGAACTTTTCTTAGCCAAGACGATGGAAGCCGTTGAAGATATTCCCGCCGATTCGATTTTGGATGGATTGCCGTGGACATGGTCGACCTATGGCGATTACTTGCAATGGTTAAAGAGCACACCCAAAGGTTTGAATTACGCCGGTTTTATTGGTCATAGTGCCGTTCGCTATTTCGCTATGGGTGAGCGTTCACTTGAACCGAATGAAAATCCTTCTGATGATGAATTGTCACTCATGGTGGAGTTGGTTGATGAATCAATGGCGTCGGGTGCGGTGGGTTTTTCAACTTCACGTACTGGTCGACATATCACGCATGACGGACGTCATGTCCCCGGCACATGGGCCAATGAACGCGAACTTTTAGCGTTGGCGAAAGTCTTAGGTAAACACCGACGAGGTGTCTTTGGTTGTGCCCCGCGTTTTGATGGCGAAGGTCTGGGTCGTGAACGCGGCGAGTCGGAAGTTGCGATTATGGCGGCGATGAGTCGCGCTTCCGGTCGCCCCTTTACGTTCAATCTCACAAACACCTTGGCTGATCCTCAACTTTGGCGACAGGTTCTCGATTTCGTAAGTCAAGAAAATGAAAACGGTGCCAAGTTGCGTCCGCAAACGACGTCGCGTGGCATCGGTTTTATTTTCTCGCTAGCCCATCGCACACCGTTTGATCATTTACCTGGTTGGGAAATTCTGCAGGACCGTTCGTTAGCCGAGCGAGTTGAAATTTTGCGTCGTCCGGAAGTTCGTCAGCAATTGATTGAAGGCGGCGATGGGCGGGGTGGTGTCGAATCAACGGCGGAGTTTTTTGTTCTCCTACCCAGTCGGGGTGCTCGTTATGACTGCAATCCCGATGAAAGTTTGGCGTCGTATGCAAAGCGTGCTGGCACCACCGCGGTTGAGCAATATCTGCGCTTTGTTGATGAAACCAATGGCGAAGTCATTCTCAATTGGCCAATTCTCAACCAAAACTTTTCCGTAATTGGTGAGATGTTGACTGATGACCGCATCATGTTGGGCTTGGCTGACTCGGGCGCTCATGTGGGACAAATTCTCGATGCCAGTCAGCCAACGTTTTTCCTTTCTTATTGGGTACGGGAACGAAATCTGGTCTCACTCGCCGAGGGTGTTCGATTTCTAACTGGCGAGCCGGCCGAGTTATTTGGTTTTAGCGATCGTGGTCGTCTCACAGTTGGGGCCGCCGCCGATATCAACGTGATCGACTACGAAAACCTGTATCTCCCGTTGCCCGAATTTGTGCGTGATTTCCCTGGCGGAGCGGGTCGATTCGTCCAACGCAGTAAGGGCTATGCCTACACAATCGTGAACGGGCAAGTGCAAATGGAAAACGGTGAGCACACGGGGGTCTTGGCGGGAATTCCGCTGCTTTCCTCCTGATAGTTTCACCTCGATGCGACTTGCGGTCTTAGCTTCGGGCAGTGGAACGATCCTCGACGCAATGTGCGCGCTCCTGCCGATCACCGTTGTTATTGCCGACCGTCAATGTGGAGCACTTGAAGTGGCTGCGCGAAACGGCGTGCCGGCTGAATTGGTAGAACGAAAAAGTTTCGGTCGCGACTTCGATCGTGACGGTTACAGCGCCGAGTTAATTGGTGTTTTGCGTGGATGGGATATCGACCTCATTGCGATGGCCGGATTTGGAACCATTCTTGGCGCCCAAGTTTTCCGTGAATTTCCGCAACGAGTCATTAACACGCATCCCGCATTGCTGCCCTCATTTCCTGGATGGCACGGCGTCGCCGATGCACTTGCTTATGGCGTAAAGGTCACGGGATGCACAGTGCATGTTGCGACCGAAGAAGTCGATGCCGGTCCGATCCTGGCTCAAGAAGCGGTAGCAGTTTTGCCCGATGACACGGTTGAAACTTTGCACGAACGAATTAAAGAAGTTGAACGACGCGTCTATGTCAGTACGTTGGCTGACATTTTGGAAAGGGGAAGTGTTCTGTGAGAGCACTACTGTCGGTATACGACAAGTCGGGGATCGTTGCATTCGCTCAACAACTGCATGAACTCGGTTGGGATCTAGTTTCGAGTGGCGGCACGGCAAAAGTTATTGCTGAAAACTCAATTCCCGTCGTTGATGTTGCTGACATAACGGGAGTGCCGGCCATCCTCGGCCATCGCGTCGTCACATTGCATCCCAAAATTCACGGCGGCATTTTGGCGGATCCCACCAACGCCGAACATCAAAAAGATATGGCCGAGTATGGAATCGAAACTTTTGATTTGGTCGTAGCCAATCTCTATCCGTTCGCCAACGAACCTTCCATCGAATTAATCGATATTGGTGGACCAGCCATGGTGCGCGCTGCCGCTAAGAATCATGCCTTTGTTGGAATCGTTACGAATCCCAATCGTTATGGTGAAATCGTTGACGAATTGAAAAGTTCGGGCGCTCTTTCCTTAACAACTCGCAAGAAACTTGCGCGCGATGCTTTCCGACATACAGCGGCTTACGACGCGCAGATTGTCCAATGGTTTGATCAACAAATTGATGATGAAACCGCCACCGCACTGTTGCCTGCGGAAATTGAATTACGTCTGCAACGCCAACAAGTTCTTCGCTATGGCGAAAATCCCCATCAAGTAGGGGCGCGTTATTCCGTTTCCGGAAAGGCCAGTTGGTGGGATTCCGCCCTTCAATTGGGCGGGAAGGAAATGAGTTATCTCAACGTGTACGACACCGAAGCGGCCTGGCAATTAGTGCATTCGTTGGGTGATCAGCCAGCAGCGGTCGTGATTAAGCATGCGAATCCGTGCGGGGTGGCGGTTGCCGCTGACTTAGCGTCCGCGTATCGACGGGCCCACGAATGTGATCCTGTCTCGGCTTTCGGTGGAATCATTGCTCTCAACGGCGAGGTCACAGCGGAAATTGCCGAAGCGATTGCACCTGTCTTTACCGAAGTAGTTGTGGCTCCTTCATTTAGTCAAGAAGCGTTAGCGATACTGACGGCCAAGAAAAATTTGCGTCTTTTGCAAGCGCAGCGACCGCAAAATAACGACCTTTCGTTACGCGCTATCGACGGTGGTTATCTAGTGCAGACACCCGACGTTGTATCGGTTGATCGCGCTAGTTGGAATGTCGTCACCGAACGCACACCGACAGATTCCGAATGGGAAGATTTGCTCTTAGCGTGGCGCGTTGTTGCCAAGGTGACATCAAACGCCATTGTGTTAGTAAAAGACGGACAAGCAGTTGGTATTGGTTGTGGCCAACAGAATCGACGCGACGCCGGCCACTTAGCCGCACAAAAGGCTGATGGTCGGGCCAAGGGCGGCGCCTATGCATCAGATGCATTTTTTCCGTTTGCCGACGGTTTAGATGCAGCCATCGAGGCAGGCGCCTCGGTCGTTGTGCAACCGGGTGGATCTATTCGAGATGAAGAAGTAATTGCCGCCGCCAATAAAGCGGGCTTAGCAATGGTCTTTACTGCTGAGCGTCATTTCCGTCACTAAACCAATAGTCACGCATTAATTCGAGAGCCCATTCCGGTTGCCGAATTTCTTGGCGCGGCAAAAAGCCGGTGAAAAAAGGTTTGACGTCTACAACTGGTGTGCCATCGATGGCATCGAGACCACGGACGATCAGGCAATTGTTTTTTCGTTCCAGTAACTCACATGTGGTGATGCCAATTCGATTCGGACGTGCCCGCTTTCGCTGCGAGAAAATTCCGACTTTCGGCCATTCCGGATTCTCACGGGGATGCACCGCGGCCAAATGAATTGATTCCGGATCAACGCCGTGAAAAACAAAGACAACATCAATATGAGAAAAATCTTCGAGACCAAGAAGTGATTCTTCGGTGTAAGGATTAACGAATTCAATCGTGGCGACAACATCGCCCCAATTGTCGTCAATTGCTTCTTTGCGTCCGCCCCGCACAAAAGCGACTGGGTGTATTTCATACGACGACATTTAGTTACCTTTTAACGAGCGAAAGAGAACAGATCCGTTCCCACTTCATTCATTAATCGTGCCACAGTGGCCAACGGCAACCCAATAACGTTTGAAGGGCTACCAACAATTGAGGCCACAAATAAAGAAGCTGAACCTTGCATTCCGTATGCGCCGGCTTTATCCATTGGCTCGCCCGTGCTGACATACCAATCAATCCAATGTTGCGGTAAATCGGCAAACGCAACTTGAGTAGTCACAACTCGCACGCGCACTAATTGCTCATTGTTATGCATTCGGTGTACGCACACTCCGGTATGCACGCTATGAGTTTGTCCCGAGAGTCGTTGCAACATCTCTGTGGCTTCCTCAGGAGACTCAGGCTTACCAAGCAGTTCACCTTTTAATTCAACGGTGGTGTCAG
>Ga0255182_1001730_pt1 | contig 10771 bp, 9 predicted proteins | sample Atl_UVDOM_RepA_8_FD_188420 | JGI IMG/M metagenome (GOLD analysis project Ga0255182, IMG submission 188420) | Freshwater microbial communities from Altamaha River, Georgia, United States - Atl_UVDOM_RepA_8d | ecosystem: Environmental > Aquatic > Freshwater > River | place: USA: Georgia | collected... | reverse complement strand
CCAAGACGATCAGCATGACCAGCCAGTCGATCAAGGACCAGCTGGGCATGCACCGCGCCGCCGACCTGACCTTGCTGGCGGTGCGCCACGGCCTGATCGAGCCGTGATCATGGGCACCGTGCTTGCCACCTTGCGGCGCCTGACCCTGGCCGCCGCAGCCACAACCGCCGGCCTGGGCGGGGCGCAGGCCGACACCGCGCCGCCGCCCAATGCCGACGAGCAGGACTTCCCGGTCATCATCACGCCGACACGCCTGCGCCAGCCCGTGTCCGAAGTGCCCGCCAGTGTCACCGTGATCACGGCCGACATGCTGCAGCGCCATGGCGTCACCAGCCTGCCCGAGGCCCTGCGCCTGGTGCCCGGCATGCTCGTCACGCGGGCCACGGCCAACAACTACAAGATCAACTACCACGGCACCAACTCGCTCGATCCGCGACGCATGAACGTGCTCATCGACGGGGTGGCCGCCTACAAGCCGGGGCTGTCACGCGTGGACTGGCAGATGCTGCCGGTGCCCCTGGACGACATCGAACGCATCGAGGTGACGCGGGGGCCGAGTTCGGCTGCGCATGGCCCCAATTCGATGATGGCCGTCATCAACATCCTGACGCGCCACCCCAGGGATGTCGACAAGGTCACGGTCAGCGGCCAGGTGGACAGCCGCGGCAACAGCACGGCAGGCCTGCGCATGTCGTGGTCGCTGTCCCGAACCCAGGTCTACGCCAGCGTCCAGGAAGAGCGCAGCAGCGGCTACGACTACTCCACGTCCCACGGACCGACCGACGACAACGCCACCTTCCGCCGCCTGCATGTGCGCATGCAGACCGAGGGCCCCGGCGGGCAGACCCTCGAAGGGCGCCTGGGCTTGACGGAGGCCCTGCGCCCTTCAGGCCAGATCGAACCGTTCCAGACTTCGAGCCCGACGAACCACACCACCAACGCCCAGGCCAGCCTGCGCTGGATCCGCCCGCTGTCGGCCGACCACGAACTGCAGGTGACCTTGTCGGCGGCCGAGAACCGCGGGCGCGAACGCTGGCGCACCTGCGTGCCGCGCGGCCTGTTCCTGCCCGAAGTGCTGACTCTGCTGCGCACCAACGCCACCTACATCGTCCAGGCCCTGCAACTGCAGTTCCCCACCGGTGGATCACCCGAAGACGACCTGCTGGCACAACAGGCCCTGCAGGCCATCCTGAACATGGGCGTCGACACGGCCCTCAACCCCTTCTGCGGCATCGCCAACAACGACTACGACGAAGCTCGGGTGCAGCTGGAACTGGAAGACACCCTGGTGCTGTCAGACCGCGTGCGCCTGGTGGGCGGACTGGGCCTGCGCCACATCCGCGCCACCAGCGACACGCTGCTGGGCGGCAGCGCCACCAACGCCGTCAACTGGCTGTTCGGGCACGGCGAGTTCCGCCTGCGCCCCGACCTCATCGCCAACGTGGGCGGCTACTATGAATCGAGTGCCCTGGGGGGCGACACGTTCTCGCCGCGCATGGGCCTGAACTGGCACCTCGATGATCGGCAGACCCTGCGCATCGCGTACGCCGAAGGCACACGCAGCCCGGATCTGCTGGAGCTGCGCGCACGCTGGTCGTATACCCTGCAGGACATCGAGCCCAACGCTGCGCCCCTGGATTTCGCTCCGACCATCCCGCTGTACACCTCGGACGGAAAGGTGCGCTCCGAGCGCATGCGGTCCACCGAGATCGGCTACCTGCACAGCCTGCCCGCCTGGGGACTCACGCTGGACTCCCGGCTGTTCCACGAACGCATGAGTGACCTGATCATCACCTACGTGCCCTTTGGCGACCGCAGCGCCAACGCCGGCAAGCTCAACGCCGTGCAGCTCAGCGGACTGGAAACCCAGATCGGCTGGTCGCCCACGAGCGACTGGTGGGGCTTCCTGAACTACAGCTACCTGGTCAACCACGACGCCACCTCGACGCTGGAGCGCCAGCAGTACTCGCGCCACAGCGGCGCCATCGGTCTGGGCCGACGCCTGCCCCTGGGGTGGCAGGCGTCGCTGACGCACTACGCTGCGAGCGGCGACGGTGTGGCCGAGTCGCGCTTCGGCCGCACCGATGCCCACGTCTCGCGCCACTGGCGCTGGGGCACATCGCCGGCCCAGGCCGGGTTGACACTCAGCTACATGGACCCGCCGGAGGTGCAGGACTACCGCCCGGTGCTGGGGCCGCAACGGGCAGGCTATGACAGCGGGTTCAGCGTGCAAGGCCGCGTGAGTGTGGGCTTCTGAACCGTCGCCACCCGACCCCGCATGAACACCCCCCGCATGGACCGTCGGACCGCCCTGCAGGCCTTGGCCTGGGGCACCTCGACGGTGGGCGGGTGGCCCGGGGTCTGGGCCCGCACGGCGGCCGAGCTGCCCGTGTGGATGCCCACCCCCACCCCCAGTCACCAGGCCCTGGTCCAGCACTTCGTGGCCCGCGGCCTGCCCGTTCGCCTGCAAAGCGATGGCAGTGACCTGGGCACCCCGTTGCGCACGGCCCCCCTGGTGCTGATGGGTCCGCAGGCGCTTCGGCAGGGCCTGTCGCAAGGGCTGCGGGGGCCGGTGCTGGCGGTCGTCACCTCGGCCCAGGCCCATGAGGTGCTCGGCAGCGGGCGCGACTGGCCCGCGGGCTGGACGGTGCTGTGCACCGACACCGGCATGGCCGCGCAGATGCAACTGATGGCCGCGCTGTTCGAGCGACGCATCTCGGTGGGCGTGATCCTGTCGGACACCTCGGAGCACCTGGAGCGCCCCCTGCGGGCAGCGGCGAGCGAGCAGGGCTTCTCCTTGCTGATCGAACGCGCGAACCAGACCGATGGCATGGTGCGTGCCCTGCCCCGGCTGGCCACCGCCCAGGCCATTCTGGCGGTCTCGGACGCCCAGCTCTACACCCCCGACAGCCTGCGCATCCTGCTGGAGACCACGTACCGTCGAGGCCAGCCGGTGATCGGGTTCTCGCCCGCCACCGTGCAGGCCGGCACACTCGCAACCGCCCATTCGGACGTGAGCGACCTGGGGGCCGACGTCCAGGACTGGTTCGAGCGCCACCGCGACCCATCGACCCTGCTGCTGCCAGGCGAGCAGCGCCACGCGCGCTACTGGCGCGTGCGGGTCAACGAATCGGTGGCCCGGTCGCTGGGCCTCAGCGCCATCGATCGCGTGCAGCGCCTGGGCGTGCGGCCCGCTGGCGGCAAGGGGGCCCCATGAGTTCGTGGTTGCGCCCGCCCGGCATCACCCTGCGCCTGTTGCTGATCGCCATCGTGCCGGCTGCGCTGATGTTCGTGGCCGTCACGGCCACGCTCTACAAGATGGCGCTCGACGATGCCCGGCGCGAAATGCTGCAGCAAGGCCGACTGATTGCGTCCGCACTGGCCCACAGCAGCCGCTACGGTCTGGTGTCGGGCAACCTGCCCTCGCTGCGCGCCAGCCTGCAGCCCCTGCTGCAGGAAGAATCTGGCATCGTCTGCATCGCCATCCTGGGTGAATCCCAGCAGACGCTGCTGCAGACGTGCTCGCGCGCCGCCGACGCGCCGGACACCCAGTCCATCGAGGCGCCGATCCAGCTGGAGCGCCTGCCGGAGCTGGAATCTCTGGTGGACGGCAGCGAAGAAAACGGGGCCGCCGTGCCGTCCCTGCCCCCGGAGCGGGGCAGCAGCAGCGGCCTGCGCACCATCGGCCACGTTCGGGTGACGATGTCCATCCAGCCGCAACTGCAGGCGCGCATGACCAGCATGGCGGGCGCCACCGGCCTGGTGCTGATGGCCGCCATCGCCAGCGGCATCGTCGGCCTGGTGCTGTCGCGTCGGCTGGGCCGCACCCTGCACGACATCCTGCTGTCGCTGCGGGGCATCCGGCGCGGCGAGTTCGACGTGCGGTTCAAGACCATCGAAGCCGGCGAACTGGGCGAGCTGCAGCGCACCATCCAGCAGATGGCCACCTCGCTGGACGAGGCTCGTCACGGGTTGGAAAGCCAGGTCGAGCAGCGCACGCGCGAACTCAAGGACGCCGTGGACCGGGTGCGCAAGGCCGACGCCGAAAAGCGCCGGCTGATCGCGCACAGCAACGCCATGGTCGAGACCGACCGCAAGCGGGTGGCCGTTGAAATTCACGATCACCTTGGCGCCTCGCTGATCTCGGTGCGGCTAGAGGCCAGTGCACTGCTGGCCCGTGCCCAGGCCGCTGGAGACGACGATGGGGCGCGCATGGCCCGTCGGATCTCCGACACCGTGCAGTCGCTCTACCAGAGCACCCGCAACATCGTGCGCAGCCTGCGTCCTGAGCTGATCGACACGCTGGGCCTGCAAGGCGCCATCGAAGACATGGTGCGCCACCTCGATGACCTGCAATCGGGCTGCCGCTTTGCGTTTCGCTGCCCCAGTGACATCCCGGCCATCCCCAGCGACACGTCGATCGCCGTCTACCGCGTCATCCAGGAGGCCTGCACCAACATCGCCAAGCACGCGCAGGCCACGCAGGCGATCATCACGCTGGACGTGCTGAACGACCAGCAGTTGCTGCGCATCACCATCAAGGACAACGGATGCGGGTTTGATCCGCGCACGCTGTCCACGCCCGGGCTGGGGCTGATCGGCATGAGCGAACGCGCCGCCGCCGTGGCCGGCCAGTTGTCGGTCACCTCACGCCCCGGGCTGGGCACGACCATCACGCTGGGCGTGCCCTTGCCCGCTCAATCAGCGGCCAGCACGGGCCCCTGAAGCGCCGTCCACGCGGCGGGCCAGCCTGCAATCGGCTGCGACAAGGTCTCGCTGAGCAAGGCCATGTGCATGGCGGCGCTGACGGTCAGTGCCGCCACGCCCACTCGAATCATGAGACGTCTCATGGTGTCAGTCCTCTCCTGGTGAACCCGCAGGTCACACGCCAGCAGTGAAACTGCCATCTGCTGGTACTTGTTCTTCCATCGCCCGGCAATTCTGGCACAGGACCGATCGCGACACCCGGGGGGAAACCCACAGCCAGCCGGCGTCATGCCCCCAGCAGGTATGCTCCCGGGCATGCGCATCCTCGGTATCGACCCCGGCTTGCAGACCACCGGCTTCGGCGTGATCGACACCGACGGCCCGCGCCTGCACTATGTGGCCAGCGGCACCATCCGCACCCGCGAGGCCGACCAGGGCGATCTGCCCAACCGGCTGCGTCTCATCTTCGAAGGCGTGCAGGAGGTCGTGGCCCGCTACCAGCCGCAGCAGGCCTCCGTCGAGATCGTGTTCGTGAACGTCAACCCGCAGTCCACCCTGCTGCTCGGGCAGGCGCGGGGCGCGGCGATCGCCGGGTTGCTCAGCCGCAGCGACAGCCCCACGGTGTCGGAATACACCGCGCTGCAGATGAAGAAGGCCGTGGTCGGTCACGGCCACGCGGCCAAGGCCCAGATCCGGCACATGGTCATGCGGCTGCTGGACCTGCCGCGCGAGCCGCACAACGATGCGGCCGATGCGCTGGGCCTGGCCATCTGCCACGCGCACGCCGGTCACGCCATGGCCCAGATGGCCCGGGCCACCGACCTGTCACGACGCACCCACGCCCAGATCAAGGGCGGCCGGGTGTACTGACCGCTGCCTCAGGCCCGGCGCCGGCCGGCGCTGACGCTCACTGGCCGTCCTTGATCAGGCGACCGGAGGCGGGCTGGATGGGGCGCGCATTCATCGGGTAGAGCCGCGCGAAGATGTTGATCTGCTCGCGCGACATCGTGGCGGGCTGCTTCATCACCAGCCACAGCACCCCTTCGGAACACGGGGGCGTGGTCAGCGAGCCCATGTAGGTGTAGTACTGCTTCTGTTCAGGCAGCATCAGGTTGAGGTCCATCATCACCGGAGCGTACTGCTCGCTGCCCTTTTCGAGCGGCAGGCTGTTCCACACCAGCTGCACCATCGGGTGGGCCACGCCCTGGTCCATCAACACGGCCACCACAGCCAGGCGACCGTCCGGATCCTTGTGAACCAGATGGGCCACCATCTCGAACTGGCGGCCGTTGATGCGCTCTTCGCTGGGCCGGTGGAAGTGGAACTGCAGCAGGTCGTAGCGACGCCCCTGCACCATGATGCTGTTGCCCGGCTCCACATTGACCTGGACCGTGTGCCCGTTGTCGACCACGCGGAACGGGGTCGGGCGGTAATCGAACTGGATCGGCTCGAGTTCGACCTTGATGCCGTCGCGGATGTCGATCGGGCTCTGGCGCTTGCCCAGCATGCACAGCTTGAACTCGGGCTTGAGCAGGCCCCACTGGTTGGGGCCGGTGTCGCCGGCGTAGGCCCAGTGCACGTCGTGCCCATCGGCGCCCGCGCGATGGGCCGATGCGGCCGCCGTGGCGGTCGCGCTGTTGGCACTGGCGCCATGTCCGGCGGCCGGCTCGGCCCCGTGGGCTGGTGCGGGCTTGCGGGGCCGAGGGGCCCGGGGCGGCGACACCTTGACCACGGCCGCGGCCTCCTGCTTGGCGCGCACCTCGGCGATCTTCTGGTCGATCAACTCGCGCAGTTCGGCCATCGACACCGAGCCCGAGCCGGCGGGCCGGTTGGGGTCGGCCGCCGCCTCTGGCTTGGCCGCCGGTGCCGGCTCGGCCTTGGCCGGCTTGGCAGCAGGCGGCTTGGCGGTCTTGGCCGGCGCATCATGCGCCGCGCCGTGTGCATCGCCATGGGCATCGGCCGCCCAGCCGGCACCCGCCGCGCACAGACAGGCCAGCGCCACGGCGGCACGCCAGGTTCGCGCACCAGGGCGCACGGCAGAAAGAGGGACGGTCTGGTTCGGGTGACGCTCGGTCATGGCAACTCTCCACTGGACGAGTGCCTTTTCGACCGTTTGCCCGGGCAACTTGAGCCAGCGGACAGGCCACAGGCCGGGCCCCGCAGGGCCCGGCACATGGTCGATGCATAAGGTGAAGTCGACCGATAGGCCGGATTCTGTGCGGACCGAACCCCTTGCGGAGCCCGGTCCGTGACCGCCATTCCTCTGGGCCGCCTGTCGCCAGAACGGCTCGATGCCACCTACCCGCACACTCCCCGGGCCGGGTCGTCGTGTGCCTATTTGGTGTTGCTGCGCGTAGAGATTGCCCGTTTCACCCGAACTCAATCGGCTCGTCTCTGTTGCTCTGATCCTCACCTTGCGGTGGAGAGGTGTTACCTCCTACGCTGCCCTGTGCAGTCCGGACCTTCCTCCAGTGCGCCCTTTCGGGACATGCACCAGCGGCGGTCTGGTCGGCTTCACACCGGCATTATCTCAGGCCCGCCGCATCGAGTGCCTTGAGGAAGGTGGCGGGGTCCTGAAAACCGATGACCCGCACGCTTGTGAGCTCCTGCCCCTGGGGGTCGAAGAAGATGATGCCCGGCGGGCCGAACAGGCGAAAGCGCGACAGCAGCTCGCGGTCGTCCGGACCGTTGGCCGTCACGTCGGCCTGCAGCAGCACGGCCTGGCTCAGGCGCGCGCGCACCGCGGTGTCGGTGAAGGTCTTGTGCTCCATCTCCAGGCAGGACACGCACCAATCGGCGTAGAAGTCGAGCATCACCGGCTTGCCCTGACGGGCCGCCTCGCGCACCGCGGCCTCCAGATCGGCCACCGACGCCACCCGCCTGAAGGGCAGCACGCTGCGGTGGCCCGACTCGACGGCCTGCCCGGATACAGCCGCCACCAGGACCGGCCAGGCCGGCCGCGCCACCCACACCGCCATGCCCAGCATCAGCACACCGAACACGCCTTTGATGGCCGACATCCAGGGGCCGGTGCGCGGCAGCAGGCTGCCCGCCGACAGGCCCACCAGCAGCAGCGGCACGCTCATGCCCCAGGCCATGGCGTACAAGGCCACGCCACCGAGGACCACGTCGCGTGTCTGGCTGATGTAGAGCAGCGCGCCGGCGAGCGGCGCCGACACACACGGGCTCACGATCAGGGCCGAGACGGCCCCCATCACGAACACGCTGACGAACTGCCCGCCTGGCAGGCGCTGGCTGTGTCGCCCCAACCACGACTGCAGGGCCACTGGCAAACGCAACTCATACAGCCCGAACATCGACAGCGCCAGCAGCACCATCAGGGCCGCAAAGCCCAGCACCACCCACGGGTGCTGAAGGTAGGCCGCCAGCCCCTGGCCGACCAGGCCGGCTGCCACGCCCAGCGCGGTGTAGACCAGCGCCATGCCTTGCGCATACGCTAGCGCCAGCACAAAGCCGCGCCCGCGGCCAACCGGCGCGCCGTGGCCCACGATGATCGACGACAGGATGGGCACCATGGGCAGCACGCAGGGCGTGAGCGACAGCAGCACGCCCGCCAGCAGGAAGCCCGGCACGACCAGGGCCAGGCGGCCGCTGGCCAGAGCGCCGGCCAAGCCGCCATCGTCCGCCGCGGTCTCTGCGCCCCCTGCGCCGACCGATCCCCCGGCGTTGCGGCCAAGTTGGCCCAGCACCGAACCGCCGGACGCACCCACCGGGCCCCAGGGCTGCACCTCGCTCAGGCGCCCCTGTGCGTCGAAAACGGCGCGGAACTGCCGGGTCTGCGGCGGGTAACACAGCCCGGCATCGGCGCAACCCTGATAGCCCACGGTGAGGTCCACCGTGCCGCCGCCCGTGGCCGGGCGCACCGGCGCGAGGTCGATCACACCAGCGACGTCGCCGTGATAGACCTCCATCACCTTGTCGAAGGTCGCATCGTGCTTGCGCTCGCCCTCGGGCAGCGTCATCGCCAGGTCGACGCTGCCGCAGCGCACCTGCATGCGTTCGCGGTAGAGATAGGTGTCACGAGCCAACTCGAAATCCACCCGCACCCGGTTGTCGGCCTGCACCGCCGCCTGCACGCGAAAGGCCTGATCGGCCGGCAGGAAGTCCTGTGCCTGCAGCCCCCGTGTGGCCAGCAGCGCGCACATGGCGATCAGGGACAACACCCAGATGCGGAACGCGGACACCCTGACGCGCGTCAGGGCACGAGGCAGCGAAGTCGGGAAATCTGTCGTCATGGCGTGATTCTGCGCCCGCTCACCTTATCCTTGAGCGCTGCGCCCTTATTGCCGGAGACACCGCATGAAAGCCCACAACATCCTGGCCACCATCGGCCACACCCCGCACATCCGCGCCCGACGCCTGTTCGGCCCTGCCGCCGAAGTCTGGATCAAGGCCGAACGCGCCAACCCCGGCGGCTCGATCAAGGACCGCATCGCCCTGGCCATGGTCGATGACGCCGAGGCCAAGGGGCTGCTGCAACCGGGCGGCACCATCGTCGAGCCCACCTCGGGCAACACGGGCATCGGCCTGGCCATGGTGGCCGCGGTCAAGGGCTACAAGCTGATCCTGGTGATGCCCGACAGCATGTCCATCGAACGGCGCCGCCTGATGCTGGCTTACGGTGCCACCTTCGACCTCACCCCCCGCGAAAAGGGCATGAAGGGCGCCATTGCCCGGGCCGAAGAGATCGTGGCGGCCACGCCCGGCGCCTGGATGCCGCAGCAGTTCAACAACCCGGCCAACATCGCCGTGCACGAACGCACGACGGCCCAGGAGATCCTGGCCGACTTCCCCGAGGGGCTCGACGCCCTGATCACCGGCGTGGGCACCGGCGGCCACATCACCGGCTGTGCGCGCGTGCTCAAACAGGCCTGGCCCCAGCTCAAGGTCTTTGCCGTCGAACCCAAGGCCTCGCCCGTCATTTCGGGTGGCGCTCCGGCACCCCACCCCATCCAGGGCATCGGCGCGGGCTTCGTGCCGGTCAACCTGGACACCAGCGTGCTCGACGGCGTGATCCAGGTCGACGCCGAAGACGCCCGCGAGATGGCCCGCCGCAGCGCCCGCGAAGAGGGCATGCTGGTGGGCATCTCGTCGGGGGCCACGCTGGCGGCCATCGACCAGAAGCTGCCGGACCTGCCCCAAGGTGCCCGCGTGCTGGGCTTTTGCTACGACACGGGCGAGCGCTACCTGTCGGTCGACGGTTTCCTGCCCGCTTGAACCCGCCCATGAGCGCCGACGAGCCTTCAGCGACCGCCCGTCCGCCCCACCGGGGTCTGAGCGGCTGGGTCTACCGGCTGGGCCACCCCAACTTCGTGCAGGGTGGGATCGTGCGCATCCTCGCGCTGGCCACCGTCATCGTCACGCTGTGCGGCCTGGGCTATTACGTGGTGGATCCGGCCATCGGATCCTTCGGCGAGGGCGTGTGGCTGGCCTTCACCACAGCCGCCACGGTGGGCTATGGTGACATCGTGCCCAGCACGGACGCGTCCCGGGTGTTTTCGGTGATCGTGGTGGTCGTGGGCTTTGCGGTGCTGTCCCTGGTCACGGCCAGCATCTCGGCCCTGCTGGTGGGGCGCCAGGAGCGCAAGCTCGAAGCCGACATTCTGCGCGACTTGCACAAGCAGGTGGCCTTGCTGCGCCAGGAGATCGCCGATCTCAAACGCCACCCGCACGCACCGCCGGCACCGCCACCGTCGCCGCGCGGCGGCGACGAGCCCGGGCGCTGAGCCCGGACAGCCCAGCGGGCGCTCGGCGCGTTCAACGGGCGGAAGATGGGGTCTTCGCGGGTGGGCGGGGGGCTTGCTGTTTGAGCGCTTGGCTGTTTAAGCGTTTTGTCCGTTGGGCGCTTGGCTGTTGGAGCGCTTTGTCGGGGCAGCGCGGGGCGCGGGGTGAAGGGGCACCCGGCCGGGCTTCAATGTGGGCGGCCCCGTCTCCGACGGGGCTCCCCTGCGGTGCTCGCCATGGGCTGGTGCCGTGGAACTCGCTGCGCGGCTGACGCCGCTGCGCTCAAACAACCACGGCAAGTCAGTCTTGGAAGCGCGCT
>Ga0255182_1001729_pt1 | contig 10776 bp, 10 predicted proteins | sample Atl_UVDOM_RepA_8_FD_188420 | JGI IMG/M metagenome (GOLD analysis project Ga0255182, IMG submission 188420) | Freshwater microbial communities from Altamaha River, Georgia, United States - Atl_UVDOM_RepA_8d | ecosystem: Environmental > Aquatic > Freshwater > River | place: USA: Georgia... | reverse complement strand
CTGGGCATTTTTCTTCAAATACTGCGAAGGCCTCAAGAGTCAAATCCGGGCGTGTTGTTTCTTTGTATTCACAAGCTGAATTATTGATTCGCAAGATCGATTGCGCAATTTGAACAGAATCCCCGGGTTGAGCCACGATCCTTTTAACAAATAAACTTCCAGGCTTGTTTTTCAATTTAAATACAACAATATCACCGACTTGTGGCCGAGATTCAAAATAACCCTCTGGCTGCCATGGAAATTTTAATCCATACGATAACTTAGAAGCGATAATAAAATCACCTGGCATTAAAGCGGGAGCCATTGTGGCTGTCGGCACTTTCAGAACAGAAATGACGACCAGGCGGATAAAAAGGGCCAATGCCACTGCAGAAAATATCCATTTAAATGATTGAGCTGCCTTCATTACTGTATCCTCATAAAAAAACGATCGGTTCGCAAAGTCATCGGATTGCAAATAAAGGGCATTGAAACCAAAGTTTCTTCGCAACTGAGCCAAATTAATTCTGCACGTCCCACTAATAAATCATTCGGGACAAATCCCCAAAAGCGCGAATCACGTGAATTATTTCGATTATCACCCATGACGAAAAAACTGTTTTCTGGGACTGAAAAAGATTTTTTTTCTGACAATAAATCTACGTTTTGTGTCGGTAAAAATTGAATCGTATATTTTTTATCGAAATGCGCTTCTTCAAACTGAAAAGCTTCGGACCGAGGTTCTAAATCCAACAAACGACCATTCACTTTCACGTTCATTCCTTGTACTTCGATTTCGTCACCTGGCAAGCCAATCAAACGTTTAATAAAAAAAACGTCGCGATTTTCTGGATACCTAAAAACAACAACATCACCATAATGTGGCGTTGACGATTGCCACAGCCATCCATCTCCGATAGGGGACTTTATGCCATAAGCAAATTTACGTACCAAGATATGATCGTGGATAAATAAATTAGGCAGCATACTTTCTGAAGGAATGACAAACGGTTCAAACAAAAGCCAACGTAAACTGAAAATGATAAACAACGGAACCGCAAACAAAGTAATTGCTTGCCCCCATGTTCCCTGTTTACCGATTTTTGGCCTAATCAATCCCATTCTTATTGAACAAAAGTGTGACCAAAGCGAGTCAAACGAATCGTCAAAGGATTACAAATAACTGGAATGAATGGAATCATTTGATCACAGCTGAGCCATACAAATCCGGCTTTGCCTAAAATATTTTTCATAGGAACAAAACCCCAATAACGTGAATCATGCGAATTGTTTCTGTTATCGCCCATGACAAACAAACTGTCTTCGGGAACTGTCCATTCACCATCACCACTGACGCTGGTAAAATCGTTTTTACGTAACATGATACTGTGATGTAAAACACGACCGCTTGAACTTTCTAGTAGTTCAGTAAAATGTGTATAGTTTGATTTTGAATCAATCACCGACGTATCCCGGCCATTTAAGTTTTCATCATTCAACCAATCGAAATCTTCGGATGATTCAGGTGGATTTTTTTGCTGAACAATTCCATTGACCGACAAAGTTCCATTTTCGTATTTAATTTTGTCTCCTGGAATACCCACAACACGTTTGATAAAAAATGTGCTCATATCCACTGGATATTTGAACACAACGATTTCACCACGTTCGGGAGTTCTGAATTTCACCAACCAATTTTCGCTGAATGGAACACGAACACCGTAAGTCAGTTTATTTACGAAAATATGATCATTGATTAATAACGAAGGTAACATTGAGCCTGTTGGAATGACATAGGCTTCTAAAAATAACCAACGAATCGTCAAGGCCGCCAAAATAGCCAATCCCATCGAGCCCCAGCCGACAGTCCAAAAGAGCTTATTTTTAACGTCCCAGCCGTTATATTTTACTTTTTCTTTTTTGGGTTGATTGTCTTTATTTCCAAATAATCCCATAGGTGTTTTTCCTTTGTTTCAAGTTTGTTCCTAAAAAACCAAAAATTCAATGGTCAAATGAGGCTTAACACAAAGGAAAATACAAATTTTAATCTTCGACTTTAAGGATGGCCAAGAAAGCTTCCTGAGGCACATCGACAGTACCGATTTGCTTCATACGCTTTTTACCCTCTTTTTGCTTTTCTAATAATTTTCTTTTACGCGAAATATCACCACCGTAACATTTCGCCGTAACGTCTTTACGAATCGCGCTGAGGGTTTCACGAGCCACAATTTTTGAACCAATGGCCGCCTGAATAGCGACTTGGTACTGCTGACGCGGAATCAATTCACGCATTTTTTCAACCAAGGAACGTCCGCGTGTTTGCGCCTTGGATCTGTGTACGATCAAGGACAAAGCATCCACGGGTTCGCTGTTAATCAAAATATCCATTTTACATAACGAAGCTTCTTCGAAATCAAGAAATTCATACTCTAAAGAAGCATAACCTTTTGTGATCGATTTTAATCGGTCATAAAAGTCCATCACCATTTCATTCATCGGCAATTTGTATTCGATAATCACTTTCTTTTCAGTGACATAATCCATTTTTAATTGGATACCACGCTTGTCTTCGCACAATTTTAAAATTCCGCCGATGTAATCCGTTGGCGTATGAACAGTCACCTTCACATAAGGCTCTTCCATTTTCGCAATTTGTGTTTCATCCGGCATTCCCGATGGATTTTCCAACATCAAAACAGTTCCATCATGCTTGGTAATTCGGTACACAACCGTCGGAGCTGTAGTGATTAAGTTCAGATTAAATTCTCGCTCAAGACGCTCTTGAACGATTTCCATATGCAATAAACCCAAAAATCCGCAACGATATCCAAAGCCCAAGGCCAGGGATTTTTCAACTTCAAAAGTCAATGACGAGTCATTCAAACAAAGCTTATCCAAAGCGTCTTTTAAATTTTGATATTCACTGGCAACCACGGGGAAAATACCCGCAAAAACCATCGGCTTAATTCTTTGGAAACCCGCCAAAGGAGCCGGTGCCGGATTTTTTTGTGCAGTGACGGTATCACCCACTCTGACATCACGAATATCTTTGATACCACAGATGATAAATCCCACTTCGCCCGCAGATAATTCATCTTGGAAAGTTGGAAATGGAGTGTATTTACCCATTCTTAAAACTTCGTAATCACGATCTGTCGCCATGAATTTAATACGATCGCCTTTTTTAATTTGGCCATCCATTAAACGCACTAATACGACAACACCTTGATACGAATCAAACCATGAATCGAAAATCAAAGCGCGCAAAGGTTCGTTTTTATTATCTTTTGGCGGTGGTACTTTTTCGATCACTGCTTCCAGGATTTCAGCAATACCAATATTTTCCTTTGCGGAAGCATGAACGATGCCGGAACAATCCAAACCGACTGTATCTTCGATTTGTTTGCGAACACCTTCTGGATCTGCTGTCGGTAAATCAATTTTATTCAGAACTGGAATAATTTCTAGATTATTTTCTAAGGCTAAATAAACATTCGCCAAAGTTTGCGCCTCAACCCCCTGAGCCGCATCGACAACCAAAATAGCGCCTTCACAAGCAGCCAAAGAACGTGAAACTTCGTATGAAAAATCCACGTGCCCCGGTGTATCGATCAAATTGATTTGATAAACTTGGCCATCTTTTTGTGATTTATATTTCAAACAAACAGTTTGTGCTTTGATCGTGATTCCACGCTCGCGCTCAAGCTCCATGTTATCCAAAAACTGATCTTTGTGCTCACGATCAGATAAAGCTCCTGTGTATGACAAAAGAGCATCGGCCAAGGTTGATTTACCATGGTCGATATGAGCAATGATAGAAAAGTTTCTGATATACTTTGGATCCAAAAAAGACCTCGTTGTCTAAAGTTAAATCTTAATTACTTTACAGCTTCGCGAAGCTGTTCAATTTTGTTTACTTTTTCCCAAGTAAAGAAACCTTGATTCAAGTTCTCTTCGCGACCAAAGTGACCATAAGCCGCAGTTGGTGAGTAAATTGGTCTGAGTAAATCAAATTCTTTCACGATACGCGATGGACGTAAATCCCAAACTTGGCGAACTGCTTTTTCTAACTTTTCAGTGCCGATAGTGCTTGTCCCGTAATCTTGAACAGTGATGCTTACTGGCTGAGCAACGCCAATCGCATAAGCGACTTGAACTAAACATTTTTCAGCTAAACCCGCAGCTACGATATTTTTAGCCACGTGACGAGCTGCATACGCCGCAGAACGGTCCACTTTCGAAGGATCTTTCCCAGAGAAAGCGCCACCACCGTGAGCTCCATGACCACCATAAGTATCAACGATAATCTTACGACCCGTTAAACCCGCATCACCCATTGGACCACCTGTCACAAAGCGACCTGTTGGATTAATATGAAATTTGGTATTTTTATCCATCCACTGAGCTGGAATCGATTTTTTGATTAATTCTTCCATGATAAAATCATGAATTTCTTTTTGCGAAGCTGAATCCGCATGCTGAGTCGAAAGAACAATCGTATCAATACGCTTTGGCTGACCATTTTCGTATTGAACAGAAACCTGTGACTTTGCATCTGGACGTAACCAGTTTACTTTGTTGGCTTTTCTTAACTGCGCAAGATCTTTCACAAGCTTATGAGACATTGAAAGTGTTAAAGGCATGAACTCAGGAGTTTCATTCGTCGCATAACCAAACATCAAACCTTGGTCACCAGCACCTTGATCATCAGATCCCGTTTCTTTGACACCCATAGAAATATCCGGAGATTGCTGACCCAAAGCCACCATTACTCCGCACGTTTTATAGTCAAAACCTTTATCAGAATCGTCATAGCCTATTTTTTGAACTGTTTGACGAGCGATTTCACTAAAGTTCACTTTTGCTGAAGTTGTGATTTCACCAGCAACAACAACCAAACCTGTTGTTAAAAGGGTTTCACAGGCAACGCGTCCTTTCGGATCTTGTGCTAAAATAGCATCCAATACCGCGTCACTGATTTGATCCGCCATTTTATCCGGATGGCCTTCAGAAACTGACTCACTTGTGAAGATATAATTTTTCATTTCTCGTGTTCCCTTTCAATAATTTCAAAACCAGAAAATTACTCTGTGTTTGCACAGGGGTCAACACTGGACTGAGACGTTTTTTACATTTTTAAACGCTCTGGTTTTAAGCTGTATTTTAGCACTCAAAAAGTCTTAATTATGGACTTTCAAAAGATCCTTCTTCATTCTGTCATAAAGGAAAAGGGGCCATTTATGAAATATTTTCTAGGACTTATTGGATGCCTTTATTTATTCGGGTGCAGCACCAGCGTTAAACAATACCAAAACGAAAAACCGATCCTTCAACTGGATTCTTACTTGAATGGAGATTTGGTTGCTCAGGGCGTTTTTATGGACCGCTGGGGGACAGTTAAAAAAAGATTCGTCGTCGACATGAAAGCCAGTTGGACGCCAGAAGGAGTCGGAACTTTGGTCGAAGACTTTAAATGGTCCGACGGCACAAAGACACAACGAATTTGGACATTGAAAAAATTGGCCGATGGAAAATACGAAGGCACAGCTGCTGACGTCGACGGCAAAGCCTTAGGCGAAGCGGCCGGTAACGCATTTAATTGGGCCTACACTTTAAACTTAGACGTCGATGGCACAACTTGGAAAGTGCAATTTGATGATTGGATGTTTTTAGTCGACGAAAAAACTTTGCTGAACAAAGCCGTGATGTCAAAGTGGGGATTTCGTTTAGGTGAAGTTCTGATTAGTTTCCAAAAAAAATAAAGGCTTCTTTACGAAGCCCTTATTCCCAATATTATTTAAATTATAATTCACTACGCAGCTGATTTACGACCACGCGGGTTGTATTCAAACTGACTGTTCACTTCGTGCAGTCTTCCCTCTTTGGATAAATCAAATTTCTTGTGATTCAAATAAATTTCTTTAACTTTTAAGAATTGTTTTTCTAATTTATCCGCCATCATATCTACGGCGACATAGATATCTGTTGCATTGGCTGAAGCTTTGAAAAATTTCTGTTTAGAATTAACACTCACTTCAACATAAAACTCGTGATGGTCTTTCCAAAAATAGACATTGCAGCGTCCGTCCTTCAATAAGAACTTTCCAACTTCATCTAGCTTTTGATTTGTGTATTCTACCAAGGATTGTGAATGGTCTAGATGTTTGAACGTGAAGCTCGACTTCATATTATTTCCTTTCAAGGTGAATCTGGTCGTGGATTCGACCTGACTAAATTGATGTAATAATTTTATCGGCAAGACCTAGACCAAAGATAAGCTGAAAATCAAAATTTAGTTAAAGAATTTGATCCAAAATTCAGTCTCAAATTGGTCACCCGTACTTAAATATAATTTTATTAAATATCAGTTCCTGTTCGGTCTCGAAATGATACGATAATTTCGTGTTCAAATTGAAAAGGAAATGAAATGAAACAAAAAATTTTACTCAGCGCCCTTATTTTAACTGCCTCAACATCCTTTGCGGCGGAATCACTTAGCACTAAAGTTCATAATCAATATCAATCACTTCGTGCGATGGGTATGGGAAATGCTTTTACAACGATTTCTGATGATTACACTGCCTTGATGTACAACCCAGCGACATTGGCCAAGAAAAAACGCGGTGAAATCCAATTTACTTTGGCCGGCGCCGGTGTCGCCATGGACACGATGAAAATGATGACAGACATCAGCGATGCGGAAAAAGGTGCTGTTTCTGATTCTGATAAAATTATCGCTATTTCAAATGTCTTGGATAAATATTATGGAAAACAATTAGGTGGCCGCATCCAAGCCGCAGAAATTTTTTGGGTACGCCCTAGTTGGGGCTTTGCGATTTTACCAGTCGACTTATCATTTGATTTATCCGTGAATAAACAATTTGGACCAGCACTGGATATCAATTTGATCAAAGACACGACTGTTGCTTTTGGTTACGGCCAAGAAATTATGCCAAACATCTATGCCGGAGCCACTGTCAAAGGAATCCACAGAAATACGGTGGCACAAACAGTTCCCGTTGCCGAACTAGCCAATAATTCCAACGTTTTCAGCAAAGATCGTTTCAAAGAAGGTATGAATTTTGATGCAGATATTGGTTTTTTATGGACTCCTGAATTTGGAACACCAAAGGCCATCAAAAAGGAAATCGAAAAACCAGCTGATGACATGAACGTTGAGGTCAAAGCAAAAACTCCTGAATCAGCAGAGCCAGCTTCAACGGACGCGACTCGTACAGTTCAGTCTGAAACAGCTTCTGGCGATCCAACACCAGCCGTTACAGCTGATACCAAAGAAAATCCAACACCACTACCTGATGCTGTTAAAAAAGAAGTTGAAAAAGTAGAAAAAACTGAAACACCGACTGCAGAAAAAACAGAAGTCGCTGCTGAACAAGAATCAGGTTCATATCAACCTTTGGCCGTCAGTGCTGTTATCAGAAATTTAATTAGTTCAAGCTATTCAAAATCAACAATGATCAACAAAGACGCGACTGAGGCCCCTGACAAGAATTCACGCGTGATTGATTTAGGTGTTGGTTATGAAATCCTCAGCATGGGCGATTTAAAAATTCGCGCAACTGCCGAAGCAAAAAACTTAATGCATCCAAACACAACAACACGCAAATCCAGCCACGCTGGTTTCGAGTTTGATTATTCACCAGGAACTTGGTTCGAAACACAATTCCGCGTAGGTATGAATCAAATGTATTACACAGCGGGATTAACTTTGTTACTGGGTGTTGTCGAAATTGATGCTGTTACTTACGGCGAAGAAGTTGGAACAAGCTCTACGAATATTGAAAATCGCGTTTACGCTGCTAAAGTAGGTTTTAATTTTTAATAAACACGCTGTCACAGAAATAAAAATTTCTTATCAGAACTAAAAATCAAAACAGGGTCTGATTCGATTTAAAAAGTGTCATTTCCAAAAGGCTTCCTCGGAAGCCTTTTTTATTGAGTTCGAGGTCTTATTGAAATGTACTCATACACTCTCCGCTATTCATCCACAATTCGTCCCCTTTTCACCCACTATTCACCCACTATTCATCCACTATTCATCCGCGGATACAATACCAGTTCCATCAGATTGATCGATTCTCCATTCTCTCTAGTTTACTAACTCCAAAGCATTTCCCATTCACTCGACGACAACCCTTTCAGTCGGTCTTTTTTATACTGAATCACTCCGGCAGCTTCTTTGATATTTAACTGAATATAATTACGCACGATTTGATAAGGTTTCCATCCCTGAATCACCCTGGTAAACGGCCGGTACTTCCACACTTTGTTCGGTCTGTTGCTCGCCTGTGATTGACGGGTATCGGTCACACACGATGGAATTAAAAATCCATTTTTCTGAAACAGCTGCGCAATTTGTCCGGCTACTGTCCGCAAAAACGCCTGTCCGTGGGATCTTTTCGGAAATCGAACCAGCAAATGAATATGATCGTGATTAATGGATATCTGTTCCAACTTGATAAAAAAGCGACGAGCATATTTTTGAATTGTTTGATTCACAATTTTAAATCCTAACGGTGACCGAAGCCCCCTGCGCAGGGATTTCATATCCGTTTTAAAGACCAAATGAATCGGTGCCTTTGTCGACAGCGGGCGCGCCGTGCGGCCACGGCGTTTATTCCGCAAAGTCCCGCCATGGTTATAGCGAAACTGCCAATTTGGTTTGTTAAAATCGAACTGTTTGTGCTGATTGTGATTTTTGATTTGTTTGGTGTTGTTGGATTTTTGATTTTGATTTTGTTTTTGGTGACCCATACCCGAAGTGCTCCTGGAAGGAAGCACTTAGCAAGGAACGGAGACGGGGCGGATCGAATCGGTATGAACTGAATCAAATAAAAAACGCACTTCGGAATAAATTCTGAAGTGCGTCTTTTGATAATTTAAAATATTTTCATTATGTTATCCAAAGCCTGAACGATCTACAAATTAAAAAATTTAAGATCTTTCTATTTGCTCTATGGACAAACATCATTGGGTTCATTCAGTTGAATTAACTGACAAACACCATTAGGATCGTTCAATTTGATTTATGGACAAACTCCATTGGGATCGTTCAATTTGATTTTTAAACAGTCGCCGATTTGTGTCGTTGTGTAATTACCGCCACCTAAAGCATTCGAAATTTCTGTGCAATATTGCTGATTGGAATCCCCTTCTTTGACCTGAGCACAACCCGTCGTATAAACAGTCTGTACAAGAGAACCTAAATCTGCAGAGTTAAGACCTCCAATTGCACCTTCCAATGAAGTTACATCAGTTGCGCCTGCAGCTAAATTCACCAAGTCTGTGCCAATTTTAAAAATTGAACTAATTTGCGCATAAATAGAAACACCTGACTGAGTACATTCAGAAACGGCGCTGTTCGCACTGGCTGTATCTGTACCAAAATTCAAAGTCGACATGGCTGCTAAAGAACCCGAACAAGTTCCTCCCGAACAGCTACCGTTACTGCCGCTTCCGTTCATTTGATCGATCGCTGTGGCGAAACTAGCTGGAGTTCCAAAACCTTTTGAAATAAAAATCGCTGAACAACGCAGTTTGTAAGCATTTTCAGAAGTATTGCCAGCAATTTTGCTAACACAATTCATGGCCGCAGACGCCTCTGCTTTATTCAAACAAAGCTGAGCTTCTTTTAAATCATTCACTTCTTGATTGGGTGAACACGAATAAAACGATAATGTTGCAAATAATCCAATGACGGCCGCTGTAGTGATTTTTTTCATATGATCTCCTACAACAAGATTCGGTTTTTTTTCATTTTAAAAACACAGGAACTTCGTCCAGATTTGTGTTTCTATTTTAGATGTATTTAATTTGAAATTTTCTAAATACTTTTGAAAGACGCTGGAAAAAAGTCTTTTCAAGAAAAGACTAAGACCAACGTCCTAGGCGAACGACTTCTGTTTTGAGCTGAACATTTTTTTGTTCTAAAACCGTTTTTTGTACATGCAGAATCACATCCCAAATATCAGCGGCACGAGCTTGATCTAGATTCACAATAAAGTTGGCATGCTTTAACGACACCTGCGCATCACCAATACGAAATCCTTTTAATCCACATTGATCAATCAACTGTGCGGCTTTAAATCCCTCTGGATTTTTGAATACGGAACCACACGAGGGCATATCCAAAGGTTGCTTGGATAAACGTGTTTTGTTGGCTTCTTTGACCTTGTTCAAAATTTCCAAATCTTCTTCCAATGGCCAGCTCATGTTCACTGTCGTAATAATATTCGGTTGCCACCCATCGGTATGGCGGTAACTAATTTTCAAATCTGATTTGTTGATTTGATGAATTTCTCCCTTTGGATTCATCACTTCGATCGAATCTACAAATTCCATAAATTCACGCGGATGAAAACTTTCTGCCACTCCGGCATTCATCACTACGCCGCCACCTACATCACCCGGAAGTCCTGCCAAAAATAAAGCCGGGGCTAATTTATTTTTTAAGAAAATTTTCAACAATTCGGACTTGGCTGTTCCGGATAGTGCTTGAATAAAAATACGTCCATCACGAGTTTCAAAACTCACACCTGAAAAACGACGCAAACAAATAGTTAATCCCGGAATTCCTTGATCAGAAATTAAAACATTACTACCGCCACCTAATATCGTCACAGGCAGATTTTGCTGTTTAGAAAAATCCATCGCCTCTTGCAGCTGCTGAATATTTTCAGGCAAACAAAAATGCTCAGCCTCACCGCCCACTAGCCACGAAGTATATTCAGCGCAATTAACGTTTTTTAAGATTTTCAAGGACATCTAAACCTAACT
>Ga0255182_1001727_pt1 | contig 10788 bp, 13 predicted proteins | sample Atl_UVDOM_RepA_8_FD_188420 | JGI IMG/M metagenome (GOLD analysis project Ga0255182, IMG submission 188420) | Freshwater microbial communities from Altamaha River, Georgia, United States - Atl_UVDOM_RepA_8d | ecosystem: Environmental > Aquatic > Freshwater > River | place: USA: Georgia... | reverse complement strand
AAAGATTAATTGATGATTTAAGAAAAACCCAAGAGGAATTAAAAGTTTCATTTGTTTATTTAACTTCTGATCCTCTAGAAGCTTTATCTTTAGCAAGAACTGTAATGATTTTGGCAAATGGCAAAATTGTGCAACAAGATTCTCTAGATGTGGTTTATGATCAACCAAATTCCATTGCCAGCATGAACTCTTTAGGTTTTCCTGAAGCAAATGTTTTGCCAGGAGAACTTTCTGGAACAACTTTTACTTCCGTGTTAGGAAGCATAAAGGTGAAAATGGATACAAATTCTTCCAAAGTAGTAGCTGGAATTAGACCTGAAGGCTTTGTGGTGGGTTCAGGTTCAGGTTCTTTTGATGGCAAAATTTCCTTGCTTGAAAACTTAGGTTCAGAATTTGCGGTTTATTTTAATGTTAAAAATACAAATCTTGTCACAGTAATTTCAAGAACAGATAACGAAGCTTTAAATAAAGTTAAAAATAAATCAACCACAATTTCTTACAAACCAGAAGCAGTAGTTTTATTTGATGCGGCAACTGGAATGAGAGTAGGTCAGGGGGTTTCTCATGTATGACATTAGATTAGAAAATGTCACCAAGAAATTCGGTGACTTTACAGCTGTAAATGATATTAATTTCACAATTCCAAAGTCTTCTGTAACAGTTTTACTTGGACCTTCTGGTTGCGGTAAAACCACATTAATGAGAATGATTGCAGGATTGGAAAATCCAACTCAAGGAAAAATATTCTTTGGTGAACATGATGTAACTAATGTTCCAACCAGAAGAAGAAATATCGGTATGGTTTTTCAATATCCAGTAATTTATAGAAACACATCCGTTAGAAAAAACTTAGAATTACCATTACTATCTGAAAAATTATCTAAACAAGAATTAGATAAAAGAGTTGATGAAGTAGCAGAAATCCTAGGTTTAACAGATGTGTTAAAGAAATTTGTTGAAGAATTAGATAATGGCACAAGACAAAAAATTGCGGTAGGACGTGAAGTTGCTCGTCAACCAAGAATTATTTTGTTTGACGAACCAATCACCAATATCGATTTAACTTCCAAATTAGAACTAAAGAGAAGTTTGAAAGAACTATTTGGCCGTTTACAACAAACTATTATTTATGTAACTCATGATCAAACTGAAGCTATGACTTTGGCTGACCAAATTGCTTTGATGCAAGATGGTGTGATTACTCAAAGTGATTCACCTAAAGAAATTTATGAAAATCCAAATTCACAATTTGCAGGATGGTTCTTAGGAAATCCTGGAATGAACTTTGTGCCACCACAATTTATTAGTGTTTCTGGTTCAAAAGTTAGTTCCAAGATGTTTTCTCAAACTATTGATTTAGGTTCAAAAGCATCCTCAGTTGATACATTCGGAGTAAGAGCAGAAGGAATTTCTGTTTCACCATCTGAAATAAAAGGTGGAGTAAAAGCTAGAGTAACTAGAAAATCAATTGGTGCAGGTGGCCAATACTTATTAGATCTAGCTGTGGAAAATCTTTTAGTCAAAGCCAGAGTTTCTCACTCAATAGGTAGAAGTGTTTCAGAAAACGTGTGGACCACAATTGAGTCAGACAGCATCACCTTTTTCGATAAATCAGGTAAAGCAATTTAATTAAAATTGCGTGTAAATTTTAATTCGATAGATTAGAAGTATGTTCTATTTTGGTACAAACACGAAACAGCATCTTGATATTCAAAACCATGAAGATGTTGTCGAAATTGCTTCCCTTTTAGCAAAATCTCATAAAGATGTGCAACTTTTTGTTTTACCAACTATGCCTTTAGTTAGAGAACTTAAAAAAGCATCTCATGGCTCAGGTTTATGGGTTGGTGCTCAAAGGGTATCTGGAACCCAAAAAAATATTACGGGCAAAATTTCTGCCAAACTATTAGCTGATTCAGATCTTGATTTAGTTATGGTGGGTCATGCTGAAAGAAGAGCTTTTGGAGAAGATAGTGAAGCAGAAATCGCTAACCAATTAGAAGCAATACTTGAAGTGAAGTTGCCACTTCTTTATTGCATAGGTGAAGAACATTTAGAAAATGATTCAAAAAAGAGAAAAGATTGGTTCAAAAAACAACTTCAGATATTAAGAGATTTGTATGTTGAGAACGCTTTAATTGGATATGAACCAGTTTGGTCAATTGGAGAAAAAGGCACCCCTGCAGAACCTGGTTATGTGGAAGAGTCATTTCAATTAATTAAAGAAGCTTTAAGTGAATTAGAACGTAAACCAGAAAATTTTCCTCTGCTATATGGAGGAAGTGTGAATGTAGAAAACGCCAAGCAACTAGCCTCATTAGACAGTTGTGATGGACTATTTGTAGGCAGAAGTGCTTGGAGTAAAGATGGATTTAGAAATGTGTTTGAGAAAGCATACGCTGGCTACAAGTCAAAGTTTTAAGATCTAATTTATGTTTGTAACTGCTCGAGTATTTTCTCTAAGTCATCAAACTCCAAGAGAAAACGGTATAAAAGCAGCTAAGGAAGCTCTTTCTTTAGGTAGAGCAATTGTTATTCCAACTGATACAAGTTATGCCATTGCAGTAAGAGCAATGGATGAAAAAGCAGTGAATTTATTGTGGAAAATAAAGAATCAAACACCTAAAACTCCACTAACAATATTTGTTTCAAATATTGGACTTTTGCATAAATTTTGTGCTGGAATTACTGATGAAGTTAAAGCAAATTTCTTGAATTTTTGGCCAGGTTCTCTAACAATAATTAATAAAGGATTAAATAATTTATTGTGGAACAAAGGAATTATTCCAAATGTGGTTTCTGTAAGAATGCCACTTCATCCGGTAGTTTCAGAAATTTTAAGCGAGGAAGAAATCGTTGCTACCACTAGTCCAAATAAAGTAGGAGAGCCTTTAGCTACCAATATTCAAGAAATAAAAGCCCAATTTGGAAATGATATTTCAGTTTATTTAGATGCTGGAGTTTTAAAACCAAATTCATTATCTTCAATTCTTGATCTAACAACAGAACTTCCTGTTTTAGTTAGAGAAGGAAGTGTATCAATGGATGAAATATCTAAAGTTTATCCAAATGTGGTGAAAGAAATAGAAGAATTAGCGGGGAATAAAGAGCAAGAGTCCAGCAATCAAGGTGGAAATTAAAGCGGCATATTCAAATGCTCTTTGATTTAATTTAGTCATAATTCTTTGACCAAAAAAAGCTCCAATAATTACAAATGGGGCAAGAAATAAAGCAAGTTTTAAAGTTTCTAAAGTAATAATTCCTAAATGAGTATTAAAAGGAATTTTGGAAGTATTAATGATAAAAAACAGCCAACTATTTGTGCCCACAAAAGTTTGCATGGGAAGTTGTAAGTGAAGCAAATAAAGAGAAAAAATTGGACCAGCAGAATTGGCAGTCATAGTCATAATTCCAACTAAAACACCCATTAGTTGAGCAGTTAGTTTGGTTCTTTGCTTTAAGTTTGCTTTTTCATGAGCTTCTAATTTCTCATGTTTTAATCTTTTTCTAATTTCATAAATGGCAGTAAATATTAAGATTGCACCAATAACGTAGGCAACTTCTCTAGAAGTTGACCAAGAGAGCAAAAAATATCCAATAACCATTCCCACAAAAACTGAAGGCAAAATTCTTGCCACAATATCCCAGCGACCAGCTTTTCTATAGGCAAGTAAAGCCATGATGTCGCCTAAAATCAAAAGCGGCAAAATGGCGCCTACGGAAAGTTTGGCAGGAATTACCAGAGCAAATAAACCAACAGGCATTGTGGCAGCTGCTGGAACTGAAGACTTAGCAAGGCCTATTACAAAAACAGCAAATGCTGCAATTAAAAAACCAAAAAGATTTAGCTCTAATGGCAGAGTCAAATTAAATTAGTCCAACAGGTCGAACGAGCGCTTCTTGGACAATTGAATCAATAACATCTTCATACTTCATGCCTTTTTCTTTCCATGACAAAGCAAATGAACCATCTTTTCCTAAATAAGGCTGGCTATTAACTTCAATAACTAGAAGTTCACCTTCTTTATCAATCATCATTTCAATTTGGGCAAAACCTGAAAGTTTTAAGACTTCAAATGTTTTATTTGCATATTCATGAATTAATTTAATAACTTCTTGATCTAAATTTTGTGCTTTTTCAAAAGAATATTTTGATTTGTTACTTCTAGCAATAAAATTAAATAATTTTTCAGTTTTGTCTAATTTTGTTTCAATAATTTCACTAGTTATAGTTTTTCTTTTAGTATCTTCAATAATGTTACATTCGATTAAATGTTTTGGTTCGTGATATTTTTCAACAATTACTCGTCCATCAAAGTTTCGAGCAATTTCAATATTTTTCTTCCAATCTCTTGGAACTCTGGTGTAAGAAATTCCTACTCCGTTACTTCCTCTTGCTGGCTTTACCACTACTGGCATTTTTAAAGCATTAGCTCTTGCTACACAAGAAAGTGGATCTCTTCTCCAATTTTTATCATTAATAATTGAAAGAGCAGGAGTTGGAACTTCAACAGATTGCATTAATAATTTGGCAGTCGGTTTATCAGTTGCAATGGCTGAACCTAATGTATCTGAACCAACAAATCTAACAATTTCTGTTTCTAGAAGTCCTTGGACTGTTCCATCAGAAGCCCAAGCTCCCATAAGAGTTGAGAAAACAACAGGGGATTCAAGTAGTGATTCAGGTGGAAGAACTGAAACTTTTACATCTTTTATCTCTTTTACTGACTCATCAGTGATTTCAAAGTTTTCTTTATTTAAGTTATTTCTTAGTGAAGCAAGATCATCAAATTCAACCCAGTTAGCTTCCATGGTCATGCCATAGGCCTTAACCAGATAGCCTTTTGCCTCAAGAGCATCGATTACATCTTTGGCAGAAAGACAAGATCGATAGTTTTCTGAGTTTCGACCACCGAGCAAAACAGCTACTTTGGTTTTTTCACTCACTTAAAAGTCTCCTTGAAATCCACAAATCTTTGTGTTATTTACCTCAATTTTAGTGATTCAAGTCCTTCCCAATTCCTGGCGGGAGGCCTCTTTAGTATCTTTAAACCTAGGACTTTTACTTCAAAAAAGAAGGTTATTTACTTGTTAGATATTGGATTCTTTGAACTTCTAGTAATAGCAATTATTGGACTATTGGTAGTAGGTCCTGAGAAGTTGCCTAAATATATAGCTCAAGGAATTAAGACATTAAGAAATGTAAGAGATATGGCCACAAAGGCAAAAGATGACATTGTGGAATCCGCTGGAATTAAGGAAATGGATTTGAAGAAATTTACAGATCTTGATTCCAAAAAGTTAGCCGATAATGTTTTTGAAGATAAGCCAGAGTCAAAACCAGCACAACAAAAAAAGTTTGATCAAGACGCAACTTGATAAAACTTAAATGAGTAATTTAACTTTAAATAAAAATAGCGTTAGAGCAGGTATTGCCACCGTTGGCATTATTGGTGGTTTTGTTTCAGGTTATGGTGTTTTAGTTCCTTTCTATATTGAAAAGTATCTTCTTGATATTGAAATTGGGGGAAGACTTTTTGCCTTAACTGGGTTTAGTGGTTTAGTTGGAGTTTTTATAACTTCTTATTTGATAGATAAAGTTAAAGCTTCTATTGCTGGTTCTTTGGGAACTTTTTTAACTGGAGTTGGAATATTAATTCTTGCATTTTCTAGTAGTTGGAACACTATTTTATTTGGAGTATTTTTAATTGGTTCAGGCTTTGGCGCAGGCCAAGTTGGGGTAAGTCAACTAGTTGTAGATATTGGTGGGATTGAAGCTGCAAGAAGAACAAATAAAAATAATATTGCCTTTGCTTTATCATCAATAGTAGTGCCAATAATTTTTGGTTTGCTTTTAGTTAAAAGCTATACATTATTGATGGTAATTTTTGCTATAGCAACATTTATTACTTCATTTGTTTTTTATTCCAATACCAAAGGCAAATTAGTTCATAAACCAGAACATGAACATAAAAAAGCAAATCATAATTTTTCTATAGCTTTATTACTTTTAGGTATATCAACTTATGTTGGTCTTGAATCAGCAGCCACTGGTTGGATTCCTACTTATTTACTTGATAAAGGCTGGACAACTTCTCAAAGTTCTCTTGGTTTATCTGTATTTTTCGTAGTTTTATTGGTTGTTAGATTAATAATCTTAAAATTTATTCATAATATTAATTTTGGATTACTGGTGGTTTTTTCAACCCTTTTATTAGTTCCGTCTCTTTATCTTCTTTATGCAACAAATCTATATTTAGTTGCAATTATTCTTTTAGCAGTTTTTTGCGCTCCAGTATTTCCCATGGCTTTTGCTTGGGTAGTAAAAATAAGTCCTGGTAATGCTCGGATCACAGGTTTTATTTTCTTTTCTTCAATTTCTGGATCCATGATTTTTCCATATTTAATTGGTAGTTACATGAATTCTTTAGGTACAAATTTTGCTCCACTATTGATGATGGTGCCGGCAATACTTGCCTTATTGTTTTTTAGTTTTGGTTATAGATCAATTTCTAGAACTTAATATAATTTTATTAAACCAATTATAAATATTAGAATGATTTACATTGTTTGATTCCATCATTGAAATCATTTCTTTGTATATTTGTTTTGAATTAATTATAAATTTATAACCATTTATTCTTAAAAAGATATCAGTCACAGCAAAAGCAACTCTTTTATTTCCATCTGTGAAGGGATGATTCATCAATAAACTTTCAAATAAAGCTGCAGCTTCCGCAATCAAATCAGGATAATAACCAGTTTGAGGTCGAAAAAGTGCTGATTCAAGTAAACCCAAATCAACACTTCCCGAAGTCCCACCATACTTCTTTAAAAGTGTGGAGTGAATTATTAAAGCTTCACTAGTGGTGACATAAATTGTTTCACTCACTTGGCTAAGTTCTTGTACAACTCGTCAAATTCATCCATGCTTGCTTTTAATGCATTCATGACGTTTTTTCTAGGCGAAGTATTTTTTCTTTTTTCTAAGAAATCCTGAAGCGCTTCTTCTAAAACTGATTGGAAGAGCCTCCCCTCATTATTGGCAATTTCTCGAACTTTTGCCAAAAGCTTTGGATCTGCTTGGGAAGAAAATTTCTCTCGCATTATGGTCATGATATCTCCTGAAATTTCTTGATATATCTTGATAAAAGAATATCACAGGTTTAAGTCTGTTTTTTGGGAATTATCTAATAGATTTCCAAGGCTCTTCTTTAGCCACATCAACTAGTTCATAACCTGAATCACCTTGGGCAGGAGCAAGCACTACTTGTAAGGTGGCAGATTCGTTGAAGGTATTAAAAGAAGCGTGAACTGTATTTTTAGGCACAAATGCAGAATCTCCAGCATTTAAAATTTGCTTATTTTTATCTACCCATTGTTCAACTTTTCCTTTTAAAACAATAATTATTTCATCTTGATCAACATGTTTGTGGAAATTATGCATGCCACCTGGTTCAAGGGTTACATCCATAACTACAAAAGTTGTGCAACCAGAAGCTTTTGGCTCTAGGCGATTAACCACATCACCCCATTCAAAAGAAGTGATTGGTAATTCTTCTTTTTTATAAAATAACTTAGCCATTGTTTTCTCCTTTTATATTGTTAAAGATTTAAATCTTTTCATATTTTCTGTCATGGCAACTTCAGTTGGAAGTCTTTCCATGGAAGATGCGCCAAAGAAACCTTCCACGTTTTTAGTTTTTTCTAAAATGTATTTAGCATCTTCAGGTTCGGCAATTGGTCCACCATGGCAAATCACTATTACTTCTGGATTTATTTTTTTAGCAACATCTGTCATTTCTTGAATCAAAGGCACACAATCATCCAAAGTAAGAGCTGTAGTTGCCCCAATCATTCCTTTAGTAGTTAAGCCCATGTGGGGCACTAAAATATCTGTACCAGTTTTTGTCATAGCTTCAGCACTTTTAGCATCAAAGACATAGCTTGCAGTTAATAAATCTAATTCTCTTGCATTTCTAATCATTTCAACTTCTAAGTCATATCCCATGCCTGTTTCTTCTAAACCTTGTCTAAAGGTTCCATCAATTAGTCCAACTGTGGGAAAGTTTTGTACTCCACTAAAGCCAATTTCTTTTATTTGTTTTAAAAATATTGGCATTTGTCTAAAAGGATCTGTGCCACAAACTCCTGCAAGCACTGGAGTTTTCTTAACAACAGGAAGAACTTCTCGAGACATTTCCATCACTATTTCATTGGCATCGCCATATGGCATAAGTCCTGATAATGATCCACGTCCTGCCATTCGATAACGACCTGAGTTGTAAATAATGATTATGTCTACGCCACCTTCTTCAGCACATTTAGCACTAATTCCAGTTCCAGCACCTGCACCAATAACGGCTTTCTTATTCTTGATTTGATTACGTAAATTATTAAGGGCATCTGCTCTTTTAATGGCTGGCACTTTTTCCTCTTTCTATTTCAGGTAGGAAAGTAGTTTAAATGCTAGTGCATTACTAAATTCCTCATCATTTATTGCATGATCCAGTTCAATTAGTTCTACATTTGGTTTTATATTTTTTCTGATTGTGGAAAAAAGAGCCTCATCAGCTTTTTCATCATAAAAAACTTGACCCTTAGTGGCAATTGCAGAGACTCCTTTTAGTGGAATCATCAGAGCCACTTTTGAAGTTGATTCATTTAGCTTGTTACAGATATCTAAAGCAATTTTTTCACATTCTTCAGCAGTGGTTCTCATTAAAGTTACATTTTCATTATGCACATAAAGATTTCTGTTTTTAAATTTTTCTGGCACTGTTTCTTTTGGACCAAAGTTGACCATATCAAGTGCTCCTAAAGAAACTACTTGGGGAATTTTTTTATCTCTTGCAGCAGTTAGTCTTGATGGTCCTGCACTTAAAGTTCCCCCAACTATTTCATCGGCTAATTCTGTTGTAGTGACATCAAGACTTGCATTAATAAAACCTTGGTGGATTAGATTTTCCATACTCTTTCCACCACTACCAGTCATATGAAAAGTGATTACTTCTAAATTATTTTCTTCGAGTATTTTTCTAGCATTAGTCACACATGTGGTTGTTACACCAAACATGGAAGCAGAAATTAGTTTTTTATTGTTTTGTATTTCAACTTTTTCACCCTTTATCATGCCAATAGTTGCATCAACTGCATTGGCAATAACTTTTGCCGATATGGAATTAATTCCTGCAATATCAACAACTGAGGCAAAAAGTGCCATATCGCTTTCCCCAATGAAAGAAGAAGCATTACTTGCAATAAGAGTTGAAACTAAAACTTTAGGAACACCAATTGGTAAATTTCTCATTGCAAAAGAAGAAATAGTGGAGCCACCACTTCCACCTAGTGCAAATACACCATCACATTGATTCTTTTTATATAAATCTTGCACAATTTGATTTACCCCTTGAGTCATAACCGAAACGGCAAATCCTCTATCACCTAAGTTTTTTAATGTGGAAAGTTCTTCGCCTCCAGCTCTTGCAACTTCTTCGTTTGAAATATCTGCTTTTACTAAAGATTGGCCAATAATTCCTGCATCGATAAGGATTGTGTTTAAGCCAGATTTCTTAAATCTTTCTTTAGCAAATTGATACTCCACACCCTTGGTGTCAAGAGTTCCAATCAAAATGACGGTTTTCAAGAATTAGTTATCTATGCAATTAGATTAATTAGCTGGAATGATTTTTGCAAAAATTTCATCATTTTCAGTTAAATAAACAATTTCACCTTGCTGCACTTCAGAAATAATTTTTTCTGGAAAGTCTAAAAAATCTTGTTCTGTGTAATTTTTCATATTGTAATTATAGTAAAATCATATCGATATTTAAAGAGTCATCTCCTTAAAAATATCCTGACAAGGCGCCAAATTCTTTGGGCAAGGGTTCGTGACTGCTCTTTTACAGGAACTTTCAAAACCTTGTTTTCAGGGGCTTCATCAGGAGTCATTACTTGTCTTAAAGCTGGGCTTGATTCATCTAAAGAGTCTGCCATTATTTCAAGATTTGAAACGATTGAAATACTTCTGACTAAATCATCTTGAGTTAATTCTTTATTTCTAATAAGTGCTGTTGCAAGATTACTTGCTGCGTTTCTTAATTCATCAGCTATTTCATGGGTGGCAGAAAATAAGTCTTCTGTTTTGATAACTTCAACTTTTCTTTTCATATTATTTCCTGCAACTAAAAGAGCTTTAGATATTTCTTGTTGGGATGAAGTAAGTAAAGTTTTTTCTACACTTAAATCAAATAAAGTTCTGGCAATAGTTCTAATTTGCACAACTATATGTTCCAAAGCAACTGCTTTTAAATATAAATCTTCTGCTTCATCAACTTCCTCTAAAGGTGACCATCTTGCATAAGCTTTTGCTTCTAAGGCTTGTGCTTTTAATTTAGGGATTTCTTCAACAAATAATCTTGCTTGAGTTAACCATTGACTTGCATTTGTTTGATTTAATCCTTGATTTAATTCATTTGACATTGTTAAAAAAAGTGCAGAGATTTTCTTTCCTAAGTTAGTTAATTGATCAAGGGTTCGTCCTGCAGGAGTTTTAGCGTGAGAAAAATATGAAAAAGCAATTGCAACACCTGCACCAATTAGTGTGGAACCTAATCTGTGAATTGCTAGGTTTTGATCAAGACCAGGTCCTATAACAATTAAGGCAGTTACTGGCACGTTTACAGATGCAACTTCACCAAGTCTTAAAGCTCTTGCAACCACGGCGCAAAATAAAACTGTAGTTCCAATGGCAAGAGATCCAAAATCAAAAAAGTAAACAGTAGCTAA
>Ga0255182_1001725_pt1 | contig 10793 bp, 9 predicted proteins | sample Atl_UVDOM_RepA_8_FD_188420 | JGI IMG/M metagenome (GOLD analysis project Ga0255182, IMG submission 188420) | Freshwater microbial communities from Altamaha River, Georgia, United States - Atl_UVDOM_RepA_8d | ecosystem: Environmental > Aquatic > Freshwater > River | place: USA: Georgia | collected... | reverse complement strand
CGCCCGAGTGATCTTAGGGGTTGATAACTTTAAGGTCGCGGCCGTGTAGGCTGTATCCACTGAGCGCATGAGCGCATCGACGCCATTGCCCTTCATGGCAGAAATAAAATGAAAGCGCGCCCAGTGGAGAAACTGGAGTTTGCGCGCCATCACACGCTTGACCTCATCGCGGGCAACGCTATCGAGGCCATCCCACTTATTGACTGCAACGACTAATGCCCGGCCAGCCTCTGCAACAAATCCTGCAATGTGAGCATCCTGATCAGAGACGTCTTGCTGGGCATCGAGCATTAGGATTGCAACGTGACAGGATTCAATCGCCTGCAGGGTCTTGATGACTGAGAATTTTTCTACCGCCTCAAAGACCTTGCCACGCCGACGCAGGCCCGCTGTATCGATTAACTGATACTTACGACCCTCGCGCTCGAAGGGAATTGAGATTGCATCCCGTGTTGTTCCGGGCATATCAAAGGCAATCACACGCTCCTCACCAACGAGGGTATTGATTAATGTTGATTTGCCAACATTCGGCCTGCCAACAATGGCCACTCGTAAGCCCTTTTCAGCAATCTCGGCGGCCTCATCCTCCGCGGACACCGCCAAGGGCAGATCGCTCAGGAGATGATCGATTAGCGATGTCACGCCATCGCCATGGGCCGATGAGATTGCGATCGGATCGCCCAGGCCTAATTCATAGAACTCGGAGGTGCGCCCCTCACCGGTCAGCCCTTCGAGTTTATTAACCGCAAGGGTCACGGGGCGGCCTGACTTGCGCAGTAAATCCGCGATCTGAAGATCCTGTGGTGCTAGACCTGAACGGCCATCGACCACAAAAATCACCTTGTCGGATTCCGCGATCGCCTGACGCGTCTGCTTGGCCATCTGAAAGGTGATGCCCTCTTTCACAATGGGCTCAAAGCCGCCGGTATCGACGACAAGATACGGGCGATCGCCGAGTCGGCCTTCGCCGTAATGACGATCCCGCGTTAGCCCCGGAAGGTCTGCAACAAGCGCATCTCGAGATCGCGTGAGCCGGTTAAAAAGCGTGGATTTCCCAACATTGGGCCGCCCAACAAGGGCGACCACCGGCTTTGCATTCAATGATTAACCTTCCGAGCGAACCAGCAGAAGCTGTCCGCCTTGCGTCTGTATGACGAGGCCTGAACGGGTCGCGCGCATTGCACCACTCGGGGCACCACCGTCTAAGGAAAACCTGGAGAGCAATTTCCCGTCCTCACGGCTCACGACATGCATGAACCCAAACCGATCTGCAACCCAAAGACCACGGCCCCAGACCAAGGGGCTCATCAGTCCACGGAGTTGAAAGGAGTCGATGCTCCAGACCGACACACCATCTTTTCTTGCAAGCGCATGCAGACGAGACTGATCATCGGCCACAAACACAAATCGGTTGTCGGCCGCGGCAGGCGTGCTCGCGATAAGATCTCTGCTCCAAAGCCTTCGGCCACTCTCAGCGCCGAAACACGACACCATGGTCTGGTAGGCCGCCACGCAGACATCTGGGCCCTCTGCAATTGGGGCGCCCAGTAGATCAACAATTCTCTCGACCTCGTTGCTGCCACGCGGCGTGACCACCTGTGATTCCCAGCGGACTGCGCCTGTGTTGGCGTCCAGCCAGAGCAGGCGGCCGCCCGGAAGATTCACGACGACATCCGATGGACCGAGAACTGGGCTGGTTGACTCCTCCGGGGGTTGCGGCGCAACCCGCAGACCGGATTGGCCATGCAAGACAAGCGGCGGGAGATTGCGCTGAATTACCCAGCGACGAGTGCCGGTGGTGAGATCCCAGCCCGCGATACGGTTATCGGCCAAACGCACAATCGCGGTGTTTCCCAGAAGCGTCGGCAGCTCGATGGCCACGCCCCCCAATGCGATCCGACGGGCCACATTACCGTTGGGCTCAATCACGACAAGTTCGCCACGATCGTTGATGACAACGGAAACACCGCTGGTTACGCCACTGCCCACGGCAACGCCAGCGATGATCGGCGCGCCAATCTGTGTTCGCCAGATTAATTTACCGTCTGCGAGGTTTACACGCGACACCGTCCCATTTGAAGCAGCAGCCGTTACAGACTCACCGCTTACCGCAGGGGAGAACTGACCCACACCCGCGTCAAACTTTGGCGTACGCCCAACCTCGGTCTTCCATGCCACGGTGGTGGAAAGGGTTGGCGTGAAATTTATAAGCACCGCGGGCTGGGGCTTCTTCGCGCTTGTGCAGGCCGAGAGACCCACTACAGCACAGAGCAGAATCGGTAAGAGGATTTTATTCGACATTATTTCGCTCCCGTGAACGAATCCATGGTTTGAAGTTTTCGCAATACGAGTTCGCGCGATGGCGACTGGGCAGAGAATCCCTCAGCCGCTAGTTTCCAGGCGGAACGCGCCTCTTCTTTGTTCCCGAGCGCCACATGCACATCGCCCCGTCGATCATTCACGATCGGGAGAAATTCTTTTGGGGGTGTGCCCTCGAGCACTGATAAAGCAGACTTGGCGTTATCTTCATCAAGCATCACGCCTGCTAGGCGGACCTTTGCAATCCACGCAAACCCCTGCTCTGAGTGTTTGCTCACCGCTTCCAGGGCACTGCGCGCCTGCGTCAGATCCCCACTCGACGCAAAGACCTTGGCCATCGCCAGGCCCCCGATAGCGGCCTGTGTCGACCCCGAAAAATCATCGGCCAGCACTTTATATGCAACTCGGGCCTTCTCAACATCTTGTTGGCCAAGTGCGCCTTCCATCGCCGTAAGGGCCTCGGTAGCGCCCTCGGCCTGACGATTTTGCCACCAACTCCAGCCATTGAGTGCCGCCGCAGTCAACACCACCACGGCGATCATCGGAACGATCCAACGCTTGTTGTCGCTCCAGAATCCCTTGATGGCATCGAGTTGTTCTTGTTGTTCTAAATCCTCACGCATGCTTATCTATCCTTAGTTCGCTATCGTTATTCTGTATCGGTTTGTTATTCATTCTGTGGAGTGCATTACGCGCCGTAATCCCGCAATCACTGCCGCGGTGTTTTCAATAGCAACCCGCTCCTGCGCCACAGCCCCACTGTCGGCGCGCAGGGGTTTAATCGAGACCACTCCATTAGCCCGCTCATCATCCCCCATGAGCACAGCAAACCCAGCGCCACTCTGGTCGGCTTTTTTCATCTGAGACTTCAAGCCCGCGTCGCCACAATGCATCTGCACAGCAAGCCCAGCACTGCGGCATTGTTCAGCCACACGAATCGCCGCTGGCGATGAATTCTCGCCCCAATGAACAATGTAGAGATCGAGGCCGCTGGATAGTTCCGGTGGCGCGACTTCTTTTAAAAGCTCGACAAGACGCTCCACGCCAATTGCAAATCCGCAGGCAGGTGCGGCTTTGCCGCCCATCTGCTCAATCAGCGTGTCGTAACGACCACCGCCACAGACTGTACCCTGCGCACCCAGCTGATCGGTAATCCATTCAAATACCGTGAGATTGTAATAATCAAGGCCTCGCACCAGTCGCGGGTTCACCAAGTAGGAAACACCGTGGGTATCCAGCACCGAGAGCACCGCCTGGAAATGCGCCTGCGACTGTTCACCTAAGAAATCTCTGAGTAGGGGAGCACCTGCAATCACCTCGCGCATGGCTGGATTTTTCGAATCCAAAATGCGCAATGGGTTCGTCAACAAACGGCGTTGCGCATCGGCATCCAGCACGCTGGCGTGCGCCTGAAAATGGGCAATCAGTGCCGCACGGTGGGCGAGCCGTTCCTCCTTCTGGCCCAGAGAATTAATCTCTAGCCGAGGCGCCTTATCCCCAACCAGGCCAACCGCAGCCCAGACCCGATGAATCATCAAGAGTTGTTCAGCATCGATATCAGGCCCCGTCAACCCAAGGGCCTCGATTCCAAACTGGTGAAACTGCCGATAGCGGCCCCGCTGAGGCCGCTCATGTCGAAACATGGGCCCTAGGTACCAGAGACGCTTCGGGCCATCGTACAAGAGATTATGCTCAATTACTGATCGAACAACCGCAGCCGTATTCTCCGGCCTGAGGGTGAGTTGCTCACCATTGAGCGCATCGGTAAAGGTGTACATCTCTTTTTCTACGATGTCGGTGACCTCACCAATACCGCGAACAAAGAGTGCCGTAGGCTCAAGGATAGGCGTGCGAATTGCGCGGTAGCCATACTGGCGAAAGACGGTTGCGACCCGCGATTCAACCCACTCCCACAAACCGGACTGATCTGGCAGAAGGTCGTTCATTCCCTTCACGCCAGCAAGTTTTTCGATGCCACTCATGTGGTGCTACCAAACCGTGTCTTAACGTAATCCGAGACGATCGCCTGAAACTCTTCTGCGATATGGTCACCCTTCAGCGTGACATTGCGCTGGCCGTCGATAAATACAGGAGCAACGGGCGTCTCACCCGTGCCGGGTAGGCTGATGCCAATGTCGGCGTGCTTACTTTCACCGGGGCCATTCACAACACAGCCCATCACGGCTACCGTCATATTTTCAACGCCGGGATACTGGGTTTTCCAGACACGCATCTGATCGCGCAGATAGGACTGAATCTTTGAGGCGAGCTCTTGAAAGAAGGTTGAAGTCGTTCGCCCACAGCCAGGGCAGGCCACGACCATCGGCGCAAAGGCCCGCATCCCCATCGATTGCAACATCTCCTGGGCGACGATGACCTCTAATCGGCGATCGCCACCAGGCTCGGGGGTGAGCGAGACCCGGATGGTGTCGCCAATTCCCTCCTGCAGTAGCACCGCCATAGCAGCGGTCGAGGCAACGATTCCTTTGCTGCCCATACCCGCCTCGGTAAGACCAAGATGAAGGGGGTAGTCGCAACGTCTGGCCAACTCGCGGTAAACCGAGATTAAATCCTGAACGCTGCTGACCTTCGCAGAGAGGGTAATACGATCGCCCGCAAGCCCCCATTTCTCCGCCTGTTGAGCGCTGTCGATCGCCGAGGTCACCAAGGCCTCACGCATAACGGCCTGCGCATCCCAAGGCTGCGCGCGTTTGCTGTTGTCATCCATTAACCGCGCCAACAACTCCTGATCAAGGCTACCCCAGTTCACACCAATGCGCACGGGCTTATTAAATTTACAGGCGGCTTCGATCATGGCGCCAAACTGATCATCACGTTTCGCGCCCTTACCAACGTTACCCGGATTGATTCGATATTTTGAGAGTGCCTGCGCACAATCGGGATACTCGGAGAGCAGCTTGTGGCCATTAAAGTGAAAATCCCCAATCAAAGGAACGCTGCAATTCATCCGATCGAGTTGCTCACGAATTGAGGCCACCTCTTTGGCAGCATCCGGAGAGTTCACGGTAATCCGCACAAGCTCAGAGCCCGCCTGCGCGAGACCCTGAACCTGAATCGCAGTACCGATGGCATCGGCGGTATCGGTGTTGGTCATCGACTGCACCACCACCGGTGCACTGCCGCCAATCTGCACGGTCTGATTGCCCCAGGCCACCTTCACGGCGCGCGACACCCGCCGCGTGGAGGGTCCACACGAAAAGGGCTCGTCCCCCATTGCACTGCAGGGTGGCGATTGGCCTAATGCAGGGTCTTTCGCATTCATTTCATTCTCATTGTGATTCGAGTCCGATCCTGGATATCACCGGCCAACTGGCCGCAGGCTGCATCGATATCGTCACCCCGGGTTTTACGAATCGTGGTGATAAAGCCCTCTTGCGTCAAGAGATCAGCAAAAGCCCGTGTCTTAGGCCAGGCGGGCTTTCGATAGCCTGAATTTGGAAAGGGATTAAAGGGAATGAGATTGAACTTACAGGAGATTTCCTCGTGCTTCACGAGACGCGCCACAGCCTTCGCATGCTCGATCGAGTCGTTCACACCGTCGAGCAGCACATACTCAAAGGTAATGAAATCCCGGGGTGCGGGATCGAGATAGCGACGCAGGGATGACATCAGATCTTTCAGGGGGTACTTTTTGTTTAGGGGCACTAAAACATCGCGCAATGCATCGGTTGGGGCGTGCAACGACACGGCCAACGAGACTGGGCAATCCCGGGCTAAGCGATCGATCATGGGTACAACGCCCGAGGTTGACACCGTGACCTTTCTGCGCGATAGGCCATAGGCATCATCGGCCAACATGAGTTGCAACGCCGGCACTACGGCATCGTAATTTAAGAGCGGCTCACCCATTCCCATCATCACCACATTACTCACCGGCTGATCCAGCACATGCCGGGCCCACCAGAGCTGGCCGATGATTTCGGCTGTTGTCAGGTTACGGTTAAACCCCTGCCGACCCGTGGAGCAGAATGGACAGGCCACGGTGCAGCCCGCCTGCGACGAGATGCACAAGGTGCCGCGATCGGTCTCGGGGATAAAGACCGTTTCAATCGCATTGCCATTACCGACATCGAAGAGCCACTTACGCGTCCCATCTTCTGAAACATTGTCTTGCAAGACTTCGGGAGGCCGGATCTCGGCGTCGGTATCGAGCCCCGCCCGGAATTCCTTCGCGAGATCGGTCATCTCCCCAAAGGCGCTTGCGCCCCGCTGATGGATCCATTTCAGCAGCTGGCGGGCGCGAAACGGCTTCTCCCCGCGTGCAACACACCACTCGGTTAGGGCCGACGCAGAGAGCCCGAGGAGATTCACCAAGTGTTTAACTTATCGACTGTAAATCGCCATTGCCGGGAAGAAAAACGCAATCTCCTGGCGGGCGGTGTCAGGCCCATCAGAGCCATGGACCGCGTTGGCATCAATACTGTCGGCAAAGTCGGCCCGGATTGTTCCTAGCGCCGCCTTCTTGGGATCAGTCGCGCCCATGAGGTCACGATTTTTAGCAATCGCTCCCTCCCCCTCTAGGGCCTGAACCATCACAGGGCCAGAGATCATGAACTCGACCAGATCTTTAAAAAAGGGCCGCTCACGATGAACCCCATAGAAGGCCTCGGCCTCGCCCCGCGACAGATGCATCATGCGGGAGGCCACAACTTTTAGGCCGGCCTTCTCGAACCGGGCATAAATTTCCCCAATGACATTCTTAGCAACGGCATCAGGTTTGATAATCGAGAGGGTACGTTCAATTGCCATAGTGATCTTTTCCGAAAAATTGAAGGGTTTTAGGGGGTCAGAACCCGAATTTCCACACTGCGGGCGGGTCCGGGAACATTTCCCTACTTGATTTGTCAAGTAAACCTGCGATTATACGTGCTGACGTCCGCCCGCAAGGCGTTGTGCCCCGGGATCTCGTCAGAAATCATGAAGGAGAAAAAACACATGATTCCTAGCTTCGATAACAGTGCTTCGTTGCCACGTGCCGAGTCGGCCTTGGCGCGCAATCGGGTGCTGCGCAACACCTATTGGCTCCTGGCTGCATCGATGGCGCCCACCGTGTTGGGGGCTTGGGTTGGCATGCAGTTCGGGTTTAACTGGTTTGCAGGAAGCCCATTTATTGGTGTGCTGGTCTTTTTGGGAATTGCTTTCGGTTTCTTCTACGCCATTGAGCGGACCAAGCACAGCGTAACGGGTGTCTACCTGCTCCTGGGCTTTACATTTTTTATGGGGCTAATGCTGTCCCGTCTGATCGGCTTGGCAGTCGGTATGTCCAACGGCCCCCAGCTCATCGGAGTTGCAGCAGCCGGTACTGGCGCCGTGTTTTTCGCAATGGCCAGTATCGCCAGCACCACGAAGCGAGACCTGTCCAATATGGGCAAATTCCTAATGATCGGTGTTGTCGTGCTGATCGTGGCCTCGGTTGCCAATATCTGGCTACAGATGCCTGCCCTAATGCTCACCGTATCCGCATTGGCCGTTGGAATATTCTCAGCATTCTTGCTCTACGACTTAAACCGAATCATCACCGGCGGCGAGACCAACTACATCTCGGCCACTCTCTCGGTTTACTTAAGCATCTACAACATCTTTAGTAATCTCTTGGTGCTCTTGATGTCGCTCTTTGGCGGTAACCGCGACTAACCGGACCCAGTAAAAAGCCCCTGATAACCAATCAGGGGCTTTTTTTATTGTCTGGGCTTTGTGGCCGCTCAAAGACGGCGATCGATTCGACATGGGCCGTGTGAACAAACATATTAATCACACCACTCGCCTTTAACTGCCAGCCGCCCTCATGCACCAGAATCGCAGCATCGCGTGCCAAGGTGGCCGGGTTACATGAGACATACACAATCCTCTTGGGCAGAAAATCAGCCCGTCCAAGCTCGCAGGCGATCGATCGATAGGCCTGACAGAGGGCCAACGCGCCCTCACGCGGTGGGTCGAGTAACACCCGATCAAATTGACCCTGTGCGATCAACCACTGTGGATCAATATCAAATAAGTTAGCGTTTAGAAATGTAACTCGGTCATCGAGCTGGTGGAGCCGCGCATTTTCCATCGCCCGTTGAGTCAGTGATGGGGAACCCTCAAAGCCCACCACCTTCTGGGCAAAGCGGGCAGCAGGCAAGGTGAAATTCCCAAGGCCGCAGAAAAAATCGGCAACCCGGTCTGTGGCCTGCGCCTGCAGTAAACCGAGCGCACGCCTGACCATCACCTGATTCATCGCCGGATTCACCTGCGTAAAGTCAACAGGTGAAAACGGCATCTCCAGGCTAAATTCGGAGAGGTAATACGAGAGACGACTCTCGGTTGGGTAAAAGGGTGATGCGGTTGCTGGGCCGCCGGGCTGGAGCCAAAACTGGACATGCCAACGGTCTGCGAATGCGCGCAGTTTCTCCTCGTCACGAACCGTGAGAGGTTCAAGAATTCGAATCACCCAGACGATGCTCGAGTTTTCCCGGGCCATCGACGGGCTGATATCGTCGCTCACCGCTGTCTCACCCAGCGCCACTTCAAGCTGAGGAATGCGTTTGGCGATTGTGAGTTCGGCAAGGAGTTCGCGCATCGGCATTAAGAGTTCAGAGAGTCGAGGATGTAATACCCGACAGGAATTCATCACCGCGACATAACTACTCTTTCTCTCGTGAAAGCCCACCAGCATGCCGCCTTTTTTCTCGACCCACCGGGCGGTTAGCCTTGCACGGGTCCGATACCCCCAGGCAGGCCCATCAAGAGGCGCCAGGACGTACTCGGGCTTAAGCCGCGCCAGATGCCAGAGGTTGTCTTCTAAAACACGCTGTTTAATCGCCAACTGCGCGGCGGGCTCAATGTGCTGCATGGCACAGCCGCCGCAGACACCGAAGAATTCACATCCTGGCAACACGCGCTGCGGGCTACTGCGGTGCCAGGCAATCGCACGGCCTTTGGCGTAGCTCGCTTTACTACGTGTAATTTCCACATCCACCTGCTCACCCAGTAATGCATTCTCAACAAAGATCACCTTGCCCTCGTGATGCGAGAGGCCCTGACCTTCGAGATCAACCGATTCGATATGGAGGGATTCAAGAATTACGGTCACAAGGAAAACGCCAGCAGATGTTGTCGGTCAAGTGAGCTGAGGTATCAGAAAATCGCGTCGGATAATCGCTATTACTTAACGATGAAGCGCAGGTGCTGCGGCGAGGTAACGCTTCCAGTGCTCGCCTTTGAGTGGGCTTGCCGCATCGCCAACCATTTTCTCGAGTGATTCCCGAACCAGCTGTAACTCGTCTTGGTAGAACTTCTCTGACCACTCGCCACGAATCAAACGAAATCGGCTAAAAAGTAGATAGGTATTCACAACATCAGTCTCACAGTAGGCACGAACCGATTCACCCCGGCCCTCTAGAAACGACTGCCAGACCTTACTGCCATCCTCGCCAAGCTTGCCCGCGAAACCGCAGAGCCTCGCCAAGCCATCGAGCGGCGCGAAGGCACGATTCTGGTATCCCGAGACAACATCCATCAGATCGCAGTGCCGATGGTGATAGCGGGAGAGATAGTTGTTGTATTTGAAATCCCGGTCGTCGTCGCCCTGTTCCCAGTATCGGGGGGCGGGAACCCCGTGAATCATTGCTCGGTGATGCAGCACGGGAAGGTCAAAGCCCGAGCCATTCCAACTCACCAGCTGCGGCGTATGCTTTTCGATTACTTTAAAAAATGAGCGAATGCGCGCGGACTCCTCCTCATCTGAGGCGCCATGAGAATCTCCCAGACAACGAACTCGAAAGCCCTCCTCGTCGCGAAAGGCGCAACCCACCACCCAGACCCGCTGCAGATATTGGGGCAAGAAATCGTTGCCATGGGATTCCATACGCGCGGCTTGTACCGCGGCCACCCCCTCGGCGTCAGCCAGAGAAGAATCGAACGACTCAAGCCGACGAAGGCCAGCGGCATCAGGAATTGTTTCTAGATCAAAACACAGGATTGGGGTCATGACCCCAATTATCGCTGAGCAAGAAACTTTAAGGGATCGACGGGTTTACCCGAGCGGCGAACCTCGAAATGGAGCTTCGGAATATCAGAGTCGGTCTTACCCAGCTCGGCAATCTTTTGGCCCCGCTTTACGGTCTGACCCTCTGAGACCAGAATCGATTTATTGTGGGCGTATGCAGTTAGAAAATCACCGTCGTGTTTGACGATCACTAAATTACCGTAACCACGCAGACCATTACCGCTATAGACCACGCGTCCATCGCCTGCGGCGCTGACCGGATCGCCCTCGACACCCGAAATCGCGATTCCTTTGTAGCCTGGATCTGAAAACTGGGTAATGACCTGACCCCTACCCGGCCAGGACAGGGCAATGTTCTCGGCGGTAACAGGCTTTGCGGCGGTCGCTGCACTCGGTGCTGGGTTTGCAGAAGCTGCATTGGTCGCGGCTGGGTTAGCTCCTGGATTCGAAGGGCCCGGGGCTCCTG
>Ga0255182_1001723_pt1 | contig 10812 bp, 7 predicted proteins | sample Atl_UVDOM_RepA_8_FD_188420 | JGI IMG/M metagenome (GOLD analysis project Ga0255182, IMG submission 188420) | Freshwater microbial communities from Altamaha River, Georgia, United States - Atl_UVDOM_RepA_8d | ecosystem: Environmental > Aquatic > Freshwater > River | place: USA: Georgia | collected... | reverse complement strand
GAGAGCATGATGCAGAAGATGTCGCGCGCCTCGGCGCGGCGCCCTAGACGCCACAGGGCGTCGACGCGCCAGAACGTGCACACGTTGAACGCGGTTTCCGGCAGGCCGAAGTCGTCGGCCGCCTCGTAGCGGCGCATGTAGGGGCCATCGCAGAGCACCTGCTCGATGCAGGCGAAGGTCTTGCGGAACTGCTCGTGCGCGGGGTCGATGAACCCGATCTCGCTCATCAACAGCACGCTTGCGTCCAGGTGTTCGCCGCCGAAGCTCTCGACGAAGCTCTGCCGTCGCTCGTTCCAGGCCTCCGCCAGGATCCGCCGCCGGATCGTGTCCGCGCGCTCGCGCCACAGGCTCGCCCGCGCGGGCTGCTCCACGCGCACCGCGATCTTCGCGAGGCGGTCGCACGCGGCCCAGCACATCAGCGCCGACGACGTGTGCACGCGCGCGCGGGTGCGCAGCTCCCACATACCGGCGTCCGGCTGGTCGTAGACCCGCCACGCGCGCTCGCCGACGAGCTCCAGCATGCTGAAGTCGGCCGCGCCGCCGCGCCGGAACAGGCGTGCATCGTGGAAGGCCTGGGCGGCGCCGAGGACGATGTTGCCGTAGACGTCGTGCTGGAAGTGCTCGTGGGCCTGGTTGCCGACACGCACGGGCCCCATGCCGCGGTAGCCCGGGAGTCCCGTGATGATGCGCTCGGGCAGCGCCTTCTCGAGCCCCAGCCCGAACAGTGGCTGCACGTGGCCGTCCACCGCATCGCGCGCCGCCTCCTGCAGCCAGCGCAGGTAGTTTTCCATCGTGCCGACTTCGGACAGGCTGTTCAGCGCACGCACGACGAAGAACGCGTCGCGCAGCCAGCAGTAGCGGTAGTCCCAGTTGCGACCCGTGCCGGGCGCCTCGGGGATGCTGGTCGTCATCGCGGCGACGATGGCCCCGGTGTCCTCGTACTGGCAGAGCTTCAAGGTGATCGCGGCGCGAATCACCGCGTCCTGCCACTCCAGCGGCACCGCGAGGCGTCGGGTCCAGTTGCGCCAGTGACGACTGGTCTCTTCCTCGAAGCGGCGCGCGGTTTCCTCGATCCCGCCCTCGAGCGTTTCGTCCGGGCCGAGCAGCATGCTGACCGGCTCGTGCAGCGTGAATTCGGTTTCGTCGACGAGGTAGGTCAGCGGTGCGTTGGTGCTCACCCTGAGCACCTGCTGCGGGCAGACGAAGCGCAGGTGATTGCTGCCGCGGGTCAGCGTCGGCTGGCCCGCCCCCCAGTCGTGCCGGGGGCGCAACACGATGCGGATGCGCGGTGTGCCGATGGGGCGCAGGCGTCGCACGAGCTGGGCCGGCCGGAACATGCGCCCGTGATGGACGAAGCGCGGCGCGAAGTCGACGATCTCGACGCCGTGTCCCGCCCCGTCGAACAGCCGCGTGCGCACCACCGCTGTGCCCGCGTCATAGTCCTGCTCGCTGCGTACGTGGCCGCTCAGCTCGATGGAAAACGCGCCGTCGCGCGGCATGCCGTCCGCCGAGTCGAGCAGTGCGACGAAGCACGGGTCGCCATCGAAGCGCGGCAGGCAGCACCAGACGATGCGCGCGTCGCGATCAATCAATGCGCTGATCGTGCAGTTGCCGATGAGCGCGAGGTTCAGCGTGGCCTGGCGCGTTGCCGCGCCGGCGGCGCGTTCATTCTCCTGCATGTGTTTCATCCTACCGGACGAGGCCGCAGGTTCAAGCGATCGGCGGCGAAGCCTGCGCGGCGTCCAGCGCGAGAAATGCGGTTTTATGCCGGATTTCCCGGGGAAAACACGCGTGAGCGGCGTCGCGATGCGCGCGTCACGCGCCGTGCGTCGTGTGGTCGTTTGTCCTACGTCGAGGCGACGCGGCGGACAATCTGCGGTAAAAATCCCTGGCTGGGAGCACAGCACGGCGCGTGCGCGCCGGGGAGTAGGAAGCTTGCAGATGAAGAACGTGTTCAGCGACGCGGGCAAATGCGCGTTGCGCGCGGTGATGGCGCGCGACCCATTCCTGGCCTTCGATTTCGACGGTACGCTCGCGCCGATCGTCGCGCGGCCGGAGCGCGCCCTCGCGCCGGTGTCCGTCGCGCGCCGCCTCGCGCAGCTCACCGCGTTGCGACCGGTCGCAATCATCACCGGGCGACGCGTCAGCGACGTGCGTCCGCGGCTCGGCTTCTCGCCGCAGTTCATCATCGGCAATCACGGCGCCGAGTGGGAGCAGCCCGGCGTCGTCGATGTCGATCCCGGGCGGCTGGACCCCGCGCGCACGCTGCTGCGCGTGCATGCCGCCGAACTCGCCGCGCTGGGCGTGCAGGTCGAGGACAAGGGCCTGTCGCTGGCCGTGCACTACCGAGGTGTGCGCGATCCGGCTGGCGCGCATGCGTTCATTCTCGATCTCTTCGCGCGTCTGCCGCCCGCGCTCGAAGTCTTCGCCGGCAAGCGGGTGCTGAACGTCGTGCCCGGCGGCGCGCCGGACAAGGGGGAAGCACTGTTGCGACTCGTCGCGGCCTCGGGTACCGACTGCGCGGTGTTCATCGGCGACGACGTCAACGACGAGGCCGTGTTCACGGTCGCGCCCCCGCACTGGTTCACGGTGCGCGTGGGTCCCGCCCCGCAGGGTTCCGCCGCCGCGTTCTTCATCGACACCCAGGCCCAGGTGCCCCTGCTCCTGCAGGACATGATCGACCTGCTTGCCGCGCGGTCGTCCGCCGGCCGGGGGCAGGGCGGGGGCTGAGCGGGCGGCGCGGCCCGTTCAGCCGCGGCCGCGGGCGCGCCGGATCCCCAGTTGCAGGATGCGGTTGAGCAGCTGCGGATAGCTCACGCCCGCGTACAGAGCGGACTCGGCGAACTCCTCGCTGCTCGCGATATCGGGGTTCGGGTTCGCCTCGAGAAAATAGGGCACGCCCTCGGCGGACAGGCGGAAATCGACCCGTGCATAGCCGTCGACCTCCAGCACGCGGCAGATGCGCTTCGCCGTCTGCTGGATCCGGCTCGCGAGTTCGGGCGGCAGATCTTCGGCCGGCCCCTGCAGAATCCCGCGCCGCTCCTGGTAGTCAGGGTCGTGCTTGACGCGTTCGGTCGCAATGCGCGGCTGTCCGGCGCGCACGTCGCCGAACTCGAGCTCCCACACCGGCATCACCTGGAGGCGGTTGTTGCCCAGCACGCTGACGTAGATCTCGCGGCCCTCGATGTACTGCTCCGCAATCGCGTCAGTGCCGACCCGGTCGTGCACGAACTGCACGCGCTCGACGAGCTTCTCGTCGTTGTCGACCACCGAGGCGTGCGCGATGCCTATCGACGAGTCCTCGCTGACGCTCTTGACGATCAACGGGAAGTGCAGGCGCGCCGGGCGTACGACCTTGCGCCGCATCGGGAACACCGCGAAGGCGGGAACGGGGATGCGATGGTAGTGCAGGAGCTTCTTGGACAGGGCCTTGCCGCGCGCGAGCATGAGGCCGCGCGGGTTGCAGCCGGTGAACGGCACGCGCAGCAGTTCGAGATAGCTCGCGACGTTCTGGTCGTAGGCGGTTTCCCCGTGGAACTGCTCGAGCAGGTTGAACACGACGTCTGGTTGCCAGTGGCGCACTTCATCGCGGATCGGCTTCAGCTCGTGCTGGACGCCGATCGCGCGCACGTCGTGCCCGCTCTCGCGCAGCGTCGTGACGACGTCGAACTCGGTTTTCCACACGTGCCGCTCCTTGTCCGTGTAGCCCTCGCGCGACGCGGGCGGCATCAGGTCGGGGTGCATCAGCACCAGGACTCGGAGCCGCTTCACAGCGCGAACCATTCACGGCGCGACGGGCTGTACAGCGAATGCACGGTCTTGGTCGCGAGCAGCACGGTGAAATCCATGACGAGCTGCCGCTCGCGACCGGGCGCGCGCAGCTTCAGTTCGCGCGCGCGGGCGATCATGCCGTCGAGCACGGAATCGAGGGTCAGCTGGTATTCGCCGGTCCACTTGGCGATCATCTGGCGGATGCGCGCGCGATGGCGGCGCAGGAACTGGGCCGCGGTCGGCGCGCGGTGATGACGCGGGTCATCAGAGAAGATGCGCTGCAGATCGCGGTCGTAGTGCGTGTGGTTGGTGGTCATGTATCGGGCCTGTTTCTGGGCGTAGTACTCGCCCAGCGTTCGAGAGAGCCGGCTCAGCGGATCGACGCGCAGGCGGCGCGTGAGTTCCGGCTTGCGGCCGGCGAGTTCCTTCATCAGTTCGTCGACGTATTGCAGCTTGCGCAGCGCGGGCCAGTCCGCGTAGCGCTTGCGCCAGTCGGAGCGGGGCTTGAGCCAGACGGCGAAGGTTTCGGCGAAATCCTCGTCCGGGTGGCTCTGCGCGTACCACAGGCGCAGGTGCTGCACGTAATTCTTGCTGGCCGGGTTCGGGCGGTAGTAGGACGGATACGGCGTCGATGAGCGGCCGAAGAGCTGCTGCCAGTGCCGGCGCCGGTGCAGCTGGAAGGCGTGCTGCACCACGTGGCCGGCCTCGTGGCGCAGGATCCGCATGCAGTCGGCCACCGAGCCGCCCTCGACCTCGAGCATCTTGCGACGTTCCAGGCGTATCAGCCGGGGGTGCGCGAGATAGAACGGAATCGCGATGCCCGGTGTCGTGTCCGGGCTGAACCACTCGTCGGAGATCCACGCGTGCGGCCGCACGCGCAGGTCGCGCTGCGCGAGTTCGGCGTGCAGTTCACCGAGGCAGTGCTCGAGCCAGGTGTCCGCGAGCGAGAGCTTCAGCGCCTTGAGCGGCAGCCGCAGCAGCTCGTCGTCGGGCCATTCCGCCCAGGGGTGTTTTCGCGTCATGTCGCGCGCGGTCTCAGATCCGGTCGAACCACGGGAGGTGCCAGCCGCGCCACGCTGCCCGCGCGGCGCGCGGGGAAAGCATACGCCAGTGGGCGAGCTGCTGGGCAGTGAAGGTGATGTCGACGTTGCGCGCGAGCCAACGGTGGAATTCGCTGCCGATGACTTCGTTGACGTGGACGGTTCCGGCGCCCGCGCTGATGGCGTCCCACAGCGCCGGCAGGGCCGCGGCGTCGCCTACGGCGTCATAGAGGTAGCGCGCGGCGCCCGCCTGCCCGACGAGCGCCGCGGCCTGTGCGTCGCCTTCGTGCGCGAACGCGCCGAAGACGCGCCCGGCGGGCAGCGGGACGGCCGCGTAGGCGGTCGGGTCCCGCGCCACCCGCTGCGGCGCGAGGCGCTCGCGCAAGACCTCGAAGCGCGCGATGTCCGCCATCGATGGCTCCGCCTGGGTGGCACCGCGGCGCCCGGCCGGCGAGCCGGGGACGCTGCCGAAGACGCCGCGATCGTGGGCGGTCCAGCCGAGGCGTTCGTAGAAACCGTCGAGCCCGCTCCACAGCACGGCGAAATCGACGCCCGCGGCGGCGAGCGTGTCCACGGCCGCGTCCAGCACCCCTGCGGCGTGACCACGCCCACGGAACGCCGGGGCGGTGTAGACCATGCCGATCATGGCGGCTTCCCAGCGCGTGTCGTCGCTGATCCAGGTGAAGCGGCGCACGGCGCAGCAGGCGACGACGCGTCCGCCCTGGCGGCGGACGTGGAGGTTGGCGAGGTTGGCGTCGCAGAGCAGGCCCGGATAGCGCTGCGCGAGCGAACCGCCGCGGCCGCGTCCGCTGACGAACGCCTCGTCGAGCGCGTCGACCAGCGGCGGCAGTTCCCGCGCCGTGCAGGTGCCCGCCACGGGCGTCGCTTCGACCACGCGTCGTTCAGGCATCGGGGGCGGCGGTTGTCTTCATCGTGCCACTATAGCCCATCATCAGGATGGGGGAGGGTGCGCTGCTGCGCACGCCGAGCACCGGAGCGTCGGCGGCAACGTATCGCATTTGGGGGCTCGGCGGCCGAAACCGCTTCGGTATACTCGACCGCTTGAGCTGAATTCCACTCCAGCGCAGGAAACCGATCCGCATGAACGCAGTACTCCAGGGCAATGAACGCGAACGCTTCGCCGCAGCCGTCGCCGAGGCCAATATCCCGACCCTGCTGATGGTGTTGGTACAGTTGAGCGGAGAGACCCGCTGGCTCGAGCCGCCGTACCGTCCCTCGCGCAGCATCGGCCTCGGCGACAATGACAGCGGCGGCTTGCCCGAAGACATCCAGCAGGAGATCCGGACCGCGGCCCTCGAGGCGCTCCTCGCATGGCGCGCGGGCCGGCCGATCGCCATTCCGGACCCGTCGCCTGAAATGCTGGTGCGCATGCTGTCGGTGGCCATGGGCGAAGAGGTGCCGGCGGAATACGGCCGTTTCACGGCCGAGCTCTTCGGCTATAGGCCGCCGCAACCAGCCCCCGTCACCGTGCCGGACGGTTTCCACGTCATCGTCATCGGGGCCGGCGTGTCCGGGATCTGCGCAGCGGTCAACCTCAAGGCCGCGGGCATTCCGTTCACGGTCATCGAGAAGAATCCCGAAGTCGGCGGCGTGTGGCTGGAGAACCGCTACCCGGGCGCCGGCGTCGACACCCCGAACCACCTGTATTCATTCTCCTTCGCGCCCTTCGACTGGCCGATGTACTTCGCATTGCGCGACGACCTGCACGGCTACCTGCGCCACGTCGCGGAGAAATTCGAGCTCGCGCCGGCCATCCGCCTCGGCACCCGCGTCGACGCGGCGGTCTGGGACGAAGCCGCGCAGCGCTGGCAGGTCACCGTCACCCGCCCCGACGGCGCGCAGGAGACGCTGCAGGGCAACGTCGTGATCAGCGCGGCCGGCATCTTCAACCCGCCGGTGTGGCCGAAGATTCCGGGCCTCGATCAATTCGCCGGTCCCTGCTTCCACACCGCCGAGTGGCGTGACGACGTCGACCTCACCGACAAGCAGGTCGCTATCATCGGCAACGGTGCGAGCTGCATGCAGATTGGTCCCGAGATCCAGCACAAGGTGAAGTCGCTGACGATCTTCCAGCGCGCTCCGCATTGGGCGGCGCCGTTCCCGCAGTTCCGCAAGCCCGTGCCGGACAGCCTGCGCTTCCTGCTGCGCGAAGTGCCGCTCTACGCGGCCTGGTATCGCGTGCGCCTCGGCTGGACCTTCAACGACCGCGTGCACGCGACGCTGCAGAAGGACCCGGACTGGCCGCATCCGGAGCGGTCGCTGAACGCGACGAACGACGCCCACCGCGTCTACTACACGCGTTACCTGCAGGAACAGCTGGGCGAGCGCACGGACCTGCTGGACAAGGTCCTGCCGACCTACCCGCCGTTTGGCAAGCGCATGCTGATGGACAACGGCTGGTATCGCATGCTGCGCAACGAGCGCGTCCACCTCGTCGACGAGCGCGTGACCCGGGTCGACGCCGGCGGCTTGCACACCGGGGACGGCCAGTACTACCCGGCCGAGGTCCTCGTGATCGCGACCGGCTTCGACGTGCTGAATTTCATCAACACCTACGAAGTCCGTGGTCGCGACGGCCTGACGCTGCGCGAAGCCTGGGAAGGCGACAACGCGAAGGCCTACCTCGGCACGGTCGTGCCCGGCTTTCCCAATTTCTTCACGCTCTACGGCCCGAACCTGCAGCCCGGACACGGCGGCAGCCTGATCGTGGTCGTCGAGATGCAGGTGCGCTTCATCATGGACGTCATGCGCAAGATGGCGGCCGCAGGCGCGGGCGCGGTGGAGTGCCGGCGCGAGGTCTTCGACGCCTACAACCGGCGCGTCGACGACGCCCACGCGAACATGGTCTGGACGCACCCGGGCATGAGCACCTATTACCGCAACGAGCGCGGGCGGATCGTCGTGAACTCGCCGTTCCGCAACGTGGACTTCTTCGAGATGACGCGCGAGGCGCAGCTCGAGGACTTCGTCGTGGAGCCGAGGGCGTGACCGCGGCCGGCGCTGCCGCATAAAGCCCGACGCTCCGCAAGCTTCGCCTCTCCCGCCCCGGGAGAGGCCGCGCGCAGCGCGGGTGAGGGTCGTTTCAGAGTGGCGCAAGCCACCCTCACCCGCCGCCTTCGGCGTCGACCTCGCCCGGGGCGGGAGAGGTGAAGAGGCAGGCTTCTCTCCGTGTCCTCCGCGCGCTTCGTGGTGAAAAGATCCGGCGTCTCGTCGCGCGACAATGCATGGTTCGACCACGGAGGGCACGGAGACTACGGTTCTTTCGACCGTGGTCAGGGCAATGACCACGGCTTGGGGCGAAGTCGGCGTCGGCTAAGCCGCGGGGGCGAGCGCCGCTTCGATCCGCGCCCGCTCGGCCTCGCCGACCCACCAGCCGCAGGGCACGGCGAGATTCTCCGCATCGAAGGTGTCGACACCGGGCAGGGGCCAGCGCGCGGGCTCGAAACAGCTGTAGCGATCGTTGCGCAGGTGCAGGCGCTGGGCGCCGATGCCTTGCGCGTGAAGGCGGGCCACGAGCGCATCGCGGGCGCGGGCGCGCAGCGCGTACACCCAGTAGGCCGACTCGCCGTCGGCAGGCCGCTCGAGCAGCGTCAGTCCGTCGACGTCTCGCAGCGCGGCGTCGAAATGACGGCCGTTCGCACGATGGCGCGCGAGCAGTGCGTCCACCGTCCCGAGCTGGCACAGGCCCAGGCGGGCGGTGACGTTCGTCATCGCGAAGCTGTAACCGGTGACCGGAATGTCGCTCGCCGGGTTCAGATCGCCGCCGGGCGTGCGGAACGTCGGCTGGTGGATGCCGAAGCGGCGCTGCCAGCGGATCTGCTCCGCGTCGGCCGGCGTCGGGCAACACAGCGCGCCGCCCTCGATGGTGTTCAGCGTGTTCACCGCGTAGAACGACAGCACCGTGTAGTCGCTGCCCGCGGCGCCGAGCCGCGCGCCGCGGTATTCGGCGCCGAGCGCCGCGGACGCGTCCTCGATCAGCGGCAGGCCTTCGGCGCGCGCCGCGGTCTGCAGGGCCCCGAGCGGGCCGACGTCACCGCCCCAGTGATAGTGGATGACGGCACGCGTCGCCCGCGTGCGCCGGCGCGCAATCTCGGCCGGGTCGATCATGCCCGTCGCCGGGTCGACGTCACACCATACGGCTCGCGCGTAGAGATTCGCGATCGGCATCGTCGTCGCGAGGCAGCTCAGCGGCGATACCAGTACGTCCGTGCCCGGCCCGACCCCGCAGCGGCGCAGGGCGAGCGTCAGGGCCGCGGCGCGGTCGACGGTCGCGACGCAGTGCGGGTTGCCTAGCCAGCGCCCGAGCGCGGCCTCGAATTCGGCGACCGCGGGACCGCTCGCGAGGGCGCCGCTTCCCAGCGCGTCGGCGAGCGTGGCGGCCGCCTGCGGCGCGACGTGCGAGCGGAACAGCGGAATCGCTTCCTCACCAGCCACGGCGGACGACGTCCACGATGCGCTCGCGTGACGCCTCGTCGACCCACCACCCGCAGGGAATGTGCAGCATGCGCGAGTAGAAGCGATCGACGCCGGGCAGCGGCACGCGGCTGCCGGCGAACACGCTGTGCAGGTCGTTGCGGCGGTGCGCCTTCGAATTGCCGATGCCGTGCGCGGTGAGGTGCCGCGCCAGGCCTTCGGCGTCGTCGCACAGCAGGGTGTAGAACCAGTAGGAAGGGGCCGCCGCCGCGTCGACGCGGCAGCGCTCGACGCCGCCGCCGAGCCGGTCGAACGCGTCATCGAACCAGCGCCCGTTCGCGACGTGGCGGGCGATTGCCGGCGCGATGTGTTCGAGCTGCACGAGGCCTATCGTCGCGTTGACGTTGTTCATGTGGTACTTGAAGCCCACCTCGGCCACGTCGACCTCGGTGCGCTGCGCCGCGCGGTCGATGCCGAACCAGCGCAGGCGCCGGCCGCGCGGCAGCTGCGCCGCGTCGGCGCAGGTGAGCATGCCGCCGTCCACGGTCGTCATGTGCTTGATGGCCTGCAGCGAGAACATCACGAACGGCGAGTGCGTGCCGATCGGCCGGTCCGCGTAGCGCGCGCCGAGCGCGTGCGCGGCGTCCTCGATGACGGGCAGGCCGTGGCGCGCGGCGACCGCGTGGATGCCGTCGAGCGGGACCGGCAGGCCGCCGTAGTGCACGACGAGGATGGCACGCGTGCGTGGCGTCAGTGCCGCCTCGATGCTCGCGGCGGTGACGTTGCCGGTGGCCGGGTCGACGTCGGCCCAGCGCGGCGTTGCGCCGGCGTGCAGGATTGCGAGGTTCGTCGGCTCGGCGGTCATCGGCGTCGAGACGACGTCGTCGCCCGGCCCGACACCGGCGAGCAGCAGCGCGACGTGCAGGGCCGCGGTGCCGGAGTAAAAGGACAGGCAGCGCGGGTTGCCGACGAAGGCGCCGAAGCGTCGCTCGAACTCGGCAACCGGCTCGCCCTCGCTGATCTGGCCGCCGTAGAGGACTTCCTCCAGGCGCGGCATCAGCGCCGCCCGCGGCGCCATGTGCACCTTGAACAGCGGAATGGTGGGCGCGGCAGTCATGCCGGGCTCAGAACTTCGCGAATTCGCCATCGGCCATTTCCATCACTTCGAACTCGCGGTCGGCGAGCGCGATCATGCGCTTCACCTCGTCGACGCCGGTCAGGTGGTCGCCCGACGCGAACTCGCGTTCGATTTCATCATAGCGCTCCGTGCTCCACCACGGCTGGACCGCGTAGTAGTCGCCGCAGTCGCGCCCGCGTACCAGCTCCTCCTCGGAGACGAGGATCTCGTGGAGTTTCTCGCCGGGCAGGATCCCGATCACCTTGTATTCGCACGGACGTCCCGCCTCCTCCGCGAGCACCTGCGCGATGTCGACGACGCGCGCGGCCGGCGCCTTGCGCACGAAGATTTCGCCGCCCCGCGTGTGCTCGGCGGCGTACAGCACGAGGTCGATGGCCTCGTTCAGGGTCAGCAGGAAGCGCGTCATGCGCTCGTCGGTGATCGTCATCG
>Ga0255182_1001722_pt1 | contig 10813 bp, 12 predicted proteins | sample Atl_UVDOM_RepA_8_FD_188420 | JGI IMG/M metagenome (GOLD analysis project Ga0255182, IMG submission 188420) | Freshwater microbial communities from Altamaha River, Georgia, United States - Atl_UVDOM_RepA_8d | ecosystem: Environmental > Aquatic > Freshwater > River | place: USA: Georgia... | reverse complement strand
TGGCGGCCAGAATCTTGGTCAGCATGCCGCCCTTGCCGATCGATGAGCCCGCACCGCCGGCCATGGCTTCGAGTGCCGGATCCCCCGCGCGCGCTTCGTGGACAAACGTCGCCGTGGGGTCCTTGCGAGGATCGGCCGTGTACAGGCCCTTCTGGTCGGTCAGGATCACCAGCAGGTCGGCTTCGACCAGATTGGCCACCAGCGCGCCCAGCGTGTCGTTGTCGCCAAACTTGATTTCGTCGTTGACAACGGTGTCGTTCTCGTTGATGACCGGCAAAACGTTGTGCTGCAGCAGCGTCAGCAAGGTCGAGCGGGCGTTCAGGTAGCGCTCGCGGTCGGCCAGATCGGCGTGGGTGAGCAGCACCTGCGCGCTGCCCATGCCGTTCTCGCGCAGCTTGGTTTCGTACATCTGCGCCAGGCCCATCTGGCCCACGGCCGCCGCCGCCTGCAAGGCAGGCACTTCGCTGGGTCGGGTGGTCCAGCCCAGGCGCTTCATGCCTTCGGCAATCGCGCCGCTGGAGACCATGATGACTTCCTTGCCTTGCGAGGCCAGCTGGGCGAGCTGGCGGCACCATTCGCCAATGGCGGCTTCGTCGAGGCCCCGGCCTTCGTTGGTCACCAGGCTGGAGCCCACCTTGACGACGATGCGACGGGCATCGCGCAGCACGGCAGCAGTGGGGGTCGTCATCGTCATCCCTTCAGGAGGCACCGGTCTCAGTCGGGGGCCTGACCGGCAAAGCGCGGGTCCACATCGACCGGCCCCTGCTCCTCGATCTGCTGGGCACGGATGTGCTGGTAGATGTCACGGATCAGGCTCTCACAGCCTTCACGGGTCAACGCGGAAATCTGGAAGACCGGGCCCTTGTAGCGCATACGCCGCACAAAGTCCTTGACGCGCGACTCGCGCGCTTCGGCCGGCACCATGTCCAGCTTGTTGAGCACGAGCCAACGCGGCTTGGCATACAGCGCAGGGTCGTATTTCTTGAGTTCGGCCGCGATGGCCTTGGCCTGTGCCACCGGGTCCACGCCCTCGTCAAAAGGCGCAATGTCCACGATGTGCAGGAGCAGACGGGTGCGCTGCAGGTGACGCAGGAACTGGTGACCCAAGCCCGCCCCCTCAGAGGCACCCTCGATCAGACCGGGAACGTCCGCCACCACAAAGCTCTGCTCAGGGCCCACACGCACCACGCCCAGATTGGGGTGCAGCGTGGTGAACGGGTAATCGGCAATCTTGGGACGGGCGTTGGAGACGGCCGCAATGAAGGTGGACTTGCCGGCATTGGGCATGCCCAGCAGCCCCACATCGGCCAGCACCTTGAGTTCGAGCTTGAGGCTTTTACGCTCGCCGGCATGACCGGGCGTCTTCTGGCGTGGCGCGCGGTTGATGGCGCTCTTGAAACGCAGGTTGCCAAAGCCGCCTTCACCGCCCTTGGCGATCATCAGCTTTTCGCCGGGTTGCAGCAGTTCGTAGAGCACCTGGCCGGTCTCGGCGTCGCTGATGATGGTGCCCACCGGCATCTTGAGGGTGATGTCATCCCCCGCAGCACCGAACATGTCCGAGCCCATGCCGTGCTGGCCTCGCTTGGCCTCGTGACGACGTGCGTAACGGTAGTCCACCAGGGTGTTCAGGCTTGGGTCGGCAATGGCGAACACATGGCCACCACGCCCGCCGTCGCCGCCATCGGGGCCGCCGAATTCCTTGTATTTTTCATGACGGAACGAGACGCAGCCGTTTCCGCCGTCGCCTGCGGCGATATCGATGAAGGCTTCGTCAACGAACTTCATGGGGTGTCCTGTGCAGAAAGCGAAAAGCCCCGACGGGCGGGGCTGCTTCGCTGGAAACGGCGCCTGGCTTATGCAGCCGGGGTGACGTTTACGGTGTGCTTGTTCAGCTCGCCTTTGGTGGCAAACGACACATGGCCGTCGACCAGGGCAAACAGGGTGTGGTCCTTGCCAATACCGACGTTGTTGCCGGCATGGAACTTGGTGCCACGCTGGCGCACGATGATGGAGCCGGCGCTGATCAGCTGACCGCCGAAGGCCTTCACACCCAGCATCTTGGGCTTGGAATCACGCCCGTTTCGCGTAGAGCCGCCGCCTTTTTTCTGTGCCATGACCTGTTCTCCTTAGGCAGCGATCGCACCGATTTGCAGTTCGGTGTATTGCTGACGATGACCTTGACGCTTCTGGTAATGCTTGCGACGGCGCATCTTGAAAATGCGCACCTTGTCGTGCTTGCCGTGCGCCACGACCGTGGCTTTGACAGTGGCGCCGGACACCAGGGGCGTGCCTACCTTGATTTCAGCGCCGTTGCCGACGGCCAGAACCTGGTCGATCACGATTTCCTGGCCAACGTCCGCAGCAATCTGTTCTACTTTGATTTTTTCGCCGGAAGCAACGCGATACTGCTTGCCACCGGTTTTTATGACCGCGTACATGTTTGACCTCTTGGTAAACGCTTGAGAAAGAAATCTCCCCGGGTTGACACCCAAAGAGCCCGCGATCATAACATGGCCCGCCGATTTGCGCAATTTTTGAGCACTCCCTGACCCAGGTGCGTCAGGGAGGCCGGGGGGCGAACCCTATAATTTGCAGGTGTATACCGGCCCAGTTTTGCACGGGCCGCTCCCGACTGGAAACGCATTTGTCTGACTCCTTGCCGCCCCCCTCCTCCGCACTGGACCTGGTTGCCCAGGACATGCAGGCGGTTGACCACGTGATTGCCCAGCGCCTGGACTCGGGCGTGCCGCTGGTGGGCGAGGTGGCCCGCTACATCATTTCGGCCGGCGGCAAACGCCTGCGCCCCGTGCTGCTGCTGCTGACCTGCGGCGCCCTGGGCTACACCGGCAGCCAGCGACACAACCTCGCGGCCGTTGTGGAGTTCATCCACACCGCCACGCTGCTGCACGACGATGTGGTCGACGAGTCGACCCTGCGCCGGGGTCGCCCCACCGCCAACGAAAGTTTTGGCAACCCGGCCAGCGTGCTGGTGGGCGACTTCCTGTATTCGCGGGCCTTCCAGATGATGGTGGACGCCGACAGCATGAAGATCATGCAGATCCTGGCCGATGCCACCAATGTGATCGCCGAAGGCGAGGTGCTGCAGCTGATGAACATGCACGACGCCTCGCTCGACGAAGAGGCCTACCTGCGTGTGATCCGCTCCAAGACCGCCAAGCTGTTTGAGGCCAGCGCCCGCCTGGGCGCGGTGCTCGCCGGCAGCCCGGCCGCCATCGAGGCCGCCTGCGCGGACTACGGCCAGGCGCTGGGCACGGCGTTTCAGGTCATCGATGACGTGCTCGACTACGACGGCCAGATGGACGAGCTTGGCAAGAACATCGGCGATGACCTGCGTGAAGGCAAGGCCACCCTGCCCCTGATCCTGGCCATGCGCCAGGGCACGGCGGCACAGGCTGCCCTGATCCGCGAATCGATCGAGACCGGCACGGTCGAGCGTCTGCCCGAGGTGATCCAGATCGTGCGCGAGACAGGCGCTCTTGAACTGACCCGCCAGGCAGCAGCCCGCGAAGCGCAGAGGGCGATCGACGCCACAACACTGCTGCCCGACACCCCCTACCGGCACGCCATGCAGGGCCTGGCCGGGCAACTGCTCAGCCGGCGCGCCTGAGCCGCACTTACACACCCACCACAGGCCGATGACCGCCATCGAATCCCTGGGCCCGCAAACCCTGGTCGGGCTGGAAGTGATGGGCACGGCGGCGTTTGCGCTTTCAGGGGTGATCAGCGCTGTGCGCAAGCGCATGGATGTGGTGGGCATCTGCGTCTGCGGATTTCTGGCGGCCTTTGGCGGGGGCACGCTGCGGGACCTGCTGATCGATCGCCGTCCGTTTTTCTGGGTCGAGCACCAGATGATGCTGATCGGCGTACTGGCCCTGTGCATCCTGGCCGCCAGCCTCATGAACCGGCGCCATTTCGAAGTGGGTGAAAAAGTGCTGCAAATCCCCGACGCCATCGGTCTGGGCCTGTTTTGCGCCACCGGCATCCACCTCTCCTGGAGCCTGGGCCAGCCCCCGGTCGTGGCCATCATGATGGGCGTCATCACCGGCACCTTTGGCGGCGTGCTGCGCGATGTGGTGTGCAACGAAATCCCCAGCCTGTTCAAGGACCACCGCCCCTACGCAGTCTGCGCGCTGGCCGGCGGCCTGGTGTATCTGCTGGCCCACGCCCTGGAGGCCAACACCTCGACCGCGATGGGACTGTGCGCCCTGGTGACCACCGGCCTGCGCGGGCTCACGCTGTGGCGTAACTGGCGCCTGCCGGCTCGTAACGACCCGTTCTGAGCCCGCTTGCGCGTGCAGCGCCGGCCCCGGCTTTGCCCCGGCACGGGCGTGAACGCCGGACGTTACAGACGTTACAGCTGCAGCGTCTTGACGCTGGGCGGTCGATTTTTCAGAATCGAAATTGTTGTTTTTATCAATATCCGGCTGGCGATGGCTTCGCATGCCGGATGTCCTGACTTGAAAGCCCGCACCATGTTGTTCCGATTCGCCGGCGTTGTCGCCTCCGTCCTGGTCCTCTCGGGCTGCGTCCACCCGCACCTGCCCAACACCATGGACATGGTGGTCTACAAGGACAGCACGCAGGTCGCCCCGAGCTACCAGTTTCTGGAAACCCCGGAGTCGAAATCGGTCATCGTGGGCTCCTACAGCTACGCCATGGTCAACGCCTGCCAGCCGATCAAGCGCTACCGCATCCGCACCAATGCCGATTTCACCGGCAGCATGAACCTGCTCAAATACCGCGCCGCCCTGATGGGCGCCAAATGGGTCACCGTGGTCAACCACCAGGAAATCGACCGCTTCGAGAGCGCCTACTTCACCGCCTCCGACCAGATCATCCTCAAGGACGGCACCGAATTGGGCAGTTCACGCTACTTCACCTCCATCACGGCCGACCTGCTCGACTGCCCGTGCTCGGTGACCAGCTGCTCCGGCCGCTGAACACGCCCTACTGCAGACGGAACACCCGCCAGCCATCGCTCATCTTGCGAATGCCAAACCGCCAATCCTTGGCTTTGCGCTTTGAGAACTGGATGGCGGCCACCCGGGCACTCTCGGCCCGCCTGTAATCCTGGAAATGCATCGAGTCGCCAATCGACATGCTCTCGAACACATAACGTGTGCGGACTGGCAGGGTCGTGACGACGTCGGACTTGCTGACGATCAACATGGTTCACCTCAGTCTCTGTATCGACTGGGCATCAGAACACTTGAGTCAGGCCCCGACAGCGCCACGCGCCTGGCCAGTGCGCCGTTTCTGAAAATGTCAACATCTCCGGACAATTACCGGACACAGTAATACCGGATTTCATCACTGTGAATTTCGTCCGCGCTGCGAACGGGTGACGGCTTCATCAATTCGAGGCTGATGATCTGGCGGTCGGCAAGGGCCCAGAAACCACGGCTGATGCAGACGCCGCCATTCCAGTTGCCCAGGGCCTCCAGATACTGGTATTCCTCGACTGTGGGCAGCCGTGCCTGCATGGAAGCACAGGCCGCCTGGGCCATTTCGGTACTGGCCGCCTGGCCAATCGAGCCGCCTGGCGAGCCCAGCAACTCCAGCGTGCGATTGCCGATCCTGACTTTGGAGGGAAAGCGTGTCATCTGGAATTGCGAAAACACCTGGTTCGCAATCCCCTGCATCACTGCGGCGGGCTGCCCTCTGCCCTGGTAATTGAAGGTTTCACCGCAGAGCGTCTGGATGTGCAAGGTCACGACCCGATCCCCCTTGCACTGCGGCGCGTAGGCATAGGTGCCCCAGGCAATCGCGTTCAGCGCCTGGAGCTGGCGGGTATCCAGATAACCCTGGCGCTTTTGCTCGCGCAATTCGCGCACCTGATCCTGCAGGCTTGCCGGGTTGAAAAACTCCACATTGCGCTGCCTGGGCTGCGCTTGCCGATACAACTGGTCAATGGACGCCTTGAATGTCCCTTCCAGCAACACATCCATGCCCATGCCGGACGTGGCACGCTGACGCAACCGGGCACTCAATTCATCCAGAGTCGACAGCGCCTGTGTAGCCTGGACCGGGTCGGCCCCCAGCTGCAGCATCAGCCGCAACTCACGGCTCATGGCGGCCTGTAATTCAGCCCCGCTGCGACCATAGGCATCCTGGTAGGTACACAGGTCCTGTCCGCGGATGAACGGCAGCGTGGGCCAGATCTTGAGCGAAGTCGTGGTTTGGGCCTGCACGGCTGAAGCCACCAGCAGGCCCAGGACCCCCATCACCATGCGGCGCCAGGGTCCGACAAGGGCCTGAGACCATGAAGTCAGATCCATCGTTTTCATCAAATTAATCCTCATCAATTGATTTTGCTACCACTTTGATGAAAACCAACCGTCTTCAAGCTGTATCCAGACCGGGCGCAGCACCAGGCGGTCAGACAAACCAGCGATAATTTGCGCCAGCATTCACGTCCGGACCGGGCGCTTGCCCCCTTCCAGGACCCCCCATGAAAAAGAATTTCCCCCTTCAAGCCGAAGGCAAGCACCCCGACCGCGTGCTCGAAGCCATCAAGCACGACATCCGCAAATATTTCAAGCGCGAACGCAGCCGGCCGGTGCCGGCAGGTGCCGACTTCTGGGACTTTGACTGCAAGGTGGGTGTGACGGCCGACACGGCTGAAACGGTGCGTGTGGGGGCAGTCATCGAAGCCGTGAATGCTGTCGCCCAGTCAGGGACCAGCTCGGTTTATGTGGAAATTCTGAGCAAACACGGCATCCGGGTACCTGCGCCGGTCAAAGCACCACAAGACGAAGCGATCGACGACGCTGCGCCCGACAGCGAGGCTTAAACCGGTTTTCGCGCGGCCAGCGCATCGGCCTGTGCCTGCGCTGCCCGCAGCTTGTCTTTCTTGCTGGGCCGCTTGCCCTTGATGCCACCGGTGCCATCGTTCATAGGCGACGGGGCAGACGGCTCGTCCTGCGGCTCGAATCCCGGCACCACATCCAATTCCAGCGCCAGTTTTTCACGCTTGCGGATCAGCGCCCAGTGCGCCTGCGCCTGGGCCGTGACAAAGCTCACCGCCTCGCCCGTGGCGCCCGCACGGCCGGTGCGGCCAATGCGGTGGGTGTAATCGGTGGCCGAGCGCGGCAGGTCGTAGTTGACCACCACCGGCAGCTGCGCGATGTCGATGCCGCGCGAGGCCAGGTCGGTGGTGACCACCACATCCCAGCGGCCCGCCTTGAATTCGTTGAGCACGGTCTGACGCGCACCCTGGCCCATTTCGCCATGGAAGGCGGTGGCGTAAATGCCGGCCTTGTAGAGCTTGCTCGCCACATGCTCGCAGGCATAGCGCGTGACCACAAACACCAGCACGCGCTGCCAGCCGTGCTCGGCGATCAGGTGGCGCAGCAGGGCCGTGCGTTGCTTCTCATCGACCGCGATGGCGCGCTGGCGGATGTCCGGGGCTTGCGCAGCCACCGCTTCGACCGTGATGCGCACCGGCTCACGCAGCAGCGCTTGCGCCAGGGCTTGCACCTCGTCCCCGTAGGTGGCCGAGAACAGCAGCGTCTGCCGCCGCGCGGGCAAGAGCGCCAGCACGCGCTGCAGTTCGTCGGCAAAGCCGAGGTCGAGCAGGCGGTCGGCTTCATCGAGCACCAGATGCTGCACATCGGGCAGGTGCAGCGCGTTGTGATCGACCAGATCGAGCAGGCGCCCGGGCGTGGCCACCACAATGTCGGCGCCGCCACGCAGGCCCATCATCTGCGGGTTGATCGATACGCCACCGTAGACCACCGCCACCTTGAGCCGCAGCGGATAGCCCAGCTGGATGAACACCTCGCCGACCTGCACCGCCAGCTCGCGCGTGGGCACCAGCACCAGGGTGCGCACCGGGCGGCGAAAGTTGGTCTGGCGCGGGGCCAGCAGGTGTTGCTGCACCAACGGCAGGGCAAAGGCCAGCGTCTTGCCCGAACCGGTGGGGGCGGTGGCCCAGACGTCCGCCGGCTTCAGGACCGCAGGAATCGCCTCGGCCTGGATGGGAGTGGGGGCGTAGAGCCCCATGTCACCCACAGCGCGCAAAAGCTCCGGGGTCAGGCCGAGTGAATCAAAGGCCATCGAGGGATTTCCGTAGGAGGCCGCCCCTGCGGCCGAAGACTACTGGCGACACAAGCGTTCGCGAGCAGGGGCTCGCTCCCACAAGACGTGCCGATGAATGGCCCATCAATGACGGAAATGGCGCACGCCGGTGAACACCATGGCCACGCCACGCTCGTTGGCGGCATCAATGACTTCCTGGTCGCGCATGGAGCCGCCGGGTTGGGCCACGCAGGTTGCGCCGGCGTCCACCACCACATCGAGGCCGTCGCGGAAGGGGAAGAAGGCGTCGCTGGCGACCACGGTGTTTTGCAGGCTCAGTTTGGCCGCTTCGGCCTTGATGCTGGCAATGCGGGCCGAGTCCAGACGGCTCATCTGGCCGGCGCCCACGCCCATGGTCATGCCGTTTTTGCAGAAGACGATGGCGTTGGACTTGACGAACTTGGCCACTTTCCAGGCGAACAACAGGTCATTCAGTTCTTCCGGCGTGGGTTGCTTGACGGTGACCACCTTGAGGTCGGCCAGCGCCAGCTCGTGGTTGTCGGCGCTTTGCAGCAGCAGGCCCGAGCCCACGCGCTTGGTCTCCAGCGCGTTGCGCACCTGGCCGTAGTTCGCGGGCAAGGCGATCTTCATCAGGCGCACATTGACCTTGCTCTTGAACACTTCGAGCGCTTCGGCGCTGAAGTCAGGCGCCATCAGCACTTCAACGAACTGCTTGCTCACCGCTTCGGCTGCGGCTTTGTCCACCGGGCGGTTGAAGGCGATGATGCCGCCAAAGGCGCTGGTGGGGTCGGTCTGGAAGGCCTTGCTGTAGGCCTCATGCGGGTTCGCACCCACGGCCACGCCGCAGGGGTTGGCGTGCTTGACGATCACGCAGGCCGGGGCCTCGAAGCTCTTGACGCATTCCCAGGCGGCGTCGGCATCGGCGATGTTGTTGTAGCTCAGCTCCTTGCCCTGCAGCTGCACACCGGTGGCGAGCGATCCGGCGGCGGGTGCCAGATCGCGGTACCAGGCGGCTTGCTGGTGGCTGTTTTCGCCGTAGCGCAGGTCCTGCACCTTGACGTACTGCTCGTTGAACTGGCCGCTGAACTGGGCGCGCTCGGGCACATAGGTTTCGCTCAGCTTCTCGGCCTCGAAGTTGACGCTCGAGAGGTAGTTGCTGATCGCGCCGTCGTACTGGCTGATGCGGTTGAAGGCGGCCACCGAGAGGGCAAAGCGCAGCTTGTCCGACAGTTTGCCGTGGGCCTTGAGCTCGTCGATCACGGCCGGGTACTGGCTGGCGTCGGTGACGATGCCCACGTCTTTCCAGTTCTTGGCGGCCGAGCGCACCATGGCGGGGCCACCGATGTCGATGTTCTCGATCGCGTCGGCCAGCGTGCAGCCGGGCTTGGCCACGGTGGCTTCAAACGGGTAGAGGTTGACGATCAAGAGGTCGATGGTGTCGATGTTGTGGGCCTTCAAAGCCGCCATGTGCTCGGGCGTGTCGCGGCGCGCCAGCAGGCCGCCGTGCACCTTGGGGTGCAAGGTCTTGACGCGGCCGTCGAGCATTTCGGGAAAGCCCGTCACTTCGGCCACCTCGGTCACCGGCAGGCCTTTGTCGGCCAGCAGCTTGGCGGTGCCGCCGGTGGAGATCAGGCCCACGCCCAGGGCGTGCAGCTGTTGGGCCAGCTCGACGATGCCGGTTTTGTCGGAGACGGAAATCAGGGCTTTCATGAAAAGGGTCCTAAGAAGCTAAAAAATAAAAGGCCACGCCAGGCGTGACCGAAAACAGGCTCACTTGAGCAGGTCGTGCTCGACGAGTTTTTTGCGCAGGGTGTTGCGGTTCAGGCCCAGCCAGTCGGCCGCGCGCGACTGGTTCTGGCCGGCGCGCTGCATCACCACATCGAGCAGGGGCTTTTCGATCACCTTGAGCAGCATGTCATAGAGGCCCGTCGGCTCGGTGCCGTCCAGATCACGGAAATAGTCTTCGAGGTTGGCCCGGATGCAGGCCTCGATGCTTTGCCGTTCACTCATTCACTCATCTCCAATGCCGCTTCTGGCCTGCACACAGGCAAGCGGTCCATCTGCTGGGCCAGGCCATCGAAATACATCGCGACGGCAGCCAGCTGTTGTTCACAGGTTTCCAGCGCGTTCATGCGCTCGCGGAAATCCTCGCCCCCGGGCAGGCTGCGCACGTACCAGCCGATGTGCTTGCGCGCCGAGCGCACGCCGGTGTACTCGCCATACAAGCCATAGTGGTCCTGCAGGTGTTCGAGCAGCGCGCGGCGCACTTCGGCCACCAGCGGCGGCGCCAGATGCTCGCCCGTGGTCAGGTAGTGGCCGATCTCGCGAAAGATCCAGGGTCTGCCTTGCGCGGCGCGGCCGATCATCAGCGCATCGGCGCCGGTTTTTTGCAGCACCTCGCGGGCCTTCTCGGGTGAGTTGATGTCGCCGTTGGCCACCACCGGAATGCGCAGCGCGGCCTTGACGGCGGCGATCGTGTCGTATTCGGCCTCGCCTTTGTAACCCTGCTCGCGGGTGCGGCCGTGCACCGTGACCATCTGCACGCCAGCGCTCTCGGCAGCACGGGCAATGCTCAGCGCGTTCTTGTGGCTCTGGCACCAGCCGGTGCGCATCTTGAGCGTGACCGGCACCCGGTGCGGCTGGCAGGCGGCCACCACCGCCTCGACGATCTGCAGCGCCAGCGCCTCGTCCTGCATCAGGGCCGAACCGGCCCATTGGTTGCAGACCTTCTTGGCCGGGCAACCCATGTTGA
>Ga0255182_1001719_pt1 | contig 10833 bp, 12 predicted proteins | sample Atl_UVDOM_RepA_8_FD_188420 | JGI IMG/M metagenome (GOLD analysis project Ga0255182, IMG submission 188420) | Freshwater microbial communities from Altamaha River, Georgia, United States - Atl_UVDOM_RepA_8d | ecosystem: Environmental > Aquatic > Freshwater > River | place: USA: Georgia... | reverse complement strand
GACTTCGCTGCGTTCGCAGGCGGCCAGGGTGACATGCCCAAAGAGCGACTGCCCAGCAAAGGCCTGAATCAAGACCGCAAGGGCGTTATTGCTCTCGCCCATGTAGGGGGCGTCGATCTGGCTGGTGTCACCCGTGAAGACCACCTTGGTGCCCTCGCCGATGCGGGTGAGGATCGTCTTGAGCGTCGTCGGTTCGAGGTTCTGGGCTTCGTCGACGACGACGAACTGACCTTGTAGCGATCGCCCGCGCAAGAACGTGACCGACTCGAGGGTGAGTTGTCCGCGATCCGACAAATCTTCAATCAGGCTGCGCGCGTCGCGACTTGAGCGTTCTTGGGTGAGCGCAACGATGGCGTCATGAATCGCCGACATCCACGGGTCGAGTTTTTCTTCTAACCCGCCGGGCAAGAAGCCCACATCGGCGCGACCTACGGGCACGAGCGGGCGATACACCGCGAGCCGCTCGTAGCGACGGTGTTCGACCACCTGCTCGAGACCAGCAGCGACCGCCATCACCGTCTTGCCGGTGCCGGCGCGACCGTCAAGTGCAATCACCGCGATATCGGGGTCGAGCAGCAGCTCGAGGGCAAATCGCTGTTCTTTGTTGCGCGCCCGAAGACCCCAGGCCTCGGGCACGTTCGTGTCAAGCAGCGTGAGGCGACCATCGTGCAGACGGGCGAGGGCCGACTGCGAGCCGTGGCGCACGACGACGAAATTGTTGTTGTAGAGGTGCTCGCACCCAGGCACCCGATCGGCCTCAACATAACTCGCCTGATAGAGCGAGTCGACCGCGTCGGCGTCGGCTTCGAGGGTGACCCAACCCATCATTCGCTCGGCGATGGTGCGGGCGACCGGATGGTGCTCGTCGGCGGTGAGGCCGAGGTGTGCGGCTTTGATGCGCAACGCTGCATCGTTAGAGACGAGGCAGGTTGGGCCGATGAGCGACTGGCCGATGGCCGCACCAATAATGCGGTTGTCGGGCACGGCGGCATCGAGCCCATGGTCGGCAAGGCGGTCATGTTGCACCCCATTGACCTCGATATGCAGGGTCGCTGACTCGGGGTCGTCTGTCAGGGGGGTCGGTTCGGCCAGCGAACCCCCGGCGCGTCGACGCAGTTCTTCGATGTTGCGCAGGGCGGTGCGGGCGGCGCGACCGACGTCGTCCATGCGGGTCTTCAACCCGTCAAGTTCTTCCACCACGGTGAGTGGAATGACAACAGCACAACCTGCGAACGCGTGCATCGACATCGGATCGGCGATCAATACCGACGTGTCGAGCACGATGCGTTGTGGTACGAGCGATAACGCTGCGGTCGGTCGACGATGCGACGCGGAGTCGTCAGTCGAAGGGATACGGCGAACTGGTTGGGCTGGCAACGAGTTCCAGCATGGCGTTTGCATCTCGCGCGGTGGTGGATTCTCGTGCAATTTTTCGGTGAATTTTTTGCGGATTGCAAAAATATTTTCGCACGTGTGCGGAGTGGGTCGCCAGAATGCCCCAGTGGCCACCACGGTGTGATGACTTGACGCGGTTTGAAGTGGTGTCGCTCATCCGACGAAATTACCTTGCGGGCTTTGAGCGAGCTGGTATGCAGTGAGCGAAATTATCAAGAGCAACACTGATTCGCCAGTGTTTATCGGTATTTTCAGCACTGCTGAGGGCGGGCGCGCGTCGGCTGCACCCTCTCAGTGACTGTGGATAACCAGATTTTCACGACGAAATACCTTTCACGCTCATGTGTTGCGCGGCAACAATGATCACGTGACGAACGCTGCAGACCTGTTGCCGTCGAGCGACGACGATGCGAACCGGTACTTGCATTCGCTGCGCGGATGCGCTCAGATAGATGGTCACGGAACTCCGATTCCGAGAAAGCAAGGAAAGTGCAATGACCAAAGCAGACCTCATCGCCGCAGTGGCGGCGAAAGCGAACGTCTCGGCAGCGCAAGCTGACACCGTGATTCAAGCCTTCGTCGATCTCGTCGTCGAGTCTGCAAAGAAGGGCGACAAGGTGTCGTGGCCGGGCTTCGGTTCGTTCGCGACGTCAAAGCGCCAGGCGCGCACGGGTCGTAATCCCCGAACGGGAGAACCGGTCCAGATCGCCGCTTCTACAGCGATGAAGTTCAGCCCCAGCTCAACGCTGAAGGCCGAACTGAATCCCAACCGGTAATACCAAGCAATACCTCACAAACCAAGGAGAACAGCCATGGCAGCAAAGAAGCGCAAGGCCAAGAAGGCAACGAAGAAGAAGGGCGCCAAGAAGGCCGCCCCGAAGCGTCGCCGTCGCAAGGCCAAGAAATAACTAACTCTCGTCGTTAGACGAAGTTAACTCGGTTCGGAGTACGTAACGACCGGGGGGCGAAAGCCCCCCGGTTCGTTCTTTTTTGGAGTGAAGTGTTCGGCCTCGGTTGCTGGCCAGAGGCGTGCAGTAGTTACGGCTGGCCCAGCGCTCGCAGCGCGGCAAGATCGTCGGGTGTGTCGAGATCAAGTGCCAAGTCGGCGCGCTCGACCACCGCACAACTGAGCCCCCGTTGGGCCGCCTGCGCCTGATGTAGCGAGGCAGAACCAGGCCCGTAACAGAAGTCGAACTCACCCGTGGCGGGCACCACGAGTGCGTTGGTGCCGTCGTGGTGTCGATCGGGAACCACCACTACATCGGTCTGTGTGCCTGCAAGGGGGAGTAGCGCTTCGGCCAGCGGCAAGTCGCTGTGCACAACGATCACCCGTGTGGCTCCTGCGGAGGCGGCAGCCTGTCGCCCGGCTTGCGCTGCGGGGTTCAGCCCCGGCTCGCCGGGTCGCACGACGTGCGCCCCGATGCCGGTGGCCCAAGTAGCAACCGCATCGTCATCGCAGACCACGAACAACGCACAACCCGCGGCGGCCTCGGCCACTCGGCGGGCATTGGCGCGGGCCAGTTGCTCGCGCTCAGCCACGCTGAGCACCTGCGCGAGGCGAGCCTTGGCGAGGCGGAACGACTTGATTGGCACGACGACGGCCACGACCGCTTCCCCCGAGTGCGACATCGCACGAAGCCTACGATTTGGGCGTGGGATTACCGTTTGCCCGCGTCGCTGTGATTGGCGCCGGTTCGTGGGGTACGACCGTGGCGTCGCTCGTGGCGCACAACGCGCCGACGGTGTTATGGGCGCGTCGACGCGAACTGGCTGATGAGTTGCGCGCCTCACGTGAAAACTCTCGCTACCTACCGGGCGTGCGCTTGCACGACGAGCTGCAGATCACCGATGATGTCGTCGAGGCAGTGACCGACTCGTCGCTTGTGGTGATGGCGGTGCCATCGGCGGGCTTTCGCGATGTGGTGCGCTCGTTGGTATTGCATCTTGCACCGCGCGCCGTGTTGATGAGTTTGACCAAGGGCCTCGAACGCGGTACCGGTCGACGCATGAGCGAGGTGCTCAGTGATCTTGCTCCCGAACATGCGGTGTCGGTCTTGTCGGGCCCAAACTTGGCTCGCGAGATCGCCGCGGGTCAACCGGCCGCCAGCGTGGTGGCGTGTAGCGATGCTGAGGTGGCGCGCCGCCTGCAAGAAGTGTTCACGAGGCCACTGTTTCGCATCTACACCCACGACGACGTGATCGGATGCGAACTTGGTGGTGTGGTGAAGAACGTGATTGCTATTGCCGCCGGCATGGCGCACGGAATGGGCTTCGGCGACAACTCGCGCGCCACCCTCATCACTCGCGGTTTGGTGGAAATGGGTCGACTCGGCACCGCGCTTGGTGCGAACCCCGGCACGTTTTCTGGCCTGGCGGGTATGGGTGATGTGATTGCGACATGTTCGTCAATGCAGAGTCGCAACACCACCGTGGGTGTGCGGCTCGGCAAGGGCGAAAGCATCGCCGACATCAACGCTTCGATGAACCACATGGTCGCCGAGGGCGTGAAGAGCTCGGGCGCGGTCGTCGCCCTCGCGCGCAAGGTGGGTGTCGAGATGCCGATTTGTGAGGCAGTGGCCGAGGTGTGCGACGGACGACTGGCGGCAGGTGACGCCTTGATTCGGTTGATGACCCGTTCGCGCAAGTCTGAGCGCGACTAGTCAGGCAGTCGGTTGCATCGTGGCTGAATCGTTGAGCATCGGTCTGCGTGGTGGCACGGCCGCGGCGCGCGTAGATGAGGCGGGCTTCGTGCATCGCGACGATCGCAAGTTCGGTCGCCGATCAACGGAGCTTGGTTGGTGGGTGGCGGCCGACGACCGCTGGCATGATCCACGCGAAGAACCGAGTCGTCGACAGCGCCTCGTCGACGGCACACCGGTGGTCGAAACCAAGATTGCAGTGCCTGGTGGCGACGTCGTGCAACGCGCGTTCATGGTTGCCGACCACGGTGGGTGTGTGGTGATGGAGATCTCCAATGAGTCGGCGGCGGCAGTGGTGGTGGCGGTGCCAACCAGTGGACTCTCGACGGATGCGACAGCCGCACCGAGCGAGCCGCGCGGCATCGAGTTGCCTCGTGACGTGCGGGTGTTTCCGCTCGCGCATCGCTCAACCGTGCGGTTCGCGTGGGCTCCATCGCGTGGTGCCGGTGGTGGGGTTGATGCGCTCGCAGGTGCCGCGCAAGTTGTGCGTGGATGGTTGGCGGCAAGTGAGCGCGCCAGCCGCGTGTCGATCGACGCCCAGCTGCTCGTTGCTGCCCGCAGTCGGTTATTGCTCGCAACGTCAGGTGAAGTGGATGACCTGTTGCAACTCGATGCCGCACGTGGCGTGCTCGCGATTGCCGAGCGGGTGCGCATGGGCGAACCAGCCGCACCACACGTCGAGCAGATCGCCGATGTAGTGCGTCGACTGTTGCGCAAGCCGAACGCACGGTGGGCAAGCAGGGCATTGGTGATGGCGGCACGAACGCTGGCAATTGCCAATGAGCCGTTGGCGAGTAGCGATGTGGCGGCCGCGTGGGCAGGGGTTGTCGCGGGCGGCACGCTCGGTGCCAGCGATACGAGTAACGCCGTCGAGACGGGGAGTGAGGTTGATACGGCCAGTGCCGTCACTACCGTGGCGCTCGCCGAAGACGCACTCGTCCGCGCTGCATCCGCTCATGCGGCAGAGCTCTTTGCCACGGGAATCGCAGCGTCGTGGCGCGGAATCAACTTCGAGGCCCACGGTGTGCCCGCCGGACCACAGCACACCGTGTCGCTCGCCGTGCGATGGCACGGCGAGAACGCCGCATTGTTGTGGGAAGTCGACGGCCCACCCGGTTTGCAACTGCGCGCACCGCGCGTCGATGCTTCGTTTGTGGGCAGCAACCAACGAGGTGAGGCCCTGCTGCGAGTGGGGGCGTAATGGCGCGACCGGCGCCGACGCGCGAGATCGAGCAGTCGCTGCCTGGCGTCGTCTGCGGTGTCGATGAAGTCGGTAAGGGCTCGTGGGCCGGGCCGCTCGTGGTGTGTGTGGCGGTGATTGATCCTGCTGTACCGCTCGACCAACTCGTCGCTCGCGACTCAAAGACGCTCAGCGAGCCCAAGCGTGAAGCACTCTTTTCGACCATTGCGGCACAATGCACCGCTTGGGCACTCGGGTCAGCATCGAATGCCGAATGCGATGCCCTTGGCATGAACGCTGCTCAACGGCTGGCAGCACAGCGTGCATTCGAATCGCTCGCCGCAAACGGTGTGCGACCCGATTCGGCGGTGGTCGATGGCAGGTGGGATTTCGTTTCACCGCACGTGCAACACGTCCGACTGCAGGTCAAGGCTGATGCGGTGTCGGCGTCGGTGGCTGCGGCGAGCGTGCTGGCGAAGGTGTCGCGCGATCGACAAATGCGCGAGTTTGCTGCGCAGCATGCCCATTGGTCATTCGAGACCAACAAGGGGTATCCGTGCCCCAAGCATCGCGCTGGGCTGCGCGAGCACGGCGTATCGCCGCTGCATCGCACGAGTTGGGCGTTTATGGCCAATCTCGGCCTTGCCCCAAGGGCCTAGCCGCGTCGCGGCGTTGGCTGTGCCGCGCTAGTCCTTCTGGGTGCCAACCTTCAGATCGCGGAACGGCGACTTCGAATCAATGCCAACGTCTTTCGGCAATCCGAGCACGCGCTCACCCACGATGTTGCGCATGACTTCGTCGCTTCCGCCAGCGATACGCATACCCGGCGCCCCGAGCACGAGTTGGTTCCACGCGTACGTGCCCCATTCGCCAGTGTCGGCCTGCAACTTTGCGCCCAAGACATGGGCGAGAAAATCGTTGAGCAACTTCTGGTTGTTGACGAGCGCCATCTTGGAGATTGACATCTCAGGGCCCGGTGTCTGACCAGCCTTCATCTTGTCCATCGCGCGTTTGTTGTTGAAGTTGGCGACCCGGTAGTTGATGTAAAGGTTGGCCAACATGTCGCGCACGAGCGCATCGTTCTGCAGCCCGTAGTGGTGCACCATCGCGGTGATGCGCGTCATCATCGAAACCTCACCGCCGCCCATTCCTGCGCCGATCGCAGCGCGCTCGTTCATCAGCGTGGTGAGTGCGACACCCCAGCCGGCATTCTCGTCACCGAGGCGATACCAGTCGGGCACCCGCACTTCGGTGAAGAACACTTCGTTGAATGAGGCTCCGCCGGTCATCTGGCGCAGCGGACGAATCTCCACACCCGGCGCCTTCATGTCGACCAAAAATGCAGTGAGGCCCTTGTGCTTGGGTTGCGATGGGTCAGTACGACAAATGATCTCGCCAATGTCGCTGTAGTGCGCGCCAGAAGTCCACACCTTTTGCCCGGTGATTACCCATTCGTCACCGTCGCGCTCGGCCTTGGTTTGCAGCGATGCGAGGTCGCTGCCGGCGCCCGGTTCGCTGAACAACTGACACCCGACGATGTCGGCGCGCCACATGGCACGCAGGAACTTCTCTTTCGCCTGTGGTGAGCCGTGGGCGAGCATGGTTGGTGCAACCATTCCAAGACCGATGGTGAAGATGCTCTGGCTCGGCACCTTGTAGTTCGCTTCAACGGCCGCATACGCGCGCTCGTGGGCTGCGGTGAGACCTGCACCGCCGTATTCCGTCGGTCCGGTGATCCAGCCAAAACCTGCGTCGAATTTCTTGGTGCGCCATGCCTTGGCCTCGTCGACCATCTGCTGCTCGGCTTCGCGCGACTTTTCTTCGAACATCGACATGTTGTCAGAGCCTTCACCCCACACGAATTTCTTTGCAGCTTCTTTGCGCGGAAGATTGGCGTCGAGGAATGCGGTGGCGCGGGAGGTGAAGTCGTCGAGTTGCACGCCCACACGGTAGTTGCGCCACGTCGTGTGCTGGCAAGCCGAGCAACTAGCGTCGTGGCGCATGGGTCAGCCAGTCGCCGTCACCATTACCCAGTCGTCAGAGCCTGGGCGAGTGCGGCTTGAGTTGAATCGTTCGCTGACGGGCCAGGAACATGAGCACTACGAATCAGCTCCGGCGCAGCAGACCACCTTTGGTGCGGTGCTCGCGGCTCGACTCTTTGCCACTGGCACGGTGCGCGCGGTGCACGTGTTGTCGAACATCGTGACGGTCGATGTGGTGCCCGGAAGCGACACATCAGTGCTCGCGGCAATTGTCACCGATCTGTATCAATATTGGAAGCCAGGGATGGTGCCCGTCGTTCCGACGGCCTAGCGGCTGGGTTACGCCCGCCTCCACGTCGTCGTCGTAGCGTTGGTGCGTGCCAAAAGCCGTGCAAACGTCGCTCTCGTTGCACGAAGTGGCCCGCCGCCTGAAGGTGCATTACATGACGGCCTATCGCTATGTGCGCTCGGGTCGGTTGCCCGCGCAACAGCACGATGGTGAGTGGCGGGTCGCTGTCGCCGACCTCGAAGCCTTCAGCACGAAGCGCGCACGAACGGCAACAACTCAGAAGCCCGCCAAGCGCGGCAGTCGACAGGCTGCTGATTGGGCGGGGCGGTTCGAAACCTGCCTCATCGCCGGAGATGAAGCGGGCGCCGAACGGCTACTCGATGACGCACTGGCGAGTGGGCACGATCTCTTCTCGCTGTATCTGGAAGTCGTCTCACCTGCGCTCGTGTCAATTGGTGACCGCTGGCAGCGCGGCAGGTTGGAGATTCATGAAGAGCACCGTGCGAGCACCATCGTGGCGCGCCTCTTTGCCCGAGTTAGCGCACGGTTTGCTCATCGTGGCCCGTCGCGCGGCACCGTGGTGATTGGCGGGCCAAGTGGCGAGCGGCACGGTTTGGCGATCACCATGGTGGCCGACTTGCTGCGTAGCCGCGGGTGGCACGTGTCAGACATCGGCCCCGACGTGCCTGCCAGTGCGTTCGCCCAAGCGGTGAAACGCGTCGACCAACTACGCGCGGTGTGCGTCGGTGTCACATTGCGAGAGTCGCTCGCTGCGGCACGCGAGTCGATCACGGCAGTCAAGAAAGTGGTCGACGACAATGTCGTGGTCTACGCCGGCGGCGCCGCAATTGATTCAGCCGCCACCGCAGCGTCGATCGGCGCCGATGAGTGGGCGCGTGACCCGCGAGCCTTGCTTGCGCTCTTGGCCAGCGAGCCTGTTGAGTAGCCTCGCTCGCTGTGGCTGCACCCAAACACGTACCTGTCGACCCGACTGATCGCCCGCGCACGTATTCATCGCCCGACTTCGTTCCCGCGCCGTGGCGCAACGATCGCAAGGCGTCGATTACGGGTCGTCAGCCGCGCGCCGAGCGACTCGGCAACCCCGGCCCCGATCAGGGATACGTGTTATCGCTTGCCGAGCGCGTGCGACCGCGCGTCAAGGTGACAGCAGGGGAGAGCGTCGATGATGCAATCCAAGGTTGCATCGGCATCGCGCTGCGTCGCGCATCGATGTATGGTCGCGCACCAGTGATCCACGACCTCGACATCGCGTTCACGATGTGGGGGTACTTCCTCGACGTTCCACCGGCCGACTTGGTGGCGGCGCGAAAGCAGCTCTTTGAAGGTGTGGCCAACGTCGTGCATCACTATGTGGAAGCGCGACGGCTGGTTGACATGGTGCCCGATTCCACGATGCGCATGACGCCAGAGATGGTGCGCAAAGCGATGCCGAACTCGTGGCGCGCATTGACCGGCGCGTAATTCGACGCTCAGTTCGGCGCAAGATCCGGCGCCTCGGGCGACGATTAGTCGACGGCGAACTTTCGCAGGTCGTCGAGTCGCACGAACTCCAACGTCAACGCGTGCGTTGAACGCAACTTGACGCGCGGAGCCTTGCCCGCTTCGAAAGCTTCCTGCCAGCGTCCGGCGCACAGGCACCACTGGTCGCCTGCCTTCAGTCCGGCGAAGCCGTACTGCGGCATCGGGGTCGAGAGGTCGTTGCCGACACTCTTGGAAAACGCCAAGAAGTCATCGGTCATGATTGCGCACACCGTGTGCACTCCGGCGTCGTCGCCGCCGGTTTCGCAGCAGCCGTTGCGATACCAGCCGGTGAGTGGGTCGTAACTGCACGGCTCGAGGGGCTCGCCGAGCACGTTCGGCTGGGTGGAAGCGTGTTCGCTCACGAAGTTTTGCGCTAAGAAACGTTGACGCCGACGAGACTGCCGATGAGATAGGTGACGAGGACGGCAAGCACCGTGATGCCCACTTGCCGCGCACTGCCCATCACCCACGAACGTTCAGATTGCTGACCGATCAGCGCACCGAGCACCGCAGCTGCAACGACACCGATCGCCACTGAGGCAAGTCGTGCGCTGTCTCCCGAGCCGCCGAGCCACGGCAGCACTGGCAAGAACGCACCAATCAAGAAACTGACGAGCGATACCACTGCCACGTTGAGCGGATTCGGCAAATGGGCTGGGTCGAGACCGAACTCTTCGCGGGCGTGCACCATCACGGCGCGCTCGGGGTCTTTCATCACCTCGGCTGCTGACGCTTCCGCCTGACGCGACGACATGCCGTGCGAGCGATAGATGCCCGCGAGTTCTGAAGTCTCGGCACTTGCGTTGCGCCTCAACTCACGCAACTCGAGTGCCATCTCACGCTTCACCAAATCATTCTGCGATTTCACCGACACCCACTCACCGGCCGCCATACTCACCGCGCCGGCGACCGCTGAGGCGATGCCCGCAAGACGCACGAAGCTTGCATCAATTCCGCTCGAGGCAAACCCAATGATGAGCGACACGTTGGTGACCAGACCGTCGCTGATGCCGAACACACCGGCCCGCGCCGTGCCGCCTGCCAGTGCGCGATGGTCTGGATGGTCGTCGTGTTCCGCGCGATGCTCGTTTGCCACGCACCAAAGTTACTCACGCTCGGGTGCGAAGCGTCGCGCTTAGTATCAAATGTGGTGTCTGGCACTCCCCGCTATCGATTTGCGCCGTCACCGACGGGCTACTTTCACGTGGGCGGGGCGCGCACTGCGCTGTACAACTGGATTCTCGCGCTGCAAAATGACGGCGTCTTCGTCTTGCGAATCGAAGACACCGACGAGTCGCGCAACCAGCCACAGTGGACGCAAGGAATCATCGACGCCCTCGCGTGGATTGGCATCAACGGCAGTGACCCCCACTTCGAGGGGCCGTATTTTCAGTCGGCATATGCGGCTGCTCACACAGCTGCGGCGCAGAAACTCTTCGAGTCCGGCCACGCCTACTACTGCGACCTCACGTCTGAGCAGATTCAAGAACGCGCCAAGGCTGCGGGCAAGCCCGGCTACGACGGTTATTCGCGCGACCGTGGGTTGTCAGCTGGTCCGGGCCGAGTGTTGCGCTTCAAGGTTCCGACCGGGGTCACTGTCGTGCACGACGAGGTGCGCGGTGAAGTCTCTTTCGACAACTCGACGATCGAAGATTTCGTCTTGCTGCGTGGAAACGGCTCACCGGTCTTCATCCATGCCAACGTCGTCGACGACATCGCGATGGGTATTACCAATGTGGTGCGTGC